>Ga0315553_10003394_pt1 | contig 12378 bp, 9 predicted proteins | sample SalMarSW160140MG_FD_203099 | JGI IMG/M metagenome (GOLD analysis project Ga0315553, IMG submission 203099) | Salt marsh sediment microbial communities from the Plum Island Ecosystem LTER, Massachusetts, United States - Salt Marsh Sediment SW1601-40 ... | reverse complement strand
CCTGATGATTTGGTTCCCAAAAATGGAAAATGATCTGGACCTCTCTCACTTTTTCCATTTATTTGAACAGAACCCACTTCTAACTCCTGTGCAATGTTAAAAGCTAAATCGATATTTTCTGTGAAAATCATGCCTTGAAGTCCGTATTCTGATTTATTTGATATTTCTATTGCTTCTTCAGCGCTATTAGTTCGTATAAAAGGTAATATAGGACCAAAAGGTTCTTCCCAGGCAATTCTCATTTCAATTGTAACATTATCTAACAATGTTGGCCACATGATGTTACCTTCTCTTTTATTTCCGCATAGTAAAGTACCACCTTTTTCTAAAGCATCGTCTATCAGTCCTTGAACGAAATCGCATTGTTTTGCACTTATGAGGGGCCCGATAGTAGCATTTTTTTCGGGATCTCCAATAGATAAATTCATGGTTTTCTTTTTTACTAATTCTATTAATTTTTCAGCAATTCCGGGCATTGGAAGAACTCTTTTTACTGCAGTACATCTTTGCCCACTGTATGAAAATGCTCCCGAAACAATTGCATCTGCCGTTAATTCTAAATTTGCATCGTTTAGTACGATAGCGGCATCCTTTCCACCTAATTCTAACAATAAAGGTTTCATTCCAACACAATTTGCAAGGTGTTTACCCGTTTCAGAAGATCCGGTGAAACTCACCATGTTAACCAAAGGGTGGTGTACTAAATAGTCACCGATTTCAGATCCCTTTCCGGTGATTATATTAAAAACTCCTGGAGGAACTCCCGCTTTTTCTAAAATTAATCCAAAGAATAAGGGACTGATCGCTCCTTGGGAAGGAGGCTTGACTACAACAGTATTTCCTGCCATTAATGCAGGAGCTATTTTAGATCCCGTAAGATTAAACGGATAATTAAAGGGACCAATGCATAGAATCACTCCTAAAGGAACTCTGTACGTCATTGACATCTTATCTTTACCAAAACCTTTAAACGCATCTCCGTAAATTGCTTCTCCTTCTTGTTGTAATCCCGCTTCGGCTGTGGCTTCAAATAATTCGGAAGTTCGGGTTATTTCTGATATGGCACTTTTTATAGGTTTACCGATCTCTTTCATCATAATATACCCTAAAGGATTAGCCCATTCTCTCATTAAATTAGCAGCTTTCATTAATATATCAGCTCGTTCTCTCTGAGTCTTTTCTTCCCAACATCCCAAACTTTCTTTTGCAACGGTTATGACCTGATTAGCTTCTTCAGTGGAACATGCTTGCACAGTTCCTACTCTCTCATCATTATACGGATTTTTAATAACTATTGTTTTTCCCGAAGATGACTTTTTCCAAGCACCAGACACGTAATATTTAAAATCTAAATCATCTCTCATTACGAAAGAATCAGGAATTTTTTCGATTTCGTCTATCATGATTTACTTCTTCCTAAAGATTTCTTTTCTATAAAAAAGTGTTCTTAGAAATTTTAGAACATTATCATTATTAAAGTTATTATTAATAATTCAAACGTCTTCCTTATTTTAGTCAGAATACCCGAAAAAGAGCACTTATGAAATGAGAAAATATACTTATTATTGTTATTTCACGCTAAACCCAATTGCCATTTTTCTTTAGATACATTTCAATCTATATATAGGATTTATGAAATAGGAATCGAAGTAAATTTGGGGAAAAAAAAAATGAAAATAAGAGAATTAGGTTTACATTTTTGATTCTTCGGCAACTTTAATAGCTTCAGCTTTAACTTTTACTGTTGCTACGGAATCAAGAATCTTTTTATGAAAAACAGTTTCAATATCCACCATATTTTTAAGAAGTTTTTGCATGTTTTCTAATTTTACTTTATTAAATTCCACGGTTGCTACTTTTACATCGTCTTCTTCTTTAGCAGCTTTTTCTTTCGCAGTTTTCAATTCTGTTTCAGCTGTTTGCATTTCGTTTGGCTTTAATTTTTCTTTTGGTTTGCTTTGGATTTTACTTAGATGCTTTTCAGCTTTTTCTAATTCTTTCGTAGCCTTTTGAGCTTCATTCTGTTCAGTTTGGAGTTTTTGTAAGCTAATTAAAAGATCACTTAGCGGTTTAATGAATTCTTCACGAAGTCTTTTGACTTTTTCCGTACTTTCTTTTTCAATAATTTCAAATGTAGAAGCTAATGAATTTACTGCCTGACCTAGGGAAGGTGTCTCCGTTTCAGCATAACCTTTTAATGCAGCAACTGTCTTTTTAATTTCTCTTGTGACATTTTCTTCTGCATTGATATATTGATTACTTCCTTTAATTAACTCACTAATTTTATTGCTTGTAATTCCTAAAGCATTTGTTAAATTATCCATAAATTTCTTAAACATTTATAACACCTTCTTTATAATTTAAGATCTAAATTATGTATAAGTTTATAACACTATTGTTTATAAAAAATTCATATTACAATTAATATAATAGGCACTAATATAGTGGCCTTGGAGGAACAAAGAAATAGAACCTTATCCTGGTTTAGATATCGGATATCGTACTCACGAAATCATAGAATCTGCATATCAATCGTCAAGAGAAAATCAAATTATATCATTCAGTATATAAATGAAAAAAGTGTGAACAAAAAATGATTTTTTAGAAATAGGTTAAAATTTTTTTTTGCCATGCAATTAAATGAATCTCTCCAAGAGATCTAATATCTGCCAAGTGTTTAATTTTAAATTCGTAATTTGGTTCAATCTCTTGAATGTATTTTTTTGTTCTAAATAATTCTTCTGGATGATGATATATCAAGATTAATAACACCGATTTGAACTTTTCAATCGTTTTTTTTGCTCCTTTTAATGCTTCGAATTCATAACCTTCAACATCCATTTTAATCAAACCTATTGAAAGATCTTGTTCTCTTACAAATTCGTCAATTGATATAAGTTCCATCTTTTTATGATCCTCTTCAGAAACACATGAAGAAATACCAAGTGGACTGAAATTTACAATACAGCTCTCTTCTCCTAACCCCTTATAAACAGGGACGCCTTTTTCTAATTTGTTTAATTTAATTGTTTCCAAAAGATTTGCATAATTCTCTGAAACCGGTCCACGAATTTCCTGATGATATAAAAATTTTTTGTAGATCTAAATTTTAAATAGTTGGTTAGTGAAGTTAGTTATCTTAGTAATTGCATCTTTAGCTTCTGGAAGAAGATCATATCTTTCTCCTTGAAATACATGCGGCATTTCATCCCAAGATTGTAAAATTGCGTTTACACCTACCTTCTTAGCTTTTTCAACAAAGCGAGTAGTATCGCTATAAAGCATTTCACATGAGCTAACTTGGACTAATATTGGAGGTAATCCTTTTAAATCCGCGAACAAGGGCGAAATGTATGGATTACGGGGGTCCTCTCCAGCAAGATAAGCAGCATACCACCAAAATATTCCGACATCTGCTAATGTTGGATCAGTTTCGGCATTTTTAAAATAGGAATCATCTGCTAAAGTAAAGTCTGTTGCAGGTGATAGGCAGATCGCTCCAGCAGGTAAATCTCTTCTCTGATCTCTTATTTTTAAAAGAGTTGTTAGGGTTAGATTTCCTCCAGCAGAATCTCCCGCGATGATTATATGGTCATTTTTGAATCCATTTGATAATAACCAATTGTAAGCGTTAACACAATCTTCTAATGGTGAGGGGAATGGATGTTCTGGGGCAAGGCGATAATCAATACTAAGGATTTTAATACTTGTAGCTTTAGCTATAGCAGAATTTAACTTTCGGCAAGTCAGAGGAGAACCAAGTATCCATCCGCCCCCGTGAAGGTATAAAATTACATAATCTTTTATGGGATTCGGGGGAATTACCCAATCAGCAGAAATTTTATCAAGCGTTATAGATTTGATTTCAATTTCCTTCGGAATTGGATCGTTTTCTAATTCTTGAATTGCTGAATGTTCAGTTGCATAACGTAATAATTTTGTTATATAATTCCTTTCCTCACCAGTTAATTTATCATGGAGCTCAACCATTCCAACTTTTTTTTTAAAGAAAAGTTCATTTAAATCCAGAACTTTCTTATAGATTTTGGGAAAATTAAACCGCTTATTTTCTTCGAATTCCGTAAATTGAAGTATAAATTTCATTATTTCTTTAAATCCATCATCCTGGATTTTGAGAATATCAGGTCGTATTTTTTTTCGGTTTAAAATTGTCATTTTTTTCCTTCCTCTCTTTTCTTAGATTTTTCATTAGTTAGTTTAATAAATGACTATTCCGTATAAAAAGATATACTGATAAAAACCATTACTTTAATTGCAAAATAATATTAATAAATCTTCCAAAAGTTAAAAGGAAAAATTTATGAAACGAGAAAAAAATTATGTGTATCATTTATCTTAATATTCTACCGTTTCACATAAGTTTCTTTACTATTCTCTATTCCTTTGAAAGACTTAAAAATAGACCTTAATGTGATTTTAATTTAATAGGCTATAATGTTGAATTATTATGTAATTGACTCTAATGATTCTTTTAATATCTATTTTTTGACGTATTAAATATTCTTTTTAGTTCATTCTCCCTATAGAGATATAGGATGCAAATCCAAATGGTATTTTATTCTTTAACCCAGATTCCTTTCTTTAATGATAAAAAAGCAGCTTTATTATTTTTTTAGGATATTAAGGAAACTATTAATATCTAAGTTTCCCAAAATATCTCTTTAACACAGTGTAATTATTCTTATCTTATTTATATTATGATATTTATTGAAATAGATTAGGCATACCTAAATTTAAATATGAGAATAAATTATTAATCATAAAAACACACAAAATGGCGATAAAAAATTACGGAAACAGTAGATTATGGAAATTGGGTTCCAAAGAAGATGATTTATTTTTTTGTAGCAGTATTTTTACTTTTATTAATTCCCACCATATTTCCAATAATATCATTGATAAAAATAGTTCTGTGGGTAATTGCCGGAATATGGATTTTACCTTTCGCTTATATGATGTATCTTTATTATTACTTTTCAGCACATAATAAAGAAATTCAACATAAAATCTGGGATTTAGTTATCCAGAAATTGCCTTGGAAAGGGCAGGGAAAAGCACTTGATGTAGGTACTGGCGCAGGAGGATTGACTATAGAGCTTGCAAAAAGATTCCCTGAATCATCTGTATGGGGAATTGATCATTGGGGAAGCGTATGGGATTATTCTAAGCAACAGTGTGAGAAAAATGCTGAAATTGAAGGTGTGGCAAACCGAGTTATATTTCAAAAGGCAAGTGCCTCAAAATTACCTTTCAATGATGGAGAATTTGATGCTATTGTGAGCAACTTCGTATATCATGAAGTTAGAGACACCAGAGATAAAAGAAAACTCATTAATGAATCCTTACGAGTGTTGAAAAAGGGAGGAATGTTTTCTTTACAAGACACATTTAAAAATAAGAGAAAATATGGAATAATTGAGGAATTAATAAGACAAATTAAGGAATGGGGTATTCAGCAGGTTAATTTTGTTGAAATTGTAGACGAATTATCAATGCCCAAAGTAGTAAAAATTGAATTGAAAACAATGGGAGTAATATACGGAATCAAATAAAAATGTATAAAGATGTTAATAAGAATAGAAACGCCGAGTTCAATAGCATCTTTGCCTTAAATGGTCATTTTTTCATTAAGATGTATCATACAGATTACTATGAGGAACTTTGGATATTTTAGAATTTCTATTTTTAATTAGGACCAAATTATTTTCTTTTTTTATATGTTTGATACAACATTTTTCAGATGAATTAGATAAGAAAAAAAAAACTCAAATGTCAAAAATCAACAAGATTTTTGAAATGTTTATAAAAAATTGCTCTTTACTTTTAGTTAATTAAATTCCTATAGAGAGAAGGATGGTTTAAGTTGAATATAAATGTTGGGATAATAGGAACAGGACTAATTGGACAGACACACTTATTTTCATTAAAAAAAATCGAAGAAGAAAGGCTCCTTTCTGATAGTGATGTCCATATCAAAATTCGGGGAGTCGCCGATCCAGATGAAGAGAAATTGAACAAGCTAAAATTGAAGGATGCTAATATAATTGACTATTTTACGACGAATCCAGATGATATCGTTAAGGATAAAGCTATCGATGTTGTTTACATCGCTACTCCTACTAAATTCCATAAAGATTATTTCATAAAACTTGCGGAAGAAGGTAAAAATATCTTTTGTGAAAAGCCACTTGCCTTTTCTTTAGAAGATATCAAAGAGCTAATATTAGCAGAAAAAAAGCATGGAATCTCCACACAGGTAGGATTAGTACTCCGGCATTGTCCAGTAGTCTGGAAAATGAAACAAATTATACAAGAAAATGAGGAAGCGTTTGGAAAGAGATTATCATTTATATTCAGAGATACTCAAGATTGGCCTATTGGCACCGGTTTACATCAATCTGAGTGGAGAAAAGATCCTTCCTTTGCTTATGGAGGAAGTTTATTTGAACATAGCATTCACGATGTGGATATGCTTGAATATCTTTTTGGTGATCAGGCACCACTTTCGAAAATATTCGCTAAAATTCGCTATGTATCCCCCTTGACTGAAGGAAAGCTTGAGGATGTAGCCACATTAAACTTTGAATATGAAGATGGATTTGTAGGGAATTTAATAAGTATCTGGAATAAAGCAAAAATGGATGAGAGACGTGTAGAGATTTTCTTCGAGAATGGATATGTAAATTTGGAGAAATACATTACACCGATCTTTAAAAAGTTAGAGTATTTAATTGGTAGAAAGAAGAAGAGACTTAATTTAGAAGGGATTACTGAAGAATATCTAAGGAATAAGAATTATCCTAAAATGGCTTTAAATACTGGACCATATCTATTCGAAAGTCTTAGTTTTTTGGAATCAATAATCAAAGAAAAAGAGCCTTATCCTGGTTTAGATATCGGATATCGTACTCACGAAATCATAGAATCTGCATATCAATCGTCAAGAGAAAATCAAATCATATCATTTAATTCATAAATGAAAAAGTGTGAACAAAAAATGATTTCATTAATTTCTTATAAAAATTAATATCGGTTTTTCCACGATTTAAAGGAAAAAATAGAATTTAAGATTTCTTTTGTTTTTTACTTATAATGATTGCTACAATGGATAGAATACCAAGCAGGAAGAACAGATTATATCCGGGAATATCCCCTCCTGGGACTTCTGGAGGTTCAAACCATCCAATAATTTCATAATTCTCAACTTCTTCTTTCAATGGATAAGAATCCATTGTAACTCTAACAGAATCGTAAAAAACGACTGGAGAATCTCCAATTCCATCAACATCAGCATCAACTCCATTGTAATCATCCCAATAGTTACCGAGATAATTCGTGTAGGATTTATTGTCGTAAATGTACTTTAATTGTTTTGGTGAATTCCACAGGTTGTTATTGCTTGTATTAGTTAAAGTAAAAACATCCATAACAGTAGTTTTAAGATTGTTTAAATAAAGAGTATTATAATTCGAATATCCAAAATGCATACCCCTCTCATTGTCAAATAGATTCCCTATAATAGTATTGTTTTCGGAATATTCTAAATATAGTCCCCAACCATTATTATGAAAACTCGTATTATTGATCATCCCATTGAAAACTGATTCTAGCTTAATACCAGAATCCACCCAATTAATTCCACAATTAGAAAACGTACAATTTTCAATTTTAAAAAAAGCATTGGAATTTTTAATGAGTATGCAACTTCCCGAACCTCCAGCATCTATAATCAAATCTTCTATAACATAGGGTGCGGAATAAGTCCCATTCCCCGTACAAATTCCCGCAGCCTTTGCAGCAGTCCAATTATTATCAATACGAATTTTTCCCGATATTGCTGAGGTTTTTAGATTTATTTTATCTAAATTGATATCACCTTTATATTCCGAACTTTTATTGCTATTACCCGAAATAAGAATAAGATTAGTGATAACTATCGGTGAGAAGGCAAAAAACATTCCTAAAGCGATTAAAATTATTATTTTTGATTTTGCATTTGATTTCATATTATTTTCATCAAAATAATAAAAAATAATTTGTAAGTAATTAATAACTAATCTAAGTTCCTATAAATACATTTCAATCTATTTGGGAGTAAACCAATTAACATTTTTGTCATTTAGGATTAGCGGGATATAACAAATAAAAAGTTATTTTCTCATTTCATAAATGCTCTCAAAAGCTGTCTCTCATTAAAAAAAACAAAAAATCAATAAAAAAAAATAAGAATTAGGATTAATATTATTAAGGAGTGAAAGTTTGAACATATAGAGTCATGTATTCATACTTCCCCACTCTAATTTTTCTCTTAAAAAAATTATCTTAAGATCAAAATGTAAAGTAATGAAATTGCTTAAGTTATTTATTATTTTTATTTAAATTTGCGTTATATATTGATTTAAAGAATTATTATTGTAGAGAAACAAATAAAGCAATAGACAAATCCCTCTTGAATAAATCGGAAGCTAAATTTATGGGAATTACTGTAGTAAAAGAATTTTGATGTTTATCCTTTTTTTTAAATTGTTCGAAAAAAAATTTAAAATCTTATAAGTTTAGAGGAAAAATAGCTTAACTAGAATCAGTGAATACAAGAATTTAAATTGCTTATTGTTATGGATTCTCTAGGACTTAATTGAGCAATTTGCTACTTTTTTCACATAATAATAGACTTTTATTTACTAATAATAAAAAGTTAAATTAACTTCTCATATGTACTATACAATGAAAATGACGAGGGATAAAAAATTAAGGATAAATACCAAGTAGAAACTGGTTTTTTTGAAGATGGTTTACCTTATGCTAAAATGGGAAGTGGACCAAAAATTCTGCTCAATATTGAAGCGTTATCAACCGAGCATAAACCACCATCAGGATTTATGTTAAATCAATTTAAAAAATCAAATAGCCTATTCCTGGAAGAATACACGGTATATCTTGTTGGGCGAAGGCCAAACTTACCAGACGATTATTTAATGGATAAGATGGCAGATGATTATGCAAAAATGATCCGAAGGGAATTTAAAGGACCAGTTGATGTCATTGGAATATCAACAGGAGGACAGATTGCTCATTTTTTAGCCGCTGATCACCCCGACACTGTTCAAAAATTAGTCATCATATCATCAGCGTATCGATTGAGTGAAAAAGGAGTAGATATTGAGAGGAAAGCGGCTGAATATTTTCAAAAAGAAAAATATGGAAAATCAATGGCAGCAATAATGGAACTGATATATCAATCTGGATTTAAAGGAGTTTTCATCAAATTATTCGTGAGACTAATAGGAGGTATGATGTTCAGGAAAGTAGAATATCCAAACGATTTCTTGGTTGAAGTGAAAGCCGATCGCGAGATGAATTTCAAGGACAGATTATCCGAAATTAAAGCTCCTACCTTGATATTGAGTGGAGAATTAGATATTGGTTATTTGGCAGATGATGTTCGTACGACCGCAGAGGAAATACCAAATTCAGAATTGATTCTTTATAAAGGTTATGGACATAATCTCGCAATGTCTAATCGGGAGCAGGTGCTTAAGAAAACTTTAGAATTTCTAAAGAAGAATTGAAATTAAATTTTGATTTGGAAAAGTATGGCTAACTTTTTAGAATAAAATTCAAACATTTCTTATATTTTATTCCATCCAAATCATATTTATTTGCTTAACTTTTTAATTATTTTAAATAATTCTTCATTTTCGGGAATGTCATCCATCGAATCGCTATAATATGCATATCTTATTATTGCTTGCTTATCTATTATTAGAAGTGCTGGCATTCTCCCAAATTTTAAAGGTTTTACTTCTTGTTTTAACATTTTATTAACCTTTTTTTTAGCATCATAATATATAGGGTATTCTTTTGCATATTCGGATTCAAAATTTTGCGCATTTTCAAGGTTATCAGGTAAGATTGCGTATAAGATTGTATTTAATTCTTTGAATTTTGCATAGTCATTTCTCAATTTTTTTGAATGAGCTTTGGCATAAGGTCAACTTTTACTTCTAAATAATACTATCACTACGTTTTTATTCCCTTCAAATTCAAGTATATTGCTTGTTTCACTTCTAGAGTTTGGTAAACTAAACTCTTTGATTTTAGTACCCACTAAATTAAATTTATCTTTCAATTTGATTTCACTTTATTTTTTATTTTATTTTAAAATTAAATTACTATTTTTTTCTCAAATCAATATCCTTGTGCATAGGTGGGTTGTATCATTCCGACGAACCAAATTCTTCATATACAACAGCTTTCATAATATTTTGAATAAACATTGTATTTATATATTAAATTAAGTTAATATCGAAATTTTATTGATAATTTGAATTAAACTCATTAGAATGAATTTTTAATGTATATTATTTAAAATGAAGTAGTTTAGATTTGAAACATTACTAATTTTAAAATTACATAAACGCTATAGAATCCGATTAATAGACATCCTTCCCATCTTTTAAGTGTTTTTTCGCTCCATAACAAATAAAGAGCTAAAGATAACGCCAAGAATAGAACAGGTATATCAAAAACCAGAATTATCAAGGGAACATTAAAATTAATTAGTATTGCTCCTGATCCTGTGGCTAATAAAATATCGCATATATTGGAACCTAATATATCTCCTACCGCGATTCCAAATGATCCTCTCCTAATAGCGGTTAAGTCAGCAATAAGTTCTGGTAAACTTGTGCCAAATCCAACTATTATTATTCCAATTACATTTTCAGGAATATGAAATTCTTTTGATATATCATGCGCTGAAAGTAATGAGGCCTCTGCTGCGATTATTAAGATAATGAGCCCAAAAAGCAAAGTACCCAAATCTCTAAGTGTTGACGATTCTTTACGAGGGCTCTCAACCGATTCAAACCTTACAGCATCTATACGTTCCTTTTCAAGATATTTAATTTCTAGTTTAGCTTTTGTTAGATGTCGCTCACTCCAAATCACCAATGAGAGATAAAGGAAATATATTATTATCATTAAAAGCGCTTCAAATTGGGTAAGGATTCCATCCAATGAGAAAAAAAGAAAAATCAATATAGAAATAAAGAGCATAGGTCCTTCTCTTCTCAATTCCCATTTACTAACGAAAATCGGTTGGCTAACGGCTAAAATTCCAATAATTAAAGTGATTTGAATCAAGAAAGAGCCAACTTTGTTTCCTATAACTATTCCATCAATGTTAGGATCAATACCTAAAAGCTTATCCAAACCACCCATTATACTTACAGCAATTTCTGGTAAGCTAGTCCCAATCGATAAAATTGTCAGCCCTACCATTATATGACTAATATTTAAGCGATCTGCTATGTTTTCAAGGCTAATTATCACAAATTTAGCACCAATATATAACCCCAAAAATCCTAATATTAGAAAAAGAAGTGAATATAACAGCATTCCTAGATATTAAAAACAGTATTGTATATAAACTTTAATGGAGCGATTATAACGAGACCTCGAAAATCATTGCGAGTAATAACTTTGGAGTTGGTATACATATAATTGCTAGTTTACATTATCATACTCTATAGCCAAGGGTTATAGAATCAATACTACTTAAATTAATTTTCGACGGGTGAAACTTGATTATTAAATTTATAAATTTTCATAATTTTTTTATTTGTCGAATTCATTTCCATAACTGATTTTTATAGGATTCTGTACTAAAAATATGTATAAAATTAAGTTAAAATCGAAATTTTAGTGATAATTTAGATTTAAATCATTAGTTTAAGTCAAATTAAGAGATGCGGGAAAAACTCACTAGTAAAATAAAAAAAAGTAGAAAAACAATAAAAAATTAAAAACAATAAAAAAGAGATTTAAATTAAGTATTAATATTATTTTGGTTGTTTTCAGATTGCTCAAATGTTTCTTTCTGAATCGCATCTTTTCCAGCTTTTGGTGCGACCTTACTCTTTAATTGCTTTTCTAAAGGATGGATCTTTTCTGCGTAATTATCTTCGATTAATTGATCTCTTGAACGAATTTCAAGACCCATAGATTTTGGGTTCTTCAATTTGCTCTTGAATTTTCGAATCTTTCTCACTTGTTTAGGATATTTAAGCACTCGTTGATATGCAAATAAATAACCTCCTAAACCCACTGCGGCACCTACACCGAGGATGGTCAAAATTTGGAATAATAAAACATCCTCGGGGGGTTGTACAACATTTAGAGTAATTGTGAATCGTTCGAAATCATAGTCATCACCAGCATAGACGGAAATAGTAATAACAAATGTTCCGACTCTGAGATTTGATATAGTGCCTTCATAAATGCCGTCATTTTCAGGATCGGTAAGAGTACCTTGACCGTATGTCCAAGTGTAGGTAACAGTTGCATTTAATACAT
>Ga0315553_10003393_pt1 | contig 12380 bp, 15 predicted proteins | sample SalMarSW160140MG_FD_203099 | JGI IMG/M metagenome (GOLD analysis project Ga0315553, IMG submission 203099) | Salt marsh sediment microbial communities from the Plum Island Ecosystem LTER, Massachusetts, United States - Salt Marsh Sediment SW1601-40 ... | reverse complement strand
TGCCTCCTTTCTGTCTGCCATGGCTCTTGAGCGAGAAGATCCGCCCAAGACCGTCAGTAACGCTCTTCCCGGTTCGGGGTGTCGTCATGGAGTTCATCGAAGCGCCCTCCCGACGAGAAACGCGCCGAGCCGGTCGTGCAGCAGGCGGCCGAGAAAGTCTGTAATGGGCGCGAGGGACAACGCGGCGGCCCGGCGCGGCACAGATGTCGTGACGGCGACTCGAGCATCGCCGCACGGCGCCAAGGCTACCTGACCCGCGCTGCACGGGGCGGATTTCCGCGCCCCGCGATATCGTCCGTGATCTTCTCAAAGATAGACTTGACGGTCTCTGCGGTCTCAGTGTCGCTGAACTCCAGCAGCGTCTTGCGCTGAATTTGGGCCCCGGTGAACGCCTTATCGTAGGGGATCGTGCCAAGAAACGCGGCACCCACCTGCTCAGCGACAGCGGCTATCTGCTCGGTCATGTCCTGGTTCAGGTCCGCCTTGTTCACGATAATTCCGCTTTGGACTCCGAAGTGACGGGTCAGGTCCAAAATGCGCCCGAGGTCGTGCAGGCCGGCAACTGTCGGCTCCGTGACGATGACGGCGTATCGTGCGGCGCTGACCGACGCAATCACGGGGCAGCCCGTCCCTGGGGATCCGTCGATCTGCACCCGTTCACCTTGCGAGACTCCCGCCGCGTCGTCGGCGCCCTGTTTCAACTCCACGGAGAGGTCACAGGCGAGATCACGAACGAGGGTGACGAGCCGTCCCGAGTTCTCCTCCGCGTGTCCCAGGATCGCGTGTGACATGGGGCCAAATCGTGTTTTCGAGACGAACCACTTGCCGTTGACGGCGTCTTCGCTCGTCACGGCGTCGTCCGGGCAAACGATCTGACACACGCCGCAGCCCTCGCAGGCGGATGGGTCGACCAGATAACGCCCGTCGTCGGCCAGTTCAATCGCCGAAAAACGGCATGCCTCCTTACATTTTCCACACCGCGTGCATTTGTCTTGGTCTATTTGAACGGATACGCCGCCGACGAAGTCGCCCTCTTCTTGTATCTCGGGGTTCAGTATAAGATGCAGGTCAGCGGCGTCGACATCGCAATCCGACACGACCGACCCGTTCGCAAGCTGGGCGAAGCAAGCCGCGAGGGACGTCTTGCCGGTACCGCCTTTCCCACTGATGATGACGATCTCCTGTGGCCTTTGGGCCGCGGGACCGGGCGCTTTCGCGCGGGATGCTTTGCCGCCGGGCAGGAAGAGCGGCTCGATGAGGTCTCGCTGTACGCCTCGTTCCTCCTGGGCCAGCGTGAGGGTCCGCTCGAGCAGCCTGTTGAAGTGCTGTCTGTATTCGGGGAGTTGCTGAATAACGATGCCGCCCACGGAATACACCTCCGCGATGCGGCGGTCGTCGGGGATCTCGCCGACAACTTCGAGCCGCGCCTTCCGGCAGTATTCTCTCAGGTCAGTATCGTCGAGACCGGCTCGATTCTCCACGACGGCCGGCTCCTGGCCGATTTGCCTGCACATGTTCACTGAAAGCTTCAGGTCGTGAATCGCAAACGGCGTCGGGTCGGCCACGAGCAGGCACAAATCAGCGCCCTTGACCGTCTCCACGGCCGAGCAGGCGGTGCCGGGAGGCGAGTCGAGTATCGTGATCTCCGGGCCGGCATGTCGCTTCAGGCCGCTGATGAGCCGCGGCGACATCCCGCCGACGGCCGTCTTCAGCAGCCCGTAATGGCAGTCTATTTGACCGCTCTTGCCGTGCCGGAGCTCTCCGATTTCCTTGTCGCCCTCGATGACGGCGCCCACCGGACAGACGATGCTGCACGCCCCGCAGGCGTGACACAGTTCCTGGAAAAGCAGAGCCTTTTCCTTTATCACGGCAATCGCGTTGTAGTGACAGGCCTCGGCGCACTTTCCACAGCCAATGCACGTCTCCGGGTCCATGCGCAAGGGCGCCCGGACGGTCATGCGCTCGGTGCTGTCGATCTCCGGCTTCAGAAACAAATGGCCGTTCGGCTCCTCAACGTCGCAGTCCAGATAAGTCACCGCTTTTCCCTGCTCCGCCAGAAGAACGGACAGATTCGTGGCGATGAACGTCTTCCCCGTGCCACCCTTGCCGCTTGATATCGCGATCTTCATGCTGTCTCCTCTTGCTTGCTTTGTCATCGGTGAGCAAGTCGCTTGTCCAGAAGGGACGCGGAGTCTGCGTCGAGAAACACGTATGTCCGCGGATGGTTCTGCAACGCGGACGCGGGATACGTCGGCGTAACCGGCCCGGTGAGGGCGTGTTTCACCGCCACGGCCTTTCGGGCTTCGGGCACCGTGCAGATGATGCACTTGGACCTCAGAATCCCTGGTATGGTTATCGTGATCGCTTTCCGAGGCACCTCGTCCACCGTTTCGAACCACCCTTCGTGGACCTGCTGCTCCCGGCAAGTGTGGGCCAGTTCTACCACTTCAAACACGGCACGGCTTTCGAAGTCCGCAGGCGGATCGTTGAAACCGAGATGGGCGTTCTCGCCGATTCCCACAAACGCCACATCAATTCCGTCCTGCTCCACTAGGCGGGTAAGGCGGGCGCATTCAGATGCCGGGTCCAGGGCACTGCCGTCGATGAGATGTACCGTGCTAGGATGGACCACGTCGATCAGACGCTCTTTGAGGTATCGACGGAAGCTCGCCGGGTGCGATGCCGCAAGACCAATGTACTCATCGAGGTGGTACATGGTGGTTCTCGCCCAGTCCACTGTTCCCTCGTGCGTCAGCGCGTCGAGGAATGCGAACTGCGAGGCGCCGGTCGCAGCCATGAATGTCGCACGGCCGTTTTCGGAAATGCACCGGGCAAGTTCGCCGGCGGCGCGGTGGGCAGCAGCGGCCGCCATGTCCCTGACAGTGGGATGTATCGTGACCTCCATCTCTTGTGCAGACCTCCTGCCTAACCGGCCCCTGTCGCTTTCGTCCGAAACTCGTCACTTAACGCGCCGAGCCTTTCAATGGTCAGTTCGGCAACCTTCTTCTCTTTCCCATAATAGCGCTTCATTCGCTCGATGACGGCTCGCCTATCCTCGGGCGTGTGGAAATGCTTCAAGAGGCCCCGCGTCCAGGTGACGTTTGCCTCGACCTCCTGAGGGATTCTCTCGCCGTCGTGTCGCACGGCCTCCTGCGGACAAACGTCGTGACAGCGGCCACAGTGAATGCATTTCTCGTCGTCGATGTGCGCCGTTTCGTTGACGATCGCGATTGCTTCGACAGGGCATTCCTCCACACAAGTGCCGCAGGCCGTGCACATCTCCTCATTTACCCAGGGCATCAACTTCTCCTTTGCTCAGTTGGCCGCGGTCGTGCGAGCCGCGGCGATGAGAGACTTGAGGCGCTCCAAGGACGCCGCCTTCGCCTCGATGGGGATCTTCATCCAGTCTGATATTGTTAAGATGCGCTCCGGGGATGTCTCCATGAGGCTGTCGAAGTAGCCAAGAGCATCGAGCACCACAGCCTTGTCGTACGCCGGGAACATCTCGTTGGCCTTGCCCTCGTCCCAATCCTTGAAGATGAAATCCCAGTGCTTCAGCCACCCTGGCGTGAGCCAGTGGACCTTCTCTGAGCCGGCCAGCCTTTCGCGTTCTTCCAGGCTGGCCAGCATGTCCACACAGTTGGAGGCATTAACCCGCACCGCGTTCGCGACGGTCTCCCGAATCAGTTCGTCGGTCTCCCTCTCGGGCCGGTTCAAATCCTTGAAGCATTTCTTACCGTAGATGACGATGATCTTGGACGAGACCTGTGCGGCCCGCGACAACTGCCGCGGGAGCTGTTTCTCCAGTTCCCAGGGCCACTCGTGCAAGCCCGGCGCACAATAGAAAACCTCGTCCGCATCCAGGAAACCGCTCTGCCGCAGCGACTCCAACTCCATCCGTAACGTGCCGCACGCGACGACGGCGCATCCTCGGAAGGACGCTTGATCGGGCCTGCTGCCGCCGCTCGCCCCGATGGAGGTCTCCTTCATGCGTTCGCTCCCGTGTTCGCGGGGCGATGACCCGACGCCAACATCACCTGTTTCTTGTGGATGGCCCGCGCGCGGACCCGGACGAATCCGGCCGCGGTCAGCAGCGTGCGGGCCCCGGGCACCGTCAAGTAGTCTTCGTTCCACAACCGTTGGGCGAGCGACCCCTTGGGGAAGTCCACGATCAGTATCTTGCCGCCCGGACGAAGCACACGGTAAGCCTCCGCCACCGCGCCGGGCCGATCATCCATCTCGTGGAGCGCCCACGTGGTGACCACTGCATCCACGCTGCCGTCTCGCAGGAACGCCAGACGGGCCGCGTTGCCCTTGATGCACCGCATGGGGGCGCGGCTGTTCGCCGGGTGGTCGCGCCGGGGCAAGTTCCCGTCTGAGATGTCAACGCCCGTCACGCGTTGCCGATACGTCTTTCTCAGGAACCTGGCGAGCTCGCAACTGCCGCATCCCAGGTCCAGTACCCGGTGGGCCATGCCCAGCTCCTGCCCGATCCGTTGATAAAGTCGGTGCTGGATCTTCTCGTAGAAGTCGTCGGGCACGTTCTTACCGTACATATTCGCCTCCGGGCCGCCCCGGATCAAGGGCCATGATTACTCGAAGAATCTCTCTCGCCACCAGAGGTAGAACCCCCACGGGTTGGCGAGGTTGTACTTTCTGTTGGTCGGCGCGCTCGGCGATTCCTTCAATTCGCCCAGAAGTTCATCGCACGGCGTTCCGTCTGTCAGGAAACGATAGGCACAATGGACCATCCGGAACCTCTTGTCGGCGTCCGGGTCGCCCGGATTTCGGTCCGGATGTGTCTCCAGGCATGCTTTCCGCCACGCCCGTTTGATGTCGTCCGGAGAAGCGTCATCGCCCACGCCGAGGATAGCCCTTGCGCGGCGCGTCGCTTCGACCTCACTCTTGATGTCATCCTGGAATCGAACATCGTCCATGTGTGCTCGACACCTTGGCGGAAGTGGCAAAGATTCCGCCTCAAAAACCCGTAGCGAGAGCAGCGGCGCCTACCGCAAGGCCCGCGCCGAAATTGATCGCCTTGATCACCACGAACTCACGGCGCGAATCTGCGAGTACCGGCAACATGCCGTGCCCGTCCTGGACAATGGAACTCGCCAAGAGAATGCTCAGGGGTATACTTCCTTGCGCGTATAGCGTGACGAACACCAGGTGTGGGCCGGACTCAGGAATCAGCCCAACTAGGCACGCTATTAGCAGGATGATCCATTTCCCTTGCCGAATCGCTTCCTCGAGGTGCAAGTGCTCGGTGATGAGATACATGACGATCAGAGCGCCGAGCGTCCACAGAAAGATCCTTGGGACGTGCTTTCGGGCAACGTGTTCCCAAAGATGCTCATTCAGGAAATGATCGGGTACGGTAGAGACGATGAAGAGACCGACCGCGGAAACGAGGAGAAGTGTCACCCGAATCCAATTCCACGCCGCTGGCCCGACCCATCCAACGATCAGAGCGAGAAGGAAGATTGCAAGGACTGCAGACAGAATGCCTCTCGGCGCTGAGCACTCCTTCCATTGCTGGAGGATCTTTGCGCGAGGAAAGCATTCGCACGCAGCCTCGTCATGGACCTCCATGGGGTGTGGGTGCGCCACTCCCTGCGATCTCTTGCGGCCGAGGAAGGCGTCTGTGAGCGCCCCCGCACCAATGCCCAACACAAAGAGGACCCCGAACAGCGCCAAGGCCTGCCTCGGAATCATGGCCAGCATTACGAACGCCTCATCGCCGCTCGTCGCGATCATGGCTGCTACCACAGCCCCAAGGCTCAGTACACGGTGCGAATACATGGCGACCACCGCAAACGCACCCAGGCAGCCCGGCGTCGCGCCCAGAAAGGCTGCCAGAAAGTATTGTGCCCACCTGCCTCGGGTCAGCTTCTGCTGCCACGAACCGCGGCTGAGCACGTTCACGTACTCGATCACCAGCATCATCGCAAAGACGAAGCTCGTGATCATGAGAGCGTGCTTGAGTATCCTGACAGCCCCAGCCATTCCTTCTCCTCGCCTCGATGTGCGCTGGCTACAAGCAAGGTCGCAGAAGCCAGCACCAACACCACTTCAGCAGAAAGGACGCACTGGACAACAAGAGCACCACCACGAGAAGGCCCAGCACAAGCGCCCTTTTGGCCTTCTCGGTCATGATAGCCCCTGCTCTCTGGAGGATCCCATCATCGCCTCAGCTTCCCTGGCTGATACCCTTCAGTACGTGCTCGACGAATTCCTGCTCCGGAAGCGCACCGTAGAACTGATACGCCTGATTGATGACGACGGTCGGCGCTCCCAGGACTCCGTAACGTTCCACCAGGTCCGGGAACTCCACCGCGTCCACCATGTCCCCGGTGACCCATTCGCTTTCCACGGCGAGTTGGTGTGCCAGGCGGATTGCGGCGCTCGAGAATGGGCAGGCCCGGGTGGCGAAGACCTCAATGTGGATGGGCGCGCTGACGGTCGCGAGTTGATGTTTGACGGCCGCGGGCAGTCCAGACTCTCCCTGGGACACCATGACGACGTCTTCGAGAAAGGTCCGGAACTCCAGGTCGGAGGGCACTCCGAAGTATCGGACACCGTAGTCCTTCCGTCCCACCAACACTGTTCCCGGAACCTTGTCTATGCCGTGTCGGCCAGCAAGCTCGTGGTCGATCACGAAGTTGTATACCTCCAGATGCAGCTTGCTCGCCAACTCCGACAGCTCCATCAGGAGATCCTTTTCCCGCTGGCAATGGCGGCAACTTGTCTCCTCCAGGAAGTACAGGAACGTTACGTCGTGCTTGAGTGTCGCCAGGGTTTCCTGAATCCACTTCAGGTCCGTCAGCTTCAACGTGACCATCTTTGCTATCCTCTCGACGTCCAGGCGGGGCGCGTTTTCCTACGGCTGCCCGCTCTGGCCCAGAGCGTGCAGCCGGGTCACATGGTCTTGCTCTCCCGTGAACAGTTCGTCCACAGCAGCTTGCTCGGTCTTCGGCACGAGATGGCCCTTCGTCTTTTACGCCGTGCGCGAAGGTGCGATACGGCTCATCGTTTACGTTGCCTGCGCTACGCCCGGAACTGTCACCTACGACCTCGCGCGGAGCGATACCGCGCCGATCGGGCATTCTATTACGCAATGACCGCAGCCGGTGCACTTTTCACGGTTTATTTCGGCAACGTCCTTCACGTTGATCGCTCCGACCGGGCAAGCACCGACGCACACGCCGCACGCGTTGCACTTCTCTGAATCCACGACAGCAATGAGGGCGGAAGCCGTGCCGCGCTGCGCGAGTTCGCTGATGCGCGCGTCTATGGCCCGAAGCTGGTCATTCATAGCCTGGGCCTGCGCCTTGAGTATCTCGAGTTCCTGGTCGGGGGCTATCTGAAGACCCGGCTGCTGCGGCGTTCCCGGCGGGGGCGAATAAGAGGCCGGCGGCGGAACACCCATCATACCGGCACCCATGCCACCACCCATGCCGCCACCCATGCCCATGCCTCGACCCATGCCGCGGCCGCCTCCGCCGCCCATTCCGCGGCCGCCGCCCCTGCCGCCTCCGCGACCGCCTCCGCCACCGCCTCCGCCACCGCCTCCGCCACCCATGCCTCCACCCATTCCTCGTCCCATGCTGCCACCTCCTATTCCCAAACCGCTGCCGGGAGCGCCTGCGCCCATGCCGAAGTGACTGGCCACATTGGGCCCGGACGCGGACGTGAGCCCGCCTGTCTTAAATTGCTCGACGGCATCCCGCACCACGCCGCTGACCCCGACGATGACCTGGATGCCGGCCGCGCCAAACACCTGGTAGGCATTCGGGCCGCAGTTGCCCGTCAGCACCGTTTGCACGTCTTTTTCGGCCATGAGTTGGGCCGATTGGATTCCCGCCCCGCCGCCGAGGGCGATGTTCGGATTCTCCAGCGCTTCAAGTTCCATGGTGTCCGTGTCGACGATCACGAAGTACGCGCACCGGCCGAACCGAGCTTCGACGTGGTCGCTCAAGGTCGGCCCCGCCGCCGTAACGGCGATTCTCATGACGGCCTCCTTCCTTTGCTAGGAGAGCGAACAAGTTCCGGTCGGACACGAACCACCGGATGACCGCGTGCTCGCTCCGACACCGAAAACCGAGAGCAGTTTTTCCATGCGGCGGCTGCCACATTTGCCGCACGTGTGCCGACCGCTCGCATTGACCTTCTCGAGCACTTCTGTAACGTGCCCGCATTTCTTGCACCGATATTCGTACAGGGGCATCACTCCTCCCTTGCCGGCCCCAGGGCCAGAGCGGCGAACGCCCCGGCCCCGGGTTTGCCGGCGTTCTATTTGTCCTTGCCTTCGGCCTCGAGTTCTGCGATTCGCTTCTTGATCCCATCAAGCGCGTCCTCGAAGTACTCGGCCTGGCCCTTGAGTCCGTCGAGCTGCTGCTGCGCGGTCACGGTCGGGGCGAACGGCACACCGTAGGGCGCTGCCCCTCCATAGGCGGGGTAGCCCAAGGGCACACCAGATGGCGGTGCACCGCCGGACGCCGGATAGCCGTACCCGGCTCTCTGCCAACCGGTCAGGCCGGTGGCATAGAACATGTTACGGCGTCCCCATCCGCCGCCTCCACGGCCCCATCCCCCATAGCCTCGCCCTCCAACGGGGTTCATGAAGCCGGGAACCGGGTAGCCGGCGCAGTAGCCTGCCGCACGGCCTGTCATCGAGCCCATTCCGCCTGGACCTGTTCCGTCTCCACCTGGCATCGTATTACTCCTTTGAGAAAGTGACTATCCTCTCGTCATTTTCGTCCCACACTTCGGACAAGCCTTTTGATTACAGGGCTGTCCTGCGGCGTGCGGCGCCCTGTGGCCGCACTTCGGGCAGACACAATTCCCGCCCGGACCTGCGGCGTAGGGACCGCCCATGCGCCCGCGTCCTCCACCGCCGCCTCCAGCCGGTCCCGTTCCATCACCTCTTGGCATGACCCGCCTCCTTTCCAGCGTTTTTCGATCTTCAGACGCTGCTCTTGTGGGTTCCAGATCGGATTACCAACGCCCTCGGCCGCGACCAAAGCCGCGACCGAAGCCGCGACCGAAGCCACGACCAAAGCCACGCCCAAAGCCGAAGCCTCTGCCGAACCCTCGAACGAACGGAAGGCCATAAGCGCCGCCGTAAGGCGCGCCGTAGCCGTAGCCCGGATACGACCCTGGGTAGGCTCCGAATCCGGCCGCGCCGTAGCCCGGTACGCCTCCGGAATACCCGCCCCGAAGCCCGGCACCCATGCCGGGCATCGGATTCATGTAGCCGGGCACAGGGTAGCCCGCGCAGTAGCCTGCGGCGCGCCCCGTCATCGGTCCAAATCCCAGCGGCCCAGTTCCATCTCCTGCTGGCATTTCACTCACCTCCTTCGTCGTTTCTCCGAAAGCACCCGTCTGTTGTCCGTCACATCCTGCCAGCCCTTCGGCAGCCGGACGACCTTTCACATCCGGAAGCTTCACCACGCAAAAGCCCATCCCGCGTCCGGTCAACGGGCCGCGTCCCAACGGTCCGGTTCCGTCAAACCCCGGCGAGTTCACCACCTCCTTTGCCGATGACCGCCAGACTTCCCCTTCCGTGCAACGCAGGCGGCCATTTCCCTGTCACTGCAACCCTCATGACGCACCTCATCGCTGCTCAGGCCCGCCTCGACCACGCCTGCCACGCCCCCGTATTCGACGACGATGGCCGTGGCAACCGGGCATCAGGTAAGCTTGATCCGATAACCGCCCCGAAACGTATGCCCGGAGCACCTCTTCTACCGAACCGCAGATGTGGGGAATCACCTCCATGCCTTCAGAAACCAACACCATCTCCAATGGTCGCGAGATAGCCCCGCAGATGAGCACGTTCACACCAAGTCTTGCGAGGTGCGTCGCCCTGCCCGCGATATCCGTTTCGTACAACGGCTCTTCACGCCGGCGGAGCCCCCTGGCGGCTTCGATGTCGACCAGAAGAAGACGTTGCGCGACATCGAACATCGGAGAAATCATGCCGGACCATGTAGGAATGGCTACTCTCATCACTAAGAACTGCAGCAAATAGCATGCCAAACCAGGCAACGAACGACGGAAATAGGCCTAAGACTGTGACAGAAAAGAGGTTGCGAAAACAAGTCTGGCGGCTCCCCGACCTGCTAGGCTTGCAATATGCAAGGGCGCAGAGGGCGCAGGCCTGCAAACTGCAATACTACGTCTGCTCTCGGTTCCTGCCGTCTCTGGCCGGCAGATCGATTCCCAAGGACTTCACCTTGCGGAATAGTGTACTGGGGTCGATGCCCAGTTCCTTGGCGGCGGCAGTGCGGTTGCCCCCGTGGCGGCGCACGGCATCGGCAATGTGCATCGCCTCCAGCTCTCGAAGGGTCCCCCCGGAATCTGAGCGCAGTTGCCCGTCAGGCGCCGACTCCCGTAGCTCCCGTGGCAAGTGCTGGGCCTCAATCAGGCCCCCGCGGCAGAGCACAAAGGCGCGTTCGACAATGTTCTCCAACTCCCGAACGTTCCCCGGATAGTCATGCTCCATCAGGATGCGCATCACACCGTCGGATACCCCCACCACATCCCTGCCTCGGAGACGGTTGAACTTCGCAATGAAGTGATCCAGCAGCAGCGGGATGTCCTCGCGCCGGTCGCGCAACTCGGGAAGGCGCAGCCGGACCACGTTGACGCGGTAATAGAGGTCTTGGCGAAATCTCCCCTCCGCGACCAGTTCGTCCAGGTCACGGTTCGTCGCGGCGACAAGGCGCACGTCCGCGCGCACTGGCTCCACCGCGCCCAGCGGCTCATACACCCTCTCTTGAAGCACACGCAGCAGGCGCATCTGCATCGCGGGCGAGATGTTCCCGATCTCGTCCAGCAACACGGTGCCGCCCTCCGCCAGAGCGAATCTGCCCGGACGGTCTTCTCGCGCGTCGGTGAAAGCCCCGGCCTTGTAGCCGAATAACTCGGACTCCAGCAACGTATCCGGCAACGCCCCGCAGTTGATCGCCACGAAGCGACGCGCCCGGCGCCGCGAGAGGTTGTGGATGGCGCGGGCGAAGAGCTCCTTGCCCGTCCCGCTGGCGCCTTCGATGAGCACGGTGCTGTCGCTGTCGGCCACCTGCCGAAGCAGATCAAAGAGCCCGCGCATGGGCTTGCTCCGCCCGATGATGTCCATCAGGCTGTACTTCTCGGTCAGCTCCTTGCGCAGTTCCTCCACGGTGGTCAAATCGCGGAACGTCTCCACGCCGCCGATAACGTTGCCCTCACGGTCCCTCAGAATTGCCGTGGAGATGCTCACGGGAAGACGTTCCCCTGCAGCGTTCAGGACATAGATCGCCTTGTTGACGATGTTCCGTCCTGTCCGCAGTGTTTCGCGGAGCGCGCACTCGGTCTCGCAGATGTTCGAGCGAAAGACCTGCCAGCACTGCCGGCCGACTGCCTCCTCGCGGGACACATCGGTGATCCGCTCGGCGGCCCGGTTGAACGTCGTGATCCGCCAGTCTTTGTCCACCGTGAACACACCGTCGGCGATGGAGTCAAGGATGACCTCGCGACATTCATCCGCAGACAGTTCGGCCATTGCCTCGGACCCACTCGTCAGCAGTATCGCCTGATATGCCCGTACGCGCGCTCGAACAGATCCTGGCCGCGGTGGAGCTTGTACTTGAGCAAAGTGCGGCGGAGGGCTTTCTGGACCTCGCGCTTGCCCGCGCTGGTGCTCTGCCAGCCGAAGAACCGCAGCGCCTGCACGATTTCGCCGATGTCGGCCACGATCCCCTCGACCCTCTTCGGCGTCTGGCCGTTGCGGGCCTCCATGAACAGTTCGATCAGAATCTCCCTCAAGGCTTCCACGGGACAATCTCCCCCAACGAAGCAAAGCGCGTGTGGGGTATGGTCGGATTATCTGTCATTGCGGGTTGTTGTCAAGAGGCGCTGCCGACGAATGTCGTGCCAAAGCGATTATGTCACCCCTTAGCGCCAAAGGGGAAATGTCACCCCTCTGGGCTGCATGCCGTAATATGACCTCCGCACGGTTTGCGGAGGAACAGGATGGAGGTGACGGTTACAGTGGCTCAGGTGCGACGGTACGAGGTGGTTCTTGCGGCCATCGAGGGCCGCATGACGAACGCGGAGGCGGCATCGGCGCTTGGACGCAACATCCGCCAGGTCCAGCGGCTAAAGCGCCAGGTGGAGGCGTCTGGCGTGCGAGGAGTCATCCACGGCGACCAGGGCCGCGAGCCGCCCAACAAGACGCCTCCCGCGGTCCGCGAGTCGGTCATCGGACTGGCGATGGGCGTGCTGGCGACGGCTCTGGTGCTTCAGACGCACGACCGGGTGAGCGACGTGGAGGCGAAGAACCGTGCGGACTACGATCTGCGTTGGAAGGTGGCGTTGGGGATCGAGCTGGAGGAGCG
>Ga0315553_10003390_pt1 | contig 12386 bp, 10 predicted proteins | sample SalMarSW160140MG_FD_203099 | JGI IMG/M metagenome (GOLD analysis project Ga0315553, IMG submission 203099) | Salt marsh sediment microbial communities from the Plum Island Ecosystem LTER, Massachusetts, United States - Salt Marsh Sediment SW1601-40 ... | reverse complement strand
GTCCTGAAAATAGGGGCCTTTGGATCTTTATTGACAGCGATGATTACACCTGCCCCACTGGTCCCGGCCATATGCTGGAAAGCCCCACTTATGCCAACTGCTATATAGACCTTAGGGCTGACTGATTTGCCTGAGGTACCAACCTGTAAATATTTGGGCAACCAATTCTTATCAACAATAGGTCTGGAACATGAAACAACTCCACCGAGAGCTTCAGCAAATTCTTTGATAAGAGAGATATTTTCTTCTTCTCCGATGCCTCTTCCAACAGAAATAAGAAGTTCTGCTTGGGTTATATCCACATCGCCGGCTGCCATTTCAACGAATTCTATAAAACTCTTTTTCACCGGTATGTCTGTAACAGGAAAGTCTTTTTGAATTATTTCAGCTTTCCTGTCGCCGATTTTATCTTTGGAAAATACGCCTGCTCGTATGGTAAGGAGACATCCTTTCGGTTCAGTAAAGGAAACATTGGCAAAAATCTTTCCATTAAACATCTGTCTCTGGGCAATAAATGTAGTGTCTTTCGGTATAATATCTATGCAGTCAGTAGCCAAGGGAAGATTAGTCTTAACAGAAAGACAGGGAGCAAGTTCCATTCCCCATGATGTATTACCAATAAGGGTAAGGGCTGGTTTTGACTCCTCAATCAATGCATATATGATCTCTTTATGGATATCTGCATTAAAATTTTTGAGCCTCTGATCATCAAATGTAATTATTTTATCAGCCCTGTCAGAAATATTTTCAGTAAGGGAGCTCACGTCATGGCCAAGAATAATGGCGGTAACGGTATGTGATAGCTTTTGGGCAAGCTCACCCGCCTTCCATAGCATCTCAAAGGTTATATCCCTTGTCTCACCAAGCCTGTGTTCAACAATAACGAATATTTCACTCATTATTCCATCACTCCTTTCTTTGTTAGGATTTCGATAAAATCCGAAGCGATTGTGTCTGGGTCACCGGTTAACATCTGAGCTCCTTCAGTTTCTGGTGGCAGATATACTTCTTCAACAATAGTCTTAGGAGATAGTTCCTCATCAGATAAGCCTAAATCGGCAAGGTTTATGATTTTTAGCTCTTTTTTGGCGGCCTTCCTGATGCCCAGAATAGAGACATATCTTGGTTCGTTGATACCTGTTTGAATAGTTATTAAGGCGGGGAGCTCGACGAGGGAGGCTTCACCAAGGCCACCTTCAAGCTCTGATATAGTCCGGACCTTTCCATCCTCTATTTCAATAGCGGTAACCATGCATGCATGATTAAGCTTTAACTCTTCTGCCATCATCATTCCAACCACTCCACCGTTATCGTCATCGGCAAGCACTCCAGTAAATACCAGATCATGAGGTATATCCTTTACAATACGGGCGAGAATCTTTGAGATTCCAAAGCTATCAAACCGACTTATATCGTCTGCTTCAATTCTGATAGCCCTGTCAGCACCCATAGCCAAAGATCTTCTTAAGACCTCCTCATCGTCCTCGCTCCCTACTGTAACGGCTACGACTTCTCCACCGTATTTCTCTTTCAGGATGATAGCCTCTTCAATTGCGTAGTTATCCCAATCATTTAGAACAAACGCAAGCTGGTCTTGTTTAATCCCTTTTTTCTGCTCATCGATTACTAAATCTACCTCTTCAGTAAGAGGCACCCTTTTCACGCACACAACAATATCCATACCTTACACCTCCAAATTAGTTGTTATCAAATAACTTACTATCTATTACCTATTGCTCAGGTAGGAATTCTAAAGTGTTGAAACCAGAAGTTCCATTAAATCAACCACCTTCATCTGACCTTCTAGCCCGCTTGTTTTGATAGCATCATCAAAATTGAGAAGACAAAAGGGGCAAGCTGTAACAATAACATTCGCACCTGCTTCATGGGCCATGGCGACTCTTTTTTCACCCATTCTCATCTCTTCTTCCTCAATGTCATACCAGAGATTAATATCACCTCCACCACAGCAAAAGCTTCTATCCCTGTTTCGTTCCATCTCTACTATTTGGATACCAGGGATTGAGGCAAGGATCTTTCTTGGAGCCTCGTAGATACCATTATGCCGCCCTAGATAACAGGGGTCATGGTAGGTATATATGCCTTCATTGTCAAGCGATTTAGCTGGCTTCAGTCGACCACTTTCGATGAGAGGAAGAAAAAAATCGGTATAATGTTTTACAACCAAATCGCCAGGGTAATCATTTTTCAGCGTATTAAAGGCATGGGGGTCTGTGGTAACAATCTGTTTAAACGTACAGGTTTTAAATGCTTCGATATTCTCTTCCACTAAAAATTGAAAGAGGCCTTCCTCACCGAGCCTTCTTACCTGATGGGCTGAATCCGATTCTCTGGGGCCAAGAATACCAAATGGTACCCCTGCTTTATTGAGGCCCTTGACAATAGCCATGGCTACTTGTTGTATCTGGGGATCAAAAGAGGCATAGCTGTCAACAAAGTAAAGGACATCTACCTCATCTCCCTCTTCAAGTATCTTGATAGAGACATCATCTAATTCTTTGATCCAATCCGCCCTTTTACTCGGTGGTTTACCAAAGGGATTACCTGTCTTCTCAAATTTTAGCAAGGCATCCTGAAAATCCTTGGGAATCATGCCCGATTCAACCATATATCTCCTTAGATCTACTATCTTATCAATATATTCAATAAAGACCGGGCATTCCTCCTCGCAGGCCCCACAGGTGGTGCATGACCAGATTTCATCAGGGGAAAGGACATTTCCTATCAGGGAAAGGTTTTGATTGTGTGAATCGGTTTTTCCTTTAAAATTAAAGAGAGGATTGTTTTGATAAGCGTAATCCCTGACCTTTAAGGTAACTTCCATAGGTGATAATGGCCGTCCTACTGTATTTGCCGGACAGTTATCGGAACAGCGGCCACATTCCGTGCAGGTGTAAAAGTCAAGAATATGTTTCCAGGTAAAATCCTCTACTTTTTCCACCCCTAATGAATCTAATTCCTCAATATTTTCGATATCCCATCGTGGAGGTTTTATGGAACCCTTTTTGAGCTTTCGAAAAAATACGTTGAAGAGGCCTGTAATGATATGAAAGTGTTTCCCAAGAGGAAGGTAATTGAGGAAAACTATCAGTGTCAGAATATGAAGCCAATAATTCCACAGAAAGATCAATTTTAACGTATTTTGACTGAAACCATTAAAGAGATACGCGGCAGTATTTGCTGCAGGCAGCCAGAAGGCATTTTTCTCTCCGAGGAGAATTCCGCTTCCATCCATAGCCATATCAGTTATCATGAGAAAACTAATCAGGCCAAGCACTAAATAGGCGTGAAATTTGTGGGCCTTTCCATGCTTAAATTCATATCTGGCAGGTCTCGATATAGCCCTGCGTAATATAGCTGCAATACAGGCAAAAAGGACGATAATTTCAAATATATCTTTAGAAAAAAGATAAAATTCTCCTATGAAGCCTCCCATAAAGGGAAGAATAAATTCGGCCTTTATTCCAAGCCCATAGAGCGTTATTGACCGTAGGGCAAGTATAACAAAGCCCCAAAAGATCATGATATGTAATATGCCAATCCAGAGATAGCGGGGCTGTCGCCACTGAAAAATACCATAGACGATGAGGTCATAGAATCTTCTCCCTAATGAATCAAATCGAAGATCCGGTTTGGCAGATCTTAGCAATACATATCTTTTGTAGATAATATAAAAAAAGAGGGCAAGGCCAGTTAGTAAAATGAACAATGTGATAACAGAACCAGGGATACCCAGATAATGCTCAAGGGCAGGTTGAATTTTGTGATGCATTTTTTCCTCCTTGCAAAACCGATCAAAGGGAAGACGTAATTATGAATGATGATTCATTTAATATCATAAGCTCCTATGGGGGTCAAGGCCTTTTGATTTTCTTTCAAAAGGCAGGGTGAATCTATAAAGTTTTGGAAATGATCACATTCACCTATGAGAGAAAGATTGTTTATTTTACCAATAATTGTTATTAAGGTATAATAAAAGAAAGTAAATCTTACTCAGCTGCCTTGCTTAAGAGGGGTCTTGAAACAGAAAAAGTGGGTGACATGAGAAAAGAACTCAATGATGATATATATAAAAGGGAATTGTCTGCTCTTATAAAATCCAGTGCTCTTATCAATTCATCACTCCAAACCAATGATGTACTTAATTTTGCCATGAAGGCGGCAGAGGAGTTTATGGATGCTGAGGCCAGTTCAGTCTATGAGCTTGATAGAGAAAAAAAAGATATTATTGTGAGGCTTGCAAGGGGTGAAAAGGGCGGGTTTATTCAGTCCAAGAGATTGAAGCTTGGTGAAGGGATTGCCGGCTGGGTTATCCAAAGCGGAAAACCAATGATGGTAGAAGATGTGCGCAAGGAACCTATATTTAGCGATCGGTTTGACAGGGAAACGGGCTTTACTACTCAGTCACTTATCTGCGTTCCACTTACCATAAGGGGAAAGATGACAGGGGCTATCCAGGTCATTAATAAAAAAAATGGGCACCCATTTACGCAGGAGGATAGCAAACTTTTAACAGCTCTTGCCCAGCAGATTGCAGTTGCCCTTGACAATGCAAAGCTTTATCATAGGCTAGAGGAAAATTTCCAATTAACTGCAGAGGAACTTAAAATAACTCAACAAAAACTCATTAGATCGGAACGCTCAGCAGCCATAGCCAATCTTGTTCAGGGAGTTGCCCATGAGGTGAGAAACCCTATTATGTCCATAGGCGGTTTTGCAGCGAGGATGAAGGCTGATTTAGAGAAGGATAATAAATTCCAAAAATATCTCGATATCATTCTTAGTGAGACGACCAGGCTCGAGAAACTCGTTCAGGATGTGAAAGAGATTGCAGAAATGCAGACCGCGTATCTGCAAACAGAAAATATGAACAGTCTCTTATCCAATGTTATGAAGGATTTTTCGCCGATCATAGCAAGGGAATCTATCCATGTAGAAACAGATATTGAAGAGAGTTTGCCTATCGTTACCCTGGATAAGGCGCAGATATCAAGGGCATTGAAAAATATTGTCCAAAATAGCATAGAAGCTTTGCCTACAGCTGGTACTCTTAAGCTTACGGCACGGGCGGTCAATTCTACTATACGGATTGTTGTTGAGGATTTTGGTATAGGCATAGATGAGGATAAGCTTGGTTCCATACTTGATCCCTTTGTCACTTCCAAGACAACAGGTGCGGGGTTGGGCTTGACTATGGTTTATCAGATCGTCATGAATCACCAAGGGGAAATTGACATCAAAAGCAGAGGTGGCAAAGGAACGATAGTAACTATTGATTTGCCACTAAATCTTCAACCTAAGATGGAGGAATAATACATGAAAGGAAATAGGGGACTGCTGCTCTTGGTAATCGCTCTTATTGCAGGTGGGTTATTTATATTTTATTATACCTATTTTGGCAGTAAGAGTAGAAAACAACCAACCTTTCAGGAGGAAGAAAAAATAAGGTCTGAAGAGCTTGCAAAAAGCTCTACAGAGACAAAAGATATACTTGCCAAATCGCCACCTCTATCAGCATCCCCGGAAAGACTCGAAGAAGTTGAGAGCAAGGCAATGAAGGTTGAAGATGAATGCCAGAAGATGGAAAAGGACCTACAGGAGTTTTTCACATATCTTGATACAAAAGACTATATCAGGGCATTAAGAATAGAGGGAGGTACATCCAACCATTTTATAAAAATCATTCGTGCCTTATCCTTAAATTCTCCTATCCCAGCAGGAGAAAGTTTAAATTATGATATGATTATCAATAATATCTATCATTTTTATAGGGCCTTGGAGTTGAAGGATTTAACACTTATAAAACTGGTCTTAAAGAATGAAGCAGATACTATGGAGATTAATTTTGCATTATTTTACAAATGGCTCATGTCGAATGATGAATGTGGTCAAAAGGAGGGGATTCCTCCAAATTTGGACACCTTATATAAGTATGCCGGGTTTTTGGTAAATTCTATCGGAGGAAGATCTTATCTATTTCGGAGAGAAACAAGATTGAGACTACTTTTATACTATTACAGTCTGTTGATCATACATGAAGCTGATAAAAAAAAGATGAACAATTTTGGGGTCGACATTACTCCCTTTTTGGAGCCATTAGCTGAAGAGATTGAGAATTATCAATTTCTCTATTTCCGGAAGGAATATGCAGGGAGATTAATTAATCTTAAGGACTATTACTTAAAGAAAAGGAAAGTTTCTTGAGATTTTTCTAATTCATATCAAGATATGAAAGGGTTGATTCCCAGAATTTTATATCATTTTTTAGTCTCTGATAAAATTTGCTATTGGTAATAGCGATACCACCGATTTCTGCTGAGGCCAGGATAAATTCTATATCTTCTTTATCATACTCTCTTTTCTCTGCCGAGTAGAGCCTCATCTCTCCAATAACATATCCCTTAACAAAGATGGGGACAGATAATATTGATACAATGCCTTCTTTTATCGCCTCATCTCGGTACTGTATATGTTTATTTATAGCAACATCTTCTATAAAAACTACCTTTCCTTTTACTACATCTGGCATACTCTTATCTGCATACAGAGGTCCTTTTTGAAGATATTTATTGCTCAACCCTCCTGAGGCAGCCATTTCTAACCTACCGGTTGTTTCATTTAACAAATATATACAACATCCCTTAATAAGCAAAACCTGAATAGCTTTTTTTACCATAGAACCCAAGACATCTTGTGAGTTCAGATCATAAAGTAGATCTCGAGTGACTTCGTGTAAAATCTTAAAAAATGCAGTAGATCTTTTGGCGTTACAGGTTTCCTTGTTGACGGTTTTGATCCCGTATTTTTTAATTCTCTCTTGATGGACAGGCTCTAGGCCTCCTTTGTTAAAAAGCCTGGTTAGTTTCTCCTTCTCTTTTTCGTACATTCTGGCATTTATTATAGCCAATCCAGCCATTTCGCCTAGGGCAGATGCAAATTCGATCTCTCCCTCAGTAAATGATCGAGGGGAGGATGTATAGAGTCTCAGCATTCCAATAACTTTGTTGTAAATCTGAACGGGCACGCTTAAAACAGAGGCAATCCCTTCTTCTGCCTTTTCTTTTCGATACTGGATCCTTGGATCGTTTTGGGCATCAATAATCAGGACTGGTTTCCCCTCTAATACCTCTGGTACACTTTTGTCCGCATCAAGGGGCCCTTTCTTAAGATACTTTTTACTCAGAAAACGGGATGCAGCTAATTCTAAATCATTGGTTTTTTCGTTCAAGAGTCTAAGACTGGCAGCCTTTAATTTCATCGCTGGAACGATCCTTTTCACAATAAGGCGTAGTACTTCTTTTGAATCAAGCACAGAGAGAATAGACCTCGACACCTCATGGAAAACCCGAAAGTATGCAATTTCTTTTCTTACCATTTCTCCTCAAGATACAATTGTGAATACTAAAAATATATAGTAAATACTTAGAGGGGTCAAGAAAATAGAGTGTCACAGGAATCATCATGATCACGACCAGTTGCTTTAAAAATTCAAAGGATAGAGAACATACAGTAAGCATTGCGAGGAGCGATTTTCCCTGGCCTATGAAAGGATACAGATTTGAGAAATATCCTGATCTGATTCCATCTTTACACCTTCTTAGAGAGTGGAGGGCAGGAAAGATAACGGAAGAGGCCTACACGCAGAGATATTATAATGAAACACTGAGTAAGCTCGATCCAAGAAAGGTCTACAATGATTTGGATGGCAAGATACTCCTTTGTCATGAGCCCTCTGGAGAATTTTGTCACAGACGATTAGTTGCGAGATGGCTTGAGAATTCCCTCAATGTGAAAGTGGCTGAGCTATAAACCTCAAAGCCCTATCGAAGCATATACGATAAACTTCGAAACATTTTCCCGAGATATTATTTGCCTTTTCTCTGTATTCAATGTATCAATTTTTTATGTAGGATTGCCCAAACATTCAGGCGCAAGTGACCTTTTAGGAGCTTTTCAAATTGTAACAGAGGGAAATTGAGTGATACAACCTATTAAAACAATAGCAATGATTGGTGGTGGAGCTATGGGTGCCTCCTATGCGAGTAAATTTTATGAGATAGATCACAATTGCATATCCCTTGTGGCTACAGGGGATCGCTATTACCGACTGAAAGAAAAAGGATTGATTGTCAATGATAAGCATTATTTTTTCAATGTTATTAGACCGGAAGAGAAGGCGCCGACATCTGATTTTATTATAGTGGCTGTCAAACATCACCATCTCGAAGAGGCAATTAGGGATATATCAAACAGGGTGGGTGAGCATACCTTAATTATATCCATAATGAATGGCATTGAAAGTGAAGAACAGATCGCTGCTGTCTATGGGGTAGACAAATTGCTCTATGCCCTTGCAGTCGGCATTGATGCAACACGATATGGAAACAGCGTCACCTTTTCCCAACAGGGGAAGTTATTTTTTGGGGATGCTCATAATCCTCATCTTAGCGAGCGTGTCGTGAGGATTCAATCCCTTTTCGATAAGGCTGGGATTATATACGAAATACCTGAGGACATGATTCGAACCCTTTGGTGGAAATTCATGATCAATGTGGGAGTCAATCAGGCCTCGGCTGCATTAGGTGCACCCTATTCGGTTTTTCAAAATTCCCGAGAGGCTAAGGACCTCATGGAATCGGCAATGAGGGAAGTCATAACCATTGCTCAAGCAGAGGGAATCCATTTAGTTGAAGAAGACATAGAAAATTGGAATTCATTTCTGGCTACCCTGTCTCCACAGGGAAAAACCTCCATGCTTCAAGATGTCGAGGCGAAAAGAAAAACAGAGGTGGAAATGTTTGCGGGGAAGGTAATTGAGCTTGGGAAAAAGCACGGGATTCCAACACCGATAAATCAGACACTCTATAGATTCATAAAGGTCATAGAGGGAATCAACGCATAAAGAGGCATTATCGGCCACAATCAAGAGTAACAATTGTGATGATCTATCCGATGCTCGGGTGAACCTTTTGAGGGAGATTCACATGAGGCGAGAAAAATAAATGAAAAAAGAAAATTACAGAAACAGGGTAACGCACATAATCGAAATTCTCGAAAAGGAATATCCTGATGCCAAAACTGCCCTTACCTTTAAAAATCCGTTGGAGCTTTTGGTATCGACAGTCCTTTCGGCCCAGTGTACCGATGTAACAGTAAATAAGGTAACCAAGGTGCTATTTAAGAAATACAAGTCCGCAAAAGATTATGCTCAGGCGGATCTTCCTGAACTGGAAAATGATATTAGATCTACTGGATTTTTTCGAAATAAGGCCAAATCCATCAAGGCCTTCTGCACCACTCTATTAGAGCAATTCAACGGGGAAGTGCCAGACAACCTTACGGATTTGGTATCTCTCCCTGGAATTGGGAGAAAGACCGCAAATGTTGTCCTTACTGAGGTATATGGAATCCCAGGCATAGTCGTTGACACCCATGTTCTAAGGTTGAGTAAACTCATTGGGCTGAGTAACAATAAAGATGCCACAAAGGTAGAATTTGATCTTATGGAGATCGTTCCGAAAGAAAAATGGAGGCTTTTTTCGAACCTCCTTATATTACATGGGAGGGCTACCTGTGTTGCAAGAAGACCAAGGCATCAGGAATGTAATATCATTGATCTCTGTGAAGAGGGAGTCCGGTGGAAAAAGAAGCTCTCTTAAAATATAGCAATTTTGAAAGAAAACGTGGACTAAAATAATATGATCCAGTTTAATGCACTGCTCATTGCATTCCTTGCAGTCTTTGTCTTTCAATCGCTGTTTCAGCTTGCCTTAAACCTGATTAATATCACCCATTTGCGCCGGCAGGAAAATCATGTTCCCTGTGTTTTTCAGGGTATAGTCGATAAAGAAAAATTCTCTAAAATTATAGCGTATACAGCTGACTCTACCAGATTTGGCATTGTTGAAAGATTATTTGATCAGGTAGTTTTACTTGTTATTTTATTAGCTGGTTTATTGCCCTGGATGGTCGAGATAATAACTACCTGGCATATAGGCTTTATCGGTGGAGGGCTGGTCTTTTTTGCTATATTTGCAGCGTTTTCAAATCTGCTTGGTATTCCATTTGAACTCTACAGTACCTTTGTGATCGAAGATAGGTACGGATTCAATACCAAAACCATTAAATTATGGGCCATTGATTGGGTAAAGGGTATGGCTCTATCATTTATACTAGGTGGTATTATTATCTTTTTTCTGTTGGCATTAGTGTACTATGTCACAAATGCATGGTGGTTTTTCGCATGGATAGTTATCTCGGTGTTTGAGTTATTGATTATGTGGTTATACCCGGTATTAATTGCTCCACTGTTTAACAAATTTGAACCAATAAACAGTAAAGAACTCGAAGATAAGATCGCTACCCTCATGGGGAAGGCGGGGCTTGCAGTTAAAGGGGTGTTCCAAATGGATGCTGGTAAACGGAGCAAGCACACTAATGCCTATTTCACTGGAATCGGCAAAACCAAAAGAATTGTGCTCTTTGATACCTTACTTGCATCACATGGTGATGAGGAAATCCTCTCAGTGCTTGCCCATGAAGCGGGTCACTGGATGAAAAAACATATCATCAAGCAACTCATTTTGTTAGAGATTCTTTCTTTGATTGGCCTCTTTATCGTAGCGAAATTACTTAACTGGCAGCTCCTCTATCGAACATTTGGTTTTTCGGAACAGATTAACTACGTTGGCCTCTTTCTTGTGCCTGTCATTTTAAGCCCTCTTAGCTATTTTTTAAGGCCTGTAGGGTCGGCTCTCTCTAGAAAATATGAAAGGGAAGCCGACGATATTGCTGTTAAATTGATGGAAACAGCCAGACCGATGAAAAATGCCATGATAAAGATTAGTGCTGATAACCTGGCAAATTTGGCACCACATCCACTTTTTTCCTGGTTCAACTATTCACACCCACCACCGGTGGAAAGGATAGAAAGGCTTGAAACTATAATGGAAGATGTTTCAACAGCTTCCACACATTACCAACAGAGCACGTAAAAAAACACACCGGCGGGCTGTCCACTTGAAACACTAATTATGTGGATTTTTTCTGTTAACAGCGTATCCGCTTTGTCAGTGCGTGGGCAAATCGCATTGGGGAGTCTTCATCCATTCGGAAATAGAGCGAAGGCTCAATCAACTCCAATTCCATTAAAGCAAATGTGTTTTGTTCAGTGCGGACAAAGTCTGCTCTTGCATAGAGCGGTATCTGAGGAAGAGAGTCAATGACGTGTTGACTGGTATGTAGCAACTCTGGCTCAGCACTTCCAGGGCGTATATTGCCACCATGCTCCTCTTGAACGCGAAAATCATTCATCTTTGGGGTTTTTAGAATTGTATGACTATGCATACCTTCAAAATAAATTAGGGAAAATTCACCCTCCTCTACAATTTTTGGCATAAAAGGTTGTACCATATACGCACGCCTCCCAAATATTTTCTCAAGCGCAGGTATCTTGGCGTTACTTTGGCTTCGATGAAGTCGGAATGCATGCCCCGCACTCGCACCTATAATCGGCTTGATTATAATCTCCTCTGTTTCGAGTTGGTCAAAGAAAGATTTTACTTGATTCGTATCCACTCCTTCCTCTTGCCAGAGAGTCGGAGCTATACACGTACCTTTCGATGCGATGTCGCGCAGGTAGGTTTTTTGCATATTCCATCGCACTAACTCCAATGAGTTTTCCAGACGAGCACCAGAGGAATCAATAGATTCGAGCACGGCAAAAAAAGCGTCAGGATCATTCTGGTAATCCCACGTCGTGCGAATGACCACCACATCGAATTGGCTCCAGTTATATTCCTTACGCCATGATACCATTTCAACTGTCCAGCCCACATCGTGGAGGTGCTTAATAGTCAGTTCATCATCGCTGACATATCCTGTTAAATTGTCCATCGTAAGGAAAGCGCATCGGCACATACAATACCCGTTTATTCTGTGGAGATTATTATTTAAAGTTTTTTTTGTCACAATTACGATTGTTTCCCAGACATACTCTCTATTTCGACTTTGATCACTCCCATTTTTATTAAAGTGGCATCATTAAACTGGAATGTTCGGTCAGAATATTGACCCATGATGATGTTGAGTGCCTTTCGTTTTTCATCTAAATCCTTAAGAAGCACAGCTTTTCCAAAGCCAATAACGCTTCGGTACTTCATACTCCAATGACATGCATCTTCAGCTTTTACAATTTCAGTGTTTATATCAAACTCAAAGCAAACCTTTTGATTCTTTCTGATGATATCAATCTTTTTTCCTTTGAGAGAGCCATGGAAATACAAAACCTTATCTTCATAACCGAAACACAATGGCACAATGTAGGGAGAATTGTCATCAGACAAGGCAAGACGGCAAACAAGTGA
>Ga0315553_10003389_pt1 | contig 12387 bp, 12 predicted proteins | sample SalMarSW160140MG_FD_203099 | JGI IMG/M metagenome (GOLD analysis project Ga0315553, IMG submission 203099) | Salt marsh sediment microbial communities from the Plum Island Ecosystem LTER, Massachusetts, United States - Salt Marsh Sediment SW1601-40 ... | reverse complement strand
CCGCTCGCGCGTATCGGGAGAGATGATCGAAGCGATCCTGAACCTCGGCGCCGACGTGGCCGAGGCGCGCATCGGCAACCGCGTCGCCTTCGCCGAGTCGATGGGCGTCGGAAGCACGGTGATGGAGATGGCGCCGTCGAACCGGGGCGCGGCGGAGGTCTACGCGGTAGCGCGGGAGATCAGCCAGCGCCTCTCGTCGCGCCTCGCGGCCTGACGGCGGCCGCGCACGCCGCTTCGCAACGTGCCCTAAGCCGCGCCGCGTCGCCCGCGACTCGCACGGTCTTCAGCCGCGACGTATCGCCTGCAATCACCGAGACGGCGGATTTCGGCACGCCAAGCACTTTCGCCACGAGCTTTTCGAGCGCGGCATTCGCCAGCCCCTTCTCCGGCGCGGCGCTGACCCGCGCCTTGAGTACCGAGCGCCCGTCGGCGAGCGCCTCGATCCCCTCCAGCGCGTCGCGGCCGCCGCGCGGCGTCAGCCTGATGCGAAGCACGACACCGTCGGCATCGGCCTCGACCGCGGCCGGCTGCCTCACGGCACGTAGGGATAGATGTAGTAGAAGATCACCCGCTCGATCAGGAACAGGATCAAGAGGAGGATGACCGGCGAGACGTCGAGCCCGCCGAAGACCGGGACGACGCGCCGGATCGGTCGAAGCAGCGGCTCCGTAAGCTGATAGAGCGTGCGCCCGATCATCGCGACGACCTGGTTGCGCGGATTGATGACGCCGAACGCATAGAGCCACGAGAACACCGCGCTCGCGATGATGACCCACCAATAGATGTGCAAAACCACTATGAAAACGTCGAGGAGAGCGCGCATCTCGGTTCCGATTCCCGTCGCAGAGATACCCTGCGTTTAGCCGCCGTGCCTTCGCGTTACAAGCGCGCGGGTTGCGCGCCGAACCCGTGGGTATGCAAGCCTTTGCGCTGATCGCCGCCCCTCGCCAGACCCACGGCCGCCCGATTCCGGCGAAACGCCGCGCCGGGAAGCCGGACCGGCGCGCAAAGGCCGCTATGCTTGACACCCCAGGGGGGCGAACCCTAAATGCGCGCCGCCGGTGGGCCCCGATCCCGCCGCCCTTGGGGCCGTAGCTCAGCTGGGAGAGCGCCGCGTTCGCAATGCGGAGGTCAGGGGTTCGATCCCCCTCGGCTCCACCACCCAGTCCTCTCAATACCGCAGCCAGTTCCGCCCGCCTCTGAAAGTGCCGGCATGCGGCGCTCTTTGCGCGCGACTTTCGCCATCCCTGCCTGGCGGAGACAGATCTGACGCGCATTTTCCCGCCAAATGGCCACGCGTCTCCGTCCGCCTTTGCGGCGACCAAAAAGTAGTCAGGTGAGAGAGCCTTCGCTCAGGCAAAGCCGAGTATTTCTCGCTGCCGCCTCCAGGACAGCGGTAGTTCCTTGATCCGCTTCAGCCGCGCCGCGGTCAGTTCGGGCGGCTGCCGACCATCGAGGATCGCCTCGACGATGTCCGGCGCGAGGAAGGTGAGCGGCAGAGTGCGGCTCTTATCGCCGGAGCCGACGCCATGCCGCTCAGCCAGAGCGTTGACCGATCGGCCGTCATCGGAGCAGAACTCAGCGAACCATCGCCACGCCTGGACCACGAGACCTCGCCGCCGCTGGCAACCACACGCATCCACCTCACCTCGCCTTGGCCGGCCATCCCGCCGAGCGAGAAGCCGGGCGTTCGCTTGCCGCGGACCGCTGGCGAGACGACAACCCATTTGGCGCGCCAAGCGTCGGTCAGCTACGGTCGTTCAAGGCGACTCGAGACGTAGGGGCTAACCCTTGTTGGAAGGGCTCCTTATTCTTCTTCTGGGCTGGGCTCTTGGCCTTGCCAGCCCCCTCATTGTTGATGGAGTCAGGCGCCACTTCGCGACTCGCAAAATCAGAGCGGCACTGCGGATCGAGCTGCAGGAGCTGCGATACAGACTTGGTACAGTCGTCTACCTGATAAGGGTGCGGCTCGGGACTTTCGACAAGCCTACTCTTGAGTGGATTCAGTCGATCCTGACAAGTTATAAGGGGCTCAATCCTGCGAAAGAGATATTAGCAGCGGTTGAAAAGCTTCTCACCTTGCCCGAAGCGCAGATAAACCAGCTGGCTCAAATGGAGAAGGCACAAGCTGGGCGAACTCTCTCACTTAAAAAGTATCACGCTCCTTTCCTGGAGAGCCAGCTTCAAGCGCTGTCATCGCTAGACCCCAACATCCAGAATCGACTCCTAGAGATTAGGGTGCAGCTATTTGTCTTCAACGAGCTCGTTGAAGAGCCTAGATATTACAAAAGCCTGACATTCAATAGTGGATTGTCCGAGGAAAACTACAATCTAGCCGTTGAAAATTTGCTGAGCTGTCAGGAAACAGCCGCCTCAACCGCTAAGATAATCGCGGACCATATTGGTGAGATCAGGTGGTGAGCCCCCCACGGTCAAACCAATTCGACCGGATGACTTTCGGCAGGGTCTTGCTTGCTAGCTCCGCTTTCCGCCGGTCAAGATCGACGCTTACAATCTAGCAGCCGCGAGCGCGTACACGGTCGCGTCCAGGCACTCGGCACGGGCGCCCGGCTTCCGCTCCCAGCGGCGAGCCGGCATGCCGCGCGTGCACTTCACCACAAGCCGCTCGCTAGCCAGTTCCTCATAATACCGCGGCTCAAGGTCCGCGCTGAATCGGACGGTTCGGCCACGACTGCGGCGATTCGAGAGCGGCGCCTTCACACCATCGACTCCGAAGTTCCAGAACGGCACTTTACCCTGCGACTTACGGACGATCGGCCGGTTGCCGGCCATGCCCTTAATCGGGACCACGCGTCGGTGAAGGCGGGCGGCAGAAGGCAACGACCCGATGCCGGCATGCGGGCCGCTTTGCGCGCAACGTTTCGCCTTCACTGCCTGGCGGAGACAGATCTTACGCGCGTTGTCCCGCCGAATGGCCGAGCGTCTCCGTCTACCACCAATAAATAGTCAATTTGAGAGACGCGTTCGCTCAGGCGAAGCGGAGCATCTCTCGCTGCCGCCTCCAGGACAGCGGCAGCTGCTTTACTCGCTTCAACCGCGCGGCAGTGAGCTCCGACGGCTGGTGGCCGTCGAGGATCGCCTCCACGATGTCCGGCGCGAGGAAGGTGAGCGGCAGAGTGCGGCTCATATCACCAGAGTCGACGCGATGCCGCTTCGCCAGGGTAATGACCGATAGCTCGTTGTCGGCTCGGAGCTCGGCGAACCACTGCTGCGCCTGGACTAGAAGGCCAACGAGATTGGGATCGGGTGCGGTCACGGCTTGGCCTCCCTCGCCAATGATGAGCTTTGTCTCAACACCACGGCGGCGGAACGCAACCGGGAGTTCGAGAACGAACTCGCCGCCATCGTCCGGCCGACGCTCGCACTCCGGAATGCCAAGCCCGGCGGATAGGGCACTGGCTCGCAGGACGATGGTGATCGTCTCGTCCGCCACCACGATCCTGGCCACCAACTCAAGCAGGATCGTCCGCTGCTCCGAGGCGCTGCCGCTACTCAGTTTCTCGCCCAGCTCCTTCGCGGATCGCAAACGCTCCGCCAGACGCTCTGCCTGCAGGACGCTGGGGCCATGGAACTTGCTTGAGAGCCGATGATCTGCATTCCTCCAGTCACCGCCGAGCAGTCGCCGCCTGACTCGCGGATGATTGGCGCCGACTCCCCGGTGACAGCCGCCTCATCGACGGACGCGACGCCCTCGATGACCTCACCGTCCGACGAGATGATCTCGCCTGCCTCGACCACGACTACATCCCCGGCTGAGAGGTCTTCCGCTGCGACGCCTTCGTAGACCGCTCGGTTGTCCGGAAGAACTAGCCGCTTGGCGACGGTTTCGGTGCGCGTACGCCGCAGCGTGTCAGCCTGCGCCTTGCCGCGCCCGCGGCACTTGCCGAGTTCGAGCGCGAGCTGATTTCTGAGAGGACTAAGGCTGGGATGGTGGCTGCGAAGCGGCGCGGTAAGCATATGGGCCGGCCTCAAGAGCACTCGGCGCAAAAGATCGATCATGCGCGAGACCTGCTAAGGTCGGGCAAGGAAACACGGGCCAGTGTTGCGGCTTTGTTTGGCATCGATGCGGCGACGTTGCGACGGGCGCTGAAGAGTCTTGAGTAGGGTTCTTATGGCTGGATACGATGAACACGGCGAACGGATTTTGGATGAAGCGACCGGTCGCGCTGAGGTGCATCCTCACGAACTCAGCGTCGATGACGTTCTTGCGTCGCTGGCGGCGGACCGCCGGGGGCTGAGCTCGGAAGAAGCAGCTAACCGGCTTCAACGCCGCGGCCTAAACCGGCTGCCAGAGACGAAAAGCCGAAGCCCGATCCTGCGTTTCCTCGCGCATTTCCACAATGTACTCATCTACATGCTTCTGGGGTCGTCGATCATCACGGCGACCCTCGGGCATGTAGCCGATACGGCGGTGATCCTCGCGGTGGTCGTTGCGAATGCGGTCATTGGCTTCATCCAGGAAGGCCGTGCCGAGCAAGCGATGAGCGCCATCCGCCAGATGCTTTCCCCGCGCACTGCAGTCTTACGCGACGGTCGGCGGATAAGCGTCGACAGCGCCGAGGTGGTTCCAGGCGACATCGTTCTACTGGAAGGGGGCGACAAGGTTCCGGCAGACCTGCGCCTGATCGAAGCTACGGGACTGACAACAGAAGAGGCGGTCCTAACGGGCGAATCCGTCCCTGTCGAGAAATCCGCGCAACCGGTCGCCGCGGATGCACCTCTTGGCGACCGGGCCTGCATGGCTTTCAGCGGCACGCTCGTCGCCGGCGGCGCAGGGCGCGGCGTGATCGTCGCTACGGGTGCGAACACTGAGATTGGCAAGATTAGCGGAATGCTCTCGCGCGTGGAGACCCTCACCACACCGCTGACCGGACAAATGGATAGCTTCGCCCGCTGGCTTACGGTCCTGATCCTGGTCCTCGCAGCCGTCCTCCTCGTCTATGGCTATTTCGTTGGTCACTTGCCGTTCGCCGAACTCTTCATGGCCGTGGTCGGCCTGTCTGTGGCAGCCATTCCCGAGGGGTTGCCGGCGGTCCTGACGATCACGCTGGCGGTCGGCGTCCAGGCGATGGCTCGACGCAATGCCATCGTGCGCCGCCTGCCCGCGATCGAGACTCTGGGATCGGTGTCAGTCATCTGCACCGACAAGACGGGAACGCTCACGCGCAACGAGATGATGGTGGCCACCGTCGCGACGGCGGATCACGTCTATTCGGTATCCGGGGACGGTTACGCGCCCGAGGGCAGCATCCGCCTTGGCGACGCCGACGTGAACCCGGCCGAGCACAGGCTATTGATCGAACTCGCCCGCGCGGCCACCCTCTGCAACGATGCGGCCCTGCACTACCATGCGGATGGCTGGAAGATCGAAGGCGATCCGATGGAGGGCGCCCTTCACGCGCTCGCCGGCAAGATCACGCCTGTCGGAGCCGAACCGTTCTTTGAGTGGACGCGGACGGACGCAATCCCCTTCGACGCCAAAGCGCGCTACATGACCACGCGGGCAATGCCGAGATCCACGTTAAAGGCGCACCGGAACGCGTTCTCGACATGTGCGCAAGCCAGAGGTCGGCTAATGGCGGGGAAGCGCCGCTCGATGTTGATCACTGGCTCCGCGAAGTGGAAGCCATCGTGGCGCAGGGCCAGCGGGTGCTCGCCTTCGCAGGAAGATCGGTTCGCCAAGATCATCTCGCTGTGAACGAGACCGACATTGACGGCAAGCTGGTCCTGCTCGGACTGGTAGGCCTCATTGACCCACCGCGCGGCGAAGCGATCGACGCCGTCGCCGAGTGTCGTAGCGCGGGCATCCGCGTGAAGATGATCACTGGAGATCACGCCGGAACCGCGGTGGCGATCGCTCGGCAAATCGGCCTGCAAAACCCGGACAGAGTGCTTGCTGGCGCGGACATCGAACGGATGAACGACGCCGAACTCGCCGCTGCGGTCGTGGAGACCGACGTCTTTGCCAGAACGAGCCCTGAACACAAGCTCCGCCTCGTGACGGCGCTGCAATCGCACGGGCTGACCGTCGCCATGACCGGCGACGGCGTCAACGACGCGCCGGCTCTCAAGCGAGCGGATGCCGGCGTGGCGATGGGACGGAAGGGCAGCGAGGCGGCGAAAGAGGCATCCGAGATCGTGCTTGCCGACGACAACTTCGCCTCGATCGCGGCGGCGGTACGTGAAGGGCGCACGGTCTACGACAACATCAAGAAGGTCGTCAGCTGGACGCTGCCGACGGGTGCAGGCGAGGCGATGACAATCGTTGTCGCGCTGTTTCTCGGGCTTGCGCTTCCCATCACGGCCGTTCAGATCCTTTGGGTGAACCTTGTAACGGCGATAACGCTCGGCCTGGCGCTTGCCTTCGAGCCTACCGAAGACGACACCATGCGTCGCCCCCCGCGACCGAGGAACGAGCCGTTTCTGAGCGGCGCTCTGATCTGGCATGTCGTCCTCGTGTCGGGGCTGTTTCTTGCAGCTGTATTTGGGATCTTCGCCTACGCGACCGATCGCGGCTATCCGGTCGAACTGGCGCGGACCATGGCCCTCAATATGCTCGTGGTGCTGGAGATTTTTCATTTGTTCTTCATACGGAATATTTACGGGACCTCCCTGACGTGGAAAGCGGTGCGTGGAACGCCTGTCGTTTGGGCCTGCGTGATCGCGGTGACAGCTGCGCAGTTCGCCGTTACCTATCTGCCTCCGCTACAGCAGGTTTTTGGCACAACCGCGGTCGCCCTGTTCGACGGGTTCCTGCTGGCCGGCGTCGGGGTCGTGTTCTTTGCAATTATTGAAGCGGAGAAGCAGGTGCGCTTGGCACTTCGGCGGGAGGGTTCCCGGAGGATTCAATAAGTGAAAAAGAAATCCCCGTGGTCCGTTCACCTTTCGTAACCCCCATCCTACGGGATGGGGCAGCGGTGCGGTTGATGTGAGTCAACGCACGCCGGTGGTCGAGGGCCGATGCAGAGTGCATGGCCTCGATTACCCGCCTTCCCAGGAAATGGTTCCCCATCACTACCGCGCCGCGCGACATCGATCTTGAAGTGTGCGTGATAGACAGACAGGAAATCCACGCGTTGGTGTTTCCCTGCAGGTGGGATGGAACTGACTGGCGGGACGTTTCAACCCAGAGGCCGATCAACATCCAGCCGACACACTGGCGCAAATGGAGCGAGGAAGGCTAGGCCTCTTTTGCCTTGGGCTTCTTTAATGCCTTCAATTTTTCCCTTTCTTCCGCAAGGAGGCGAAGAATTATGGCCCGTTTGGTCGGGTCAACCTCGGTCTTCAACAGCATCTCAAACCGATCAATGTTGGCTTGGGCAATTCTGTGCATGACGACCCTCCGCCGTGCCCGGCCAGCCCAGTCAAGGCCGACGGACTGTTAATCAAATGAGGTTTCGGGCGGGAGCCTGCGCGCCACTCTTGCGCGGTGGCCGACGTAACTCTCAGTCGTTAGCGCCCCCTTGCAGCTGCCAGCGATAAAGAAATGCTAGCATGAAGGTTTGGACCCGTCGAGGACAGGGGATCGCCACGCTAGGCAGGCGTCGGCTTCCGCTCGCTATAGGAACAGATTGACACGACCAGCATCGGCGGCCGGCTTTATCTTCATATCCTCGCGACGCTTGCCAATTCGAGCGTGAGTTGATTTCCGAACGAACGAAGGCCGGCATGGCCGCCGCAAACGCCGCGACAAACATATGTGCCGGCCGCAGAAATTGACGGCGAACAGATTGACCATGCGCGGGAGCTGATGAAGTCGGGCAATCAAACCCGAGCAGCAGTTATTGCGGCGCTATTGCGCTTCGATGTCACGACGCTGCGGCGGGCCCTGAACGCATCCCAGTCACTCTACAAAATGGCACCGCGGCGCCTGCGCGGCGTTGGCAACATGCGGGTATAGCGGTGGGCCGTTAGTGACCATACAATGTCTACTACATAGACAGGTGGATGTCGGCCAGATCCTGGCCGATCTCCGAAAAGATGTTCTGCAGCTCTGCGTTGTCCGGCGCGTGATAGTAGAGAGTCTTGCCGTCGACGACGGACGCGCAGTCCCGCATCAGTGTCACTGCGCTCGACGGAATGCTGCCGAAGGTGATGGTATAGACGCGGATGTCGTCTTCCGTGGTGTTGGTCGTGCCGTTAGTCTTCACGTTCTGACAAAGCGCGGTAGTCTTTGCGTTCAAATTCGTCTCGGCCGTGTTGGCGTTGTTCGAATTCAGATGAAAGTTCCCGCCCGCACCCCTGGTATTTATGTAGTTGTAGGCGCTGAAGATCGAGTTGTTCGGATTGTTGGACGCGGTGACGGAGTTCTCGCCGTCGGTCAGAAGCACGACCGCCTTCAGAGTCTTGTCGAAGTATGGGCTTGTGGAACCAACGCCTTCTGTGAACGGCTCGTTCGACGTAAGCACGTGCCATCCCCACACGAGGCCGGTCGGAATGTAAGTGCCCATCGCCGGGTACGCGACGAGGTTGTTGATCGCGTTGGTGACGGTCGTCTTGTTGTTCGTTAGGGGAACGATCGGCCGCGGGCAGCCATAGTTCGGCCCGTTCTCAAATGGAAAGGATGTGTCCGGCGCCCCGCTCTGGAACTGGATATTGTTCGTGTTGCTCGACGGGTAGTACTTGTCGAAGCTCTTCTGCGCGCTTACAGGATCTTCTTGCTGATACCAGCCCCAGCCAGACCCCGTCCTGAAAGTGCCTTTGTCATTCAGATAGTTGTTCTGAAAACCGTAGCCGCCGTCATTGTTGCTGTCCGGCTCGTCCGGCCAGAAGAACGGGACGAAGAGCGTGTCCGGCGTGCCTGAAGTCGGGGTCGTATCGAGGAGGTCGTAGGGCGACGCGCGCACTTCCACGCAGCCCTCCCACTTCACGTTGGAGTTCCTGGCGTGCAATTTGTCGAAAAGCCATTTGTGGCCGATGTATTTGCAGGTCGATCCGGTCGTGCAGGAGGCTCCGGTGCTGGTATTGCGCCTGTCGAGATTCACGCCGGTCCAATCGGCGCGCCCAGTGTCGTTCCAGTCGATCCACGATGGAACATTGTTGGACGAGTAACCGGTGTCGACAGTGCCTTCGAACGGGACGACGGCGATCTTGACCAGGTCGGGGTCTGGGCTCATCCCCGTCATCAGAATGTTGATCAGCACGTTTGCCGCTGTCTTGAGGCCCGCGATACGGCTTGACGAGCCTGGACTGCTCCAGTTGCCGGTGCAGTAACCCGACACCGTCGCGCCGCAGTTCATCGATCCGGTGTTGTCGAGCACAAGCGCCAGCTCGACGCGGTTCGACGAATTCACCACCTCGGCAACGATGTCGGTACCGATCGTATAGATGCCACCACCCGACTTCACGAGCCCACCAATCGGCAGGAACACCGTTTTCATGCTGCCGACGGCCGAAACATGAAAGCCGTTCGTGATCCTGGTGACCGCTATGTCCGAAACAGTGAACTGACTGTCGGTGATGGCGAAGGCCGAGACGTAGTTGTTGACGAAGGTTGTCGCCTGCGACGCGGTGAAGTCGCTGTGCTGCTTCGCGAGGGCGAGCGCCGCCGCATCTACGGCGTTGGCAAGATCGGCCTTGTAGCGGGCGTAGCGCGCGAAATCGACAGCGCCGCCCATCAGAAGCACGAGGGGTATCACCCCAAATGCAAAAAGCACAGCGACATTACCGCGCTCCTCGGAATGCAGCCAGCGCAAGACACTGTAGCGAGTAAGGCGCATGGGTCCCAGATCGGGGCAAACTGGCCTTTTACAATCTGTTTCTGGTCTCACGGTGAAGTGGTCGCTAACAACGTTCGTCCAATCAAGCAGTGGCATGAGGACGAGAATCGCCGAGCGCTGATCAGTCGAGAGGCCTCCAGCCGAAGCGCGGATGCTCGGCACAAGCTGGTTAGCCGAACTCCCATATCAGGTGTGCAGTCCACCCCCGCAGCCTCATTGTGGATGCGTCATGAACCGTAGCGGTAGGCGCTTCGTGACTCCACCGGACGGCGAATTGCAGGACTATTCAGGGCCGAGCGCCTCAGGAGCATCTCCACGATGTATGTGCGGTTCATCGCGCAGGATGACGTTCAGCAATGAGCTGTTGACCTCCAAATTCTCGTTGTAGTGGATCAAGCCCAATTTCCGGAACTTGTTCATGAAATGGTTCACGCGAGACCGCGTCGTACCGATCATATCTGCAAGCGTCTCCTGGCTGATTTTGGGAACGATTGGCTCTGGCCTGCCTTCCTTGCCGAAATTCGCCAACAACAAAAGTGCTCGTGCCAAGCGTTTCTCACTCGAATTGAAAAGCTGATCGACCAAGTCCGCCTCCACACGGGTGGTTCGCTTCAGGAGATGCGCAATAAACATTTCGGAGAACTTCGCTTCGTCACGGAGAACGCCGATCATGGCCTGTTTCTCAACACACATGATCGTGCATTCGGTCATTGCCGTGGCCGTTGCCAAGCGTGCCGGCTGCCCCGTCAGGCAACCTTCGCCGAAGAAACTATCCGGCCCAAGGATTGCCACGATGGCTTCCTTGCCTTGCTCGGAAAGGACGGTGACTTTGACCTTGCCGTCGAGTGTGTAGAAGATGGCGTCCGCAGCATCGCCTTGTGAGAAGATGGCCTGGCCTTCTCGGTAAGTTGAGATGGCCCTGCCACCATCTGCCTTGGAGAGATAGGCCTTCGGATCAAACGGGGACTTCGCTTTGCGTGTCATGGGGGTTTGCATCCCTTCGTATTGTTGGGGTTGACGACGCTAGATTAATGGAGTCGCGGCCATATTTGAAGCCAAGAGTTGTGCGGAACTGCATCAACTCGCGCTAAGATGTAGACAAAGGGCTTATGCGCTGGCTTGGCAGGGCCTTTCCCCAACGATCTCAGAGCCGTAATCCGCCGTCGCGCTGAGCAAACCGGAAAGCTCCGCGCGCCGATTACTGCAGCCGCGCCGGGTCTCTAAACGCCGCTGGATGAAACTTCAGTGGCGGGTCACTAGAGCTTCGCGAGGTGCCAAACGCTTGTTGGCAAAATCGCGGCCGGCGCGAGCATCAACGCGAATAGAATGGATCCAGGCTTGGTTCGGTGGCCCTGGGCTTTTCCTCGCTTCCCGCTCCGCCTCCGTCCGTGTGCGATAATTTGGGAAAGGCCCGTCCGCTCCAAAATGCAGGGCATCGGGTCGATTCAGGACGATCGACATTGCGATCCGGTCTCCCGCTCGCAGCACGCTCAGTGCAGGGGTGTGCAATACTGCACAGTGAGCGTGTGCAAAATTGCACACGTGCAATATTGTACAGACGTCAAGAGGGAGATGGGCGTATCAATGCTCAACGGAGAGAAATATCCGGATGCAGGGGGTCGGCTTCAAAAGGCGTGGTGACAGTTTCGAACCCTGAGTGAATGATATGCCGACTAGCGCCGTTAGATCGAGCGCGCAGAAAGCCGCCGAAAATCACATTACGGCTGTTCAGCAAGCGGGGGGGCCGTTCGTCACGGCCGCTGAGAAAACGCGCATGCCGATGCTGTTTTCCGACCCGCACCTTCCGGGCAACCCGATCATCTACGTCAATGACGGCTTTCTTTCGCTGACCGGCTATGATCGGGAGGCGGTGCTGGGTCAAAGCTATCATTTCCTGATGGGCTCCGAAACCGATCCAGACGCACGGGAGCAGATCGAGGCCGCTTTCCGCAGCCGCATGTACGGCGGCTATCCGGAGGTTCGCTACTACCGGAAGGATCACAGCTCATTCTGGGCCGTCGTCTTCATCGGCCCGGTCTTGGATGCAAACGGAGATGTTGCGCAACACTTCATCTCGTTCGTCGACGTCACCGACCGCAGGAAAGAGGAACGCCGCCTTCGTTTGCTTCTGCACGAGCTGAACCACCGTACCCAGAACACGCTCGCGACGGTTCAGGCGATCGCCGTCCAGACCTTAACCGGCAAGATAAACGAGCCCGCACTCGAAGCCTTCGAGAGCCGCGTTCTAGCGCTTTCAGAGGCCCATAGGCTGCTTGGGCGAGAGCACTGGGATGGGGCGAAACTGAGTGCTGTGATCGCTGTGATCCTGGAGCCCTATTGTCTCAAAGACGGTCGAGCCGCTCGCTGTTCGATAGTGGGCGAGGACATCCTCCTGCCGCCGAGGGCGGTGTTGACCTTAGCGCTTCTGTTTCAGGAACTGGCTACAAACGCAGCGAAGTACGGCGCGCTCCACAATGAAGCTGGGCATATTGACATCTCCTGGCAGGTCGAGCCGAACCAGGGGGACAAACGACTACGGATGCATTGGAGAGAAAGCGGCGGATCGCCAGTGAGCCCGCCCCGTAGCAGTGGCTACGGATCGGTGCTGATCAAGAGCGAGCTAGCGAAGCAACTGAAGGGCGAGGTC
>Ga0315553_10003386_pt1 | contig 12396 bp, 6 predicted proteins | sample SalMarSW160140MG_FD_203099 | JGI IMG/M metagenome (GOLD analysis project Ga0315553, IMG submission 203099) | Salt marsh sediment microbial communities from the Plum Island Ecosystem LTER, Massachusetts, United States - Salt Marsh Sediment SW1601-40 ... | reverse complement strand
GTCCTGGCGTCGGGCAATTCCTCGAACTCGCCCACGTCGTCGATCATGCGGCGGTCGAAGAGTAGATTGCCGACCGATTCGGTGTGCCGCTTCGTCATGCGGCGCGGCGCTCGGCCGCTGCGCGTTTCTCCCAAGAGCGCGCGGCACATGGGGGCCCGAAGCGATTCGGCCACTGGTAGAACGAGCCGCACGGCGCCACCGACGCAACGGCACCGCTTGTGGCGGGCCGTTTCGACCAGCGTGGCCAACCAGTGGCGATCGGCGATTTGATCGTCGGCCAACAGCGCGATCCAGCGGCCGCGTGCCTGCTCGATGCCGCGATTGATGGCCTGGGCCAGGCCGCTGCGACGTTCGAACACGCGTCGCAACGGGACGGAAAAGTCGTGTGCCGCGGCGGCGATAGCGAGCGCCGTTTCATCGGTCGAGGCGCGGTCGACCACGACCACTTCATACGTGAACCGGCCGTCGCACCGCTGTTTCGCGAGGCTGGCGAGAGCGCGGCGCAGCAAGTCGGCGCGGTTGTAAGTACACACGATGACCGTGACGTCGGGGTCGCTGCCGATGGGGCGGGTGAAATGATCGTCAAACGCGGGGTCGTGGCCGTTCGTCGCGTGCCGACTATCCCACAGGTGCACGAGAAGTCGAGCAATCCACGACGGCTCGGAGTGCGGGCGCGACTCCGACGGAAGCGGCACGACGTTGGGGGGAAGTTTCATATCCGCGACGACGAGATGACTGTCGGCAGCGCGCACGAGATGAGATGCGGGCGTCGTGCGGCGCGATAAGTGACGGGCATCGTTCAGTATAGATGGCGCGCCGGCGGAATCCGCCGAAATTAGGTCTCAACGCTCGATGGGCGCGGCGTTCGGCGCCGTCGCGGTTTCGTCAGAAGCGGTTGTAGGAGATGTTCCGCCCGCCTGAACGACTGCAATGCGGAAGCGCCGGCCGGTTGCGAACGCCGCGCCACTGCGTAGACTGATGGCATGAACGAAGCCCAAGAGCCGCACGAGCACGTATTCGAGACCAACGATGAGACGTTCGACCGCGACGTGTTCGAACGCTCGAAAACCGTGCCCGTGGTGGTCGATTTCTGGGCTGCGTGGTGCCAGCCGTGTCGCATGCTCACGCCGCTATTGGTGGAATTGGCACAGCGGCACGAGGGGCGGTTTGCGCTGGTGAAGGCCAACACCGACGAGGCGCCTCGGGCGGCCGCCAGTTTCAGCGTGCAGGCCATCCCGTCGGTCTACGGCGTGAGCGACGGGCAGGTTGTCGACTTTTTTCAGGGGGTGCTGCCGGCAGACCAGCTCGATTCGTGGCTCGAACGGTTCCTGCTCGTGGGCCGGCTTGCGGAATTGCGCCGGCTGGAGGAGAGCGATCCGGCGAAAGCGGCCGCAGGTTACCGCGAGTACCTGGCCAATGCGCCGAACGATTCTACTGCCGCCGTGGGATTGGCACGGGCGCTGTTGGCCCAGAAACAATTCGACGAGTGCCGCAAGTTACTGGACGAACTGGAAGAGCGCGGGTTTTTGGAGCCCGAGGCGCAGAAGATCAAGGCCTCGCTCGACCTGAAAGGATTCGAGGACAACGACGTCGCGGCGAGCCGCGCGGCATTCCAAACGGCACCCGACGACCCCGAGCTGCAATTGGCGTTTGCCCGGGCTCTCGCGTCGGAGGGGAGCTACGAGCAGGCCCTGGAGAACTGCCTGGAAATCATCAGTCGCCACAAAGACAAGAAGGAAACCGCAGAAGCGGCGCGGCAGCTTATGGTCGACGTCTTCCTCGTGCTGCCCGAGGATTCGGAGCTGGTTCACACGTACCGGCGGAAGCTTTCTTTGGCACTGTACTGAGAGAAATGCAGAGTGCAGAACGCAGAATGCAGAATGAGGAAAGGGCGAGGGCATGTACGCCACCTTTTGCTGACGGCTGAAAGCTGAGAGCTGAGAGCTTACCTATGCAATACACCAAACTCGGCAAGACCGGTGTCACCGTTTCGCGGCTGTGTTTGGGGTGCATGAGCTATGGCGCTCCTTCGTGGCGGCCGTGGGTGCTTGATCGCGAGGCGTCGTTCCCCTTCTTTCGCCGCGCGGTCGAGCACGGCATCAACTTCTTCGACACGGCCGACATGTATTCGCTGGGCGTGAGCGAGGAGATTACCGGGGCGGCCCTGCGCCAGTTTGCCGACCTGCGGCAGTGCGTCGTCGCCACCAAGGTGTTCAACGCCATGGTCGACGGGCCCAACATGCGGGGCCTATCGCGCAAGCACATTCAGCAAGGATGCGAGGCAAGCCTGCGACGCCTGGGCGTCGAAACCATCGACCTGTACCAGATTCACCGCTACGATCGCGAGACGCCGATCGAGGAAACGCTCGCCGCGCTCGATCTATTGGTGCGGCAGGGAAAGGTTCGCTACATCGGCGGCAGCTCGATGGCGGCGTGGCAATTCGCCCAGGCGCTCGGTCTGTCGGACCTGCGCGGTTGGGCCCGCTTCGTGAGCATGCAGAACCACTACAACCTGGTGTATCGGGAAGAAGAGCGCGAGATGATTCCCCTGTGCCGCAAGGAGGCAATCGCGGTGATCCCCTGGTCGCCGCTGGCCCGCGGGCTGCTGGCCGGATCGCGCAAATCGCCCGACGACGCCAAATCGACGGTGCGAGCCGAGAGCGACGACTACGCGCGCAAGTTGTACGACCATCCGTCCGACGCCGAAGTGATGGCGGCCGTGCAAATTGTGGCCAAGAAGCGGGGCGTCGAGCCGGCGCAAGTGGCGATCGCGTGGCTTCTTTCCCGGCCCGACGTGACGGCCCCCATCATCGGCGCCACGAAGATATCGCATCTCGACACGGCGATCGCGGCGCTCGATCTCAAGCTTTCGGACGAAGAGATCAAAGCGCTCGAAACCCCTTACCGGCCGCATGCCGTGCGGGGAATGTGAACGTCCGAGCCGTCCACTTCTCCCCAATCTGCGGTCTTCCTGCAGGCGCATTTGCGCGATGTTACAATCGGCGGTAGGTTCGCCGTTGGCGGCATCTCGATCGACCGACATTGTCGCTTGCAAAGCTGACTCCAACTTTATCGGTGCTCGACTCCCGGGAGAACACAACATGAATTTCCACTGTCGTCTTTCGATTGCCGTCGCAGCCGCACTTCTGGGCTGGTGCTTTCCGCGGGGAGCCATTGCACAGGGATTGGAATACGTCCAGGCGAACTACACCAAGTACGAGTATCAGATTCCGATGCGCGACGGCAAGCGGCTGTTTACGGCCGTGTACGTGCCGAAGGACGACACGCAGCAGTATCCCATCATGCTGCATCGCACGCCCTACAGCGTGCGGCCGTACGGCGTGGATCACTATCCGAACAACCTGGGGCCGTCGCCGCTGTTCGGCAGAGAGGGCTATATCTTCGTCTACCAGGACGTGCGCGGGCGGTGGATGTCGGAGGGGGAGTTTGTGCAGATGCGGCCGCATCGTCCGAACAAGAACGGCGACGCCGACATCGACGAGAGCACCGACACCTGGGATACCGTCGACTGGCTGGTGAAGAACGTGCGGGGCAACAACGGCAAGGTCGGAATCTCCGGCATCTCGTATCCCGGCTTCTATACGGCGGCGGGCATCATCGATTCGCACCCGGCGATCGTGGCGGCGTCGCCGCAGGCGCCGGTCAACGACTGGTTCGCCGGCGACGACTGGCACCACAACGGGGCATTCTTTATGGCCCACATGTTCAACTGGATGTCGCGCAACGGACGCATCCGCCCCAAACCGACGAAAGATTACAGCATTACTTTCGACTACGGCACGCCGGACGGATTCGAGTTCTTCCGCCGGATCGAAACTTTGCAGGAGTTCGACTCCCGCTATCTGAAGGGGGAGGTTCCGTTCTGGAAAGAAACGCTCGAGCACGGCACCTACGACGAGTTCTGGCAGACGCGCAACATTCGCCCCCATTTGCAAAACGTCAAGCCGGCCGTGATGACCGTCGGCGGGTGGTTCGACGCGGAAAACCTGTTCGGGGCGCTGGAGACGTACAAGTCGATCGAGGCCAAAAACCCGGATACCTTCAACGTGCTGGTGATGGGCCCCTGGCGGCATGGCGGCTGGGCCGGCGGCGACGGGGCTTCGTTCGGGGACATTCCCTTCCGCTCGAAAACCGCGGAGTTCTACCGGGAGCAGATCGAGTTTCCGTTTTTCCAGAAGTATCTGAAAGGCAAAGATACTGCGAATCCCCCCGAGGCGTGGGTCTTTGAGACGGGAACCAACCAGTGGCGGAAGTACGAGAAGTGGCCGCCGCAGTCGGCCGAAGCGCGATCGCTATATTTCCGCGCTGGCGAAGTGTTGTCGTTCGACGCGCCAGGAGGCGACGACAGAGACGATATTGGCGAGGGGGCCGACGGCGACGAAGGTGGCGAGCCATACGATGAATACGTGAGCGATCCGGCGAAACCGGTGCCGTACATCGACAAGGTCGCGACGGGAATGGCGGCCGAATACATGATCGCCGACCAGCGGTTCGCGTCGAAGCGGCCGGACGTGCTCGTCTATCAAACCCCTGTGTTGGAGCAGGATGTGACCATCGTCGGGTCGATTCAGGTCGAGCTATTCGTCTCGACGAGCGGCACGGACAGCGACTGGATCGTGAAGCTGATCGACGTCTATCCCGACGATTTTCCCGACCCGGAGCCGAATCCGACGCAGGTCCGCATGGGGGGCTACCAGCAGCTCGTCCGCGGCGACGTGATGCGGGGCAAATTCCGTAATAGTCTGGAACACCCGGAGCCATTCGAACCGAACCGCCCCACCCCCGTCCGCTTCGAGCTGCCCGACGTGTGCCACAACTTCCGCGCCGGACACCGCATCATGGTGCAAGTGCAGAGCTCATGGTTCCCGCTAGTCGACCGGAATCCGCAGACGTTCACCGACATCTACCACGCCGAAGAGTCGGATTACCGGAAGGCGACGCAGCGCGTGTACCGCTCGGCGGAGAGACGATCGCGGATCGGCGTGTCGGTGTTGCCTTAGTCGGCCGCCCCGTAAATCGCCTTGTCGCCGCGGCGGACCTGGGTTATTCGGTATCGCTTGGCATCGCCTGCCCAGCGTAAATCGAAGTCGTACGCGATCGCCGGGTCGAGCTCGGTCAGCTTCTCGGGCACCAGCGGGACGCGCACTGTGCGGTCGCCGTCGATGAGCACAAGGTCACTTTGCTTTCCCGCCTCCTCGTCGGCTTCCGCCCGGTCGGAGGAGCCCGCGACAAGATCGTGGGGCACGTAGCTCGGCTTGCATTTGAGCGTGATCCGGGCGGCGTCGCTTATGGGTTGACTGGCGGCAGGCGCGATTAGCCGCGCCATCGACTTCATCAGGTGTTCCAGGCCGCTGGGGTTGTCGAACGTGAGCAGTTTCGCCATCTCGTCGGGTGAAAGCGTGAGGTTGTCGTTGTCGGCTGCGATCATTTTGGCCGCTTCGTCGTCGTCGGGCTCCAGATGCGCGAGCCGGATGTTGCGGTACTCTATGGTCATCGGCGGGCCAACGTGTACCTGCACGCCCAATAGGCCCGCGCGGCGCTTGTTGGCGGTGTCGAGGTCGATCACCTCGCTCATCAGGTGGCCGTTGAGATAGTGCCGCATGTGGTTGCCGCGGACGATCAGGTGGTACTGGTTCCAGTCTTCCTTCTTGACCAGCTTCTGCAGGCGCCCGGAATCGTCGAGTTGTTCCACCAGCCGAGGCCGCTGCCCCGGCTCGACGATCGTCTTCTGCCCGCGCATGGCCAGGAAAGCGCGGCCGCGTTCTTCGTAGTTGATGCCGGTCCAGTTGTCGCCCCCTTCGATGTCGGCCTGATAGCCGCGCAGCAGAAACGGCTGCCCTTCGATCTCCGCACAGCGGTATCCGACGCCGCTGTTCCCTTGAGCCGACACGCGGTATTCGAGTTTCAGCTCGAAGTCGGCCACCACGCCGCCCCGCCAGATAATGAACGTGTTGCGCTTCAGCAGCGTGTCGGGCGTCACCTCGCCGAGCAGAACGCCGTCCTTGACGCGCCAATACTTGGGGTCCCCCTCCCATCCGTCGAGCGACTTTCCATCGAAGATCGACTTGAAGGCGGGCTCGTCCTTTTCGCTCGGAGTGTCGTCGGCGGCCGCTAGCCGCGGCGCCAGCGAACAGTTTGCGGCGGCGATGGCCATCCACGCCAGCGACCGGACCATTTGACGGATGCGGCTGCCATCACGTCGATTCGAATGTACTCGGCTAGGCCGATTGAAACCGGATTCGCGTTCGGTCAGTATGATCATGCGACATAACTCCCTTGTTGGAGCATTGCCTCGGATGCCGGTCCTACCCAGTGCGATTGTACAATGCCCGACCACGAACACAACGAATTCGCAACGCGGCCAACGCAGTCGTCCCTGATTCGCTCTCGGAATTGAGCCGCGCGTCGGCCAGTCGCCGGGAATCCTGATTGTAGAGTTGCACCGAAAATACAGTCGCGCGTTGGCCTATGGTGAGCGCAAGTGATCGGAACGTGGAAGCGCTGGCCCAGGCGCGGGGGCGCTACGGGCGATTTAACGCGCTGTTCTGGTTTTTTGTGTTGTGCATTCCGCTGGGCGTGATTTTGCCCTGCGTGGCTTCGCTTGTCGCCTTCAAAATCTGGGGCGATACCGTTTCGGCGCCGGTCGGACTCTCCGCGCTTCTGTGGCCACTGGTCGGTATTGCAGGGGCGCTTCTACTGCGGGGTGGGCGAAAGCGTGCTCGCCGATCGCTCGAACTGGCCGGGCTCGCTGATTCGCTCGGTTTGCGGTTTTCGCTGCGCGCCGACGTTGAAAAGTACGACCTGCTAAAGTCGATCAGCTTCATGGCGAATCCCCACGCGCAGAAGGGGCTGAATCTGATGGAGGGGAGCGCGGGTGGCCGGCCCATGTTTGCCATGGACTACGAATACGCCTACCTGTGGGGGAGCGTGACGGAAATCGGTGCTCAGACGCTGGTCGTGTTCCCGAGCGGCTTCGAGCGCCTGCCACACTTCGGCATCATACCCATCAGCACGATGGGCAAGATCGAAAACTTTCTGTTGGGCCGCCGCGGCACGATTCCTTTTGCACACCATCCGCAATTCCAAAGCCAGTTCGCCGTCGTGGGGGATGACGCGCCGGCGATCACCGCTTGCATCGGTCCCGCACTGATCGAGCTCTTGCTGGGCGATCGGCTGCTGACGCTGGTGGTCGAAGGGGGCCGGTTGCTGGTGTTCCGCCGACTGACGTACGTGCAGCCGTGCGACTATCAAACCTTTCTCGCCCAGGCGCATCGTGCGGCGGAACTGTTAACCGCGGCCGTAGCTCAGCCACCCGTGCGTGCGTGACGCATCGCGGCTGGTGGGCGGCGCGACAGGCGAATCGGCGAAACGTATCGCTTTCGGTGTACTTGCGCGGTCAGGCGTGTTACATTGAAAGCCGTCGCGACTGCCGAGGGGGCCGACTCGTCGCCGGTGTGTCGCGCGGGATGCGACGCGGGGTCGAATAGAATCACCCGATGCGATGAAAAGTACGAGTCCCATGGCGCGATCGATTCTTTTCGCGGCGCTGGCTAGCGTCACGGCGATGCTTGCGCTTTCGACGGGCATGGCCGCCTGGGCGGACGATGGGCAGGCCGAATCGCTCCTGGGGCGGGCCATCCCGGAAGACGCTGCGGCTGTCTCGTTCGACGGGGCGGTGTACGTGTCGCTCGAAACGGTGGCTCGGCTGATGGACGGCAGCGCCGAGCTCGATGCGGCGGGAAGGTCGGTGGTGTTGGGGCCCGAGCAGCGGCGGTGGCAGTTCGTCAACGGCGGCGACCGAGTGCAAACGCCGGATGGCAAGGAGCACGTTCTCGAACGGTTGCTACTGGTGATCGATGGCCGGCATTTCGCGCCGCTGGAGGAGTGCGCGCCGCTGTTGAAGTACAAGGTCGATTCGGGTCCGCCGCTGCGGCTGGTTCGCGGCGAGCGGAGCGTGGAATTGGAGCCGGTGTCGGTCGATTCGCCCTACCGCGCCCACCGTGTCGAGCGGCTCGAAGTGGTTCACGAGGTATTGACGACAACTGCCGACCTGGAAGTGCGGCCTTCGCTTCACGACTTCGACAAAGCGGAAGCGCTGCCTGCGGGCACCACGCTGCTGGTGCGTCGCCACGTGGTGGTTGATGGTACGCCGTCTGCGATCGTCACGGATTGCGCCACCGGTCTGCAATCGTATCTGGTGCCGCTCGACGCGCTGCGCGACGCCACGCGCCCGGGGCGGTTGGAGGGGACGGCCTGGGCCAAGTCGATGGGACTGCTGCGCGAGCAGTCCGACGCCAGCGCCGCTTTGCGTTCGTCGCGCGGGCCGGCTGGGGAGAAGTCCGTGGCGGTGACGGTCGACCTGTGCTGGTCGCTGCGGCCGTACGAACGGAAGTTTTTTTCGTCGTTGTCGGAGCTGGCGCAAGCGGGCGAGCAAACTTATAACGCGACGTTGTTCGTCTCCGGCCGATGGCTCGAACAACACCCCACCGAGATGCAAGCGCTCATCGAGCTGGGCCGCCAGGAGAACGTGGGAATCACGTGGGGGCTGCACTCTTGGGCGCATCCCAAGTCGGGCGGGTTTATGAACGACTTCACGGCCGAGGAGCTGCGGGCCGACACGCTGCGGCTCGAACGGGACATGCTACAGTGGGGCATCGTGCCGACGGTGTTCTACCGGTTCCCCGGTTTGATCCACGATGGTCCGCGGCTCGTGGAGATTCTAGGCATGGACTTACTCGCAATCGACTGCAACACGTGGATGGCGCTGGTGCGCCCTGATCGGCCCGAGCCCTTTTATCATCCGGTGGCAGGCGGCGGGATCATTCTCATTCACGGCAACGGCAACGAGCCGCGCGGCATTCGCGCCTTCGACGCGTGGCTGCGGAGCGATCCGGATTGGAAGTGGCGGCCGCTGGCAGAATTTCTGCCGGCCGATTGATCGCTGCGCCGCCGCTCGAGCGGGGCGCGCGCCGTTTCATTCGCTGGTCGCGATGGTGCGAGCCAGACGGAATCCCGTGGTGGGATACGGGCTGCCGGGCGAAACGGACTGCCGGTACGCCGCTCGCTGGTCGTCGCCGGGGTGATAAAAGGCGCCTCCCCGCATGGCCCGCAGCTCTTTTTCGTTCACCAGCCCGGGTGTACACAGGACGTCGACCACGACCGAGGCATTCGGCTCGGCGGGATAGCGGGTGTCCTTTTCCAGGCACCATTCGAGCACGTTGCCCAGGGTGTCGAACATTCCCAGGGCGTTGGGTTTCTTGCGTCCCACCGGATGGGGGCGACGTTCGCCGTTGTTGAGGTAGAAGGCGTATTCGTCGAGCAACTCGTCGGCGTTGCCGAAGTAGCGCACTGTCGACGTTCCGGCGCGGCACATGTACTCCCATTCGGCCTCCGTGGGGAGGCGGTAGCCCCGGCGGCTCAGACAGTCGTCGCGAACGCGGAAGTCGATCACATTGCCGCTGTTGTCGTAGATTTCGTCGAAGCAGACGTGCTCTTCGCCCAGCTCCTGGCGCGTGAGCCAATTGCAGTAGGCGACCGCCTCGTACCAGGACACGTAATCGGCCGCTTGGTCGTCGCGCGGGGGCGTGCTGTCGTCGCGGTAGATCGGCTCGGGGTTTTCCTTACGCGGTACGAGGGCAATTCCTTTTTGCTCGCTGGCGTCGAGCATCGCCCGAAACGGCGCGAGGTCCGCCAGGGTGATCTCGTGCGCGGCGACGGCGAAAGTCCGTTCGATGCGGCGGGTGTGCCGCGTTTCGGGCAGCTCTTTGGGTGGCGCGTCGGGCGTGCCCATCTCGAATTCGACGGGTCCTTGGGCGACGACCAGCGTGCCAGCGCGGCTGTTGACATACCACTGCAGTCCAGCGGCGGCGGGGTCGACGAGTGCGGCGGCATGAGTGACTTGGAGCCGATCGCGGGCTGCGGAAATCGTGTCGTCGGCCTCCCACTTGTGAAGCACGTACTCGGTTGCACCGTGAATGCCCGGGTCCGGGTCAGACTCCCAGCGAATCGCCAACCATTCGAGCAGTCGTTGTCGCAGCGCGGGCGGATAGCGATCGGTGGGAATTTCGCCCAGAGCCAGGATCAGGCCGCGCCGCTCGCTCCCTTCGCTCAGGGCGAAGAGGCGTTCGGCCATCAAGTCGGGGGCCACTTGCATCCGCCCGACGCGATGAACTATGAGCGCGGCGACCCGCGGATCGGGACCATCGGCAAACAGCGGCCACACGCGCTCCGGTCGATCGAGCATTAAAAGCGCAACGGCAGCGTTCGCTTGTCGGATGGCGTCGGCATCGTCGGCCAGTTCGCGCGGCATCGCCTCGGTGTCGAGAAGTTCGACGGCGCGGGGCTCGTGGTTGCGCAGCTCGGCCAGCAGGGAAAGAAACTCGATCTCGCTGGCATCCAAAAGGAGAGATGCGAGACGATCGGATTTCTGCGAGAAGTACTGCGCCAATATCTCGGCCGCCAACCGCTGCTCGTTGGGTCGGCTTTCTTTTCGACGGTACACCTGCTCGATCGGTTCGAGCAGACTGGGCATGACCTGCTCCAGCGCATCGGTCCAATAACGGGCGGAAAGAGAGTCGCGGGCCACGAGCTGACCGGCCACGAACGAGGCGGCATCGTCCCAGTGCGGATTACCGCTGTCGTACTCGGCCAAGGCGCAAGCAGCGCGGAATCGCCGTTCGGGGTCGGCGCCGACCGTTTCCAACTCGTTCCACAGTTGGTTGGTGAGTTGGTCGTGGTAGCGTCTCAGCTCCTGGCGAATGACGCCGAAATCCTCGGGTTTGGCCGTCAGGAGTCGCTCGTAGAGGAAGTCGACCTGCTCCGGGTCGTGACGCGCCAGGGCCAACGCGGCATGTAGCCGCTGATGCGACTGGGGCGGCGAATCCGCGATCGCTTGCCGCAGCAGCGGCTCCGCCCGCGAGCGGTACGGCGCCAACTCGTCCAGAATGTCGGGAACCTTGGCGATTTGTGCCTCGGCCAGGCGGTCGACCAGAGCAGTGACGCGTTGGCGGGTAAGCGTGGCGTGAGTCCACCAGGCGGCGACGGCCAGCAGGGCCAGCAGCGCCACCGAACGAGTGAGATAGTAGCGGTTGGCGGCGGTCAGCATCCGCCTTTCGCCTGGCGTGCGGCGGGCGGGGAGCGTCAGCAGGTGGAAACCGGCCCACTCCCACAGGGAAGGGAGCCGCGTGTTTTCGGGTTTGGCGGTCCACAGGGCCGCCCTTTCAGCCAGCCGCAATGCGGCTCGACCGCGCATCGTCTCTTTCTGCCTCGCCGTGAGCCACTGCCGCAGCGACGGAATGAGGTAATCGTGCGTGAGCTGATAGAACGCAGCCACCGGCGGCGCATCGCCGTTGTGGTCGCCGCCGGCGATGTGCGACGGCGGACAGTCGGTGGGCGCGATTGCTGCGTCGTCTGCCGCTTGCGCCGGGGCGGTTGTCTCCGGCGCCTCGGTCGGTGTGATGATTCGCAATTCGTGGTCGAGAATCTCCAACAGGTGATCGAACCGCCGCGGCTCGCGCTGCATGCCGGCGGCCGCCATCAATTCGGCGCGGGACCGCATCCGCCCTTTGATGTCGCTCCCCGATTCGGGCAGCAGCGCGGCCAGGACCTCGCGAGCCGGCTTTTCATACAGGCGGTGGTGCGGGTTGGCCGTGTCGGCGCAGAACATTTCTTCGAGGAACGCGACTCCCACTCCTTCCAGCCCGCCGACTGACACGAGCGACCGAGGGGTCCACGCGCGGTTCTTCATCATCTCGGCCAGCAGGCTGAGCCGCACGGAAATCACGCGCCCCTCCTGGCTGAGACCTGCCACGACAGAATCGAGAAACCGCTCCTGGTCGTGCGTTACGTGGGCCGGGTCGTCGGGCAGTCGTCCGTACGCCCGACCGAACAGCGCCAGCACGCGTCGGGCGTGCCGTTGATCGAACAGGTCGACCAGCCCCACGTTTTGCCCCATGACCAGCGGCACTTCCAGCTCGTCGAACAAGCGGCACACGGCCAGCCAGAAATCGACTCGGGCCAATAGCAGGAACTGCACGTGCACGCCGTCGGACTGCCGTATAGCAGCCACCAGCGCGCGAGCCGCGGAGCTGTTGTCCTGCCCGTGCAGCCACTGTTCGAGCTGATCGATCACCACCACTACCTTGCGTCCCGCCGAGATCCCGGCGCCGCAACGGAGCGCCGCGATGCACGCAGACAGTCCGGCCGCGCCATCCAATTCGGGGCATGCTTGGCGTAGCGCGCTAAGCAGCCGCGCGTCGGTCCCGTCGCGAATCGCTTCCACGTAGACGGGGATTACATGTTGCGCCAGTCGAGGGAGAAGACCGGCCCGCACCAGCGACGTCTTGCCGCATCCCGACGGGCCATACAGCAGCCCCA
>Ga0315553_10003385_pt1 | contig 12398 bp, 13 predicted proteins | sample SalMarSW160140MG_FD_203099 | JGI IMG/M metagenome (GOLD analysis project Ga0315553, IMG submission 203099) | Salt marsh sediment microbial communities from the Plum Island Ecosystem LTER, Massachusetts, United States - Salt Marsh Sediment SW1601-40 ... | reverse complement strand
TTCCCATCTCTTCCAGCAATCTGCAGCTGTGCCGAAAAGATTCATTGCATCCCAGTTCTTTCCTTCTTTTGCACACTCCTCCGCCCTTTCTTCTAATGTTATACAATCAGAGGATGTCAATTGGAAAGCACTCCTAAGAATGTATTATTGACTCTATTGATTCTTCTTAAACATGGTTGTATGGTGTAGCAGATGAGTCTATCAGTTGATATGAGAGTTCAATAATTTCCTCCAAGTAAAGCATCTTGAGCTGCATTTCTTTGAAGAAATTGCATTGATTCTACTTCATATAATAATGCAATGAAAAAGAGAGAATGGGTGAGCGAAATCTACGCTCACCTGTCAGATGTGATTCTACCATCCTTCATTCTAAGAACTCGCTTTGCAAATTTGGTGAGTTCTTCATTGTGAGTGACAAGAACAACGGTCATCTTGCGGTCTCTATTTAGATTTGCTATGATTTTCAAGATGCTCTCGCCAGTCTTCGAATCTAAATTCCCTGTAGGCTCATCACAAAATAGAATCGGTGGGTCGTTTACCAAAGCACGTGCTATTGCAACGCGTTGTTGTTCACCACCAGACAGTTGTGCGGGTCTATGATCGCGACGTTCAAGCATGTCAACTTCTCGAAGAACTTCAAGAGCTCGTGCTTCCTGTTTCTCTTTGGTATAGTCCTTACTTGGCCAGAGAACAGATTCAACATTCTCATAGGATGTAAGGTCCTCAATTAGGAGGAACGACTGGAAAACGAATCCAATCTTTTGAGCGCGAACCTTAGGAAGATCTCTCTCGCTAATCAATGTGACATCCACTCCATCGAGTAGAATCCTACCTGAACTTGGTTGTTCAAGTCCGGCGCTGACATGAAGAAGGGTTGACTTGCCACAACCTGAAGGTCCGACAACTGCAACAAACTCTCCTGGCATTATCTCAAGATTGACGTCTTTCAAAGCAGCAACGGTGTTCTTACCCTTTCCGTATTCCTTGTCAACTTCTTCAAGTTTGATAATAGGATTTACCATTTTCTACTCCTCCCTTAGTGCACGCATCGGGGGTATCTTCATTGCTCTGTACTGAGCTGCAGCTAATCCTGGTAATTGCAGAAATACAATGATAAGTACCGCTGGGATCAAGAATGGTAGGTCTATAACGATTATTCCTGTAAGTTCTGAAAGAAGTGGACCTACGCCTGCTACATATGTAATCAGTCCTAGAATGTAGACACTCACATTGAATACCAATAGAAATGCTACAAATGAAACCAATACAACTTCCCCAATCAGGAGAAGAAGTATGTCATTATTCTGCCATGAAATACACTTCAGGATAGCAATATCACGACGTCTGAATTGTGCTATCAATACTGCATAGACTGTTGCGATGACAAATGAGACAAATACCCAAAGAATGGGGTCTGCTCCTGCACTGGTACCTTCCAATCCTCTTCCTAGCTGTATATACAGAACCGCATAAATAATCATAAAGAATAGTACTCGTTTTCTGGCGCGGAATGCGACTTTCAGGCTCTTAAACAAAATTCTCCAGTTCAATTAAGTTTCCTCCTTTTACGGCATGGCTTAGTTTTTGAAATGAATGAATCCTTAAAGTGTGTTACGGGGGGTGAATTTAAGATTTGTTTGGCTTACCTTGCGACTGGCGTTCATATATTGCTGGATTTCCATCAACCCATAACTCTCTTCGAAGAAGGTCTCTTATTGCTACTCGTATCGCTTCACTTCTTGATGGATACATACCGATTTCTACAAGTTTATCCAATCCATCAGCGTAGATCTCGCTCATCTTTACGGTTATCAGTCGCATCGTGTGGTCATCCCGTTCTCGTACCACCCCGGTATTACCGGTTATAATCTCTTCGAGGTTGAATTTGGAGGGCGCCATTTATGGACGAACTACTGTCTGCTAGAGGGTATATAGTCCGAAAAAGGCTAAATACAGACTAGCTTTCATTGACTTTGTGCATGGATGATAGAAAACACACCAAACCTAGACTGTCCTTTATGCTGATCGATTTAACCGAGTGGGTCTAAAGTGTCGAGCGAGAATTTCACCTACATGCGAAAAGTGGTTATGATTGGAGCAGGTGGTAGTGGAAAGACTGCACTTGTCAATCGATTTCTCACAAAAAAATTCTCGGAGCAATATATCGTCACAATAGGCTCACAATTTGCAGTCAAGACCGTTGAAACAATAAATGAACATAATGAACATATTGTTGTAAAATTGCTGGTGTGGGATTTAGCAGGTCAAGAGCGTTTTGACTTTATCCGTACAAGTTACTATCAAGGATCGAAAGGCGCATTACTTGTCTATGATACAACTCGAAAAAACACTTTTGCTGATCTACCAAAGTGGTTAGATGAAACTGACAAGGCTCTCGGAAAAAGAATTCCTATTATTATTCTAGCTAATAAAGTTGATCTGGCTGATGAGCGAGTCATAGATACCGAGATGGGAATGCGTTTTGTAGAAGAAAACAATCTTTTTGGTTATCTTGAAACCAGTGCTCTTAGTGGGCAGAATGTTGAGAATGCTTTCTATATGCTCGCAAAAGCAAGTCTTGCGTAAAGCCTTTACCGCTATACATAATTATGTTTACAATTGCTCAAACACAGTTCAAATTATTCGATGTGTTATATCATGAGTAAGTTCAAACTGGATTTGGGTCTCCTGGAAAAACTATGCAATGCCTTCGGTCCAAGTGGACATGAGCATGACGCACAAAAAGTTGCAAGAGACCATGGTAAGAAGTACGCTGATGAAGTTCTATATGACCGCATGGGTTCAGTTATTTTTAGAAAGGGCGAAAAGGGTCCTAAGATAATGATTGCTGGTCATGTTGACGAAATCGGATTCGTTATCACCAATATTGAGAAGACTGGCTTCTTACGTTTTCATCAGTTGGGCGGTTGGTGGGACCAGACCTTGCTCACACAAGAAGTTCTCATAAAACCTTCTGCAGGAGCGGAGAATGTGATTGGTGTTATTGGGGCGCCTCCTCCACATGTCTTATCTCCTGATCAGAGGTCAAAAGTTGTTAGTAAAGATCAGATGTTCATAGACATTGGTGCAGGTTCTAAAAAAGAAGTCGAGGAGCTAGGTATCCGAATCGGAGACCCCGCAGTACCATATGCTCATTTTCGAACAATGAAACGAACGAGAAAGGAAAAGAAAAATGAGGACGACAAGGACGCCAAAGAAATCACTCGTGAAGTCACACTTGCTGCTGCAAAGGCTTTTGATGATAGGATTGGAGTATTCATTGCTTTGGAAGTCCTACGTCGCCTCTCTGAGGAGAACATTGAACATCCGAATACTGTCTATGCTGTCAGTACAGTGCAGGAGGAGATTGGTCTTCGTGGTGCCCGTACTGCTGCTCAGATGCTTCTACCTGACATTGGATTCTCACTGGATGTTGACATCTCGGGTGATGTACCGGGAGTAGAGGGTCTTGTTCAAAAAATGGGGAAGGGTGTTTCAATATCAGCTGGTGATGGGTCCATGATTCCGAATCCCAAATTCCGCAAGTTTGTGCTTGATGTTGCTAAGGAACTAGATGTCCGGCATCAAGATGCTTTCCTAAAGGCTGGTGGAACTGATGCTGGTATCATTCACATAACAGGAATAGGCGCACCATCAATTTTCCTTGGGATACCAACACGTCACATTCACTCTCACCATGCGATATTGGATATGAGTGATGTCGAAGCAGCAATTGAACTTCTAGTAGAACTTATCAAAAGGCTCGATGAAAAGACCGTCGCTAGTTTTACAGAACTATAGAAAAAATAGAATTCGGTCCCTTTTTTTTGAGGACTGAATTTCTATTCTTATTCATGCGTTATTCTAACGCTCTCTCTCCCCTTTAATGAACTCATCAACGTGTCTTTGTGCCTCAAAATCATCCATTTGGACGCGTGGGTGTTTGAAGCTATATGAGCTGATGCTTGTTAGCTCGCCACCTATACCACGGTCGAGAGCGAGTTTAATCGCCCTGATTACGTCGATGATTACACCAGCACTATTAGGTGAGTCTTGGACGGAGAGTTTGAGGTGGAGATCAATCGGGAGGTTTCCAAATGCCTTTGATCTCATACTGATGTAACAGACTTTGTTATCTTCCAAGAATGGTACATAGTCACTCGGTCCAATTTTAGTTGGAAGTTCATAATCAACACAGCTAGTGACTGCCTCGGTCTTGCTGATTCTCTTTGAGGAGAGTCTATTTTCTACTTGCATATTCTCAAAGTCTGTGTTACCGCCAATGTTTAGCTGATACGTGTTCTGGAGAATAAGCCCTCTTTTGTCAAAGAGTTGAGCTAAAACTCGGTGAAGAATTGTAGCCCCCAATTGGCTCTTTATATCGTCTCCTGCACAAGGAAGATTCTTTTCCTTGAACGCCTTAGCTATTGGGTTCTCAGGATCAGATACGATGAATTCAGGAAACGCATTGATGAATCCGATGCCTGCATCTATGGCTGCTTGAGCATAGATACGAGACGCTTTCGCACTGCCAACTGGGAGGTAACTAACTAACACGTCAGCCTTAGCCTTTCTTAGCTCCTCGGCGACATCAACAGGTTGCATCTCATTCTCATCGTAAGCAAAGAATGACTCTCTCATATGTGGAGCGACACCATCAGAGATGGGTCCTGGAAGAACCTTCACTCCAGTTTTTGGAACATCCGGTGCGAATTTCCAACAAACATTTGGCTCCACCCAAATCGCATCTGCAATATCAAGACCGATTTTCTTTCTATTAGCCTCAAAAGCTGCTACAAACTTTAAATCCTTAGGAAAGTAGCCACCAAAATCAACATGCATCAAACCTGGGACTTCTTCATCTGCTTTGGAGTTCCTGTAATAGTGGACTCCTTGGATGAGTGCTGAAGCACAATTTCCCAATCCTGCTATTGCTACTCTAATATCGCCCATGAGAGTATCCTCTAAAACTATTCTATAATCATAGAATAGTACGTGTCTTTTAAAACTATCGAGGTGGCATAAATAGTAGTTATGATATTATTCATCTATTTCTGGATCATAGTCTGAAAAGAGTAATTGCCTTGCTGAAGTAGTCGTCTTTGGTCCGATACCTGGCACTTCGGTCCATTCATCTATTCGTGTAACAACCTGCATCGGTGACTTGAAATGTTCGAGCAGTGCTTTTGCCCTAACAACATTTACACCTGGAAGGCCTGCAACAAAAAATTCCTGTTCATCCGCTGCTGAATCAAGACCCTTTCTTGTTCTAATTACTGGTAGTCTGTCATTCTTCTTACTCATCTTACCACTTCGTCCCATCAGGATGCTATAGAGAAGACCAGCCGAATGAAGTGCATTGAATCCTTCAAGAACCTCAATTCCTCTCTCTCTTATACTCTCTATCAACGCATCCAATGAGGCTGGATGGATGAAACTCGCTCTCTCAATGGTGACAAAATATCCTTTCTTTGATTTCTTGGTGCTAAATGGAATGTATACACATTTCTTGATGGGGTCTCTTCGAATAGCCAGTATATTCTCGATCAGAACATAAGGTCTATCATATTCTGATAGTGCCTCAAGTTGTTTTGTCAGTCGTGGCACACCTGATTGGCTTCCTTTCAGAGTATTGACCAAGTCACTTACTGTCTTTCTTTCAATAGCAATTCCATTCATACCAAGAATATCACCAATTGGGATCTTCTCGATAGTATATTTGACTCCCTCTTTATCAAGCATTGAAATGAGGTGCTTTACAGAATTCATCCCCTTACCTGTAGTCTCATGAATATCAATGACTATTTCAGGAACATTTCCAAACAAATCCATTTGCATTTCTATTCCCCATTAAAGAGGGTCATCAGTGCCGCCATAGAAACCTCTCGTGCTAGATTCTTGTCATCTGAAGAACCAAGAATCACAACATCACCCTCCTCTGGTCTTAGACTCTCCATAATTAGTATGGTTTCCTCTTCATAATGTAATAGAATATGATAATCATCAGGAGGCATAACTAGCGTTCCACCCTTTTGAATAAGAGTTGTTGCTCCTGCGATACCATACCCACCCTGAATGATTGCCTCGTCCCTTTGACGAACTCCATCTTTGATTTGATTTGCCTTGCCTTTTACCAGATTTGCATAGGCGGTACTATAGACAACAAGTGTTGGTACATCCAGAAACATACCTATTGATACATCTTTAGAAATCTGGTGAAAGACGCGCATACCTTCGTCCGAAAGTCGTTGTCCCTGTTTTCCATCAGCAACGATATACCCTGCATCTGTCAAACGTTTCAGCAATGTCCGTGTACTTCCTTCACCAATAGACATCTGTTCAGTCAATTCATATCTCCCAAGCGGTTGTTCTCTTCCTATCATGACTAGTGCAACAGCTGCATGGTGTGGTTTTATCGCAGGAGCGACGCGGCCATCAGCTGCTTCAACAAGTTTGGTGAAGGTTTCTTTCCATGACAAAACAAATACACTCCTGATACGTTTCTTTTCTTCTCATCGTTCTATTTTACTCATGTAAACTTGTATCTATCGATTGCTCCCAGATGAGATGCGCAAATTCACTCCTTATTATTCTTACAATCCTTGGAATCCCTATTGCGAAGATTATGATATTCGACGCAATGTGAGCAACGTGATATAGAGCCCCAGTAATTATTGCTGCAATGAAGGGAACGCCGAACGTTATGGAGTATCCGAGATCTGTGATAAGATCAAAAAGAAGCGTTACAAATCCTCCTATTATACCAAGATGAACTGCATTGAATGGTTCCGTATTATCTTCGGATTCAATTAATCCCATTAGATATCCAGCAACCACAATTACACCCCACGCAATAGCTTGAGATATCCATATAATTGGATAAAATCCTCCCCATGGATTCAGAACACTGAAGATTATAGAAGCAATAATCATAGAACTGAAACCGATATCCAATCCGAATACCAGACCTATTATGAAGAACACAACAGAACCAAGTTCGACATTTGGAATTGCTACAAAGAGGTATGTTCCAACTAAAGCCAGAGCAGACAAAATAGCTGTTAGTGAAGTCTTGCGACTAGGTGGTATATTTCCTGTCCGGTTTGTAACACCCACTAACTTACCTCCCTTCCTTTAGCTTCGTTGGTCCACAATTGCTACTAATGCGATTAGAAATAGAATGGCGCCAACGAAAAGAAGGAATGAACTAATCAGCGGTGTACTGACAGATAGTATCTCTATCTCCAGATTATACGGGGTTCCAAATGAATAACTCACATTAGCATATACCAAGACACCTGATGATAGATCATATGATAATTGAAGTAATAGCGGGGTTCCAAAGATTGGTTGGTCTTGTACATAATCAAATGATATGCAATTGTAACCAATCCCATTTGCTTGAATGATGCCACGGTTTGACACCATTGTTCCATTCAAGTAATTACCAAATACCCGTTCAGCAGAGGTATATGCGGATGCATTTTCCGAAATCAGACTATCTTCATCAGTATCAATTAAGAATCCTGGGGACCATTGTGTCAGTCCCCATACTCCCAACGTGAGATCTAATGCAACATCAGTATCATTTCCTCTCCACGTCGAATTGCCTAGAGTTACAATTCCTCCAACCTCATCACCGAGCTCAGTTATTTGAAAGCTGAGTATACTATCATTTGATGCAATCCATTTCCCTGATCCAGAGAAAAACAACTCGAATGGAACTGCAGGTGCATGTTTGATTTTCCATTGTATTGTAGCATCACCTATGAGTCCGGGTGCTAGTGGATTCAAATAACCCGCTGCAATAGCTGTAGGTACAATGGCCACACCAAGAAAAAGGAAACCTACAACAGCTAAATAGAAATTATTCTTCATATTTACATTCTCCTTCTATGATATAGTACTCCTAAAAATACAGTAATGATTAAACTAATTGAAATGATACCAAAAAACGTAGATGGCTCCTGAATTACATTCCCAGTATAATCTACTTGTGATGATACAAATCGCCAAGAAACGACATCGCCATCTTGGAGGATAAAGACATTGGATGCGCTTGATGCATATGCTCCATTGACCCAGTATTGCCAATACATCTCATTGTTGGAATTACTTGATATACCATCAATGCCTGTCACGAATGCATATCCCCAAACATCGTAATAGAGCTCTACTTCCGCAATAGATTGTGTTATGTTCAGGACGTTCGGACCGGAGAGGTTCTGGATTATCCGAGTTGAACTATTTCCATAGTCAATCTCTAGTGAGATGTCATCAGCTGCTAAGATGATTGTATTATCATTACTCCCATATCCGACTGCTGATGGTATATAGTTGATTATGAATAATAGTGCAAGAATGAAGATTAGTTTCTTAGATTGGGTCATATAGTTCGCCATCATAGGATATGTTGACCTACGATTCCAGCAAATTCCTAAATATATCTTCCTCTCTAACAAAGTGTGCTGGTGTGGTTTCGTGGATTGACTGAACATGAGAACTCTGCAAGGGAACCGGGCCTAGAAATAGCCTGGCCATAGAACGAACGAACGCGGTTGCAAGTCGCTATCGCAGTTTGTTACATGGGAGGGGTGTTCAGCCAATCTGTCACGCCACAGAATGTAGCTCCAGCACCATATCCAGTCCCCTATCGTCCTCACGCGTGGATAGTATCTGTTCAATCTCTTATATATTATTTGATTTAATTTACAATGAAATTAAGAGATTCCATGAGAATTGAGGTAATGGTGGTTTCGTTGAAACCGAAGAATCTAATACAGACGCTGAAATCTTTGGATTCATATCTCTCATCAGTGAAGTAGAATGGTTGGAAGTAAAACATCGCAGAGGAACGGGTACCTTTTCGTTCTTGAAGGCATTGATGGTGCAGGAAAGACTTGTGTATGTGATCTTGTTACTGAGGAATTAATGAATTCCGGGTATTCCGTAATTAGACTTCGTGAACCCACTAGTGAGAGTGAATGGGGAAAAGAAATACGAGAAAGGTCTCCACGTGGAGAACTCTCTCCCTCTGAGGAGCTTGAATTGTTCATAAGGGATCGAGAATGGCATGTGCAGAATCGTATTAATCCAGCTCTCGAGAATGGTTCTATAGTGATGTTGGACCGATATTTCTTTGCTACAGGTGCCTATCAGACAGTGAGTACTGGAATTCCCTGGAAGGATATTCTGAGAAGAAACCGTGAAGAGATTCACGCACCTGAACCGGATATTATATTCATCTTGGATCTTCCAGTAAGTGAGGGATTGAAGAGAGCTGGTGCGAGAAAAGGATCAACAAATTTACAATTCGAGACCGAACAGAGATTAATTGGAGTTCGTCAAGCTTATCTCGAGATGGCAAAAGATGATATTGGTAACTATATTGTAATCGATGCAAAAGCGCCTCTTGCCTCTATCGTAGAATCAGTGAAAGTGAAAATTACTACACATATTGCTGAAAAAACCAATAAGAAAGGCTTCTAAACCACATTTCAAGACCATTCATTTCGCGGATTGGCTAGTGACAAGGTTTTTTAGTACGACGGCGTGATTCGTTTAAAAGGCGGCTTTCTATGACATAGCAGCCCCTAAATTGGGACCTCGGTGAAAAAAAGTGCCCGTTGCCATGCTCTTAATTGATTGGGATAGTAAAATTGGTGCAGTACTAAAAGCTAAGGTACCTGGTGACTTTGCTGATTACTATCGTGAGGATCTTAACACCGAAATCATGAGAATCTTTACTTCTCATGCTATGGGCGATGCTGCTGCTGGGTTCTCCACATTGAGCATACGAATTGGTGGTGAGGACTATCAAGTTGCATCATATTATACTGGTATTGTTCGTGAAGAGGAGCAGTACTGTGTTTCACTTCTATTAACACAATCAGAAGATCCTAAGATGTACGAAGCTGCTATCACATCAATAGTATCACCTTTAACGAATGCTGTGGTATCAATGACTGAATCTGAACTACAAGATGAGATTGATAATACGTACCGACGTATCATTCGTCTTGCTGGTATGACAGATGAGTCAAGACTTTCCCGACTCTTCTCAGATGAGGTCGCTCGTGCAGTATTTCCTAAACTTTGGAAAGGTGGTATCACCAAGGAGGGTCTTGAAGAGTGGCTAAAAATGGTAACAGGCTTACCTAGTGTCAGTGTAGATTCTATCCTCGGACCTTTTGAAGAACTTGGTCTTGTTAAAACGGAATGGGTGGATGATATAGGACGAACTTGCATCTTCATGATTAAGGATTTAGAAGTATTTAGAGCTCCCCCACTTCTTGCAATGGAAGCCGCATCATCAGTTCTTGATCCTGAGCTAGCAGCTGAATATAAGACCGAGGTTCTTGAATTCTTAACAGAATGGCAGAAGACACCAGAGGATACAGTCGCTGTTGCACAGATACTTGCAGACCCAGACTGTTACGATACGCTCAGTGTTCTTCGACGACATCCTGTTAGTATGGCAGAGCTCGAAGCGACATTGGGGATTCCACCTAAGGAGCTTAAGCAAGCAATTCAAACAATGAAAAAATATCGAGTCATTGCAGAGAAGAGAAGAAAGGGTGCATCAGGTGAATATGATAAGTGGCTCTTCCTCCTCAATGATATTAGAGTCCGGTTATTCTTCCCAGAGTATTTCCTCCATGACTTGGTCGATGGTCTTGATCCAGACGATACATCTGCAATGGAGATGGCTCATCAGCACCTACGATTGTTGAGAGATAACTTTCCTAGATGAAATATTATCTATAATGCTTGGGTCCTTACATAAAGTGGGGAATAGACCTGAGTTAGCATTTTACTAAAATCAATGTTTTAGATTATATGAATGAGAAAGGTTCTTATGTTCTGATTTATCCTCCATAATAGTTTCCATCTGCTCGAAATGAGTACTTGACCTACCCCGTCATTGAACTCGCACTCGCAACACGGTCCCAACAACGAGTTCTTTACAGATATCAGACCATTAGGTTTGATATCCTTAGCATTGGTCCCCTGCCAACATTAGTTGGCAACTACTTTGCGCTTGGTCGGGTATTCGAGGAGGAGAGCAGTGCGGAAGCGGAGGGTTCGCCTCTAAGGTGGCTTCGGCCCGGCGAACCACTCCTTTTCAAAGGGATATTCAATTATTGATTATCGCATACTTTACTTTCCAATAAGATGATATGTAGAGCCTAGAATGTTTAATTAATACACCATGGGATTCTATTAGGGTAATATATGGTATCTTCAAGATTAGCTGGTGAAAATATCACATGATACACAATACATTCCTTGTTCGTGAATCAAACAGGACTATCTTAACATCTACACAATACTGGCCAATTGATATTTCAACAGATGAGATAGATGAGTTCATCGAAACGCGATGTGAAATAAAGACAAGTTCTGGTTCCGACTTCTCTGAGCTGCCTCTATTGATTCAGGATCATAAAATGATGGCAATAGAGTGTATAAAGGATGTATTGCTTATTTTTATTTCAGACCCTGGAGAGGATGAAAAATCCCTTTCAGATAAGTTGAAAGAAGCCGCGAAGATTTTCAGAAAAGTAATTGCCAAGACCGGTCTTGAATATCTCCTAGAGAAGTATGCTACATTAATTGAGCCATGCATAGTTACTAAATTGAAGATTGCCTTAGTAGGTGAGGGAGGAACTGGGAAAACAACCACATTGCATCTTCTTCTCGGTGACACACCCCCACTGCAGTATGTCCCAACGATTGCCCTCAATCTAGAAACTGTGGAGAATATTCGATTCGGTAGTTACTCACTCGTTCTTTGGGATTTTGCTGGACAAGAGCGCTTCAGAAAACTTTGGCGGTTCTATTTTCACGGAGCTGATGTCATATTCCTTGTGTGTGACTCCACCTTGCGAAATGTAATAATCAGTAAAGATATTCTAAAACTCATTAAGAGAGATGCACCGAAAGTTCCTATTTTTGCGATGGCAAACAAACAAGACAAACCAAATGCTATGAAACCTGAGGTGGTACAAAAGATACTTGGGATTCCAACTTATCCAATGATTGCGATTGATAAGAGTAGAAGGGACGAGATGCTACGTATACTGATGACAGCTGCCGCGCAATATGTTGGAATTGCACTTCCTGACCTCCCCGCAAGTGAGTTACTACGGTTTACAGATGAAGCAACAGAAGAGGCTTCAGCATACGAATCGCTTAGGGAGGAAGAAGAGGAAGAAACGATTGAAGTTGTAGAGGAAGTCTTTGTCGACGAAGAAGGTCATATCATCGAGAATCCCGAAGAGTATGAGATTGTTGAGGAAGTTGAAGAGGTAATTGTTGAAGAAGACGAAGAGGTAGTTATTGAGGAAGTTGAAGAGGTAATTGTTGAAGAAGACGAAGAGGTAGTTATTGAGGAA
>Ga0315553_10003384_pt1 | contig 12398 bp, 8 predicted proteins | sample SalMarSW160140MG_FD_203099 | JGI IMG/M metagenome (GOLD analysis project Ga0315553, IMG submission 203099) | Salt marsh sediment microbial communities from the Plum Island Ecosystem LTER, Massachusetts, United States - Salt Marsh Sediment SW1601-40 ... | reverse complement strand
CACGCCGTCCTCGTTCTGGCTTCAATGGGGCCGGGGCCTCTCGGCCCCGGATGGAGCACTCGGTTTCGAACAGAAGCCCTCCGTCGACCCGCTTCAATGGGGCCGGGGCCTCTCGGCCCCGGATGGTGTGCGCCAACCTCATCACGGACACGTCGGCCGCGCAGGCTTCAATGGGGCCGGGGCCTCTCGGCCCCGGATGGAAGCCCGCTCGAAGTGGTGGGAGGCGGATCGAGCGGCCCTCGCTTCAATGGGGCCGGGGCCTCTCGGCCCCGGATGGCAGTGCATCTCGGTGGACGGCACCCTGTATCTCACCGAGCTTCAATGGGGCCGGGGCCTCTCGGCCCCGGATGGAGGGCACTTTGATGAACGTGAAAGAGATCGAGGTGAGTCGGCTTCAATGGGGCCGGGGCCTCTCGGCCCCGGATGGGGCCCCCCACGTAACCACCGATGTCTTGCCACGATACAAGGGCCGTTTCGACTGGTCTGTTCGGTGGGTGCGTAGGCGAGCCAGTTATGCACTCACATCCGGTCACTAAACTCTTTATTGTCAAACAGCTCGATCGCCACCCGCTTGTTTCGCACCACTCTGCCGCTCGAAACCTCCGCGCGGAGGGGACGTGATCAGATGACGATTGTCTTCACGGGCGGATCGTATCCCTTCCCGACTACCGCCAGCCCGGATTCGAGAGGCCGGGTTGCGGTCCCGATGTCGACCAGCAGGACTTGGTCCTCGCTATGGTTGATCGCGCTCCGAAGTCGGCCGCGTAAATCCACGAACTCCGCGTCGCTCAGCTCGCAGAAGAACACGCTGTACTGCACGTGATCGCCGAACCCGTGCAGGGTCTTGAATACGACGTTCCGGCGCTTATCGTCGGAGATATCGTAGGTTACGACGTAGTGCCGGCGCATGGTACCCTACCTCGTGGTCATGCCGACGTACTCGGGGACGTCGCCGCGCAGCCAACGCCCGAGCAGCCGCGCCTGGACGCGAATCACACTCCGCCACGAGCAGCGATAATCGAACAGCGGGTGTATGATGAGTTGGTCGAGACGCGCCTCGAACGCCCGAATGAGTGCCTTGCGACCGCGATCCGTGATGGCGCAGGCGGCGGCAGAGCGCGCGAAGTCGCCGGCAGACACCATCTCCGTGTTCACCGCCGTGAGCACGGCGCTGTCGGCGACGAGCGGACGGAACTCCTCCATGAGATCGAGGGCAAGCGCCGGCCGTCCGTGGCGAGGCTGATGGAAGAGACCCCACCATGGATCGAGCCCTTCGCCGAGGAGTGCGACCGTGCACTCCTTCGCAAGCATCGCGTAGGCGAAGGAGAGCAGGGCGTTGACCGGGTCGAGCGGCGGACGCCGGTTGCGGGACTCGAAGTTCCAATCGCCGTCGAAGTCGCGGGGTCGGAGGAGCGAGCCGAAGCACGAGAAATACTTCGCGGCTAGGTTCCCCTCGATGCCGAGGAGGGTGTCTACGTTGGGTGCCGACGCCACCTTTCGCAGAAGCGTTGCCATCTCCGTGACCTGCGGTTCGGGGCTAGGTTTTCCGTTCCGGACGAGGAGGCGACGCTGGTTCGCGCCCTTGGCGGCCACGATGGCTCTCGCGAGCCGCAACGAGCGCTCCGGGTCGGAGGCGGCTCGAAACTGTGCCGCCCGATCGTACGCGTTTCGCAGGTTGATCCCGTACGTGACCCCGTAGAGCCAGTGGCCGCGCGAGAGGTGGACGACGGGGATCCCCGCCTCGCACAGGAGATGGATCGTCTGCGCCGAGATCTGGATATTGCCGCACAGGATGAGCTGGCTCATGTCCTTGAGGCGGGCCTTCCCGAGCTCCTCGTCGCCCTTCCGGACGATGAGCACCTCGCCGCGCTTCCCGACACGGGCTCCCTGTTCCTGCACGTAGAGGGGGAGGGCGTCGTCGCGCGGGGGATAGAGTCGGCGGACCGTCGCCTTCTGCGATCCGTTCGTCGGCGGCACCTCTCGGAGAGCGAGGGTCTCCCCCGGGAGACAGATCCCCGACAGCGAGCAACCGTTGCATTTCGGGCTGTCGTCCAGCGGATCGGGGAGGTCGGATCGCCTCGAAGCCGCCCGCGCTTCGTCCATCAAACGGAGCGTCCGGGCCTCGAGCTCCGCGGTGAAGGAGATCGGGACGCGTGTCCGTGAGCCCGCGTAATACAGGACACCGTGATCACACGCGTAGCCGTGTTCCCTCAGGAGCAGCCCCTGGGCCATGAGCTGGACGCGCTCAGGCTCCCAGCTCCGCTCCTCGTTCCGGGGGACGCGGCCGCGCTTCGTGTCGACCGGAACGGCCTCGTCGCCATCGGTCGCGACGAGATCGAGCTTGGCCGTGATCCCGAGGACCTCCGAGCTCAGGCTGACGGATCGGCTGACCTCGGGCGGCTCGTCGCACTCCTCCTCATCTTCATCTTCCGACGCGGTGTCCGTGGCCTCCGGATCGGGCAGCACGTCGTCGAAGCGGTCCACCCGCCGGTGGACATCTTTCCCCTCCATCGTGTACACGTTGTCCGCCCAGCGGCCCTCCACATGCATGAAATGGAAGAGCCGCGGACAGTACGCGTACTCGTTGAGCATGCGAACGGGAAGAAGCTCCTCCGTGTTCGGTTTCTGGCCACCCATACCACCCCCCACTTCGCTTCATCGCGCCCGCAGCTGCCGCGCGTGCCGCGACAAGTAGAAGTTGCAACCGAAACACCTCGCGTCGCGTCGCCGCCACGCCGAGGGCATCTGGTCTTGCCTCTGAGCGGCTGGACCGCCAACGTGGCCGCGAGCAGATTGCAGGTATCGGGCCAGCAACGGCCACGAGGGGGACCCAGCAGTAGACAATGTGATCCCGGCGTGGCGGGGAGGAGGCTCGGGACCGCCCGTGGAGGGCTGAAGTTGAGTGTGTAGTGGGCTCCTGTCCCGACTGTGATGCGACGGCGCGGAACACCGCACGCCTCGCGAAGCTCAAAGCTCGTGCCAATCGGGCTGCCGCGTCGTGAACTGTCGAAGGGGAGATAGGTGGCGATCGCCCTGTGTGGTCCCCTATGATTCACACCGGCACGGCGGGCGCGAAGTTCCCATATCCCTGACCGCTACGGACAACCGTAGACCGAAGAATCGCGCTGATGCCCCGAGCTTCCCGTGTACTCGCCCGCATCTCCTGCAGCCTCTCCGCTTGAAGGACCGCACGCACCTCGTCGACAACCAGCGGCCTCGACCAGAGGGGCCACGTGAACACCTGGTCGTTCCCCCTCCCGGTGAAGCACGTTGTGACGATGCGAGTGCCGTTCGGAACCGTGGGGAAGAGCGGCAGCCCCTGAAAAGCCAGCCAGACCGCTCCGACGATCATCGCCGCCTTCTCACTGCTCCTGCCGGGATCGAAGGATAGAAGCGCCCGCGATCGCTCGGACCCAGCCCTCCACCTGGTGTCCTTGAGATCTCTGTCGGTCCTTCCCACCCACGGTCCAAACAGGGCCTCGCGAAGGTCCTCTTCGCCCACCGCGTCTCGAACGCTCAGTACCGCCGCCAAGAATCGCTGCTGACCGGCGGTGAGGTGAAATGCAGTTGGCTTCGTCTGCTTGCCGCTTCCGTCCACCGCGACCCCCGTCGCGTAGGCGGCTAGGAACGACGCCGCCTCGTCGTCCTTCCTCACCTTGGACATGAACGCGCGGAACTCCTCGGGAGGAGGCTTCAGGTCCTCGACCTTTCTTTCGGCGTTCACGGCGAAGTTCAGCGCTCCATGACCACGCCGCCACCGCTTCACGTCATCGAGCAGAAGCTGAACGACGTGCTCCTCCGATGTCGTCAACACAGCTACCCAGGGACCGTCCTGGACCCAGTACAGGCGAGCCCCAGGATCCCGACCGGATACGACGCGCAGGAGCCCGACGGCTGCCATGAAGCCCAGCGGATCTGATCCGTCAAGGGCGCGACACACGACCTCTTTCATGCGATCCCCTCACTGACGCGATGATCGGCCAGGCGCAGAATCGCTTCGAGGTACGCGACCTCGTGCCACCCGTATCGGCGGCCGACAGCGAAGAAGCGACGGACGACGCCCGAGTCCATCCGCTCACGACGATGGCCCGTTGTCCCGTGGAGCCGGATCCCGTCGAGGCTCCACCCCACGTCGTCGGCGACCTCCAGATCCTGCACGACCGGTGCGAGGGGTCGCGCCCACCCGTGGTGGCTGGCTACGAGGTGAAGGAGCAGCTCCCAATCCCCACCGTCTGCTTCCACGGCCAGGCGTAGCTCCTCCGATTCCTCGACCATGTCCAATGACACCATCTCATGGCGCTGGCCCAGAGGATACCCGGCGAGGGCCCTGGCCCGGGCGCGGGCCCTTCGATCCAGTGCGGGAACGGCCGACTTGGCGAGCGTCTCGCCGAATCTCGCGGCTACGAAATCGCCACCGTAGAGCATCGCCTGGAACCGCGGGTCTGCCTTGCCCGCGTCGTGAACGAGTCCCGCCCAACGGAGCGTGACCGCGAGTCGATCGGGGAATTGTAGCCGCCGAGCGTACCCTGCCGCAGTCTTCGCCACATCGCGCAGGTGGGGGCCGAGCCCGATCCCTGCGTCGAGGAAGCTCTCGTCGTCTTCGCCGTCTCCGGACAGCTCAGCTCCCTGCGTGCGGCGATCCTCCGCCTCCTGGCGTGGCCCGAGGAGGACCCACACCTTATGAGAGACAACGGAATCGTTTGCCTCGGCCGGCCATGAGGTTTCGTACTCGACGAATCGCAGCCTGGCGAAGTCATCTAGGACCTCGCCCCGAAGGCTCTCGAACCAGCGATCCCTCGGTGTCGCTGCGGCAGGGCTCCGGACTCTCTCCAGCAGGGCCTCGACCTCGGCCTTGAAGTCGACGACGTCCTCCATAGAGGTAGTCCGGAGTTCTCCCAAGGTGCTTTCGCCCCAGACCGGCCAGACCCGTTCGTCCAGCCGCAAAGTGGGTCGTCCCCGCTGGAGACGCTGCGCCACGTCCCCCAGATCGGCGATCGGCTTGATGGCTTCGGGGTCGAACGTTCCATGCTCCGCGAGGCCACCGCATTCGGACGGTACGACGATTGTCGCCCCGGGCCGCACGTCGTCGGAGTCAATCACACGCGTGTCGCCAGGCCCTCGCCAGTCGAGTACGGGCTGCGCGCCTTCCGAACCAGTCCTCTCAAGGGTCTCTTCCCCAGCGGAGACGCCTTCGGCGTCTGAGAGATCGTCCGCCGCGATTTCCTCCCCTGCCTCGGCGAGCCACCGCCGCACGGTCCATACAGGCAAGGAGATTGATTCGAGCGAGGCGGGCGGCACAGTCGCGACCCGCTCTAAGAGGGCTTTCCTGGAGTCGTCGTTGCTCCGCGCCTTGCAGAGCTCCTCCTCCGTCACGTCTGCGCGCCACACGACACGGACATCCGCCGTCGCACCGCGCCGGTCCTCGGGAATCCCGTGAAGGAAGAGGGCAACGTCCGGATCTGCGTGAGGGGGGGGGTTCGTCTGCGCCCACAGCTCGAGGTAGGCTGGCATTACCACAGGTGAGGCTCGCCAGGGGGCCAACAGCTTCTGAAAATTCTCCGGTGAGATCTCCTCCAGGTGCGGTTCGAGCGCGGAAATTCCGAGATCGAGCCCTTCCGTGGCGAGCTCCTGGAGCCACTCCCACGTCCTCGCTGCCGCCGCGCCGTAGACGGGATCGTCTTCGCTCAAGTCACTCCGCGCTAGGATCACCGCGCCCGCGGGCAGCCCGATACGTTCACGAATCCTTCCCCGACGATCCAGCCGCCCGAACCGCTGGCGGAGGGCATCCAGCGACGCACACTCGGTTACCAGGCCGTCGAAATCAAAGTCGGCGCCGGCCTCGATGGACTGGGTGGACACCAGGATGAGCGGTATCCCCTCCACGTCATCGTCGCGCCCCGCGCGGATTCGCGGCTCCACGCTCTCGAGCACGGCCCCCTGATCAAGAGGTCGCATGCGACCGGTGATCAACACGCGATCGAACGTGCCCCCGTCTCCTAGGGCTTTCCAGACCCGGCGCGCCGTGTCGACGCGGTTGACCACAACGGCGACCGCCCGGCGGCCTTCCTCGACCATCCCGCGGGCGAGCTTCGCGGCGCTCGACGCGAGAACTACCCGCTTCGTCGCCTCGGCACTCCGTGCAGCCACAGCCACGGATACGAGCGCCGCGGGCTTGGGCGCGTCCAAGATCGGTGCCAGCTGCTCACGATCCGACTCGGTAAGTCCGAAGCTCGCTCCCGGTCTGTCGATGCGACCCGGGGTGGCCGAGATTCGCACCACGCCCGTCCTCCGAGGCACCGGCGACTCATCGCCCCGAACCGCGTCGAGCTGCCCCAGGAGAACGGCGAACGACCTCGCCAGGTGCACTTCGTCCAACAAGTAGAGCGTGTCACAACCCAGCAGGCCCGCATGAATGGATCGCGCTCGGTTCCCCACGCCATATCCCCGGAAGAGCAATCGGCTCCCCACCTGGTCCACGGTGCTTGCGGCTAGGACGGGAACGTGGGGATACCGGGCCCAGGAGTCGTCGCGCAGAAGTCCCCCGCGAAGGACGGGGCACTCGAGGATCGGGGCGCCGTCGCCCACCATCTCCCGAAGCGCGTCCCTGGCCGTGGACAGCGCGGGAGTATCTCCACTTTCGATCCGCTCGCGAAGACGGCTCGCCCGCACCGCCGCCTGATCTACGATCACGCGCCGGTCGACGACAATCACGATTCGACGAGGGGCCGTGCGTCCACCGTCCACGATGAGATGATGGAGCGCGATATCGAGCACCGCTGTCTTCCCCGACCCGGTCGGCAAATCCAGGACACGAGGCCAGCCGTCGGCGGCAACACGGCGAGACAAGGCGGACTGCCACGGATAAGGGCTGTGCCCCCATACATCCTTGAAGAAGTCCTCGAAGGGCAGGGTCATCGTTGATCCTCCGCCATCCCGTGGTCGTACGGCACGGCCAGCCCGAGCCCGAAGTAGCGCCCCGCCCCGAGGAGCACGGGCCCACGCACGCGGCGATCGAACAGGATCTCCGCGTGGACACACACGCGGCGCGGCCCATTGCCCCCATCGGGGAACGGCGCGAAGCGCCGGGCGGCTGGAGCGCCTTCGAGAAGTGACCGCCGATGCACCCAGACGGCTGCTGGTTCGGGGAGGCCGATGTGAACGCACGCCTTGGAGATCGTATGCTCGGCCGCCGCGGCGGCACGCTGCGCCTGTCGAGGATCGGACGACAGCAGGTGCCCGGGGTTCCGGTCGAGTGCCACCGCCGTCGCTGTAGCCCAGCGGCGCGCAGGCGAGCACCAGCGTCCAGGGTCCAGCGTCCGGAGGCGGGAAGGCCCCCGTAATCGTTGGAGGTGCAGCACACCGTGGCGGCCGAGGGTCAAGCGCAGCCTACCCGTCTGCCGTTCGTCGCTACCGCCCCCATCGGACTGCCCGGCCCGAAAGACCCCCTCCAGCAGGCGATCTCGATCCTGGACCTCCATCGCCCGTGGCGGAACGATGGCGACACCCAGAATCGAACCGGTCGCATGCTCGTGTCCGAGATCCGCCAGGGGCACGAGCGCTACGTGGGTGCGAGATGCCGGGCCTCCGTCCGCGTCATGGCCTGAAACCGCCTCGGGTGCGTCGCCATCCAGAGCGGACAGGAGCGCCCCCCGAAACGCGCGTGTCACCTGCTGGGCGAGCGATAGGTCCAGGAGGTGGCGTCGACGTTCGTCCGGAGCCGGCACGACCTCATAGACGAGCCAATCCCGAGCCGATGCCGCGAACTCCGACGCGGGGATCCCTTCGACCTCTTCCGCACCGGTCAAGCGCACATAACGAGCGGAGCGGGCAGGCAGCACCCGCGGTTCGGTCGCTTGATGGATCGCGTACACGCTCTCGAGGTGACGAAGTTGGTCGCGGTGGGGCACGCGAATGAAGTTACCCCCCTCGGGATCTGGTACCCAGCGCATGCATTCAACGGGGGGCTCCGAGTCGGCGTCGACAATCCGCAGGCTCACGAGCGAAGAGCTGTGGCCCAGGCGGCAGACCCTCTCGCAAACTCGGTCGAGAGCCGTCGCGACGTCCTGCGGGGCGTCGTCCGCCCAGCGCATCTGCACTACGTCACCGGCGGGCAAGGCTACGGGGAAAAAGCGGGGATGGCGCGGGTGCTCAAGCACCTCCTTGGCGCTTTGGGGACGACCAGATCGGCCCCCAACTGCCGTCGCCAGAGAGCGCTCCTGGAGCTTCTCCCGCGCCTGGGCCACCCGCCTCTCGGCCTTTTCCCGAGCCTTCCCGTCGGTTGCGTCTACCTCCTGTTCCGCCTTGGACACGGCGAGGAGGTGCTTGTCGATGGTGTCGAGGGCCTTGGGGTCGTTGACCGGAACGAAGACGTTGCCGATGTGCCGCCGGTGCATGCCCGGCGCGAGGATCGCCGGAGCGCCGGCTCGGGCGAGCCATTCCAGGGCCGCCCGCTCATCGTCCGCAGGTTCGTTCCCGGTCTCGTGGAGCGCCGCCGTCAACGCCGAGTAGACCCGGGCCGGATGCGGCGGCCACTCGGGCGATTCGTCGTCGTCGTGGCGCCCGGCCGCGTAGCGCCCCGTGAGGAACCGAATCTCCAAGCTGAGCATCACGCCTCCTGATCCTCGGCCTCTCCGGTCGCGGCGACCTCCCGGCTCTTGCGGATCAGTTCCACGAGCTTCGGCGCTGGAACCAAGTCGATGGGATCCGCGGACCACCCCATTCCGACCTTCACCGCTGCATCAGCCGCATTCGCCAGAAGGCGCTCCGCAGAGTTGGGCGAGAGCGCGAAGGGTTCACCCTCGGCTCCGTCCCTGCCGATAACCTTGAACTCAAGGGGGCCCTCCGGCGCGAAGGCACAGCGCGAGCGCAGGTCGTATCCCTCCTCCCGTTGGAAGGCGATAGCCGATAGTGCAAGAGCCGCCAGCGAGGTACGCGCGGCCGCCTCCGCGGCTATGAGCTGATCCGCTCCATGGTGCTCTCCACCGACGGCAACCGGGAAACGCAGGCGGCGAAGCGCTGGAAGGGAGAGCACCGTCGTCTGGACGGCGTAGTCGAGCGTCACGCCCCCCGCCTGGCTATCGATCGTCGGCGTGACGTTGCCGTGATTGATCGACGAGGGCTTACCCGCCTTGTCCGACTTTTTCCGCGAGAACGGCTTGGGCTTACCCTCCTTCTCCTTGATGGCCTCATCTTCGTGGATCGTCCACTCCTCCTCGAGATCGGCCGCGGCGTACACCGGTCCCGCGCTCAGTTCGATGCCTGCAGGGTCGATCCTCGATGCCGTCTTGCGCCCCGGCACGGCGCCGACACCCACAATCTCCGACACGAGCGCTCGCTGGAACTTCGAGCCCTGCCCACCCTTGGGGCCGGTGCTGTCCCACATGCCGAGCACGAGGGCGTGAGGAGACAGCGCATAGACGGGCGTTGCGTTGAGGGGAGACGCCTCGGTGAACCACCGTCCCGGCTTGGACGCACGGAACCGGAGGTCGCCGAGCATGCTGTCGCGGAGGAGCGCATCCGCCAGGCGGTGCGGCGCCTCCAGCGACGTGAGGTAACCATCCCCACCGATCGTGGAGAGGTCCAGGGCCGGGTCATCGTCGACGGCTCCCGTAAAGTCGACGCGGACGAGCGGGAAACGGAGGCGGCCCTCGTCCCACGCCCGCTGGAGAGCTTCTTCCATCCGGTTAGCCTGGCTGGCTACCGAATCGATGAGGACGCACCACACGTCCTTCCCGTCGAGGCGTCGTTTCTCGAACGCGTACTTGGAGACATGGACCTCCTGTTCCGAGAACTGGACGCGGACCGTATCGCCGAACGTGGGCGGGAACACCTTGTCGCCGGGCCCGCCAATCGGCTGAAGCCGGGTCCTGGCGCGAATGGCGACGGATCCGTCCATCATGACTTCACGAAGGTCAGCGTAGCTGAGCTCGGTCATCGTTCGCTCCTCCTTGGGGTGGATGGGTGGAGTCTTAGCTGGCTCGTGGAAGAACGCTTGTCGCCCCCCGCCGGCTGAAGTCGCCGGCGAAGTCGGAAGGTGGCGTGTCCGAACGGTGGTTGCCAGCGGGGCGAGGTCGAGAGTCGGCTCAGAGGGCATCATCGGCGTCCCTTAGGTTCAGGCGATGGACGGCTGGGCCTGAGGCAGCGGCTCGCGGCCGGCCGCGGGGCCACTCTTCCGGCACTTCGGCCGGCCGCGGACGCGTTCGGCCTCGGGGTTGTGAACATGATGCAAGCGTAACCGCGGGCTGTGACAACGAGGTATTCGGATCTTGCCACACCCACCTCTCTCCCATCCTCGGATTGGACCGCCAGCGAGGCGGCGCCGTTCGCGAGAGCCCGCTGGACTACTCTTCCGGCTATCTGACATCACGCCGATCGCGAGGGGCAATGTCCCGCTCGCTGTTGAAATTCGCCGGCCGTCTCACGCCATAGGAAAAGGTTCTTCCGGTGGTTGAACCGCCACTCTAGCTCAGCGAGATAGGCTTCCAAATGCTCCTTGGAGACCTTGTGGAACGTGCCGAGGCGATGGCCCGTTTGTTCAGGAAGAAGGTTGTGGGCGATCGCAAGAAGACTGCTGGCGAGGCGAAGCCGAAGCGTCCGAAGCCGAGGAAGTAACTGTCTCATGTGCCAATGGTACTACAGCCATCCCCTTCGCAAAAGTATATAATCCCGCCCGTTCGAGGTGAGTGAGGCAGTTGGGGCCCTGGTTACGATCTCGCCGCTCTTGCCTCGTCAAACGCACGCTCGACGGCGCCACAAGCCAGCGCAGCTTCGACTACAACGGGATCAAACTGTGTGCCGCTATTACGTAGGAGCTCTTGCCGAACTTCGTCGACGTCAAGCGCTTTACGGTAGGGGCGATCAGTCATCATGGCGTCGATGGAATCGGAAATCGTGATGATCCGCGCACCAAGAGGGATATCTTCTCCAGATATGCCCGCTGGGTAGCCACTGCCGTCAAACCATTCGTGATGGTGGCGAATACAGCGGGGGATGAGAGGGTGAAGAGAGCGGACAGCGCTCATGATCTCTACACCCTTGTCCGGATGCGCGTGGATCAGCGCGCGCTGGTCGGGAGAAAGGGGGCCGGTCTGGCGCAGAATCTCCCCGTAAGCGAGATCGATCTTCCCGATATCGTGGAGAAGGGCAGCCGTCTCGATCAGGCGTAATTGCCGGCCGCGCAGGCCGATCTTCGTCGCAATCCTCCGAGACCGTTCAGCGACCCGAACGGAATGCCCAGAGGTGTACCTATCCCGTGCCTCGAGTGTCTTGATGAGGACGCGGAGGAGATCTTGGTTAAGCTGCTGGAGTTCGATATTGACGCCGTAGCTGTACCTAAGGCCGATCATTGGAATAATAGCAGCCAAGAGGCCGAACGCGCCCCAGAGCACATAGAGGAAGGCAATCAAGTACGCCAGGGAGCTCATCGCGACGTCGAAGATGATGATGCTTCCGGCAGCCTGTCTCCACACGTCCGGGAACGGTCGTGCCTCTACAATTCCGATAGCGTATGAAACGGAAATGCTGTTAACGGTGAAATACCCGAGAACGGCTAGGAGAAAGGGCGGGAATGACTCGCGAAATGCCAGCGAGGACAGGGAAGGCTCACCGCCGAACGCTTGGTAGACAAAGGCAGCTACGGCCGTGGCGAGCACAAAGGACGCCACGTTAAACGTTGCCCTCAGGGGAGGCTTGTGAAGTACTAGGAACTCAACGACGAGCTGCTCGACAACCGTCAAGGCGACAGCCCCGGTAGGCCCGAGGAGGATGATCGCGGCAAGTTGTGGAAGGAAGTCGACGGCGGTGGAGGCGCCACCTTCCGTTATCTTGAGCGCGAGGACCGCGCTCGCAATCGCAAGGGCGAGAAGCGTTCCGAAGGCGACGAGCCAAGGGCCGGTGATGTTGGGTGGTTGGACCCAAAGCGTGGCTACCGCGGCAAGGGAGCCGAGACCCGCTACCGCAAGCGTATAGCGCCGGAAATCGTTGTGGGCGTCGGGCGTCCGCGGAATCATCGGAGATAATCCCCCTGGCCTCAGTGCCTAGAGCCTAATAGCCCCGAGCCTGATCGCTCCAGCCAAGGCGATGGAGAAAAGCCATCCCATATGAGCCACCTCCTTCCGTAGGAAGTCACACCCACGTTCGCTAGGGTGGATGTGCAAGAGGCTCCGCTCAGTGGTCCGCTCGTCTCAGCACGTGAGGCCTAGGGGGATTTGATCACTTAGTCGATTGGCGTTGCCGTTTCGGAATCTGGACGGGGTGCGTCCAAGCCGCTCCTACTCCGCCATCCACCGATTCGTCGCGTTCAGGCACGCCAGCACCACCGCTTCCTCCACGGAATCGCGCACCTCGGCGATGCCGGCGAGGGAAAGGGTAGCACGTCCGGCGGAGGCGTGCACGAGGGT
>Ga0315553_10003382_pt1 | contig 12400 bp, 10 predicted proteins | sample SalMarSW160140MG_FD_203099 | JGI IMG/M metagenome (GOLD analysis project Ga0315553, IMG submission 203099) | Salt marsh sediment microbial communities from the Plum Island Ecosystem LTER, Massachusetts, United States - Salt Marsh Sediment SW1601-40 ... | reverse complement strand
TTTTGCCAGTGCTGCCGTCAGTAAAGACGTTTGGGGAAAGATATTACTTATTGGCGGCGGTCCCAACTGTCAGATTTATCAAAGAGATCTGGTAGGAGAGGTATTAGAAGCTGTTGGTATTGGAATACTGCCGGAGAAAGCTTTTGCATCAAAATCTTTTTACACTGACTGGATGGATACTAGGGAAAGTCAGAGGCTTTTAAATTATCAAAATCGTGTACTGAGCGACTATATAAATGATATTAAGACTTCAATGGGATTTAAAAGATATCTGGTAAGATTTGTGAAGCCTTTTGTACGTTACTGGCTACTCAGAAAGTCCCCTTATCTGATGCAAAAAAATCTGGTAATGGAATTCTAACTGCCTATAATTGATTTTAGTAATAATGTATTTAGAAACAGGTGATATTCCTGTGGCATCAGGCTTACTTTCCTATATAAATAAGAGTTTAAAATCAAAAAGAAATTTTTTCTACTACAGAGGAAAATACAGGACATTATACTGGAGTTTTGGTGAAGTCTATGATTATGCCCGGAGATTTGCAGGGCTGGTTAAAGAACTTAAGCTGAACAAGGGCGACAGGGTAATAATAAAAGGGCAAAACAGGCCGGAGTGGATAATTGCTTATCTGGGCTGCCTTATGTCAGGAGCAGTTGCAGTACCGCTTGATTTAAAATCCGGTTATGATTTTGAGAGAAGGGTTCAGAAAAAAGTAAGGGCAAAACTGAAAATTTACAGCGGCGTAAAAGATAAGTCCTTAAAAATAAGATCAATTGCTATGAAAGAGATAAAAGAGATCCTATCATCAGTACAGCCGTTAAAGTATAAAGATGAAACTACCGGTGATAATGATCTGGCTCAAATCATTTTTACATCCGGTACTACTGCTGAACCGAAAGGGGTAATGATAACCCACCGCAATATTGAAGCAAATATAAGGTCCGTTAAGCCTGTTATGGACAGGTGGAGAAATTTTTTCCGTCTTATGTGGAATCTAAAGATCCTATCCGTTGTTCCCTTAAGCCATATGTACGGTCAGTTTATTGGGATTTATGTTCCAATGATGATAGGCAGCTCGGTTGTTTTTATAAGCAGTACCAGTCCCAGGGATATTATAAAAGCTATAAAGGAAGAAAGGGCCTGGATGCTGGGAACACTGCCCAAGATATTGGAACTGCTGAAGGAACATATAGTCAAAAAATTCAATCTTGAAGGAAGCAAATTTGAAAGGAAATATAACCGGTTTAAAAAAATAAAGTGGCCGATAAGACTTCTTGCCTTTCTTAATATCCATTTGAAGATAGGCTGGAGGCTGGTAGTAATAATTGTAGGAGGAGCAGCTTTTGACAAAAGTATGGATGAATTCTGGAGGTGTATAGCATATACAATTTTCCAGGGTTACGGATTGACTGAAACGGCTCCGCTTATAACCCTGGCTGATCCTTCTCTGACCGGAGCAGGATCGATTGGAAAAGTTTTGGACGGGCAGCAAGTGCGTCTTGTGAAAGGTGAGATATATGTCAAAGGTGATAATGTTACACCGGGTTATTATAAGGACCCTGGATTAACGGAAGAAGCTTTATCCAAAGGCTGGTTTAAGACTGGAGACCTGGCTGAGATGGGTGAAGACGGAAACCTGTATTTTAAGGGAAGGAAAGATGAAGTCATAGTCAGGGCCGACGGAATAAATATTTATCCGGAAGATATTGAATCCGTTTTAAAGGCGTTCAGTCCGGTAAAGGATTGTGTGGTATTGGGGCTTAGGTACAGGAATAGTCTGGAGCTTCATGCAGTATTGATACTAAAAGAAAAATGCAGAGCTTCACCGGAAAAGATAATCAGTAGTGCCAATAAAAAATTAAGTGTATATCAGCACATAAACAGCTATAGTATATGGAAAGGAAATGATTTCCCCAGGACCACAACTAAAAAAGTAAAAAGAAATGAAGTATTAAAGTCTGTCCTGCGGGCAGGAGTTAAAGGACAGGCCCTGGGACAGGATATAGACAGGAATTCACAGGAGATCTTTAAAATAATAAGCAGTTTTCACGGAGTCAAGCAGCATGATCTTAAAAAGGAATCAGAACTGGAAAAGGATCTGGGACTTGATTCTCTCGGTATGGTGCAGCTAGTTAACGCCATTGAACAAAAATATGATATAGAAGTGGATGACTCTCAGATAACGGGCCGTACCACTGTAAAGGATATTGAAAATATGATCAGGACTCCGGGGGTAACTTCCCGGAGGATACCGTTCTACAGCTTCCCGTTCCGGACCCCTATGCGCCTGGTAAGGACGGTCTTTCAGTATATTTTATATCCGTTTATATTAATTATATACAGACCTAAAGTTGAGGGGAGAGAGAATATAAAAGATCTCAGCCAGCCGGTCGTTTTTGCATCAAATCATACCAGTCTTCTGGACACCTTTGTAATTCTTTATTCATTACCGCTGAGGCTTAGGCAGAAGGTGACTACTGTAATGTCCATAGAATACCATTTCAAACATTTCTTTTATCAAACCGGTCCCTGGTGGAGAAGGATCATAGAAGCAATAGGCTTTTATCTCCTTGTAAACTTATTTATTGTCACCTGTCCTCTGTCAAGAACACATGGGTTCAAGCAGATTATGGAAAATATTGGAAAGGTCATAAGCAGGGGATGGTATGTATTAATATATCCCGAAGGAAGGGTGACTACTGACGGCAGTATTAAAGAATTCGAGTCAGGAGTGGGAGTAATAGCATCTGATATGGAGACTCCAGTAGTTCCGGTAAGGATCGATGGGATTTTTAATATTTTAAAAAATGGTGTACTGCCATGGGGTCACATGCCCCGACGGCCGCTGGCAAAGGTCAGTTTTGGTAAACCAATGAAATTCAAAAATAAAAGTTACAGAGAAATCACCGGAATAATAGAAAAAAAGGTAAAATCAATGTAAATCCATCTGCTTTTTATTTGCACTATTTTGACTGTTGTAGGAAAATGTATTAGAGATTAAGGAGGATGAGATGACTGAGAAGTTACAAATATATAAATGTGAGATATGCGGCAACATCGTAGAAGTCCTTCATGAAGGAGAGGGAGAGCTTGTCTGCTGCGGTCAGCCTATGAAATTATACAAGGAAAACACAACCGATGCTGCTCTGGAAAAGCACGTACCTGTAATTGAAAAAACTGAAAACGGCTTTAGGATCAAAATCGGAAGTGTTGCCCATCCTATGATAGAGGAGCATCATATTGAGTGGATAGAAGCAATAGTGGATGGGTCAGCCTATAGGCAGTTTTTAAAACCGGGAGATGCTCCCGAAGCTGAGTTCTGTATAAAAGCTGATAATATAATAGCAAGAGAATACTGCAATATTCATGGACTGTGGAAAAAATAACTATATAATAATTTAGGCATATTATAAGTATGACCACATCTTTTTAATAAAGGTGTGGTCATATGCAATATAAAAAGGACTGATCTAAAGTGGGTATAAAAAAACTAAAAGAAGACATTTACTTTGTAGGAGCTTTAGATCGGGACAGAAGATTGTTTGATGAACTGATACCCCTTCCTGATGGGACTTCATATAATGCGTATCTGATCAAAGGATCGGAAAAAACTGCTCTGATCGATAGCGTAGATCCTCCGATGTATAGTACACTGACTGATAATTTAGAAGAATTGAATACAGAAAAAATAGACTATATTATATCCCACCATGCGGAGCAGGATCACTCAGGCTCACTTCCAAAACTTATAAAAAAATATCCTGAATCTAAAATAATAACCAATCAGAAATGCAAGTCAATGCTTATGGATCTGCTTCCGGTCCCGGATAAGAGATTCATGGTAGTAGGAGATGATGATGCTGTCTCTCTTGGAAATAAGACACTTCAGTTTATCCTTACTCCATGGGTCCACTGGCCTGAGACAATGTCAACATATTTAAAGGAAGACAAAATACTTTTCAGCTGTGATTTTTTTGGTTCTCATTATGCTGCAGATGAGCTTTTCGTAAAGGATGTAAAGAAGATATACAATGCCGCAAAGCGTTATTATGCAGAGATCATGATGCCCTTTAGGACCAGCATAATAAAGAACTTGGAAAAAATTGAAAGTCTTGATATAGACATTATCGCACCCAGCCATGGGCCTGTTTATAATAATATTGATTTTATTATAAATGCTTACCGGGAATGGGTATCAGACAGAGTCAAGAACGAAGTAGTAATACCATACGTTTCAATGCACGGCAGTACGGAGAAAATGGTAAAATATTTAAAGCAGTCTCTGTCCGGAAAGGGAGTCACAGTAAAGGTATTTCATCTTACCGGTACTGATATAGGTGAGCTTGCCATGGCTTTGGTCGATGCTGCTACAGTGGTAATAGGAGCTCCTACCATACTTGCCGGTCCTCATCCCAATATAGTATATGCGGCATATCTGGTTAAGGTATTGAGGCCAAAGTTAAAGTATATATCAGTCATAGGCTCATATGGATGGGGCGGAAAGACTGTTGAAATGCTTGCAGATATGGTATCTACCTTAAAAGCTGAGATCATAGAGCCAGTAGTAATAAAAGGTTATCCTAAAGATGGAGATTTTAAGCTTCTTGATGGGCTGGCAGATAAGATAATCTTAAAGCATAAAGAACTCGCAGATAACGGTATGATATATTAGATATAAGCGATAATCATCGAGCATTATATAAAATAATGAGGCTGAAAGAAGAACTGGATAGATTATATCTGTATTATAATAATAGGAAATTTGTCCACCCTGATCCCCTGGAATTTTTATATAATTATAATGATATGAAGGACCGTGAGATTGTAGGGCTGGTAGCTTCATCGCTGGCTTATGGTAGAGTGACTCAGATACTCAGGAGTGTCTCACTGGTACTGGCTAAGATGTCACCGACCCCTTCAGTATTTTTAGAAAAATCTTCAACCACCCTTCTTTACAGGATTTTTTCTGATTTCAAGCACAGATTTACCACCGGTATGGAATTATCCTGCCTGCTTGTGAATATAAAAGATGTCATAATGAAATACGGGTCTTTAAATGCCTGTTTTACCACGGGACTGAAAAAAGAAGATAAGACTATCCTTACTGCTGCTTTAAATTTTGCAAAAAATCTTAATGCTTCTCAAAAGAGAAGATGCAGCAGCCTTATGCCTTCGCCGGCGGGAGGCAGCGCTTTTAAAAGACTTAATCTTTACCTGCGCTGGATGGTGCGCAGGGACAATGTAGACCCGGGAGGATGGGATAACATCTCGAGCTCAAAATTAATTATCCCTCTTGATACTCATATGTACAGGATTTCATTGAAATTGGGGCTTACCAAAAGAAAACAGGCAGATATCAGGACTGCTCTGGAAGTAACAGATTCATTCAAAAGATTTGATAAAAACGATCCGGTAAAGTATGATTTTGCTCTTACCAGGCTGGGAATGAATAAAATTGAACATACTTTATTAAAAGAATGTATTACCTAATGTTCTAAACTTCTAAAAAGTTGTTTTATAATATATAATAATGTGAAATTTCAATAAATATATTTAAACTATAATCAAATTGAATGGGGAGTAAGTCATGATAAGAAGAATATTTTCCAAAGCCAAGTACTTTTTTTTATCGGTTTTAGTAGCAGTCCTGGTTATAACCCTTTTTCCCACCATTATCAATGGAGGTTCAGAAGAACAGGTGCAGGCATTTGTAACCCGTTTTTACGAGCAGTGCCTGGAAAGACAGCCCGACCAAGGCGGGTTAAATGAATGGGTAGGGCGCCTTTTAAATGGTTCTAAGACCGGTGCTGATGTTGCAGAAGGATTTGTGTTCAGTGAGGAATTTAAAGCTAAGAATCATTCGGATGAGGTTTTTGTAACTATACTATACAAAGCTTTTTTTAACAGGGAACCGGATCCAAACGGCTACAGTACCTGGCTTGAAAGACTGGCAGGAGGAATGAGCAGAAAAACCGTTTTAGACGGGTTTTTAAAATCAAAGGAATTTGCCCAGCTTTGTGATAATTATGGTATTACGTCTTATACGGGTGCTCCTGCTTATACTGCTTCAACAACTTCCGGATACAGTTCAAGCGGAATATCTGGTTTCCATGCCGGAAGAAAGGTCAACTTTATTATCTGGGGCGATGACAGCGCTTACGACAGAGCAGGAGGAAGAGTAAGCGGAAGGACTGATATTAATATATTTGTTCATATGAATCTTGATACCGGTAAGGTTTATCTGGTGACAATACCACGTGATACCTGGTTCGGAGGACGTAAGATCAACGGATACCATGCTTCTGGTGGAAATGATTATGCAGTAAGTAAATTTGAACAATTTACCGGAGCAAAGATCGATTTCTATGTTATTACTGATTTTGACGGATTTAAACCTTTGATTGATTATTTTAGCGGTGTGGATACCACTGTTGAAGAAAAGATAGCTGATAGTTTTTCCGGCTGTTATCTGGGTGTAGGAACTCATCATTTAAATGGGACTCAGGCACTTGCTCTATCAAGAGCGAGACACGGCAGGTCTCTTTATGGGGGAGGAGCTTATTCAAGAGAAAGACAGTCGGCAATGCTTATAGCTGATTTGATGCTGCAGAAAAGGTCAATGGTGAACTCAGGAAATCTGTCTAATTTCTTAAATGTAATGGGACAGTATGTATGGACCAATATATCTCTGAGCCAGGCAGCACAGATTTTACCGTTGGTCCTTTCTATGGGCAGACAGGATATTACTATTACTACCTTTAATTCATGGCCTCAGTGGTTTGGAAAGTCAAGCGCTGTTGGTTATAATGAGGCAGAAAAGAATCAGTTCTTTCAAAATATCCTGAATCAATAATATATATAAAAAGCATAAACTTATAGATCATTGCAGGAATCATGAGTAGCATTATTTTATGAAATCTAAAAGAGATCTGCTTTTAAACGGAAACTTAACCGGCTTGTTGTTTAAGTATTCAGCACCTGCTACCATCGGAATGGTAGTAGGTGCGCTTTATAACATCATAGATACAATATTTGTCGGCAAAGGTGTAGGCTCTCTTGCTATTGCCGCGCTTTCCATAGTACTGCCCATACAGCTTATTATCATGGGTATCGGTACTATGCTGGGTATTGGAAGTGCCTCAATAATTTCAAGGGCACTGGGAAGAAACCGGAAAGATATAGCCCGGGATGTATTTGGAAATGCAGTTGTACTCAATCTTCTTATAAGTACCCTATGTATGGTTTTAATATATCCTTTTATGGATAAATTTCTGATCTTTTTTGGAGCATCCGCCCAGGTACTGCCTTATGCCAAAGATTATGCCTATATAATCCTTGCCGGTTTTATTTTTCTTTCTTTTGCTGTAAACAGCAACAGCTGTATAAGAGCGGAAGGAAGTCCCAGAGCTGCTATGTATGCTATGGGTATAGGAGCCCTGATGAATATAATCCTTGACCCCATATTTATATTTGTATTGGGTATGGGAATAAAGGGTGCTGCTATTGCTACTGTTATAAGTCAGGCCCTGAGTACCATTTATATTATCTTTTATATCCTTTTTGGCAAAAGCATTTTTAATATCAATATCGCAGTGCTCAAATTAAGATTTCCTTTGGTCAGGGAAATACTAACTCTTGGTCTCCCGTCATTTTTAAGGTCTACTATGGCCAGTTTTATAATCCTTATTTTTAACAGGCTGCTTTCATTTTATGGAGGTGACCTGTATATTGCCATAATGGGAATAGGCCTCAGGCTGCTGAGCCTTGTCCAGATGCCGCTTATCGGGATAACACAGGGATTTTCCACTATTGCGGGTTTCAATTATGGAGCCAGGCTTTATCCCAGAGTAAAAAAAGTTCTGGGAATAGCTGTATTATGGTCCGTTATTATCGCCGGAGCAGGATTTTTACTAATGATGATCTTCCCCAGGTTCGTAATAACACTTTTCAGCAGTGATGCTGAACTTATAGGTGAAGGTATCGGCATTTTAAGGATTGTAATATTATTCCTCCCCTTTATCGGAGTGCAAATGCTGGGCGGGGGATTATTTCAGTCTATTGGAAAAGCAGTTCCAGCTCTTGTTTTGACCATATCCAGACAGGTATTATTTTTAGTCCCTGCAGCTTTTTTGCTTCCCATGGTCTTCGGACTGAACGGGGTATGGATGGCAGTTCCGGTTGCCGATTTCCTTTCCATAGCTGCTACCTGGATCTGGGTATCGAGGGAAATAAAAAACTTTAATAAGCCTGTTTTAGATTCTCCCTGATCTTTTTATATAAGTTTTACTGCTTCTATTACAAAATGAAAAAAAATAAAAAAATTCTTCTCATAAATACCAATTTAATAAAGCCTCCTGTTACACCAATAGGACTGGATTATATCGGAAGTGCTCTTAAAAAAAATGGTTTTGAAGTAGAACTACTGGACCTTAATTTTTCCAAAAATATAAAAAAAGATCTAAGGAGGAAGCTTGCCGGAAACTCTTTTTTAGCTTTAGGAGTTACTATTAGAAATACCGATGACTGTTATTTTTTAAGTCAGGACAACTTTCTGCCTAAAATCAAAGAAATAGTGGCGGTTATTAAAAAATATTCGGATGCTCCTATTATAATAGGCGGTGGAGGCTTTTCGGTCATGCCGCGGGAAATAACCAAATATCTTGATGCCGATCTTGGAATAGCCGGGGATGGTGAATTTATATTACCTGAGATTTTGGAAATAATAGGAAAAGGTGTCAGATGTTCTGATGCAGCCAGCTATTTAAAATATACGGCAGGCAGAGCTGAAGGCAACAGGATAATAAAATTTCAAAGCGATTCATTAGAAGATTTTCCTCTTTCAAACAGGGATTTAGTGGACAATGAGAGATATTTTATAGAAGGCGGTATGGGCAGTATTGAGACAAAAAGAGGCTGTACCGGGAAGTGCATATACTGTGCCGATCCTTTGATCAAGGGAAGTAAAGTAAGGACCAGGCCGGTAAAAACAGTAATAGAGGAGTTGAAGAATCTTATAAGTAAAAATATAAATTATATACATTTTTGTGATAGTGAATTAAATATCCCTTCAGGCTATGCTGTAGGGCTTTTAAATCAAATAATAGAAAATGGACTTGGGGATATGATAAGATGGTATTCATATATGAGTCCGGCAAATTTTGATGAAAATTTTGCAAAACTTTTAAAGAAAGCCGGGTGTGAGGGCATTAATTTCGGGGTAGACAGTACTCATAGCCTGATTCTTAAGAATCTGGGCAGGGACCACAATTTGGAAGATCTGGAAAATATATCAAGACTCTGCTCCAAATATAAAATCAGATTTATGTTTGATCTGCTTTTAGGCGGGCCGGGCGAAGATAGAAAGACTATAAAATATACGATAGATTCTATAAAAAGGTTAAATCCTACCTGTGTCGGGTTATCATATGGGATAAGGGTCTATCCGGGTACCGCTCTTTCAAATATGATAAAGAAAAATGCTTCTATGAAAGAGAATCTTTACGGAAATACAGGCAACGGCAATAATTTCCTGGAACCTGTTTTTTACATTTCGAATAAAATAGGAAAAGACCTGGTAGGATATACGAACAGGCTTGTTGCTGGAGATAAAAGGTTCTTTATAGGGGCATCTGACAAATCTGACAGGAATTACAATTATAATGAGAATATAAAGCTTCAAAAAGCGATCAAAAGCGGTCATAGGGGGGCTTTCTGGGATATACTTCAGAGATTAAATTCAAATTGATTATAAACTTATATAAATCTATTAATCATTTTTAGGCTATGACCCGGCAACCGACACAATTAATATTAAAGTATGGGGTTTACCCCAGTGTAAGCATAATTATTGAAGAAACAGAAGAAAAAACCGCAATAACAATAGCAGAATAAACACCAGTAAATTATAATAGAATTATCAGATAACTTAAGTGCAATAGCAGACTAGAAAAAGGAGCAAAGAAAATGAATAATAAAAATTTTCAAGAATATTTTAAAAGGTATGAAGGTAATCCGATTTTAACTCCGGAAAACTGGCCCTATAAAGTAGGAGCCGTCTTTAATCCCGGGGCAATAAAATTTAATAATGAGATATTGCTTTTGGTTCGAGTTGAAGATAGACAAGGGTATTCTCATTTAACCATTGCAAAAAGTAAGGATGGAAAAACAAATTGGCAGATAAATCCGGGGCCAGTATTGACAGCAGAGCCAGAATTCGGTGAAGCCATATTTGGATTGGAAGACCCCAGAATTGTTTGGCTGGAGGAGAGGCGGGAATATATAATTACTTATGTTTCTTTCTTCGATAAAGTAACTGGAGAACCTCCCGGTATTTCTATGATAGCAACTAAAGATTTTTTAAATTTCCAACGCCTGGGACGGAAATTAATGCCGTTCAATAAAGATGCTTCTTTGTTCCCTAAAACTATCAAGGGTTGCTATGCCCTTATAAACAGACCAATTGTTGAAGGAAGGGCTGATATTTGGGTTTCTTTCTCCAGAGATTTGGATTTCTGGGGGAAAGATAGAGTATTGATTCCTACCAGGCATAGAGCCTGGGATTCTAATAGAGTGGGGTTAGGCCCTCCGCCTATTGAGACGCAAGATGGTTGGTTAATTATTTACCATGGGGCAAGAGATACAGCCTCCGGTACTATTTATCGAGTGGGGCTGGCTTTGTTGGATTTAGAAACCCTTGAAATAATCAGTCGGAGCAGTGACTGGGTTTTAGGACCAAAAGAGAGTTACGAAAGAGTGGGTGAAGCGGACGATGTTGTTTTTCCCTGTGGTGCGGTTATCGATGAAAAAACAAATGAACTTTTAGTTTATTATGGCGCTGCTGATTCAGTAGTAGCTATAGCTACTACTAATTTAAATGATATCCTGGCTTATTTAAAAAAATGTACCCTATATTGATAAAACCCACTTTAGCTATTATTTGGGATAAAATATACCTAAGGAAACCATTGAAGAAGATGAAGTAGATATTGTACTTGCTTTAAAAAACTGAAAGCAACCTATTTTAACAAATAAATTTATTTAAAAAAGATTAAAAATATACCAATAAGATATCAGGTAAAATTTTTTTTAAATTAATTTTAAAAATATATGCAATCAAAATCGGAACTAAACCCAGACCAAAGATCAACAGATTTAGGTACTTACCAATTCTCATCGAAAAAAATGCTATAATTCCTATAATTATAGAGAGAAGAATTACTATACCAATTTCTAATGTATTTTTTTGGCTTTTCTTCATTATTATCTCCAATTTTATTGATTTATTAAAATAATCGTATTTTTTTAATAATTATATCTTATATATATTTTTTGAAACATAATCACAGTTAAAGATTTCCCCAGGTATATATTAGTCATATTTTTGTTTAAGTTATAAACTTAATAAAACAATAATAAAATATTTAAAAATATTTCTAAAAACATTTATAAATAAATTATTTGACAAATCTTATAATTTCTGATATTATTAAAAATAATCTTTGGATGGAGACAACATTTAGTAATATTTGAAATTTGCAAACGAAAGAATGCAGGAAGAGAAAAAAATCTGAATGAGGTCAATGAAGTTCAAAGAATTAGACCCCGAGGTGTTAAGTAACCTAAGGTCGTAAGGTTATGGTAAAAGATAACTCGGGGTTTATTTAATTAGTAAATCTCTTATGTTTGATAGTATTTTAATTAAGAGTTATTTGTTACCTGCTGTTACCTCTCTAAATAAAATATCGTAGAGCTTAGAGAAACGAAAGTATTTGAAAGGAGGTAAATATGCAAGGTAGCAAACTATATGTAGGAAATTTAAGCTATTCTGTTACTAATAAGCAATTAGAAGAGCTTTTCTCTTCACATGGCAAGGTTCAATCAGCCAATGTAATTGGAGATAAAGGTTTTGGTTTTGTTGAACTATCAGATAATGCGGAAGCAGAAAAAGCAAAAGAAGCTTTAAATGGCACAGACTTTGAAGGCCGTACTTTAAAAGTTGATGAAGCTCTTCCACAGAAGCCAAGAACTGATAGAAGATATTAAATAATAAAACTACATAGAGGTTTTTTAAAAGGATTTATATGTAGATTTAATTATTAAAAATAATGATTTGTTGTTTATATATTAAATTAAACAACAAATCATTATTTTAAAACAAACTTGATTGTGGATCAAAAAATACAGGGATTTTGGTAAAAAATAAAAGAGAACACATCTTTACTGATAATGAAATCAATAAGACTATAAAAGAAATAGATTTTAAAAAAATAATCCCCATAGACGATATATATGATTTTAAAGGTAGTCTTAAAAATGAAATAGATAGTGATATCAGTGATAAAGAGAATAAAAAATCCCTAAACATCAAGACCACTCAAGCTGTAAAACAATTTATTGATG
>Ga0315553_10003380_pt1 | contig 12405 bp, 8 predicted proteins | sample SalMarSW160140MG_FD_203099 | JGI IMG/M metagenome (GOLD analysis project Ga0315553, IMG submission 203099) | Salt marsh sediment microbial communities from the Plum Island Ecosystem LTER, Massachusetts, United States - Salt Marsh Sediment SW1601-40 ... | reverse complement strand
CGAAGACGTCTGTTCAGCGACCACGACGCCAGGCGGCCGTAGCGGTCATTCGATGTTTTGCACTTGCTCTCGAATACGTTCAATGGCCGTTTTTACGTCGATGACGTGTCGCGATATCTCCACGTCGTTCGACTTTGACCCGATCGTGTTTGCCTCGCGCCCCATTTCCTGAGAGAGAAAGTCGAGTTTGCGACCGGAACTCTCTTCCAGGTGCATGGTATCGTCAAATTGTTCCAAATGACTGCGCAGACGGACGATTTCTTCGGAGATATCACTCCGCTCGGCAAACAAACTGACCTCGCGCAATAGATCCGTCGGATCGACCTTGACGTTCAGTTCGCCGAGCGATTGGCGCACCCGCTCCACCAGTCGGGCGCGATACCCGTCCGCTACCAGCGGAGCACGAGCTTCGATCTGATCGAGTCGTTCCGCAATCGTACCGCAATTCTCCTTCAAATCCTCGGCCGTGGCCGAGCCTTCTTCGCGGCGCATGCGATTGACGCTCTCCAGCGAAGCGGTGAGCGCCTTCTCAATCGGCGGCCAATCCTTTTCCACGTCGATCTGGTCGCGCTGATGATCCTCAATTACCCCGGGTAAAGCCAGCAGCGAGTCGATGCGCACCGGATCGGGCGTATGCCAGGTGTTGCAAAGCTCTTCGAGCTGCCGCCGATAGCCGTCCAGCACCTCGCCGTTGACGACGAAGGCATCGCCTCGCGACTTGCGCTCGAGGCGCAGCTGAACCTGTATCGTGCCGCGTTTGATGTAGCGGCGGACGACGGCTTCGATCCGCGGTTCAAACGAGCTGATGTTCTCGATGCTCCGCACGCCTAGCTTGAAGTGCCGACCGTTAATCGCCCGCACCTCGACGACGACCGACAGAGACTCGTCATCGCACTGCGCTTCGCCGAAGCCGGTCATACTAAGCAGCAATTTCGAAACTCCCGCTTCGCCGGTCCTTCCACTACGGTTGTGGTTGACCCCCGCCGTTGGAATTTGGAGGCGAACCGCCCTTGCCGCCACCCGTTTGATCGTTCGACGGTCCAGGCCCCACGCGACCTTCGGGGGTTGGCAACGGACTTGATCCACCAAACCCTTGAATCTTGCCGCCCTGATCACCTAGAAATTGGACCGAGAACACACACAACACGATCCAGATGATGGCGGTAACAATGGTAATCTTGGTGAACACGTCACCCGCCTTGGCGCCAAAGGCGCTTTGCCCGCCCAGGCCCCCCAGTGCTCCGCTCAATCCGCCACCTCGCCCGCGCTGTACCAAGACGAGCAGAATCAGGAACAGTGCCGAAAAGGTGAGCAGCAATCCGATAAAGAAGTTCATAACGACTCGTCCCACAGGTTAACCGTTTAACGTTAGCTTTGGACGGGCTTCCATTCATCGAAGTCCATCGCATCAATCATCGACGCAGCAACGCTCCTGTTCCCATACCGGCGTGCGGTCCGTATGCATCAACTTTCTCTGGCCGCGGCGGCGATCGCCAGAAAGCTCTCCACCTTCAAGCTCGCACCGCCCACCAGGGCACCGTCGATATTCGGCTGGGCCAGCAACTCGGCGGCGTTGTCCGGCTTGACGCTTCCCCCGTACAGAATCCGCGTGGCGCCGGCCGACGTTGCATTGTAACGCTCCCCCAGCAGCTTGCGAAGGTCATCGTGAACCTCCGAGGCCTGGGCCGGTGTGGCCACTTTTCCCGTCCCAATCGCCCAAACAGGCTCGTACGCGACGACCAGTTCAGCAATCTGGTCGGCCGACAGACCCGCCAGCGAGCCCTCGACCTGCCGGCGGATCACGGCGGCCGTCTGGCCCGCTTCCCGCTCCGAGAGCAGTTCGCCGACGCAGACGATCGGGGTCAAATCGGCAGCCAGCACCGCGTGAGTTTTTCGATTCACGTCCTCATCGGTTTCGCCCAGTATGTGCCGCCGCTCGCTATGGCCGACGATAACGTACCGGCAGCCGACGTCGACGAGCATGCGGGTGCTGATCTCGCCGGTAAAAGCACCGTCAGGCTCGTGGTACACGTTCTGCGCGCCCAGAGCGACCTTCGATCCCTCAATACAACGGGCGACGCCGTCGAGGTACACGCTTGGCGGACATACCACCAGATCCACGTCGCCCACCTCGCCCGCGCGATCGGCGATCCCTTGGGCAAGCGCCGCGGCAGCGGAGCGATCCAGATTCATCTTCCAATTGCCCGCAACCATGACTCGTCGCATCGACTACACCTCTGCCAGGCCGCCGCTGGGCGAGATTTGTTTTCCAAGCAAGTCGGCCAGGCGTCGGATTTGTCCGACCAACTCCGTGTACTGATCGGGCAACAGCGCCTGCGCGCCGTCGGAAAGCGCTTCCTCCGGCTGGTCGTGCACTTCGACGTGAACGCCATCGGCCCCGGCCGCCACACCGGCCAGGGCACACGGTACGATCAGATCGGGCCGCCCCGTGGCGTGGCTGGGATCGACGACGATCGGCAGATGCGACAGCCCGTGACAGACGGGCACGGCCGATACGTCGTACAAATTGCGTGTTTCGGTATCGAAGCCTTTCACGCCCCGTTCACACAGCACGACGTTGGGATTGCCCTCCGACAGAATATATTCCGCACTCATCAGCAGATCTTTGATTGTGGCACTCATGCCGCGTTTGAGCAGCACCGGTTTGTTCGTGGCACCGACTTCGGTGAGCAGGACGAAGTTTTGCATGTTGCGGGCGCCGAGTTGAATCATGTCGGCATACTCAACGACCATTTCGATTCGGCGCGGGTCCATCACTTCGGTCACCACCGGCAGGCCGTATTTGTCGCCCGCCTCGCGAAGAATCTTCAAGCCGTCCTCGCCCATTCCCTGAAATGAATACGGGCTGGTGCGCGGTTTGAACGCGCCGCCACGCAGCAGATTCGCACCGGCGGCTTTCACAGCCCGAGCAATCCCGTCCATCCGTTCGGCCGACTCGATGGCGCAGGGGCCGGCGATCAAAGCCAGGTGCCCACCGCCGATTTTCACACCCGACACATCGACGACGGTTGGCTGAGGATGAGCCTGCCGACTGGCCAATTTGTAGGGCGGCAACACCGGCATGACCTGAGCCACGCCCGGGATCGCCATCAGCGGAGCCGCTTGCAGCTTCTCCTCGTCGCCGATCACGCCGATGACGGTACGATACGTGCCGCGACTCAGATGGGCCTGCAAACCGAGCGATTCTACCCGCTCGATCACGTGGTCGACCTGCTCGGGCGTAGCCGAGTCTTTGAGGATGATGATCATGCGCTACCCAACGTGCTGTGGAAGCGACCTATGATAGCTCGGATCATCCGATGTACCAACCGGTAGCAGAGACGATGGTTCTCGCAAGTTTTTGATTGGGGACCCAATCATGCGGGCATTCATCCTGTGGCGGATTCGGCCGGCTGGGGCTGGGGCCGCGCGCTGCTCTCGATCACATACTCGCCGTCGACCGCGTCGACCGTCACCGTGGCACCGGCGGGAAACTCGCCCTTGAGCAACTGGCTGGCCAGCGGGTTTTCGATCCGCTGCTGCAGCACCCGTTTGAGCGGTCGGGCACCGTAGACCGGGTCGTAGCTTTCCACGGCCAGCGCGTCGCGGGCGGCGTCGGTCAATTCGAGCGATAGGCCCTGCTGCTCCAAACGCTCATTGAGCCGAGCGACCTGCAGGTCGACGATCTTGCGAATCTGCTGGCGATCGAGCGGATGGAACACGATCGTCTCGTCGATGCGGTTGAGAAACTCGGGTAGAAACCGTGCCCGCAGCGCTTCGTTCACCGCGTCGCGCATCTCTTCTTCCGTGCCGCCTTCCTCGGCCAGCTTCTGGATCATCTGGCTGCCGATATTCGACGTCATGACGATGATCGTGTTGGTAAAGTCGACGGTGTGGCCGTGATTATCGGTCAGGCGGCCGTCGTCGAGCACTTGCAGCAGCACATTGAACACGTCGCGATGTGCCTTTTCGATCTCGTCCAACAGAATCACGGCGTATGGCCGGCGTCGGATCGCCTCGGTCAACTTGCCGCCTTCTTCGAATCCGACGTAGCCGGGCGGCGCACCGATCAGTCGACTGACCGTGTGTTTCTCCATAAACTCGCTCATGTCGAGCCGGACCATGGCGTTTTCATCGTTGAAGAGCGACTCGGCCAGCGCCTTGCACAACTCGGTCTTGCCGACGCCCGTCGGGCCGCAAAAAATGAAAGAGCCGATCGGCCGGTTGGGATCCTGCAGTCCGCTGCGATTACGGCGCACGGCATCAGAGACGGCGGCGACCGCTTCGTCCTGCCCGATGACACGCTGGTGCAGCCGCTCCTCGAGCACCAACAGCTTGGCCCGCTCGGTCTCCAACATGTTCGTTACCGGGATGCCGGTCCAGGCGCTCACCACTTCCGCAATTTCGTCGGGCCCGACCTCGCGGCGCAACAGCCGCCGGCCCGTGCTTTTCGAGCCGGACTTCGCATCGTCAGCGCTATCGGCGGTCTCGGCATCGAGTCGCGCTTGCAGCTGCTTCAATTGGACGTCCAACTCGTAGAGTTTCTGGTAATCGTCCTCCGGCACAGGCTGGCCGGCAGCCTGCTTCTCCTTGGTCGATGCCAGCAGTTTGTCGTACTGGAGTTGTGTCTCTTCCAGCGTGTGGCGAAGCTCGTGCACGTCGCCGACGCCCATCTTCTCGGCTTCCCATTGTTCGCGGAGGCTCGCCAACTTGCGCTTCAATTCCTGCATCTCGGCTTCGACCTCTTCCAGCCGCTCGCGGGCGTGCTCTTCGGTCTCGTCGGCGAGTTGACGAGCGGCAAGTTCGAGCTGAACCAATCGCCGCTGCACCTCGTCGATCTCCGTCGGCACGCTTTCCAACTCCATGGCCAGCCGGCTGGTGGCTTCGTCCATCAGATCGATGGCCTTGTCGGGCAGATAGCGATCGTGAATGTAGCGGTGCGACAGTTGGGCCGCCGCCACCAGCGCCGAATCCTTAATCTTCACGCCGCGATGATGGGCTTCGTATCGCGGCTTCAGTCCCCGCAAAATGGCGATCGTGTCCTCCACGCTCGGTTCGCCAACATAGACGGGCTGAAAACGTCGCTCGAGCGCCGCGTCCTTTTCGATGTACTTTCGATACTCGTCGAGCGTGGTGGCACCGATGCACCGCAAATCGCCGCGGGCCAGCGCCGGCTTGAGCAGATTGGCCGCGTCGCTGCCACCCTCGGCCGCGCCGGCACCGACGACCGTGTGCAGCTCGTCGATGAACAGCACGACTGCACCCTGTGAATCCTGCACCTCGCGGAGCACGGCCTTGAGCCGCTCTTCAAATTCGCCACGGTACTTCGTGCCGGCCACCAGCGCGCCCATGTCGAGGGCTACGACTCGTTTGTTCTTCAAACTCTGGGGCACGTCAGCCTGCACGATCCGCAGGGCCAGTCCTTCGGCGATGGCCGTCTTGCCGACGCCCGGCTCGCCGATCAACACGGGATTGTTCTTCGTGCGGCGGGAGAGCACCTGAATGACGCGGCGAATTTCCTGATCGCGGCCGATGACCGGATCGAGCTTGCCCTGGTTGGCCCGTTCGACCAGGTCGATGCCGTATTTTTCCAGGGCCTGAAACTTCGCCTCGGGACTTTGATCGGCTACCCGCGCGCTGCCGCGCACCGTTTGCAGCGCGCCGAGTATCTCGGCATGACCGATGGCGTTGAGCTTCAATGCGTCCTTGGCCTTGGAATCGACTTCGGTCAGGGCCAACAACAAGTGCTCGGTGGAGACAAAGTCGTCCTTCATCTTATCGGCGGTCGCCTGGGCCTCTTCGAGCACCTTGGCCAAGGCGGGGCTGATCTGCGGCGGCGAACCGCCGGAGACTTTCGGCAGATGGCCGATTTCCGAGCCGATGATCGATTCGAGCTGCGCCCGATCGGCACCGATCTTGTCAAGCAACGGCCGCATGATGCCGTCCGACTCGCCAAGCAGCGACGCCAGCAGATGGATGGCATCGATTTGCGGGTTGCCGGCGTCGGCGGCGATCTCCTGGGCGCGTTGCACCGCCTCCTGCGCCTTGATCGTCAGTTTGTCGAAACGGAAGGCCATTGTGTTTGGTTGTTGGTTGCTGGTTGTTGGTAGCTGGTTGTTGGTAGCTGGTTGTTGGTTAGTGGATGCAGGATGCAGGGAGCGATTTCAGGTTTTTGATTTATGATTTCAGATTTGAGCGATCAGCCGTTGGAGGTTAGTCATTAGGATTTAGGATTTCGTCATTCCTTCGATCATCGTTTAGCGCTCGGCGTTCATTGTTTCTCTTCCCCATTCCCCCTTCAGCCTTCCCCCTTTCTCTCCTTTCCCTGACCGTTTTTCGACCGCGCCTTTATTGGGGGACCCGGCTCGTGTTCGAAAAGTGCTCATAGCACGGGGAAAATGACCCGTTTTCGAACAGAGCTAGTTTTTAGTTTCTGGTTTCTTGTATCTGGTTGTAAGTTGCCAGTTGCCGGTTGCCGGTTTAAGAATGCGGACATGAAAGGGCGGGGAAATCTGAAATCATAAATCTGAAGTCTGAAATCCTTCCGCCTTCCGCCTTCTCCATTCCCCCTTGTATGCTCTGGACACTCAACTCTCAACTCTTCTTCCTACCACAAGTAGTGGCCCAATTCCCAGTGTTGATTCACCAATTGGCCCCGGCGGGGCTTGGTCGTGTAGCCAGGGCCGTCAGGCCCTGGAAGCGATTCGCAAGAACCGAACCGAAAGCCCCGTAAGGGGCGACGTCAAGTCACACATCAGTCCCACAAGTATCGTGGGTCGTATTCAATCCCGTGGCGATCCAACAGCGCCAGAAACTCTTCCTGAAACGTTTGCTTACGATGATGCGATTCTTGATTGCGAACGTACTCAACAACGGCTGGCATCTGCGATTCGCTCACCGAGAACGCCGCGTATCCTTCCTGCCAGCCAAATTTGCGAAGTTTCATCTTCTCGTCGTTCATCCACTTCGATGAGTTCGCCTTGATCTTGGCGAGCATATCCGAGACGGAAACCGCCGGCTTAAATTTTGTGAGGATATGGATGTGGTCGGCGGTGCCGCCAATCTTGATCGACACACCTCCTTCGCCACGAATGATGCCACCAACGTAGCGGTAAAGATCCTCTTGTAGCTCCTTGGTGATGAGTGGAATGCGTTGTTTCGTGCTGAATACGATGTGGTACAACAGGTTCGTGTAGGTGGAAGGCATATTGCCAGGTTCCCGGCGTCGCCCCTGCAGGGCTTTTAGTACTTTATCAACCTATGAACCAGGGCCTGACGGCCCTGGCTACACGTCCGGGCCCCTCCGGGGCCTCCTCGAACTTGTCTACGAATCCTTCACCTCGAACTCGGCGTCGATGGTGTCATCGTCGGTCGATTCCGGCGCAGCGGCTTCTTCCGCGTCGGGCGTTGCGCCGGCGGGGCCCTCGGCGGCCGCCGACTCGTACATGGCCTTGCTCACGGCGTGCGAGGCCGACTCCAGCTCGCTGGTGGCGGTCTTAATGGCCTCGAGGTTGTCGCCAGCGGCGGCATCACGGGCCTTTTTGATGGCCTGTTCGAGAGGCTGCTTGTCGTTTTCGGACAGCTTATCGCCCTGTTCCTTGATCATCTTTTCGAGCTGGTAGCAAAGCGCTTCGGCCTTGTTGCGAGCTTCGACCAATTCGCGCTGCCGCTTGTCCTCATCGGCGTGCTGTTCGGCATCGGCCTTCATCCGCTCGATTTCATCCTCGGTCAGCCCACCCGACTGCTCGATGGTGACCGACTGCTCGTTGCCCGTGCCGAGGTCCTTGGCCGAGACGTGCAAGATGCCGTTGGCGTCGATGTCGAACTTCACTTCGATCTGCGGAACGCCTTGCGGCGCCGGCGGAATGCCGTCGAGGTTGAAATCGCCCAGGATCCGATTGTTGGCAAACATACCACGTTCACCCTGAGCGACGCGCACCGTAACGGCCGTTTGATTGTCTTCGGCGGTGCTGAAGACCTGCTTTCGCTCGGTGGGAATCGTCGTATTGCGCTCCACCAGCTTGGTCATTACGCCGCCCTTCGTTTCGATACCGAGCGAAAGGGGCGTGACGTCGAGCAGCAGAATGTCGTGCACCTCGCCCGAGAGCACCCCACCCTGAATCGCCGCGCCGACGGCGACGACCTCGTCCGGATTGACGCCCTTGTGCGGATCCTTGCCGAAGATGCCCTTGACCACTTCTTGAACCTTCGGCACGCGCGTGGATCCACCGACCAGGACGACTTCGTCGATGTCGCTGGGGCTCAACTTGGCGTCTTCCATCGCCTTCATCACGGGCCCACGACACCGCTCGATGAGGTCGTCCACGAGCTTTTCGAACTGCACGCGGGTGATGTTCATCTGCAAGTGCTTCGGCCCGCTGGCGTCGGCCGTGATAAACGGCAGATTGATGTCCGTCGACTGGGCCGAGCTGAGTTCCTTCTTGGCCTTTTCGCACGCTTCCTGCAGCCGCTGCAGGGCCATCGTGTCCTTGCGCAGATCGATGCCCTGCTCCTTTTGAAACTCGCTGGCGACGTAATTGATCAGCGCTTCGTCGAAGTCGTCGCCGCCCAAATGCGTGTCGCCATTGGTGGCGATGACGCGAAACACGCCCTCAGCCACTTCGAGAATCGACACGTCGAAGGTACCACCACCGAGATCGAAGACGACAATTTTCTCTTGCGACTTCTTGTCCAGACCGTAGGCCAGCGAAGCGGCCGTCGGTTCGTTGATGATTCGCTCGACCTCAAGACCGGCGATCTGACCGGCGTCCTTCGTGGCCTGACGCTGAGCGTCATTGAAATACGCCGGCACGGTGATGACCGCCTTCTTGACCTTGTGACCGAGGTACGATTCGGCGGCTTCTTTCAGTTTGCGCAGCGTCTTGGCCGAGATTTCCGGCGGCGTGTATTCCTGATCCCCGATCTTCACTTTCACATAGTCGGCTGCGCCGCCGGTCACTTCATACGGCACCATTTTCTCTTCGTTGGCCACCTCGTTGTGTCGCCGGCCCATGAAACGTTTGATCGAGTAGACCGTCTTCTTCGGATTGGTCACTGCCTGGCGTCGGGCTGGCTCGCCGACGAGGACTTCACCCTTGTCGGTAAACGCCACGACGCTGGGCGTCAGACGGTTGCCTTCCGCGTTGGGAATGACCTTCGCCTCTTTGCCTTCCATCACGGCCACTACCGAGTTGGTGGTGCCCAGATCGATACCGATGATTTTCTCGCCCTCGGCCATGAGAAGCTCCTTTCGCGTATTTCACAAAGCTCGGCGACCGGTGCACCGAGACAGTCATGCTCCCTTTTCGTAAAACAGGCCACGCTTGTTCGCAAGGCGCAGCTTACGCCGCCTGGCTCTCAAAGCAAAGGTTGTGCCAGCGAGAACAATCTGCGACACGCGCTGATTGTAAGGTATTTATGTAAAATGAGTTACATCTTTCGACCGTCCCCGCTTCGCAGGCCGGCAGATTCCGACCAGCCAAACGCCTGCCAATTTGGCACGGGCCACAGGCCCTCGCCGATGGTCCTGTCAAAATGACAGCCCTTTGGGAGTTTGGTTCGCTCTGCTAATTTACGGAGTTCGGTTGCCGCCCGAGAAGAAACTGGCCGTAGATGGGACACTACGCCGGATCGAGGAAAGGCCAAATGGCCAAAAAGAAGAAAACGTCGCAATCACCGAAAGGCACCTCTCGCAAAACGACGGGAACGGCCTCGCTCAACGCTGCTCGCCGCGAGATCGACAAGATCGATCAGCAAGTGCTCAAGCTCATCAATCAGCGAGCCCAACTGGCCAAGGAGCTGGCAGCATGCAAGGATGCAGCCGAAGCGCCCGTCTATTCACCCGAGCGGGAAGAGAGCGTCATCGACGGCGCGGTCGGCCGTAGTCGCGGCCCGCTGTCGCCCGAATCGGTCCGGGCGATCTTTCGTGAACTGGTCAGTGCCACGCGTAGCGTCCAACAGCGACTGCGGGTCGCTTACCTGGGACCGGAGTACACCTACAGTCACCTGGCGGCCATTGAGCGGTTCGGCACCAGCGCGGAGCTGGCGCCCGTCGGCAGCATTGCCGCGGTGTTCGAGGAAGTCGAACGCCATCAGGTCGACTTCGGCGTGGTTCCGGTGGAGAATTCGACGGACGGTCGGGTGGCCGACACATTGGAAATGCTGGCCAAGACGTCGGCCCAGATTTCCGGCGAAGTGCAACTGCGGATTCACCACAATCTGATCGGCACGGGATCGCGCGCCGCGATTTGCAAAGTTTTCAGCAAGCCACAGGTTCTTTCGCAATGTCGCAACTGGACCGCCCGGCACTTGCCGTCGGCTGAACTGGTCGACGTTTCCAGCACGGCCGAGGCGGCCGATTTTTCCCGGAAGAACTCGGCCACGGCCGCGATCGCCAGCCGCCAGGCAGCGGTCAATTATCAACTGAACATCCTCGCGGAGAACATCGAGGACAACCCCAACAACATCACGCGGTTCGCGGTCATCGGACACGAGGCTCCCCGGCGGACCGGCGATGACAAGACCGCCATCATGTTCGAGATCGATCATCGTCCCGGCGCGCTGGCCGACATGATGGCCATCTTCAAACGCAACCGTTTGAACATGACGTGGATCGAGTCGTTTCCCATCTTCGGAGAGACGGGCCGCTATCTGTTCTTCGTCGAATTCGTTGCCCACGCTTCGGACATGCGTGCGCGACGGGCGCTGGCGGCCCTGGAGAAGAAGGCCGTTCGACTCGTCGTGCTCGGCTCTTATGCGCGCACCGAACCGGTGGGTTAACCTGCCGGCTCAGGTACGCTATCAGCTAGCGTATTCTTGCCTCCTGGACCGCCCCGGCAGCTCAGGCTGGCAAAATCGAACCGCTGGGCTAATCGCAACCGCTTTTCTTCAAAACACTTAGCGTGCCGCCTGGCCCCTGGAAGTTGCCTTGCGGCGTGGTGCGAGCAATCCTATAATCCCACCCCTTTTTATCGCGGAAGGTCTGCGCGCATCTTGTGCGCTGAGCGGACGTTATGGCCGGTTGACTGACGCGCGTTCGTCAGTCCGGTGCATTGGTGCGCGAGCAGCCGCGAAGGGACTCGTCAAGATGTTATTCAACATTGCGCACGAAGTGCGCGAGGACCGCGTTTTCAACGTGTACGCGAGCGTGAATTTCACCAGGCCACTTCGACCAGGCAAGTCCTATCGTTGCAAGGTCGCGAGGGATGGTCCCCTTTTCGCCAGGCAAGGATGCCGCGTTTGACAAGGCAACGTCGACCAACGCTGGACGGTATCAGTTGGTGTGGCCGTGCTGCGCTGATGGTATGTCTGTTGCAGGTCCTCGCACACGGTGCCGTAGCTGCACCAGAGATTTATTGGCAAGCGGCCGACCAGCGTGCCCCGATCACCGCGGCGGCCGATCAGTCGTGTCGCTGGCGCCAGGGCAGTTACGACGTGTGGCTGCTTCGCGGCAACGTGTACATCCAGCAGGGACTCACGTACGCCCGTGCCAAGCAGGCCGTATTATGGGTCGACGACAGCCTGCCGGAAGGGCGCGGGACGAAGGTGTTGGCCTATCTGGAAGGCGACGTGACCATCGACTTTCCCACGTCGGCGGCAGAACAAACGAAGATAGTCGACGGGCATCAAGCGGGCACCGCCAGGGTATCCAACCGCATGATGCGTCCGACCTGGTTCGGACGATTTCACACAACCGCTCGCGTGACGTTTGACACGCCACCGCCGGTCGGAAAGCCGGACTTGCTGCCGCAAATTCTCCAGCGCGGCGAGGCCGCCATGCACCCTGTCGTACCAGGCGAGATTCGCCGTACCCAGTACGAGGAGTTCCTTAACACGGAGGTTCTCGAAGCGGCGCCGCCGCCTGGAACCCGCCGCGTACGGATCTTTCAGCGGAGCGACGTGCAGATAAAGTGGGACTATCGGCCCAGCCCGACGGGCGACGAATCGGTGGCGATTGTGACCGGCGGCGTGACGATCCAGGTCGACGGCGTGGCCGGCGTCGGCACGGTGACGATGTCGACCGACCGCGCGGTAGCGTGGGTCAAAGGCGACCCTCTGCAACAGGGAGTTGAAAACGTCCAGGCCGACAACCTGCCGTTGGAAATCTATATGGAGGGGCACATCGAATTTCACCAGGGAGATACGGTGATCTACGCCCATCGGATGTTCTATGATGTCCGCGGCCAGGTGGGCGTGGTACTCGACGCCGAGGTACTCACACCGGTGCCCGATTATCGCGGACTGGTGCGACTGCGGGCGGCGGCGGTACGGATGCTCGATCGCAGTCGGTACGTGGCCTACGACGGCATGCTGACGACCAGTCGATTGGGTGTGCCTCGCTACAGTCTGCGCAGCGGCATGATCAGTTATCAGGACGTCCAAACGCCCGTTATCGATCCGGCGACC
>Ga0315553_10003377_pt1 | contig 12407 bp, 10 predicted proteins | sample SalMarSW160140MG_FD_203099 | JGI IMG/M metagenome (GOLD analysis project Ga0315553, IMG submission 203099) | Salt marsh sediment microbial communities from the Plum Island Ecosystem LTER, Massachusetts, United States - Salt Marsh Sediment SW1601-40 ... | reverse complement strand
CGCTGCGCTGCGTCGACTGTGCGCTCTTCGCCGCCGGCGTGCGGATCCGTCCCCGTCGACGCGCTCGACGCCGCCATCGGCGCGGGACGAACGCGAGCACCTGATCCCGCCGACGCTCAGGGTGCAGCGGGGGACGTGGCGGCGATGTCGCGCCGGTACTGGACCCCCGGCCACGAGATCTTCGCCGCGGCCTCGTAGGCGCGCACGCGCGCCTGCGCGATCGTCGAGCCGAGCGCGGTGACCCCGAGGACCCGACCCCCGGCGGTCACGACGTCGCCGTCGACTCGCTTGGTCCCGGCATGGAAGACGTGGACGTCCTCCAGGGCATTCGCCTCCGCGAGGCCCGCGATCGGATCGCCCGTCCGCGCCGACGCGGGATAGCCCTCGGTCGCGAGCACGACCGTGACGCACGCGTCGTCGCGGACTTCCACCGGCGTCTCGAGGCGACCGCCCGCGGCCTCGACGCAATGGCGTGCCAGGTCACTCCGAAGGCGCGGGACGACCGCCTGGCACTCGGGATCGCCGAAGCGCACGTTGTACTCGAGCACCTTCGGTCCGTCGGCGGTCAGCATCAACCCCGCGTAGAGCACGCCCCGGTAGGTGATCCCGCGAGCAGCCAATCCCGCGAGCGTGGGCCGAACGGCCTTCGTCATCACCTCCTCCACGACGTCTCGACCGGCGACCGGTACCGGTGAATAGGCGCCCATACCCCCCGTGTTGGGGCCGGTGTCGCCGTCGCCGATCCGCTTGAAGTCCTGAGCCGGGGGCAGTGGAACACCGTCACGACCGTCGCAGAGCACGAGGATCGAGAGCTCGGGTCCGACGAGGCCCTCCTCGATCACGACCGTGCGACCCGCGTCACCGAAGGCCTCGCCGGACAGGTACGAGCGCAGGCCGTCGCGGGCCTCGGCGAGCGACTCCGTGACGAGCACGCCCTTTCCCGCGGCAAGCCCGTCGGTCTTCACGACCCAGGGGCCAGGGAGCGACTCGAGGAAGTCGAGCGCACGGCCCTCGTCGGCCGCAGTGAACGCGTCGTGCCGGGCCGTCGGGACACCCGAGCTCGCGAGCAGCTCCTTCATCCACGCCTTGGAGCCCTCGAGCCGCGCGCCGTCCGCCGTCGGCCCGAACGCTCGGCGCTCACGGGCGCGCAACGCGTCGACCACGCCCGCGACCAGTGGGGCCTCCGGGCCCACGACCACGAGGTCCGCGTCGAGGTGGTCGGCGAGGTCCGCGACCGCCACCGGATCCGTCGCGTCCACGGGTACGCAGTTCCCCAGCTCCGCCATCCCGGGGTTCCCCGGCGCACCGACCACCTCCCCGACCGAAGGCGACCGAGCGAGCGCCCAGGCGAGCGCGTGCTCACGCCCGCCACCGCCGACCACGAGCACCCGCAGCCCGTTCACGGTCAGGCAGCGCGTGAGAGGACGACGGTCTGCTCGCGGGCCGGGCCGACCGAGACGAGGGAGATGGGGACCCCCGCGAGCTCCTCGACGAAGCGCACGTACTCACGGGCTTCTCTGGGGAGCGCGTCGAAGTCGTCGATGTCGCCGATGTCGCTCTGCCAGCCGGCGAGCGTCTCGTAGACCGGCCGGACCTTGTGCACCACCGACTGGTGGTACGGAACGTGCCGGTACCGGCGGCCGTCGTCACCCTCGTAGGCGACGCACACCCGCAGCTCCTCGAGCGGTCCGAGCACGTCGAGCTTCGTGAGCGCGATCTCGGTGCACGTGTTGACCCGCACCGCGTGGCGCAACATGACGGCGTCCAGCCAACCCGTCCGGCGTCGGCGACCGGTGTTCGTCCCGAACTCGTTGCCCCGATCGGCCAGGAGGTCGCCGACTTCGTCCTCGAGCTCGGTGGGGAAGGGACCGCTCCCCACCCGGGTCGTGTAGGCCTTGGTGACGCCGATGATGCGCTCGAGCGCGCGCGGCCCCACCCCTGCCCCCGTGCACGCGCCGCCCGCGATCGGATTGCTCGACGTCACGAACGGATACGTCCCCTGGTCGAGGTCGAGGAAGGTCGCCTGCGCGCCCTCGAACAGGATCGGACTCCCGGCGTCGAGGGCTTCGTGGACGATGTGCACGGTGTCCGCGATCAGCGGCTCGAGCCGTGGGACGAACGCAAGGTACTGCTCGCAGAGCTCGTCGGGGTCGAGCGGCAAGCGGTTGTAGACCTTGGCGAGGACACCGTTCTTCTCCCGGAGCGCCAGATCGAGCTTCTCCCGGAAGATCTTGGGGTCGAGCAGGTCCTGGACCCGGATCCCGACCCGGGCTGCCTTGTCGGCGTAGGCGGGACCGATGCCACGCTTGGTGGTCCCGAGCTTGTTCTTGCCCAGGTACCGCTCGCTCACGCGATCGAGCTCCTGGTGGTACGGCATGATCAAGTGCGCGTTCCCCGAGAGGCGCAGCCGCGACCCGTCGATCCCCCGAGCCGCGAGCATGTCGAGCTCTTCGAGCAGTACCGCGGGATCGACGACGACGCCGTTGCCGATCACGGGCGTGACCCACTCGTAGAGCACGCCACTCGGGACGAGCTGGAGCCCGAAGGTCTCACCGTCGACGACGATCGTGTGGCCGGCGTTGTGCCCGCCCTGGTAGCGGACGACCATCTCGCTCTCGCGCGCGAGGTAGTCGGTGAACCGACCCTTGCCCTCGTCACCCCACTGGGTGCCGACGATCACCGTGCCGGACACAGCGACCCCCGGGCAGTCGAGGACGGAATCAGCGGAAGAGGGGAACACGCGGACGCGTCAGCGCTCACGTTGGTCAGACGCTACCAGAAGTGGTGGAAGCGACCGGCCCGACTTTGCCGCCGACCGGCACCCGGGCCCGGTAGACGGCCCGGACCGCGAACGCGACCCGGAACTCCTCCAACAGCTCGGCCAGGAACTCCTCCCGGTAGGTCGCGTCGGTGAGCAGGTACACGGTGAAGTACAGGCCGGAGAACGTCGCCAGGAAGGAGGCGGTCTTCATCAGCTCCCAGGTGATGACGACCTCGCGCCCGGCGAACTCGAACTGGTCGAGCACCTCGAGCCGGTCGGTCGGCAGCGCGGTCCACACCGACTGGATCGACGGCGTGACCGTCAGCAGGCCGAACAGGAAGAAGAAGGCGAAGACCATGGCCACGACCAGTAGGACCTGGACCGCCTCGGTGAAGAGCAGGGAGAGCCCGACGTTCCCCCATTCCCGGCGCGAAAGCCTCGGCGTCCTCGGCGGGGGACCCTCCAGGCCTCCGGCCAACAGCTCCGCGGGCGTCCCGGACACTCGCTCCACCGCCACGTCCCAGGAGTCGAACTCGGTCAGCGCCCCGACCTCGCGGGGCAGGCGCAGCAAGCGAACAGGGTGCCGATGCCGATGAACAGGAGCAGTGTGAGCCAGAAGAAGGCGCCGTCGAGGTCGGAGGCGACGGCCCAGATCTCCGCGTTCAGGAACATGAACGTGATCACGAGCAGCAGGAGCGGGAGCGCACGGATCACGAGTCCGATCACGTCGCCCAGCTGCCGCCACAGCTGCCGGAACGCCCAGGCGATGAGCGCGACCACGCCGTAGCCGGCGACGACGTAGACGATCCCGAGGAGGACGACGTTGCCGACGGCCACCCCGAGCGCCTCGCCGGGGTGGAGACCGAAGACGAGCGGCGGGATGGCAGGGACCACAACGAACACGGCGAGCTCCACCCCGCCGACCTCCGCCGGACGGGCGAACGCGCGCCGGCCGCGGAGCCGGTTCACGACCGCCCACACGCCGAGGAAGATCCCGAAGCTGCCCACAACCGCGAGCACGTTTCCCCACCACGGCCAACGATCCTCGAGGTTGATCCCGTTCACGACCTGGACGAAGAACAAGAAGACGAGGACGGGCAGGGCGCGGGTGAACACGTCGCTCGACGCGCTGTAGCCGGCGATGAAGTGCGGGAGCCCCCGGCGGACGAACCAGCGCTCGGTCGCGTCGAGCTCCTCGTCGAGGGCCGCGTCGGGCACGGCGCCAGTCTCGCCCGAAGACCCTCATGACCCGCGGACCGCTACGAACCCGGCGCCGGCCTCCGGTCGGCGAAGAACTCGACTGCGGCGACGGCCACGATCACGAGCAGCGCCACGATCAGCAGCACGAGAACGGTCGGCCGGTCCCAGAGCACCAGGATCACGAGCCCGGCGATCACGGCACCGGCGTCGAACGCTCCCCGATGGTCGGCCAGGGTCCGCCGGACCGCGCCGAGGGCACCGCTCGACGGCGCGGTCGCGGCACCCCGCCCGCGGACCTGCTCCTGGACGAACGTTCGGATCCGGATCGCGAGGCGCGCAGGGCCCACAACCCACGCGCCCACGGCGAGGAGGAGGCCGAGGAGGACGAGGACGTTCGATTGCGTCTTGAAGCCGCGCAGCACCGTGTCGTAGGCCGCCGCCACCGCGGCGCGGGGTTGCTCCTGACTGATCCGGTCGACGATCTCGGAACGCAGGAAGTCGAGCGCCGCGAGCGTTACCAGCGCGACCCCGGCCACCGCGACGCCGAGCACGAGCACCGTGCGTCGCCGCCGTACGGAAGCCACCACGGCGCCGACGAGCGCCACGACGGTCAGGACCCACATCACGACCGCGGCCTTGTCGAAGAGGCGGATCCCGTCCTGGAGCTGCGCCAGCTGGTCGCTCGAGTACAAGTTGATGACCCCGAGGTCGGGGTCGACGTCGAGGTCGAGCCCGGCATTGGCGAGCCGGTCAGTCACCGCCCCGACCACTTTCGAGAGGTCGAGCTGGACCTCGCCCCCCTTCGTACGTATCAGGTCGCCGCCGCCGCTGACGATGTCGGTCGCGGTCTCGTGGACGAGACGGAGCGCCTCTTCCCAGATCTGGGCGAAGGCGTCCGAAGCGATCACCTGCCTGGTGGTCTGGCCAATGAATCCCTCCACGCCCGAGGTGATGGGGCCTACGAGCGGCTGCGCCTCCTCGGGGAGCGCGTCGGCGACGAGTTTGCGCGCATCGATCGCGCTCACGATCGCGGCGGCGATCTCGCTGGAGAGGGCGTCGACGATCTCCTGGTTCTCCGCGAGGGGCTGGAGCGTGTTCACGAACGACTCGGTATCCACCAGCGTCCGCTTGAAGAACACCGTGATGTTCGCAACCAGGAGCGAGATCGTCCCGACGACCAGGAGCACGACGGTCGCGATCCGCCGCCAGCGTGGACCCTTGTCAGCTCGTGTCTTGCTCGCCCCGGCCTCGATGGCGCAGCATCCTGCCACGGTTCCAGGGGTCGGCGCTCGCTCAGGCAGCCGGCGTGGCCGCCCCTTCGAAGACGAGGGCACCGTCGGTCGAGGCGTCGACGCGCACGGTGTCGCCGTCGGTGTACTCACCCTGGAGCACGGCGAGAGCGATCGGGTCCGCAAGCTCCTTCTGGATGACGCGCTTGAGCGGCCGGGCCCCGAAGTCGGGGTCGTATCCGACACGAGCGACGTGCTCGCGCGCGGCGTCGGTGAGCTCGAGCTCGAGACCTCGATCCTCGAGCCGGCCCCGGAGCTGCTCGACCTGGAGGTCGACGATCTTCGCGATGTCCGCTTCGCTCAGCGTCCGGAAGATGACGATCTCGTCGATGCGGTTGATGAACTCGGGCTTGAACTGCGCGCGCACCGCCTGCATCACCTGTTCGTCGGTCCCACCACTGCCGAGATTGCTCGTCATGATGAGCACCGCGTTGGTGAAGTCGACGGTCCGCCCTTGGCCGTCGGTCAGCCGCCCGTCGTCCATGAGCTGGAGCAGCACGTTGAAGACGTCCTGGGCGGCCTTCTCGACCTCGTCGAGCAGCACGACCGAGTAGGGACGCCGGCGAACCGCCTCGGTGAGCTGGCCGCCTTCCTCGTAGCCGACGTAACCGGGAGGCGCGCCGATCAGACGCGACACGGAGTACTTCTCCATGTACTCCGACATGTCGATGCGCACCATCGCCCGCTCGTCGTCGAAGAGGAAGTCGGCCAGGGTCCGGGCCAGCTCCGTCTTACCGACACCCGTGGGCCCGAGGAACAGGAACGAACCGATGGGGCGGTTGGGGTCCGAGAGGCCGGCGCGTGACCGACGGATGGCGTTGGCGACCGCGGCCACCGCTTCGTCCTGGCCCACGATCCGCTCGTGCAGCACGTCCTCCATCCGGACGAGCTTCTGGACCTCGCCTTCCATGAGGCGCGAGACCGGGACGCCCGTCCACCGGGAGACGATCTCAGCGACGTCCTCCTCGTCGACCTCCTCCTTCAGCATCTTCTGGTCGGCCTGGAGCTCGTCGAGCGCCTTCGTCTTCACCTCGATCTCGGCCTCGAGGTCGCGCATCGTCCCATAGCGGAGCTGGGCCGCCTGCTCGAGGTTTCCTTCTCGTTCGGCGCGCTCCGCGTCGTTGCGCGCCTCCTCGAGGCGCTCCTTCAGCGCGCGGATCTCGGTGATGGCGGCGCGCTCGTTCTCCCAGTGCGCCACCATCGCGGTACGACGCTCGCTGAGCTCGGCGAGCTCTGCTTCGAGCGCGGCGAGTCGTTCCTTCGACGCGACGTCGGTCTCCTTCTCGAGCGCGGTCTTCTCGATCTCGAGCTGGCGCATGCGCCGTTCGACGACGTCGATCTCCATCGGCATGGAGTCGATCTCAATCCGCAGACGCGAGGCCGCCTCGTCGACGAGATCGATCGCCTTGTCCGGGAGCTGGCGGCCGGTGATGTACCGATCGGAGAGCACCGCCGCCGCCACCAGCGCCGAGTCCTGGATCCGGACACCATGGTGGACCTCGTAGCGCTCCTTCAGGCCGCGCAGGATGGCGATCGTCTCCTCGACGGACGGCTCCCCCACGTACACCTGCTGGAACCGACGCTCGAGCGCCGCGTCCTTCTCGATGTGCTTGCGGTACTCGTCGAGCGTGGTGGCGCCGATCATGCGCAGCTCGCCTCGGGCGAGCATCGGCTTGATCATGTTCCCGGCGTCGACCGCGCCCTCGGCGCCTCCGGCTCCGACGATCGTGTGGAGCTCGTCGAGGAAGCTGATGATCTCGCCCTCGGCGTCCGCGATCTCCTTTAGCACCGCCTTGAAGCGCTCCTCGAACTCCCCTCGGTACTTGGCCCCGGCCACCATCGAACCGATGTCGAGGGCGAGCAAGCGCTTGTTCCGCAACCCTTCGGGAACGTCGCCTTCGACGATGCGACGCGCCAGTCCCTCGACGATCGCGGTCTTGCCGACGCCGGGCTCGCCGATGAGCACGGGGTTGTTCTTCGTGCGCCGTGAGAGGACCTGGATGACGCGGCGGATCTCGTCGTCACGTCCGATGACGGGGTCGATCTTCCCCTGACGCGCGTCCTCGGTGAGGTCGCGAGCGAAGCGCTCGAGTGCCTGGTACTGCTCCTCGGGATCCTGCGAGGTGACGCGATGGCTCCCCCGCACGCCCTTCAGCGCTTCGAGGAGTGCGTCGCGCGTGATCCCCGCGTTTCGCAGGAGGTCGCCGACACCGCCCGCGACCTCGCTCATCGCGAGCAGGACGTGCTCGGTCGAGAGGTAGTCGTCGTCGAGCTGAGCGCGTTCGCCGTCGGCCGACTCGAGGAGCTGGTACGTCTCGCGCGCGAGCGCCGGCTCCTGGGTCGTCTCCCCGTACACCGACGGCAGCGACTCGACCGCTGCCAGCACCCGGTCGATCATGGTCTTGGGCGCGATCCCGAGCCGCTCGAGCAGCGGGAGCACGATGCCCTCGGGCTGCCCGAGGAGCGCGAGCAGGAGGTGCAGCGGCGTCACCTGCGAGTTGTTGCGCTCGCGCGCGAGCGACTGCGCCGCGCCGAGCGCCTCTTGCGTCTTGCGGGTGAACCGATTGGGGTCGAGCGTCATGAGGACCTCCGGCGACTGCCCCGACGGATGGGCAAGGCGGCTTTGGAGACGGGGACGATCTCGCGCCGGTACTCGCGGCGCACCGCCTCCACGCGGCGGGCTGCCTCACGGCGCGTCTCGGCGAGCTGTTCGTGCATGCGCGCGAGGCGTTCGCGGGCGACGGCCAGCCGCTGCTCGAGCTCGAGCACCTTCTCGACCCCGGCGAGGTTCAGCCCTTCGTTCGTGAGCTCCTGAATGCGCTGGAGCAGCTCGATGTCGTCATCCGAGTACCGACGGCTCCGCCCGCTGGTGCGCTCGGGCTCGATCAGGCCCTTGCGTTCGTACATTCGCAGCGTCTGCGGATGGAGGCCGGCAAGCTCGGCCGCGACCGAGATCACGTAGAGCGCCCGTGCGCCACTCGGCTCTCGTACCATCGTTCCCCCTACACCCCGAGTTCCGCGCGCGGGTTTTCGGTCAGCGTCTGGTCGAGCTGCTCCACGACCTCACGCTCACGCTTGTTGAGCTTGCGCGGCACCGCGACCTCGAAGGTGACGAGCAAGTCGCCCGGCTTGCCCTTGCCAGGCTTGACGCCTCGCTTGCGGATGCGCTGGGTGGACCCGCTCGGCGTACCCGGCTTGATCTTGACGGACACCGGCTCGGCGAGCGTCGGGACCTTCACCGTCGCACCGAGCGCGGCCTCCGCGAAGGTGATCGGGACCCGCACCGTCAGGTCCCGCTTCCCCTTGCGCCCGAAGATCGGGTGCGGCGCGACGTGGACGACGACGAACAGGTCACCCGGCGGCCCTCCGTGCATACCGGGGGCACCGCGGCCCTTCACGCGGATGTGCTGACCGTCGAGGACACCGGAGGGAATCCGCACCTTCACGGTTCGGGGCCGGACCTCGCTGCCGCGCCCGTGGCACGTGGGGCACGGTTCACGCACGATTCGGCCCGCGCCCCCGCACTGAGGACAAACCTCCGAGAACGAGAAGGGGCCCTGGTCGATCGCCACCGCGCCGGACCCGCCACAGCGCGGGCACGGCTCCGGCACGGTTCCCGGCTTGGCGCCCGAGCCGCCACAGGTCGAGCAGGTCGCGTCCGCGGTGAAGGTGACCGACGTCGTGACGCCGTGGGCCGCGTCCTCGAAGCCGAGGTTGAGCTCGGTTTCGAGGTCACGACCGCGACGGGGACCCGCTCCGCCGCCCCGGCCCCGCCGGGCCTGTCCGAAGAGCCCACCCAGCAGGTCACCGAGATCCCCGGCACCGCCGTCACCGGTCTCGAAGCGGAACGAGCCCCCACCGGGGCCGAACCCGCCATCGCCGCCGGGACCGAAGCCACCGACGCCGCCCGGCCCGACGCCGGACGCCACCATCTGACGGACCTGGTCGTACTCGGCCCGCTTCTCCTTGTCGCCGAGCACCTCGTACGCGGCCGAGACCTCCTTGAAGTGCTCCTCGGCGCCGGCATCACCTTTGTTCGCGTCGGGGTGGTAGCGCTTCGCGAGCTTGCGGTACGCCTTGGCGATCTCGTCCGCGGGCGCGTCGGAGCTCACGCCAAGCACGGCGTAGTAGTCCTTCTCGAACCACTCGCGCTGCGGTGCCATCGCCGGTCGTCCTTCTTCCTACGCCCTACCGGTGCGCGACCTTCACCATGGCGGGACGCAGCACGCGGTCTTTCAGGCGGTACCCGGTACGCACGGTCTCCGCGACCACGGGCTCCCCTTCGATCTGGCCCTCGATCTGCATCACGGCCTCGTGCTCCGTCGGATCGAAGGGCGAGCCGTCCGCCTCGATGCGCCGCAGCCCGCCCTTCTCGAGCGTGCCGACCAACTCGGTGAAGACGAGCTCCACGCCCTTGCGCAACTTCTCCGTCTCCGGGCCGTCGCCCGCGTTCTCGAGCGCGAGCTCGAAGCTGTCGAGCACGGGCAGGAGCTGGGAGATCAGCTGCTCCGTCGCTCGTTCGATGCGCTCCGTCTGCTCCCGCAGCGTCCGCTTGCGGAAGTTCTCGAAGTCGGCCTGGACACGCCGCAGCGTCTCGAGCAGTTCGTCCCGCTCACGGGTGACGTCGGCTGCGTACTCCTCCTCGGCGCTCAGGTCGGCATGCTCCCCGCGCGCGGGGAGCGCCGGCTCGCCCTCCGACGCCGACGAATCCTCTTCGGCGACACCCGACGCGTCGTCGCGCTCCGGTGCTCCCATCACGCGCTCTCGTCGTCGTCGACGATCTCGGCGTCGGCCACCTCTTCGTCGTCCGGCGCCGCGCCACCGCCTTCGCCTCCGGGAGCGCCGCCCGCCGCAGCCTGTTGCTGCGCGGCGGACTGGTACAGCCGCTGCGCGAACTCCTGGCTCGCACCGACGAGCGCCTCGTGCTTCTGCTTGATAGCCGCGACGTCGTCCCCCGCGAGGGACTCCTTCAGTTCGGAGAGCGCGCTCTCGATGCTGGCCTTGTCGTCGGCCCCCACCTGCTCGGCCTGCTCCGAGAGGAGCTTCTCGGTCTGGTACACGAGCGTGTCGGCGTTGTTGCGGACCTCCGCCGCCTCTCGACGCCGGTGGTCCTCCTCGGCGTGCTCCTCCGCCTTGCGGACCATCTCGTCGATGTTTTCCTTGGGCAGGGCGGTGCCGCCGGTGATGGTCATCGCCTGCTCCTTGCCCGTGCCCCGGTCCTTGGCCGAGACGTGAACGATGCCGTTGGCGTCGATGTCGAAGGTGACCTCGATCTGCGGCAGGCCCCGTGGCGCGGGCGGGATCCCGACGAGCTGGAAGGTCCCCAGCGTCTTGTTGCGATCGGCCATGTCGCTCTCGCCCTGCAGCACGTGGATCTCGACGCTCGGCTGGTTGTCGTCGGCCGTCGTGAACACCTCCGAACGCTTCGTGGGAATCGTCGTGTTGCGCTCGATGAGGCGCGTCATCACGCCGCCCTTGGTCTCGATGCCGAGCGAGAGCGGGGTCACGTCGAGGAGCAGGACGTCCTTCACGTCCCCCTTCAGGACGCCGGCCTGGATCGAGGCACCGATCGCGACGACCTCGTCGGGGTTGACGCTCTTGGTGGGCTCCTTGGCGGTGATCTTGTTCACCAGGTCGCCGATCGCGGGCATGCGCGTCGAGCCACCCACGAGGATCACGTGGTTGATGTCGTCCTTGCTCACCCCCGCGTCACGGATCGCCTGCTCGAAGGGGCCCTGGCACGCGTCGACCAGGTCCTTCGTCATCTCCTGGAACTTCGAGCGGCTCAGCTTGAGCTCGAGGTGCAGCGGCCCTTCGCTCGTGGCGGTGATGAACGGCAGGTTGATGTCGGTCTCCTGCACCGAGGAGAGCTCGATCTTGGCCTTCTCCGCAGCCTCCTTCAGGCGCTGCCCGGCCATCTTGTCCGCGGAGAGATCGACGCCGTGCGCGTTCTTGAACTCGCTCACCATCCATTCGATGACACGCTCGTCCCAGTCGTCGCCGCCGAGGTTGGTGTTCCCGGCCGTCGATTTCACCTCGAAGACCCCATCGCCGAGATCGAGGAGCGAGACATCGAAGGTCCCGCCGCCGAGGTCGAAGACGAGCACGGTCTGGTCGTGCTCCTTGTCGAGTCCGTAGGCGAGCGACGCCGCCGTCGGCTCGTTGATGATCCGCAGCACCTCGAGCCCGGCGATCTGGCCGGCTTCCTTGGTGGCCTGGCGCTGGGCGTCGTCGAAGTAGGCGGGGGTGGTGATGACGGCCTCGGTCACCGAGTCACCCAGATACGCCTCGGCGTCGCGCTTCAGCTTCTGCAGGATGCGCGCCGAGATCTCCTGGGCGTTGTAGGACTTGCCGTCGATGTCGACCGACCAATTGGTGCCCATGTGACGCTTCACCGACCGAACGGTGCGGTCGGGGTTGGTGATCGCCTGGCGCTTGGCGACCTCGCCCACGAGCACCTCGCCCGTCTTGGAGAACGCGACGACCGACGGGGTCGTGCGCGAGCCCTCCGCGTTGGGGATCACGGTGGGTTCGTTCGCCTCGAGCGCCGAGACGACCGAGTTCGTGGTGCCCAAGTCGATTCCGACTGCCTTCGCCATGTTGTCGTCGCTCCTTGTTGGTCGGTCCCTGGCTGGTGGGCCGCTGCGGGATCCCTGCTGGCGGTGCGGCGGCCAGCTTGCCACCACATACTCCACAACCTTGAGTCATGTATTGTCAACCCTGAATTTCCCCGCCTGATTCCCGCTCACCCGATTCTTCGGGACCGAGATCCGTGCGTAGACGCGTCGGGATCGGGCTCGTGCTGGCCGCGGCGGGGTCGCCTTCCTCGGAATCGTCTGGATGGCGTTGCCGTTCTCGCTCCTGCCGGTCGCGCAGCAGTGGGTCGCCTCCGCCGTCGCCGGGATGCTGATGGGGGCGGGCGCTCGGCATCGCCCTCGTCGTCGCGCTCGTCGCCGTCACCCCGTTCGGGCTCGTCGGGCACTCCGGAGCGTCCCGAGGCTCGGTGGCCATCTACTTCGTGCCACCGATCGCGCTCGCGCTCGGCGTGCTCGTCGTGGCAGGCGCCTGGCTCACCAGCCGAGCAGAGGTGGGTCGCTAGACGCGAGCGACCCCGGGGCGACGTTGCCCCGGGGTCCCTCGCGGGGGGTTCTGCCTGT
>Ga0315553_10003376_pt1 | contig 12410 bp, 10 predicted proteins | sample SalMarSW160140MG_FD_203099 | JGI IMG/M metagenome (GOLD analysis project Ga0315553, IMG submission 203099) | Salt marsh sediment microbial communities from the Plum Island Ecosystem LTER, Massachusetts, United States - Salt Marsh Sediment SW1601-40 ... | reverse complement strand
AAACTTGTCATTCCATCCCTCAAGTGATATAGACGGAAAAAATTTCGAGGAGGGCAACATGTCTGAAAAGTCCTATCGCATAGGGGAATATGAACCGATTACCAGAAGAGGTTTTCTGAGGCTATCCGGCGTGCTCGGCCTTGGTTTGGCGGCCTGCCCCATGGTGGCATCCTTGGCAGAGGCATCAAAATTCGACAGGCAGTTATATAAGGTCTCGAAATCCAGTCCTGAGATGGGTACGATCGTTTCTATCACGGTTCTCAATGATTCCAAGGACCAGGCCTATGAGGCCATCGAGCTCTCCTTCGAGGAGATAGCGAGGTTATCCAAGCTCATGAGCAGGTATGATTCCGGCACACCGGTGTCTCAGCTCAATCGAGACGGCTTTCTTAAGGGTGTTCCGCCAGAGCTCTCTTTCGTGGTGAGGAAATCGATGGGGTATCATGAGATCAGCAATGGTCTCTTCGACATCACCGTAAAGCCTCTTCTTGATATGTACCAGCAGTTGTCTCAGAACGCACAAGACATTGAGGTTCAGGAGGAAAAGATCCGCCAGATATTGGAGCTTGTAGATGTAAGAAGTGTCATCGTAAGAGATGGCTCTATCGCCTTTAGAAAGCAAGGCATGGGGATTACCCTTGACGGGATTGCCAAGGGATATATCGTGGATAAGGCGATTGGAGTAATGCGAAGGAAAGGCATTCAACATGCCCTCATCAACGCGGGAGGCGATATTAGGACGGTAGGCGATAAGGGAGGTAAGGGTCCTTGGAGGATAGCGATCGAGGATCCCCTCAAGAAACATAAGTATCCCGATATCATTGGGATCACGAATAGCTCCATTGCCACCTCTGGCAACTATGAGGTATTCTTCGATGGCCAGAAGATCCTCCATCACATCGTGAATCCAAAAACCGGGTTTTCGCCATTGATAAATGCGAGCGTTTCTGTTCAGGCTTCAACGGCAATGGAGGCTGATGCGCTCTCAACCACGCTTTTTACTCTTGACCCCGCAGCAGGCATACACTTGATACAATCGCTGCCTCACTGTGAAGGCCTGATTGTCACGAGGAACAATGTCACGATCAAATCCACGGGATGGCAGGGCATCAAGATATGATACCCTTTACGTATTCCGCATATAGAGATTAGCCTTCCGCTGACTCATCCCTATAGTAGTTTTGAAACTTCGTGTATTGTTCTCTGAAGGTTAAATCCACCTTACCAGTGGGCCCGTTTCTGTGCTTGGCGACAATAACCTCCGCCTTTCCCTTGTTTTCCTCTGTCTGGTTGTAGAGGTATTCCCTGTAGATAAACAAGATTAGGTCTGCATCCTGCTCGATTGCTCCGGATTCTCTCAAATCAGCCAGAAGCGGCCTCTTGTTAGGCCTGTCCTCTACCTTTCGATTCAGCTGGGATACGGCCACCACGGGAATATTCAGATCCTTGGCAAGGGCCTTGAGGGACCGCGATATATCCGATATCTCGAGTTGTCTGGACTCGGTGGACTTCTTACTCTGCATCAATTGGAGGTAGTCGATCACAAGCAGGTCAATATCAAATTTCTTTTTAAGCCTCCTGGCCTTTGCCTTTACTTCCAAGGCAGAGAGCCCGGATGAATCATCGATATATATGGGCAGTTCCGAGAGCCTGTTTGCTGAGTCTGTCAAGCGGGCGTAGTCGTCATCCTGAAGGAACCCCTTTCTTATCCTTGATGCGTCTATCATGGCATCCGCTCCCAGGAGCCTCATGCCAAGCTGAAGACTCGACATCTCCAGGGAGAAGATCGCGACCCCTATCTTGTTCTCAAGCGCAGCATTGTACGCTATGTTCAATGCCAATGCCGTCTTGCCCATGCTCGGGCGTCCTGCAATAATGATAAGATCGGCGGGTTGGAGGCCGGAGGTGAGGTTATCGAAATCGGTAAAACCGGTTGGAACACCGGTAATATTGCTTCCGGTGCTCTTCTCTATCTTCTTGAAGCTCTCCTTGATGACCTCACTGAGCGGGGAAAAAACCTGTTCTACATTGCTTTCGGCTATCTCAAAGATGGATTGTTCAGCCAGATCGAGGAGTTCCTCTGTATCACTGGTACCCTGGAAACAGGCCTCTGAGATATAGGCACACTTGTTAATGAGCCCCCTTCGCGTGGAAAGATCCTTAACGATCTCTGCATGATACACTATGCCGGCAGATGTCGATGTTGCCTCTGCAAGGGAAGCTAAGTAGTCCGTACCTCCCACTTTTTCCAGGACCCCACCCTCTGTTAAGACATGTGCAAGTGTGATCACATCAATCGGGTCATCCCTGTTATAAAGCGTGAGCATGCCTCTAAAGATGAGGGCATGGGCCTCTCTGTAGAAATCATCATCGGAAACAATATCCGCTACTTGGTTAAAGGCGTCGGCATTTATGAGTATCCCGCCTAGTACGGCTTGTTCTGCATCGAGATTATGGGGTGGTACCTTATAGGTTGAATAGGCGGCATCTTCCTTGTTTTTAGGCAGACTCATCTTGTGCCTTTTCCTCACCCTCGACCACCACCGTTATGGTGGCTACCACCTCGGGGTGAAGCTTAATGGAAACGTGAAACTCCCCCAGCGACCTTATGGCCTCATTAATGATGATTTTCCTCCTGTCTGCCACCACGCCTTGTGCATCGAGCTGCTGGGCTATATCCCGGCTTGTCACAGAACCATAGAGCTTGCCATCCTCACCTGCCTTGGCCCTCATCCTCACAGTGATCCCGGAAAGTCTTTCCATTACCTGCTCGGCTTCTTCCTTGTCCTTTGCCCTTTTTGCAAGTATCTTCTTTCTCCTCATCTCAAGGGCCTTCAGGTTCGCTTCGGATGCCTCTATGGCCAGGCCTTTCGGGACAAGATAATTTCGAGCGTAGCCTCTCGCCACATCCGCGATATCGCCTTCATAGCCAAGTGCCTCGAGATCCTGCATCAAGATAACCTTCATACCGCGTCTCCGATCCATATATCGTTCTTGCTACAACCAGAAGCCTTGCCATAATGGTTTTAACCGGCTTCTCACGTCTCCCCCAATCCCTGCACGGTAGGTGCCGCCTGGAAGCAGCTCGCATTATGGAGATGATTGCGCGGCATCCTCAACGAGACGTCTTCGTCAGGGACATGTATTCTCTTCAAAGCCTACCTAAGGCACATGAATGAAAAGAGAGTAGCAGGTAGTATGGTAAGGAGCAATCCGTTACATCGAAGAAGGGAGCCCGTTCTTTGACTTGTTGAGAGCCCCCACTACCAATTCCGACAGACTCAATGCCTTTTATCTCCTGAAGCGCTCAGTATTCCTTCAGCTTTACCTTTGCCGTGGTAAATGGTAGGAGCGCAATGTTCCTTGCCCTTTTTATGGCAAGCGCCAGAGCCCTCTGGTGCTTGGCGCAATTTCCGGAGATCCTTCTTGGTATGATCTTCCCCCTTTCCGTAGTGAACATTACAAGCATCTTGGGATCCTTGTAATCTATCGGAAGGCTTGGATCAGCGCAAAACCGGCAGATCTTGTGCTTGATAAATACACCTTTACCTCTCCCATCGTAGGCCATTATGCTTCCTCAATCGCTTGATCGTGGCTTTCCTCTGCCACTATTTCCTGTCTCTTCTCTTCTCTCATCAACTCTTCCGGGTCAACATCATCATCGATCTTCACGGTGATATATTTTAAAACACGCTCGTCTAGCTTGAGATTTTTCTCCAGGGTATTCACCGTATCGGGGTCTCCGCAGAACTCAAACACTAGATAATACCCCTTGTCGAATTGCTTGACCTCGTAAGCCAACTTCTTTTTTCCCCATTCATCAATCTTTAAGACAGACCCCTTAAGCTTGGTGATGATATCAGAGAATTTTACGACCACCTCATTCAGGGATTCGGCATCGAGATTGGGATTAACGATGCAAATCATCTCATAACGTCTCATTGAACCTTCCACCTCTCAACTGTGAACTCAAATAAGCTCTGGGATTTTCGTACCTTCTATCCCTGCTGCCATCAATTGTCAACTCAATTTTTTATCTGCCGGGTCAGTGGACTGAATAAGGGCCGGCAGCGCCCTTACCCGGCAGGAAAGCAAGTGAGATCTTTCTGGAGGCCGAACAGTATCAGTCTATCGCCTTTTAGAATAACCGTAGAAGGCTCTGGAAGTATATACGATGCCCTCTCATCGCCCTCGTCTGATTCCCTCTTGATGGTTAGTACCGTTGCGCCAAAACGCTCCCTGAGCCGTAAATCCTCCAGGCTCTTGCCCACGAATTCATCGGAGGGATTCGCTTCCAGTATCTGAAATCCCCCTCCCAGGGAAACCCTTTGGGAGTGCATCTTCTGTTGGAGACGGAGAGATGTTGCGAAGGAAGAGGACATATCTAATTTGAATATCTCCTTGTTGTAAGCCTCTATTACATCACTCCTCCGTATCGTGCCGACCAACTGCCCTTTCTCTACTACTGGGATCTCTCTGAGGTCAAACTTCCCAAAGAGTTGCATCACCATGTCAAGGGATTCCTCAGCCTTCACTACTGTCACATTGCAATCCATGAGATCTGATGCGATTACCACGTCACGAATAGCTTCATAATCCTTGAGGATAGGCCGCAGGGTCGCTAGTGAGATATGACCATAAATTCGATTATCGTTCCCAGCTACAAAGAAGTGGCTATGGGAACTCGTCATCATCTTTGTAAAAAGCTCGTTTAACGTCGCTGAGGGAGCCACCAATTCAATCTCAGGCAACATCACCTGCGAGGTTTTCAGACGTTTCAGTACATTAAGCTCTTTTCCGCCATAGATGTTCACGCCTTTTCGTACCAACTTCAGGGTATAGATCGACTCCTTAGAAAGGCGTGCTGATACCACTAGACCTATGGTGCAAGCGAACATTAAAGGGAGGATGATGCGATAGTTCGAGGTCATCTCAAAGATTATGATCATTGCGGTAATGGGCGCCCTGGTCGTGCCGGCTACCACTGCACCCATTCCCACCAAGGCATATGCACCAGGGGACGCAGTGGTATATGGAAAAAGGACATGAACAATTTGGCCAAAGGCGCCCCCCAGGAATGCCCCCATGAAGAGCGATGGCGCAAATATCCCCCCGGAATTGCCTGAACCAATGGTGATGCTTGTAGCTATTATCTTGGCAGCCAGAATCCCTATAAGCATAAACCCGAACATCTCACCGCGAAGGACCTGAGTAATTGATTCATATCCCACCCCAAATACCTGAGGGAAGAATATTCCAATGCATCCAATAATACTTCCCCCGATTGCTGGTTTAACAAATTCGGGCAATTTCCATCGTTCAAAGAAATCCTCCATGCCGTAAAGGAGACGAATGAAGATAAACGCAACCACCCCTGCTAGCACTCCCAGTACGAGATAGAGAAACAGTTCACTGTAGTGCAAAAGGTCATAAGCAGGGACTTCAAAGGCAGGAAAGTTACCAAGATAATGCCTTGATAGGGCCGTAGCAATCACTGAGGAAACCACAATTGGAATAAATCGTAATGCAGCCAATTCACTCAGGATGACCTCTAGAGAAAAGAGTGCACCGGCCATGGGGGCATTAAAGGTTGCGGCGATTCCTGCTGCTGCACCGCATGCTACTAAAATACGTAGGCGTTCCCCGGACATTTTAACCAATCTTCCGAGGGCTGATGAAATGGCGGAACCGATTTGCACGATAGGGCCTTCACGGCCTACTGAGCCGCCAGACCCGATACAGATAGCAGATGCGAAAGCCTTGGCAAATACCACGCGTGTTCTCATCCTACCGTCTTTTAGGGCAACAGCCTCCATTACCTCTGGGACACCATGCCCCTTTGCCTCTTTTGCAAAGTAATAGACTATGATCCCCACGAGGAAGCCACCTATCGCAGGTAGCAAAATTCTTACCCAAAAAGGAGTGGTGACTACCATGCTCAGCAGATCCTTTCTCTCCATCCCGGTTATAGTTCCCCACCCCAAGTGGGCAACCGAAAGGATCAGCTTTCGAAACCCGATTGCGCCAAATCCACCTGCCGCGCCAGCGATCCCCCCCATCACGATCATGAAGATATACTCACGTCGTGTTAGGGCAATAGACATCTTCCCTAAAGCCTGCCGAATCTGTAAATAGAGGTATCCTTTTATCACAAACCCTTACGGCCGCATAGGCAGCCGATATTCCTCAAACCGATACAACAATTCATGAAAACAGATCTTAAAGGAAGGAAAGTCTGGAGGGAAATTCACCATTGCTTTATGTTGTATGCAAGGGATGAATGACGAGACAAGCTACGGCAAAGCTCTTCATGGGCAAAGGTATCGAACTTCGGTGAGACTTTCCGCGAACTCAAGCCGGACAGCTCACCTGCACCTAAAGGCCGAAATTCTTTATATATAACGTGGCGGATGAGCCGCGAGGATGTGGATCGGCATGAGCTTGCTCATGAAGAGACACACCGGAGTCGGCTCTATCGCATTTGTTAGGCGGAGCGCAAGCGGAGCCGAACAAATGCGATAGCTTGCATCCGCCACGTTAAGCGAGACCGCTTGCGGTCTCGCTTAACAGGTCCTTCACCTTACGCGGAGCTTTACTTTTCCTCCCGTTTGAGCACCACGTATCTCGTGTGCCCGAGATGTCGCACTACCATAAGCATCTGCTTCTTTGAGGCGGCTTTTTCCATTATCCTCTTATAATCATCCATATTCTCAACGGGTTCACTTTCTATCTCTTGAATAAGATCACCCCGTTCAAGGCCTGCCTCATCAGCTGAGCTACCCCTTTGTATGCCGGATACCACAACCCCCCTTTCACCTTGTAGGGATAATGCCTCCGCGAGTTCAGGGGTAAGCTCCTGAACGGAAAAGCCAAAGGCCTCTTCGGTCTCTGGAGCGAAGGGAGCTCCTGCTAGGGCTTCCTCTTTAAGCTCTGCAATTGCCACCGTAAATCGCTTCTCCTTTCCCTTCCTGATCGCGACTATCTCAATCTCCTTTCCTACCGGTGTTTGCGCAACTATGGGAGGAAGCGCACTCATCTCCGTAACCTTCTTGTCATCAAACCTGATTATAACATCTCCCCGCTGGAGGCCTGCTTTTTCTGCAGGACTGTCCTTTGCTACCTCAGCAACGAGGGCGCCCTCTACTTTAGTAAGCGCGAATTTTTCCTTGATTTCAGGGGTAACGTTCTGAATAGTCACACCCAGCCAACCTCTCGTGACCTTGCCCTTGTCCTTCAACTGAGACATGACGGATTTTGCCATGTTGATGGGTATGGCAAAACCAATGCCGATATTCCCCCCTGTCTGAGAAAAGATTGCGGTGTTGATCCCTACGACCTCACCGTCCAGATTGAAGAGCGGACCTCCTGAATTTCCGGGGTTAATAGAGGCATCGGTTTGTATGAAATCATCATAGGGCCCGGCTCCTATTGTCCTTCCCTTCGCGCTTACAATCCCTGCGGTCACCGTATTCCCGAGGCCAAAAGGATTTCCTATTGCCACAACCCAATCGCCCACCCTCAGCGCGTCTGAGTCGCCGAGCTTGGCAAAAGCTATTGGCTTGTTCATCTCAATCTTGATGAGGGCGATATCGGTCTTTGGATCCCTTCCGATGATCTTGGCATCATATTGTTCCTTTTCGGTAAATGTGACCACGATCTCCGCGGCCTCGGCTACCACGTGGTTGTTGGTCAATATGTATCCATCCTCAGTGACAACGACGCCGGATCCCAGGCTTCTCTGCCTCATCTGGTCTTGAGGGATCTCTCCAAAGAAGTGCTTGAAGAACTCCTCCCCGAAGAAATCCTTGAACTCCCCGCCGGGAAATTGGAAGAACCTGCCCATGGGTTTCACCACCTTGGTGGAGCTGATATTCACAGCGACATGGCCTACCTTGTCAGCCAGCTCTGCAAAGCTCTCAGGTACATCGCCTCGAGCCGTAGCCTCTTGGTACAAGGCAAGGCTAAAAAAAAGGCTTACTGCTAGTATGAAAACGACCTTCTTCGACAGAAATTGAAAAGCTTCCCGTTTCATCGAGTGGTTACCTCCTTGCTTATAGTTTCTTGTTTTTCTGTTCCTCGAGCCCCTTTACTCTCTCCATTGCGAGATCCAACTGCTTTCTCAAGGTACGTATCTCCTCTCGGAGTTGCGATGTCTCATCCTGGGGAAGCTCATCAAGATCATGGTCGGATTCATGATCCATACAGGGGCTCGCACCCTGGATCTGTCCATCGAGATACAATTGAATTACCCTTTGAACCGCACCGGAGACCCCGGTGACCACCTGAATTCCGTATTGCTCAAAGAAACCAATGGCCTTTGGCCCCATGCCGCCTGCGATTATCACCTGAGCACCCAGCTTCTTGATAAAGTCAGGAACCTCACCCGGTTCTCCATGGCTTCCATAGAAAGGGCTCTCAAGGGCCTTCACCTCCCCTATCTCACCGTTAACGACATCTACCAGCATGTAGTAGGCGCACCTGCCGAAATGCTGGCTCATGAGTGCCTCAAGGCCCCTATTATCCTCAACAGCAACTGCAATCTTCATGGTTGTACTCTCCTTTTATGACGGTTATTCTTTGATACCCTTCCCTGTCAATACAGTCTATCGATCAGATTGGAGATGACATCAGTCATACCAGATGCAAAATAGTGCCGATATGCCCAAGAAAATAATACAGACATGAAGGCATGTCAAGGCTCGGGATCAATTCTCGATAAAGCATTGTTAGACACGCTCTACCTCTAAGCCCTTTCCTCTGAGGTATTCCTTCACCTCTCTCACCCGCAGGATACGGTAGTGAAAAACAGAAGCAGCCAGCAGTATCTCAGCACCTCCCAGGGCAACCGCCTCATAGAAGTGCTCCAATTTACCTGCACCACCTGATGCTACGACCGGGATGTGAACGGCATCCGAGATGGCCTTGGTGAACTCTAGATCGTAGCCGCTCTTGGTACCGTCACCATCCATGCTGGTAGGAAGTATGACGCCAGCGCCCAGTTCCTGGCACCGCCTGGCCCATTCAACGGCATCCTGTCCCCCTGGCTTGGTACCCCCTAAAACAACTAGCTCAAAGCCCGATGGCATTGCCTTATTCCTCCTCGCATCAATAGCCACGGTGATTGTCTCTGAGTCGAACCTCCTTGCCGCATCCTCAACTAGGGCTGGGTTTCGTACCGCTGCACTGTTCATGGATACCCTATGTGCCCCTGCCTCTAGTACCAAATGAATATCTTCGAGGGATGAGATGCCACCGCCCACGGTAAGCGGGATATCAATCACTGCGGATACCTTTTTTACCCACTCCAGCCTTGTTTTACGGTTCTCCAGGGTAGCTGCGATATCCAGCATGGCCAGCTCATCCGCTCCCTCGCGCTGGTAAAAGTCGGCATTCTCAACGGGATCTCCTGCATCTTTGAGATCTAAGAAATGAACACCTTTCACCACCCTTCCCTCTTTCATATCAAGGCAGGGCATAATCTTGATTGCCATTCTCTCCCCCTATCGTGTTAGCTCGCTGTATGCTCAGATGTGATCACCAGTGAAACAAAATTAGTATTGCACAGTAATGCCGTAGCAATCAACACCTTTCCGCCTGCTTTAAACGCTAACCCCAAACAAGATCATGCTTCTCATATTCCTAAACCTCTTAAGCTCTTTTCTTCCCTGCACATGTCGGCTTGACAAGGATATATCGGGTCTTATGTTATTCTTCAAATGCCTTGAAATGAAAGAATCATGGAGGGTTACCGATTATGCTGAGAAAACTTGTGGTTGGCATGTATCAAGCCAATTGCTATATATTGGGGTGCGCTAAAACAGCAGAGGGTCTTGTCATTGACCCAGGTGACGAGGTGCTCCGCATCGCAGAGGAACTATCGAGAAACGGGCTCAGGATACGCTATATACTCATTACCCATGGGCATTTCGACCATACGGGGGGAGCTGGGGAGCTTCGAAGGATTACCGAGGCGCCCGTGCTCATTCACGCCCTCGATTCCCCAGCACTCGAGTTCAAGGCCGATGGACATCTCTCAGAAGGGCAACTGCTCCACGTGGGCACCTATGAACTGTCAGTGATCCATACGCCGGGCCACTCGCCCGGAGGAATGTGTTTCCATGCGCCCGGCGTGGTCTTTACCGGTGACACCCTTTTCGCCGGCTCAGTCGGGCGGACCGATTTCCCTGGCGGGAGTCACGAACAGTTGATCCAGGCAGTTCGCACCAAGATCTTTCCCCTGGGAGATGATATACGGGTATATCCAGGCCATGGCCCTGCAACCACGATCGGCAGAGAGCGCCTTCACAACCCCTTCTTCCGCCTGCAGAAAACCGTGTGAGCATAGGTGACGGGAAAAACTGCAATGTTTTCCCTTGATCGGAAACATTCCCGGTAGCTCATCTGCTTATGCTGCACTGGTAAACCACTCAGGCAATGTCTTTACTACGGAAGTCACTATGTCACGATCGTATGCGCTCAAGGCCTCTCGAGCTATGAGGGCCTCGATCGTCTTTTCGAGCACCAGCATCTTTTCGCCCGAGTGGATGATTGCCGGGTAATACTCGTTCACAAAGAATTGTTTGAGCCTGAGGCGCTTGACCTCGTCATCCGCCATGGATTTGATATGGGCCTCGATTGTGTCATTATCGAGATCCCTTAACTCGGTTTTAGGTGAGGTCATCAGCATGGAAGTGACCTCAAAACCCTCGACACACCTGAATTGCAGCTGCCAGTGCTCGACATTTCCCAGGGAGTTGATCATGAGCGTGTGCGTGGTTATGAGGCCTTTTTCCCCGTCTATTGTTACCCCTTCGAGTTGCGGAAGGAAGTAGTTGTCGGATATGGCGCAGAAGGCGCTCACTCCCCCCGCATAGGGTCTTTCCATTAGATCGTTCACCGTGAAAAAGGGCTTCTGCTCGAACCTGGCATCCTGCAAGAGGATGTGCTCCTCTTCGGTGAAGTGAAACCGCCCGTTCCACAACTCCTCCGGTGAGAGATCCTTTCTGGTCAGCGAGCTCTGGCTCGTGATCATCCCAAGGCTTTGACCCCCCCGCCAGACAAGAGGAAGAGCCCCGACCGTCCACTCCGCGCTTCCGCCGATCTCCCCGATCATGCTGTGCAGCCCCCGGCCATCTGGAAAGCGTAGCCCCTCCAATCCCAAAACCAATGCCGGAAAGAGATCCCCGTCCTCGTCAAAGGGGGTTGCAATACCGAGCTCATTCAGCCGATCCATGGCTGGAAGGTGACGTGGCCGATCGATAAAGTAGGCCGTCATCTCAGAGAAATCCCTTTCGCCATAGGCATCTGCGATGATCCGGGCCTCTTGCTTCAGGTCCGTGTCCCTGGGGTTGAACTCTGAAAAGGGTGCGCCTGCCATCCACCGCTCGATGTAGATGTCTGGTAGATGCCGCTTGAACCCTGACTCTGTTAGAAAGAGCGCTGTGAGAGAGCTGTGGATACCCTTAACCGACTTACTCGTGCCATCGATCACATCGGAGCCCATGGAAAGCCTGGCAACATCCTGTCCGAGGCCGCGTCCATACCGGTTGCAGTGCTCCTCCTTGCCGAAAAGCGCACCAACCGGGATCGTGGGATTACCTCCGGCTTCCACCCCTGGCTTGACCCGAACACCCTCAGTTATCGTGCTCTCTATGATGACTTCCTCTCCTACATCGAAGGTCTCGGTAGTGATTTGAAGTACCTCGCTCATGATCTGTGCGGCGAGCCGATCGTTCCGACGTTTTAGCCGATTAACCAAAGCCTTTGTTTGTTGATCCTTGGGCACGGTATTCAGCGCACCGAATCCATGGATCGCAACGGCTGCTGCGGGCAGTGCCGCGGCAAGGATGACTGCCTGGCGCAACTGCTTGCTCCTGAACACCCCTAAGTTGGACTGCCCGTTGACATAATCATCGATGATAAAAACCCTGCCATCGACAAGCTCGAGACCATAAAAACCCAGCACTTCCTTGTGTCTCTGATTGAAGGTGGCGATCTTTTCCTTGCCCATTTCCGTTGGTTCATGGCGCCCGGTATAGGTCAATTTCGCATCAGCGATGTGGTATCGAAGGGGATTACTCATAGCTGCGCCTCCATTCGTTTATAAGGATAGTAAAAACATAACAATGCTTACACAGAGGAGAGATCATGGTAAGCGGACGTAGAGATGATAAGAAAATGGGGATGGAAAATCCCGAAGATCTCATATCAATGTTGAATTGAACACACATCTCAAGGCTACAGGAATTGGGGCGTTAAAGTCAAGGTATAAAATCTCCATCTTAAAGCAAGGAATCCGGGCACAGAATAACTGGTTTTCTAAGCTTGATGGTCCCGTAAAAAGTCAGCCACCTTTTACCCGGCCATTCTGAGCAGATGCCCATAACTGAGGTCAAATGGGATGAAAATCT
>Ga0315553_10003375_pt1 | contig 12412 bp, 11 predicted proteins | sample SalMarSW160140MG_FD_203099 | JGI IMG/M metagenome (GOLD analysis project Ga0315553, IMG submission 203099) | Salt marsh sediment microbial communities from the Plum Island Ecosystem LTER, Massachusetts, United States - Salt Marsh Sediment SW1601-40 ... | reverse complement strand
TAAATATGACCCATACACTTACTTCCTCTCTCAACTCAAGTTCCTCAAACGCCTGGCGTGTGATGAGACAGATGAATTCTGGAGGCAAGGTTACCGTAATGTAAACCACCGAGCCTCTGTGGACAATATCACTGACCACGCCTTGAAAGCAGTTCCTGGCAGTGGAATGAAGTGGTTCTTTCGAGATTATAATATCCTCGGGACGAAGAGACAGGCGTACTTCGCCTCTCAATTCCGTTATCGCCGCAAGCTTTATTCCACCGATGTCGACAACGGTATGGCCATCTTCACCTTCTTCAGCCTCACCACTGAAGATGTTCCGGGATAACGCAAAATGAGCTACAAACTCTGAGTCGGGTTTACGCAATATTTCCTCGGGAGTTCCTACCTGGGCTACACGACCATCATTCAGCACAGCAACTCGGTGTCCCAATGCTATTGCTTCTTCAAAGTCGTGCGTCACATGAATGACGGTTACCCCTACCCTGCGATGCACATCTCTGAGGGTAGACTGCATCCTCTCCTTTGTCTCGGTATCCAGAGCACTTAATGGCTCATCAAGCAGCAGCACCGCAGGCTCAATAACCAACGCTCGAGCAAGTGCTACCTTTTGCTTCTCCCCACCACTTAAACTTTGTGGCTTCCTGTGTAATAGATGCGTGATGCCTACCGCCTCAGCTATGTCATCTACCTTTTCCTTCACCTTTCCTTTATGACATTTTCTTAACTTGAGACCAAAGGCAATATTTTCCTCCACAGAAAGGTGCGAAAACAGCATATAATCCTGATACACAATCCCGATTCTCCTTTTTTCCGGGCTGAGCCTGGTGACTTCTTTATCCTCAATCCAGACTTCTCCCCCGAGAACAGGATACAGTCCGGCAATGGCTTCCAGAAGGATGGTTTTCCCTGCCCCTGTAGGTCCAAGGATAATGAAATACTCCCCTGAGTTGATGGTAAGGTTGATGTCCCGAAGCAGGAAATCGCCTACATCGACCTCTAGGTTCTTTATTACAATCATGCCTTTTGGCCTCGGTAAGCTATTGTTCTCAGCGTGATGAACACGATGAGGGAGATTGATATCACGATCGCAGTCACTGGTTGGGCATACTCCAATCCAAAGGAAGCAAAGCGGTCAGCGACTAATATCGGGGCAACACGGGTATAATGCCCGAAGAAGGGCACATAGTAGGCTAAGATAAGCACAGCACCAAATTCGCTTGCCCCTCGTGCCCACATCATAACCGAGCCAGCGAAGATACTCCGCCACGCTAAAGGAAGAGAAATGCGGAAGAATGAACTCCACGGGGAGGCACCCAGACTTCTGGCTACCTTTTCCAACCTGACATCCACCGCCTTGAAGCCTTCTTTGGCCGAATCTATAAGAAACGGGATGCTGACAAACATCATGGCGATGACAACACCAGCAACACTGTTGAAGAAGCTAATCCCAATGGTATGAAAAATCTCCCCGGCAAGAAAGTTGCTGCCAAAGACGAAGAGCAGTGCCACACCAGCCGCAGAATGAGGGATTACGATGGGAACATCAATGAGCCCTTCCAGAAACCTCTTCCCCCAAAATTCATGTCTTGCCAGAAGATAAGCTAATGGTACCCCGAGAAACAATCCCACCAGCGTGGCTATCACGGCAGCATACACAGTGAGCAAAACGGAGGAATACACCTCTTCATCAAGCAAGGTATTCCATAACGTCCCCGGCGATGAGGACCCTACTGTCTTAACCAAGGGGGCAAGAATGAACAACAGTATAATCACGCTGAGCAAAACAAATACTATGCTCATGCCATCCGGCTTTCTCCAAACATGCGCCTTAGTCATCGCCTTTCCTCCTGAACAACGTTCTTGAGAATAAACCTAACACGTCTCCTACCATCGCGAACCATCTTTCCCTGTCATTGCCAGCCCTTTCCCTGTCATTGCGAGCGTAGCGAAGCAATCTCGCAGTCCTTGGTAGTGAAAGCAAATAAGACAAACAAAAACAGCACCTTGGCAAACCAAGGTGCTGTAAAGTAAGAAACGAAATTCATATTCTCTCCTTTCCAAGCACGGGAGGCATGGATGTTTCCACCCACACCCTCGAGACTTCTGTCTACCGGTTGCCTACCATGGATTGCTCTTTAGGCACAGCAACTCGGAGAGACAAGTTGTATTATATTGCGGATTACAATTCAAGTCAATGGTGAAGCTTGCTTTCCCTGCCTTTAAGCGTTTCCACAGCGTGGGAGAGAGCTGGTAATATTGCCTCAAGACAGTCACGTACAGCCTCAGGACTGCCGGGAAGGTTGATGATTAAGCATTCCCCTCGTGTTCCAGCGACTGCCCGGCTCAGCATCGCCATGGGAGTCTTCTTAAGGCCCGCCAGCCTCATCGCCTCAGCAAAGCCAGGGACAACTCTGTCCACCACAGAAAGAGTTGCCTCAGGAGTGATATCCCTGCGGGTTAATCCTGTCCCTCCAGTGGTCACGATTACATCCACCTTATCCTCATCCGCCCATTTGATCAGCTTCTGGGCAATCAGTGCCTTTTCATCAGGAACAACGTCGTAATTCACAACGGAGATATCCTGCCGGGAAAGAATCTCCTGAGCGACTTTACCGCTCACGTCCTGGCGCTCTCCGCTCCAGCCTTTGTCACTAACGGTTAATATTCCGACGGTAAACATAAGATTTACCACCCTGGAGATTGCTTCGCTTCGCTCGCAACGACATTCCCTTAAGGCCTCTTTCTTATTGAAATATCGACGCTCTTAATCTCCCCAATGCCCTTCAATGTCGAGACCATGGCTATCGAAGTCCTGGCAATAACATCTTTAATGAAAGCCTTTAGGAAAATCTGCTTGCCATTAACAAAAAGGGTAGTATCGCCCTTAGCCTGAGAGATGAGTTTCTTCTCTATGAAATCAGCTATCGCTGTGGTATCGCTTGGGGGGAATTGGGGCACATCAACATCCAGCGACTCGTCAGTAACAATAGCAGAGAGTATCTTTGCAGGACAAAATAGCTCTCTTCCCAGCTCCTTTCTATGCACCTCAATTTTGGGAGCTTTACCTTTCCTGAACCCCTCGATTAACACAAGGTCAAAGTCAGAACCAATAGTCCGCAGAATTTCCTCGATTTTTGGCTCATGCTCCAGGCTTCTGGTCAATGAAAGCCTGTCAGGTGATACCGTCACCACAGTTTCGCTACCTGCCTCAGCGAACCTCCAGCTATCCTTTCCAGGCTTATCAATATCTATTTCCTTCGAGCTATGTTTTACCGTGGCAACTCGGTATCCCCGCTGTTTGAACTCCTGAATCAGACGCTCAATGAGGTTTGTTTTGCCACTCCCCGATTTGCCCACAATAGAAACTACAGGAAACATCTTTACTCCTTTAATAGACTTCCTCCCCCCAATCTAACATCTGCACCTCAATTATGTCCCCTTTTTTAACCCGCTTGGTGTTTTCAGGAATAACCGCCAGGCCATTTGCCTTTACCATGGAGGTAAGAATTCCCGAGCCTTGAGGACCGGTAACGCGGGCATAATACTTACCGTTGCGCTTGGCAACAGTCACCCTGGCAAAAAGGCGTCGCACATCGGTATTCACAACATCGTCCTCCATAATCGCCCGGATGGATGGCTTAGCAAGGTTGCTTTTGCCCATCATCTTTAGAATCGCCGGACGGGCAAATTGTTCAAAGGTCACCATCGAGCTAACCGGATTTCCCGGCAGACCCAGGTGAGAAATTTTTCTGCTTCCCTTTCCAATCATCCCAAAGGCAAGAGGTTTCCCCGGCTTCATACACACCGTCTGTAAGGTAATCTCGCCACACTTTGCCAGAACGTCCTTCACCACATCGTAATCCCCCTTAGATACACCACCGGAGGTGATGAGCATGTCTGAGTCCAGTCCTTCATCAATTTTCTGTTCCAACGACCGAACTGAATCACGCCCTATCCCCAGAATTTTGGCAATGCCACCATATCGCCTGACTTCAGCGGCAATGGTATATGTGTTGCTGTTATAAATCTTTCCCGCAGGCAGCGGCTGGTCAATATCGGTAAGCTCATCACCCGTCGCCAATATAGAAACAATTGGACGGCGAATAACCGCAACGGCAGGATGTCCCAGAGAAGCCAGCACACCTGTTTCTGCGGGACGAAGCACGGTTCCCTTTTTCAACACCAGTGAGCCTTTAGCAATATCCTCTCCCTTCCGACGAATGTTCGTCCCTTCCCGTACTTCACGCAATATACCAATCTGCGACAAATCACGGTGAGACGCTTTCCGCGCAACTTCATCGGTATCTTCGAAAGGCACTACAGCATCAGCACCTTGAGGGAGTGGTGCCCCGGTCATGATGCGAATGGCCGAGCCTCTCTTGACTTCTCCCCTAGGCATAGAGCCGGCAGCAATCTTGCCAGTCACCGATAAAATTTTCGGTGATGCTTCACTAGCACCACGCATATCCTCAGCCTTCACTGCATAGCCGTCCATGGCGGAATTATCCAGCGGAGGAATATCAATGGTAGAACGAATATCCTCAGCCAGGACTTGACCCAAACAATCCAGTATTGGCTTCGTTTCAGGCTCAAGAACTTCAATACAGGAAAGAATCTTCTGTAACGCTTCTTCCACAGAGACCATGCAACAAATTCCTTACAACTCTGGCTTTTGAAGTAACCTAAGACTTGATTATAGCTTATCTCTATTACCTAAGCTAGCGTTTTCCTCTATCAGGGTATTGGCTCGAGCCAGGTCTGCTTGGGAATTCACGTTGAAAAAACTTAGAAGACGAGGGTCGAAGTCCTGGCACTCAGCTTGTTCAATGTATCTAACATGTACGTCATCCAAAAACCAGGTGATTTTGACGCGGTTATCCTTCACCTGTACCCCCATAGTATCCACACAAGCTCTGGAATATACGGCATGGAGAGGTTGAACCTTTCCCGCCCGAGGGACAACAGCATCAAAACCAGGGGAGAGTTTAATCATATAGCTTAGTAGCTCCACATTCAGGAAGGGCATGTCACAGGCAACCACGAGATTGTAAACTGATTTAGAGGCTAACAATCCGGTATAGATTCCTCCAAGTGGACCTTTGCCAGGATACAAATCCTCTTTGTATTGTATTCTGGAATCGGTTGGGAAGCCAGGCTGGTAGACAGAACCTATCACCAGGATTTGGTCGCTTACCAGCGTAACCCGGTCAACCACTCGCTGCAGCAAGCTTTTCCCCCCGACAATTTGCATGGCCTTAATGCCGCCAAGGCGGGAACTTCCCCCTCCAGCAAGAACGATCGAGGTGACCACCGCTATAAAAATAAGAAGCGACCCCGAGGGGATTCGAACCCCTGATCTCCACCGTGACAGGGTGGCATGTTAAAACCGCTACACCACGGGGCCACGAACCTATCCCCACTATATCAATAACAATCCCTCAGCGTCAAATTGCAAAAAAGGCTTCGATGCTAACTCGCAACCAATTCTTATTAACAGCCCTGATACACGTCACAGGATAATCAGTAGACACAGCTTAAACTTATAGCTTCTACGCCAGGAAAGGATGTCCATCTCGCTCGAAATGTGGCAGGTAGTTCTCCGCCGCATCCATCTCTTGAACCCAACCATTTTCCAACCCTAATGCATCAACCAGTTCGAGAACCTCTGAATACTCCGAGACAGAGATTCTACGACCCAGCTCAGGTATCCGGGAGGCCAAGTGTGTTGGGTAATATTGAGACATAATGCTTACAGTAACCTTGGGCGAAATATGGCAGACCAGCCAGGTAAGCGAATCACGACTACCTGCTAAGCCATCAGGGAGAATGAGATGTCGTATAATTAATCCTCTCTGGGCCAACCCCGAATCATCCAATACTAGCTTACCCCCTACTTGCCGATACATTTCAAGGATGGCCTGGCGTGCTCGCACAACATAATCACTAGTGTGGGAAAGCTTCGCTGCCCAGGTATCAGAGGCATACCTCAGATCAGGTAGGTAGATATCCACAATCCCATCCAGGGCTTGAAGCGACGCCACAGAATCATAGGCATTAGTGTTATAAACTATGGGCACCTTGAGCCCCATAGGCACTGCCTCTAAGATTGCTCGAACTAATTGAGGTACAAAGTGAGAGGGTGAAATAAAACTAATGTTGTGACATCCCAGCTCATCTTGAAGATATATCATATGTTCCGCTAAGGTATGAAAATCCATCTCCCTGGAAGCCTGGCATTCTGGGTCCTGACTGATGTAATAATTCTGACAGTAGAGACACCTCATATTGCAATTACCAAAGAAAATAGCTCCAGTTCCTCTCGTGCCTGAGATAGCTGGCTCCTCGCCATGATGGTCGCAGACCGCAGAGACTATAGGCAGATACCCAGAATGGCAAAACCCATGCTCATTCTTCAGACGGTTGACATGGCATTCCCTGGGACAGATATCACATGACGCCAGTCGTGTTTCTAACGCCTCAACTCTTCGTCTAAGTTCGCCACTACGATATAATCTTAAATAAGAAGGTTCCATTCTAGGTACTTCTACGCCTCAGTTTCAACCCCCATCAAGGATTAGGCCTCTCTCACCATTATTATTAACAGTCCCTATCTTGCAGCTTTTCCAAATCCTCATAAAAACAAACCACAAGTTGGGTTAGCTTACTTCCCTCTTCTTCCTCGGTCGCTTGAGCAAGAACAGGCATAGAGCAGAAGCGATACACAGCACCCCTGTGACCAAGAAGGCAAGATTATAGGAACCTGTAGCGTCATAGGAAAAGCCATAGAGGACAGGCCCCACTGCCCCGAGTCCCCCAACGAAGAGGGCACCTACGCCGAAGAGCACCGCCACGTTCCGCACACCAAACAGGTCACCAAGGTAAGTAGGAAACACAGCCAGCCCGCTTCCATAACAGAAGCCAAGCAAAACCGATACCAGAATCATCTCCACAGTGCTGTCGACCTGAAAGCACAGCAAAGCAGCCAGCCCCACACCCAGGGTGGTGAAATAGAGTACCGGCTTTCGGCTGATACGAAAGCGAGCCATGTACCAGTCAGAAAGAAACCCTCCAAATAGACGACCCAGGACGGCCGACAACATAAATACACAGCTATAAATGAGAACCATGGTTCCCAGCGGTATTCCAAGGTCAATGGCACCCCACGTTATCAGATGAGCCAAAAAACCAAGCAATGCCACTTGATATCCCAGTTGAGCACCGATAAGCAGCCACCAGCTACGAGTCCCAAAAGCCTCTCTCACCGACCACCTCTCACCACGTGCTGCAAAATCAGCTCTCGCCTCCAGTTCCTCTTCGGTGGGTTTCACTCCGTCGGGGTAGGTTCCTATCGATTCCGGGTCTTTCTTGAGCAGAAGACCACCTATCACACCTCCAACCAGAAGGATGATGCCAAAGGCAATATAGCTTGTGCTCCATCCCCAGGACTCTATCATGCCATGTGCAGCCAGCACTAAAAAGACTATGCCCAGGCCTGACCCCGTCATGGCGATGGCAACCATCCTGGCCGCCTTCCTCATGAACCATCGCCTGACCGTCGCCACCGTGACGATGATATAGCACAGCCCTATGCCCATGGACACCAATATCCCGTAGATCAGGATGAACTGCCATATCTGGGTCACAGTGCTCAGCAGGGATACGCCGATGCTGCCAATTACGGCTCCTATGATTACAGTCCATCTTGGCCCGATGCGGTCCACCAGATAAGCACCCCCCAGCGCAAAGACCGGCATGAGGACCATGTTGAGGGTCAATCCCAGGGACAGCATCCCACGTGTCCAGCCAAAATCTTCAAGCAGTGCAGGAACGAAAATGCTGAAGCTGAATTGGGCACCGCCGGCTACAAACATAGCTAGCCAGGCGCCTACTACTACGACATAACCGTAGAAAAACTGCTGTCTTCCTTTCTCAACCATCAATCTCAGTCGCTTCCCTGTCCAGGACTAGGAAATTGGACTATTGAGAGCTGCCTTCGTTCCTGTTCTTTTCGTTGTGGTGCTTTCGGACATTTTGGGACAAATCAACATTGACCGAAATGGTAGGCTTTTAGCATGGTGCTCGTCAAGGTTAAACTAAACACTCAAAGTGACGGTGAACACTCATGGCAAGTGGGGTTTTCCACGGCTAACCAAACCGCCAAATTGCTACCCTGCCTTCTTGATTTGCCTATCCATTATCCACTCTACGAGAGACGGCGCTAATCTGGAGGCACAAAGAACGAACTTTCCGTTAAAGCCAGGTACGATAATGAACTTCTTCTTCATCATCCCGTCTATCATAGCTTTTGCCACATCATCTGGAGACATAATACCTGCGGTGCCGGCAACAGCTCTAGTTTCTTTTGGCTTGATTTTATCCTCCCACTCTAACATGGGTGTATCTGTATCAGGCGGGCATAACACGGATATCATGATATTGTATTTCTTCATCTCACTTCTCAGTGCCTGCGAAAACCCGAGCACAGCAAACTTAGCGGCACTATAACCTGTATAACCAAATACGCCTAGAAAGCCCGCCATAGAGGAAACGTTTACAATATGTCCACCTTTTGCCTTCATCATGGGGATAAAGCTTCTGCACATATTAAGAACACCATAAAAATCTATTTTCATGAGCTCATCAAATGTCTCATATGGGATCTCCTCAAAATAACCGGGGTGAGTTATACCGGCACTATTTATAATGACATTCGGTGCGCCACAGGATTTTTCATATATACCGGCCCAATTTTCAACCTCCGTGTGATTAGAGACATCGACCCTTGCATGAGAAATCTTCTGGTTAGTATCTATAGCGGAAGAGGATATTTCCTTTACCGCCTCTTTTAGCATACCCTCACGTCTTGCTAAGATAGTTATATTTGCCCCTTTAGTGGTAAATATCCTGGCTGCAGATTTACCTATTCCACTGGACCCCCCGGTAATAATCACATTTTTACCCTTAAATTCCATTGGCTTCCCTCCCGGCTATGGAAACTCACTTCTTTAATTTTTGCATTCTAATGTATACATCGCTTGAAGACAACTTAATGTGCTCGTCCGTATATTGGATAAATTAGCTGAACGAAATAACGTTTTGTTCATCTTTCATGTCAAGACTTCCTCGTCATACCATTCGACCAGGTTACTTGCCCAGACTCGCTCCACTGCTGTTTCCAGCACTGCCTGCCGCGGGTCGGGTATATCGAGCAGCGGCGCCAGGGTACGATTGTCAAACTGCTGTAAGAACGGGCAGCGTTTTCGCAGTGAGAGTATCGTGGTTCGTGCGCCTCCATAGACCAGGTAATCCAGCGTCCGGACTTGCGATTCCAGCTTCTCCTCGATGTGGCAACAGACCCGATTCAGGAAAGACTCTATTTGCTTTTCACGGTGTCGCTGAAACCGTTGCTGCGAGGAGCCACCCTTCTTATGGCGTGCGTGAACAAGGCCCGTTCCTACCTTACTGGCGATGAGGCTTTCACCTCGACAGAGCCCAACAGCGTACGCCCCCAAACGCACCAGAATGAGAGCAACACTGAAATCATGCCTGAGCAGAGCACGCAGCGGCTCAACAGCATATCCTTGAGTAAAATATTTTTCCGTGATTGGAAATGGTGGTGAAATCAGGTACTTTCGTGAAGGGCCCCAAAAAATAACTGCGCCTGTTGCTGAGCTAACAGCAAGCTCAGTTATATTCGCGGCAATATCTGGCGTCTCAAGCACTTCTTTAAGTGAGCCCTCAACCTCCAGGCGTGACAGCTCAGATGGTATGTACAGCGACCTGGCGGTGCTATCAGCTGCCTCCAGTTCGTCGAGGAAGCCAAGCATCTTCGCTCTACTAAGAAAGAACCTTCTTGATGCCAGCATCGCAGTACACACCTCCAAAATTTAAACAGCCTCAGGAGCTTTATCGCAGCGGATTATACTTCAACTAGAGCTTAACAATAGTCACTCCATCACTACCCTCTCCCTTCTCACCGGGACGAAAGGATTTGATTAGAGGGTGGGAAGCCAGAAGTTCTCTGACGATATTACGCACGGTGCCAGTGCCAAACCCGTGAATGATACGCACCTCGCTCAGATTAGCCAGACTGGCGTCGTTGAGGTAACCATCGAGCAGCCATTCTATTTCTTCGGCTCGTTTTCCTCGCAGGTCAAGTTCAGCCGAAACTGGACGTCCACGCAATTGCCTCCTCACGAGAACAAACTTTTGAGTGGTGCTGCCACGTGGCGACGCCACCTTTTCTACGGTGTCGAGCCCGAGCCTGAGCTTGGTCAGCCCGGCCTGCACTTCAATCTGTCGTGTTCCCCGTGATATTGAGAGCACCGTTGCCTGCAAATCCATTTCTTTTAACCGAACCGTATCACCAGCAGAGATGCTGCTCTCATCTATTACCTCTTCATCCGTTTTTACATCTACCTTCGGCTGCCAGATTTCGCTCTTCAGTTGCTCCGGCACGGTAGCCAGCGCCTTTCTGGCTTGCTCAAGGGCAAGCTCCGATTTCTCCTTGCGTAATTCTGACGCAACGCGGCGGATTTCCTTTTGTAACTCGGCAGCCTCACGAGTAAGCCTATCCCGAGCCTCTTGAATGACCTTTCGTTCTTCCGTTTTTAGCAGTCGAAGCTCGGTCTTCAATTCGGTGTCATGCTGCTCCGCTTCATTTTTCTTCCTTTCTAAGTCACGGCGGGTGGCCTCAACTGCTTGTTTTTCGCTACCCAAATGGGCGAGCATGGTTTCCATTTCCTGAGCGCCTTTCGATAACATGCTTCTGGCCTTATTGATAATCTTGATGGGTAAGCCTAGCCGAGAGGCAGTAGCCAGGGCATTACTCCCGCCGGGGACGCCCATAGTCAGATGATAGGTCGGCGCCAGCGTAACAGGGTCAAAGTCAAGCGAAGCGTTTTGCAAGCCTGGGGTTGTGTGTGCGAACGCCTTGAGGTCACTGAAGTGTGTGGTAGCTACGGTCATCGTTCCTCGCGATAAGAAGTGGAGTAAGACAGAGCGAGCTAAGGCAGACCCTTCAGCGGGGTCGGTGCTCGTACCCAACTCATCAAGAAGCACCAGACTCCTTTCCGTAACTCCGTTGATGATGCGTATAATGTTGCCTATGTGCCAGCTAAAGGAGGAAAGTGTTTGTTCGATGCTCTGCTCGTCACCGATATCAGCGAATATCCCATCAAAGACCGGGATGCAACTTTCCGCTGCAGCAGGGATAGGGATGCCAGCCTGGGTCATCAAGCTGAGAAGTCCAATTGTCTTAAGTGCTACTGTCTTGCCGCCGGTATTAGGTCCGGTAATTACAAGGATAGAGAAATCCCGTCCTATCTCCACATAAAGTGGCACTGCTTTTCCCATAAGTAAGGGGTGCCTGGCTTCGACGAGTCTGATTATGCCGGCTTGCTCATCCGCGGGTGTTTTCCCGTTTCCGCTGAAAGTAATGAGGATGGGTTCAGTAGCCCTGGCCCTAACGGCATACCTTGCCTTGGCCAGCGCCAGGTCTAGCTCGGCAACCAGGCTTATGCTGTGACAGAGCTCTGCCTCGTGTATTCCCACTGCATCACTGAGGTCTTTAAGAATCCTCTCTATTTCACGCGCTTCCTCCATTACAAGCTCTCGAAGTGTGTTCCCCTGCTCTACAGCCGCCCATGGTTCAACAAATAGGGTGGCTCCAGTACTAGACACGCTGTGAACAATGCCTCTCATTTCTCTGCGAAACTCAACCTTTATTGGAATAACATATCTTCCCTCGCGCTCGGTGATAACGGGCTCCTGGATTATCCTGCGCCTCCGAGGTGACCTTATTATGGCTTCCAGACTCTGCAGCAACTGCTGGCGCACCTCTTTCCACTGCCGCCTGACTGCAGCCAGCGTGGGCGAGGCAGAATCCAGCAATTCCCCGGTTGGTGCAATGCATCTGGCGATATCTTTCTCGAGCTGGTGGAGTTCCACAATGCCGTCGGCGATATTCCACAGCAACGGTAGTTTTTTCGACAACTTTCCCAGAGCGCTGCGCAACTGGCACATAGCAGCTACGGTTTGTCGGATTTCTATGAGAGTTTGAGGCTCAAGGATTTTGCCCCGTGCTGCCAGCGCTACCGCCTCTCGAATATCGAAAACTGTTCCGATAGAAAAATCAGGCTCCAGTGAAAGAAGACGACGCGCCTCAGCCGACTGTCCCAGCAGCAAGGAAATCTGTTCGTAATCCGAAAGTGGTTGAATATCAAGGGCTAGTTCGTGGCTGGCCGAAAACGCAGTAAATCCAGCCAGTATTTCCCTGATGCGAGGGAATTCGAGTATTTCCAGGCTCTTATCATCCACAACAGCAACCTCCGTTTGTCATACAGATTATAGCATGATGCGAGGAGGGCACCAGCGGTTCTTCCCGGCTGCCCTTGCCCATCTCAGGCTG
>Ga0315553_10003374_pt1 | contig 12413 bp, 5 predicted proteins | sample SalMarSW160140MG_FD_203099 | JGI IMG/M metagenome (GOLD analysis project Ga0315553, IMG submission 203099) | Salt marsh sediment microbial communities from the Plum Island Ecosystem LTER, Massachusetts, United States - Salt Marsh Sediment SW1601-40 ... | reverse complement strand
AGAGCTTGCCGTCGACGACGGTGAACTCCTGTGGGGACGAGCTGCCGGTCCCGACCTGGAGATCGGCGACGAGCGTTGCCTCGTTGGTCGTGGGATCAAGCACATAGAGTTCGCGGCCGACACTGTCGCCGTTGTCGTCGACGCCATCGGCGGCGAAATAGATTTTGCCATCGAACTCCGTGAGCTGGGCCGGATTCGAACTGCCCGTGCCGGTATTGACGTCGATCAGGACCGGAGCGCCCCCGGCCGGGTCGAGCGCGAACAGCTCGCGCCCGGCACTGTCGGTTCCGTCGTTGTAGTTGGCCGTGAAGTAAAGCTTGTCGCCGATCACCGTCAGGTCTTGCGGGCTGGAGCTGCCGGCGCCGAGATTGAGGTCGGCGACGAGCGCGGGCGGAGTGCCGCCCGTAGGATCGTAGACGAACAGCTCGCGGCCCAGACTGTCGGTTCCGTCAGTCGCTTCCGCCGTGAAATAGACCTTCCCGCCGGCGCCAATGAAGTCGCGCGGATTCGCCCCCTCCGGCATGGCGTCGGGGTTGGTGAGGAGCGTGGTGGTTAGGGTGACGGGGTCGTGGACGTAGAGGTCGGAGGCTGACGACGTGGTGGTGGCCGAGAAATAAAGTTTGCCGTCGATGACCGTGAGGTCCGTCGGGTTAGAGTTGCCCGGGCCCGGCACGAGGTCGATCAGCGGCTTCGTTTCGTTGGTGAGGGTGTCGAGTACATAGACCTCTATCCCGACATTGCCGTCCGTCGCGTTGTCGCCGGGGCTGACGAAATAGATGTTGGTGCCGATAACCGCGGACTCGACCCCTTTGATTCGAGGCACCGCGGGATCGGTGCTGACGTCGGCCGCAAGCGTCGTCGTGTCCGTGGCCGGATCGTAGACATAGAGCTCGCGCCCGACATTACCGTCGGTATCGTTGTTGCCGATGGCAGAGAAATAGAGCTTGCCGTCGACCACCGTGAGCTCGGTTGCCGACGATCCCGCCGACGGCGTGTCACCGACGAGGGCCAGCTTGAGGGAGCCGTCGGAATTGCCGAGGTTCAAATCGGCGATGAGCGTGACGTCGCCGGTTCCCGGGTCGTAGGCATAAAGCTCGCGGCCGACGTCGCCGTCGGTGGCGTTGTTGCCTTCGGCCGTGAAGAAGATCCGGCCGTCGAGCACCGTGAGGTTCTCCGGCATCGACCCTCCGGACGCGTCGGACGGCCCTGGAATCAGAGTGGTCGTGCCCGCGACGGGATCGTACACATAGAGTTCGACGGTGGTTTCGAGGGTGTCCGGATCGGTGGCTTCGGCGGCGAAATAGAGCTGGCCGTTGAGCACCGTGAGATAGGAGGGAAACGTGAGCGGAATCCCGGCGGTCTCCTCCGGAACCGGCGTCGTCGTGTTTCCGGTCGGATCGTAGACATAGAGTCCGCGACCGTCTGGACCGGTGGCGGTGAAATAGATCTGGCCGCTGATCTCCGTGAAGTCTGCCGGATACGAATTGCCTGATCCCGCGCTCACATCCGTCACGCGCATGGGCGCGTCGCCGCTCGTTGGATCGTAGACGAACAGCTCGACGCCGAAATCCGCGCCGGTCGCGGCGTTGTCGCGCGCGGCGAAATAGAGCTTGCCGCCGATCTCCATGAGTCCGCTGGCGTTTGCCGAACCGGGACCTTCGTTGAGGTCGGCGACCAGCGAGACGTCGCCGGTGCTGGGATCGAGCACGCGAAGCTCTTGGCCCGTGGTGCCGTCATCGGCGAAGAAGTAGACCTTGCCGTCAAGACCGGTGAAACCGGAGGGGTACGACCCGTCAGGCCCCTGGTTGACGTCCACCAGCGTCGCCTCGTCGGTGGCGGGGTCGAGCACGTAAAGTTCGCTGCCGGCATCCGGGCTGGTCGCCTGGAAGTAGAGCTTGCCGTCGATGACCGTGAGTTCGCTCGGGAACGAATCGTCACTTCCCGGCATGAGGTCCGCGACGAGCTTGGTCTCGTTCGTCGCCGGGTTGAAGACGAACAGCTCGTAGCCGACGTCGCCGTCGGCGCTGTTGCCGTGTGCGACAAAGTAGAGCTTGCCGTCGAGGGGGGTAAGTTCCTGCGGGTCGGAGCCTCTGGAGTCGACACTATTGACGTCGGCGACAAGCTTGAGCTCGCCCGTGTCAGGATTGAAGGCGTAGAGCTCGCGGCCGCCGCCGGTCTCGAGGAAATTCCCCGTCGCGGCAAAATAGAGCAATGTCTGCGGTCCGGGCGATGCCGCCGTCGCCGTGTCGGCGACGGCGACCGGCGCGTCGTTCTCGCCATTGATGGTGACGGTGACGATGGCCGAGCTCTCACCGCCGCGGCCATCAGAGATCGCATAGCTGAATTGGTCGGTGGCCGTGTCGTCCGCGCCAAGCGAGTCGAATACCGTTCCCGGCACATAATCGAAGGTCGTCTCGCTGGTCCGAACGAGGGTGGCCCCGGAGGTGAGGGCGATGGTGCCGCCTTCGGCGACGGCGTCGAGGGCGACGCCGTTGATCGCCGTCACTGTCAAGGCATCGCGGTTAGCATCGGTGTCGTTGGCGATCAGATCGGCGAGCCTGATCTCCAGGGCGGCATTTTCGCCGGTCTCGACCGGATCGTCGTTGGCGACCGGAGGCGTGTTCGGGGTCGTGACCGAGACCGTGGCGGTATCGAAGCCGCCCTTGCCGTCGCTGACGGTGTATTGGAATTCGAATGCGGCCGGGAATGTCTCGCCTGCCACAGGCTGCAACTGGATCGCATCGAGAACGCCGTCGCCGTTGGTGTCGATGGCCCCGCCGGTCACGCCGGCCGGAAGCACGATCGAACTCGCTACGATGGAGAGCGGATCGCCGTCGGGATCGCTGTCGTTGTCCAAGACATTGATGGTCAGCGGATCGGTCGCGGAGGTCGCGGCAACCACGTCATCGACCGCGTCAGGCGCCATGTTGGCGCTTGGCACCGTCACCGACACTGTGGCGGTATCCATGCCGCCCTTGCCGTCGCTGACGGTGTATTGGAACTGGAACGAATCGGGGAACGTCTCGCCCGGCGCGGGCGTCAGCTCGACTGCATCGAGAAAGCCGTCGCCGTTGGTGTCGATGGCTCCGCCGGTCACGCCGGCCGGAAGCATGATCGAATCCGGAACGATCGACAGCGGATCGCCGTCCGGGTCGGAATCGTTGCCGAGCACGTCGATGGTCAGCGTGGTGGCCCCCGCAGGCGCGGTGAAGGTATCATCAACCGCAATTGGGTCCTGGTTCGGAACCTCGACGTTCACATGCACCGTTGCGGTGTCGGTACCGCCTTTGCCGTCGCTGATGGTGTATTGAACCTCGAACGATTCGGGGAATGTATCGCCGGCCGTCGGGCGCAACTGGATCGCATCGAGGACGCCGTCGCCATTGGCGTCGATGGCTCCGCCAATCACGCCGGCTGGAAGCACGATCGAAGTCGCCACGATGGAGAGCGGATCACCGTCGGGATCGCTGTCGTTCTCCAGCGCATTGATGATCAGGGGATCGGTCGCCGAGGTTGCGACGACGTCGTCATCGACCGCAACGGGGTCTTGGTTGGGGGTTGCGTCGTCGGTGCCGGTGACGACGATGCTCAAGGTCGTGGTCGAGAGTTCTCCTGCCACGTCACGCACCGTGTAGGTGAACACCTCGGTGGCCTGCTGGCCCTGCGCCAGCGCTTCCGTGGCCGCACGGCTGTTGTCGAGCGAGTAGGTCCACTCGCCCTGGGCATTGATCGAGAGCGTGCCATAGGTGCCGTCGATCGGGTCGGTGGGGATACCGCCGGTCTGGTTGTCGGTGGCGACGCCAAACACGATCCCCGCGACGGTCAGCACATCGCCGGGGTCCGGATCGCTGTCGTTGGCAAGCACGTTGCCGCTTGCGGTCGGATCACCGGGGTTCGGGTCGCCATTGGCATCGATGCCGGCCTCGATCACCGGATCGCCGTCATTGGTGTCGGGGGTTGCGGTCGGCGGATGATTGACGACGATCACCTCGTCGTTGGAGCCGCTGATGACCACGAACAGCTGTGCCGTCGAGGTCTGGCCGCTCGGATCTTGGATCGTGTAGCTGAATACGTCGGTGGCCTGCTGGCCTTGGCCGAGCGCCTCCGTTGCCGGATTGGCGTCGTCGAGCGCGTAGTCCCAGCCGCCGTCGGCGCGCAGCATCAGGGTGCCATAGGTGCCCTGGATCGTATCGCCGACGCCGACGCCAGGCGCGGCGCCAAGCGGTCCTGCGGCGACGCCGACCACTTCCAGTCCCTGGCCTTCGTCATTGGCGAGCGCGTTGCCCTGGGCGGTGGCGTCGCCCGGAATCGGCGTGCCGTCAGGCTCGAATCCGGCTTCGACCACGGCGTCGTCGACATTAATATCTGCGACCGCGCGAGGCGGAATGGGCGCCGCCGCGTCGGCGCTGCCGGTAATGGCGAGGATCAGCGTCGTCGTCGAAGTCTCGCCGTTCTCGTCGATGATGGTGTAGCTGAAGACGTCATGAGCGACCTGACCTGGAGCGAGCGCGTCGGTCGCGGCGCGCAGGTCGTCGAGCTGATACGTCCATTGTCCGTCAGTGCCGAGCGTGAGCTTGCCGTAGGTCCCGTCGATCTCGGTGCCGACTCCGCTGTTTGACGGCGGTACGGCAAGGCCCGCACCCACCGCGACCACAGAAAGCCCTTGGCCGGTGTCGTTGTCGAGCGCATTGCCCGTGGCGGTGGCGTCGCCGACCGCGGCGCCGGTGATCTCGTCGAACCCGGCTTCGACCACGGCGTCGGTCGGATTGGAATCAGGGTTGGCCACCGGGGGGATCGGCTCGGCGCCGCCCACGCCTCTCACCGTGATGGTGATAGTCGCTTCGTTGGAGATGGCGCCGTGGCTGTCGATGGCGTGGTAGGAGACGGTGACGTCGCGGGTCTCGCCCTCGGCGAGATCGTCGAAGTCGTGGCCGGGATCGAAGCTGAAGGTGCCGTCATTATTATTCGTGACGGTGCCGCCGCTCGGCTGGCCGAGAAGCTCGTAGGTGAGAGTGCCGGGATTGTCGTCGCTGTCGACGTCGTCGCCGACGAATGCTGTGCCAGCGAGAGGTCCGCGGACGAGGCTGACTGCCGGGAGCTCAGCCGGCGCATTGGCGTCGACAACGAGCGCGATCGCTGATGCTGTTGGCGCATCGTTATTGCCTTGCAGCCTGATGGTGACGAGCTGCGAGTCCGCTTCGCCTGCGGCATCGGTCACGGTGACGCGATAGGTCTGCAAGATCTCCTGGCCTTCGGCGAGCTGCTGGAGATCGGCGTCATTGACGGCGTAGGTCCAGACGGCGGCCTGGGTCGGGGTCGGGCAGGGGATGCCCCAGGAAGAAGCGGCCGCGCCCTCAGCGAAGTTGGGATTAATGACCGCCTCCAGCGCGCCATATTCCATGCCGCTCGGATCCGTCGTCGACACGAACTCGACGGTGGCCGTGTGGGTGTCGCCGAAATCCTTGTCGGTGAACCTGATGGCGCCGGCGACGGTCAGCAGCTCCGTGCTGTCGCCTTCCGGAATTTGTCCGGTCTGCTCACCGTCGATGATCTGCGGCGCGTCGTTACCGTCGGGGGGAGGGTTGTGGTGATGGCCACCGAAAACTTTGTGCAGCCAGAACTTGATGACGTCCCCTACCGGCGGGAAGTCGTGACCATCGTCATGACTCGGCGGGGTGTGGTCCGGCCAGCTGCTCCCACCGTCCTGGCCATCGTCATGCGGCGGTTTGGAACCATGGTCCCTAACGGATCGGATCCCAGTGTTGCCAAACCATGACCCGATCAGGTCATCGAGGTGATCGTTGATCGACGGTTTGCCGAAGAATATAGCCATGACGTGCCTCCTGGCTTCTTACGCCGAAGCGGTATGGGCGTTGCGCGCTCTTCAAGCGCTGCTGCGCCGCCGCTCTTCACTGAAGCGAAACTCGCGGTCCTCCCCGCTCAAGTCCACGTTTCGCTCGCCGAGTGGCGAACGCGGGCTTAAGCAGATAGCTTCGATTGTTGATAAAAATGTCGGCAATTTTGATGAGACCTGTATACTAAGGCCGTGGAACTGAAGGTCTTTTTTGGTCTTATCAGGGTGCGACTGCCCGCCGCACTAACCTATGTTAGGAAGCGCTTGCATCGTGATCGGTGAACCCTCGGCGGGCGAAGACGGATGGCCGATGGTCGATCGGCGACCCGAAGCGTGTTAGCAACAGCGCGGGTGGGGGCCCGGAGGGGGTTGAGCTGAATGCGCGTCATTTATATCGCCGGCGCGAGCCACAGCGGCTCGACCCTGCTCGACCTCATGCTCAATGCCCATCCCGCGATCTTTGCTAGCGGCGAGGTCCTCAAGCTCAAGCGGCAGTTCGAGGTCAAGAACAAGCGGCTCGAGACCTATGCGCGATGCGCGTGCGGGGCGCCATCGCTATGGCAATGCCCGTTCTGGACCAAAGTCGATGCGTGCACCCGCGCCCTGGCTGGCACCCCGCTCGTCGATCTCGACATGCAAGATTACAGCGACGTCGACGCGAGGCGCGCGCCGAACGTCATCGCCTTCAAGGCCATGGCCGAGGCGTCGGGCAAGCCGTTCGTCGTCGACTCCTCGAAGCTGCCGAAGCGGCTCTCTTATCTGATGCGTCTCGAGGACCTCGACATCTATCCGGTCCATCTCATTCGCGATCCCAAGGGCCAGATCCACTCGGTGCGGCGGAAGCACGGCGGCTTCGTCAAGCACATCTTCCGCTACGAGCTGATCCACGCCCAGATCAGCCACATGTTGAGATCGGTGCCGCATAGCGTCGTGCGCTACGAGGATCTGGTGCGCGATCCGAAGACCGCGCTTGAAAGCGTGCTCGCCCCGCTGGGGCTCGAGTTCGATCCGCGCCAGCTCGCCTGGGCCGACGCCGAGAAGCATGAGGTCGCCGGCAACCACATGCGCTTCAACACTTCGAGCGCGCTCGTGCTCGACACCTCCTGGCGCAACGGCCTGAGCGCCGCGCAGAAGCTTGCCATCGACACCGGCACCGTCCTGTCGCGGCGGACACTTCCGGCCACGGGAGCGGTCAGCCGCTAAACTCTCGCCGCGAAACGCTGCGAAACTGCGCCAAAGCAGTTGTCGTCTGCACCAATCGCAGGCCTAATTGTTGTCAGGCCCGTTTGGGCCGCGCCCGACATTTCGCCGGTGAGGGTTTCTGTCTTGACGTTGCATTCCGCCCCCCTGATCTCGACGCTGGTCCTTGGCCTCGTGCTCGCCTTCGCCTTCGGCCTGGTGGCCCAGCGCCTGAGGCTCCAGCCCCTGATCGGCTATCTCATCGCCGGGATCGCCATCGGGCCGTTCACGCCGGGATTCATTGCCGACCAGAATGTCGCCAACCAGCTCGCCGAGATCGGCATCATCTTGTTGATGTTTGGCGTCGGCCTCCACTTCTCGCTCGAGGATCTCCTCTCGGTGCGGGCCATCGCCATCCCCGGCGCTGCGGCTCAGGTTCTGGTCTCGACACCGCTGGGCATGCTGCTCGGCTGGGCCATGGGCTGGCCGCCCGGCGCCGGCCTGATCTTTGGCATCGCGCTTTCCGTGGCGAGCACCGTGGTGCTGCTCCGGTTTCTGCAGGAGCGGCGGCTGCTCGATACCGAGCGCGGACGCATCACCGTCGGCTGGCTGATCGTCCAGGACATCGCCATGGTGCTGGTGCTCGTACTGCTGCCGGCGCTGACCGCCGTGCTCAAAGGCCTGGGCACGGCCCCGAGTGCTGCGGTTCTGCTCGAGACCGTTGCCGTCACCCTCGGCAAGATCGGCGGCTTCCTCGTCGTCATGCTCGTGGTCGGCAAGAAGGTGATCCCCTGGATCCTGCACTATGTCGCCCATACCGGGAGCCGCGAGCTGTTCCGGCTCGCGGTGCTCTCCATCGCGCTCGGCTTTGCCTTTGCCGCTGCCGAGCTGTTCGGCGTTTCCCTCGCGCTAGGCGCGTTCTTCGCCGGCATGATCTTGAGCGAGTCGCGTTTGAGCCAGCAGGCGGCGACGGAGTCGCTGCCGTTCCGCGACGCCTTCGCCGTGCTGTTCTTCGTCTCCGTCGGCATGCTGTTCGATCCGAGGATACTGGTCGATGCGCCTGGCGCGCTGCTCGGCACCATCTTCATCATCCTCGTCGCCAAGACGGCGGCGGCCTTCGTCGTCGTGCGTCTGTTTCGCCACCCGGTGCCGACCGCGCTCGCCATCTCGGTATCGCTGGCGCAGATCGGCGAGTTCTCCTTCATCCTCGCCAATCTCGGCGTGCGCCTCGCGATAATGCCGAACAGCATCCGCAACCTGATCCTCGCCGGCGCCATCATCTCGATCCTGCTCAATCCGCTGCTGATGGAGGTGGTCGAGCGGTTCCCGTTCCGCCGTGCGCAGCCGGCCGACGCCAAGGTGGCAGCCGCCGAGCCCGAGCCTGAGGCACTCGGCCGCGAGCCGATTCCCGTCACCCGTCTCACCGATCATGTCGTGCTTGTCGGTCACGGCCGCGTTGGCAGCGTCATCAGCGCCGCGTTGCGGGAAGACCGCACGCGCTATCTCGTCATCGAGACCGACGAGGACGCTGCGGCCGAGCTCCGCCAGCAAAGCATCGAGACCATCACCGGGAACTCCGCCGACCCCGAGGTGGTGCGCGCCGCCAATCTGCCGGCTGCCAGCTGCCTCCTCGTCGCCATCCCCGAGGCCTTCGAGGGGGGCCAGACCGTGATGCAGGCGCGCCGCGCCAATCCGGATCTTCTCATCATTGCCCGCGCCCATTCCGACGAGGGGGTTGAGTACCTCAAGAAGCACGGGGCCTCGATCGTGATCATGGGCGAGTTCGAGATCGCCAAGGCCATGATCGGCGATGTCCGCCGCGCTTTGACGGGGCGGACAGAATCCACCGTTGCCGCCGCAGCTGGCGATGGCAGCGGTGAGGTGGCGCCAAGCCCCGAGCCGGCACCGGCGATCAAGGACGAGGAGTCCGCATGAGTTGCGGCGCTCACAGCATGTGCTTGATATCCGAGGCGAACGACGGATAGGCGAAGATGAAGTCGCGGATCGCGGTCGCGGTAATGCCATGCGCCTTCGCCAGGGCGAAGATGTTGATCAGCTCTTCCGCCCCATGCCCGACCATGTGGGCGCCGAGGATGAGGTCGCTATCGGCGTCGACGATGACCTTGGCGTAGGCGCGGGTCTCGGCATAGGTCCGCGCCGAGAACCAATCCTCCATGTGGTTGACGCTGATGCTGGTATTAAAACCTTGCTCTTTGGCTTGCACCTCGGTGAGACCGACGCTCGCCAGCGCCGGGACGGTGTAGACCGCCGACGGCAGGCTCGCATAGTCGGGCCGGTGCTTTGGCCCGTCGACGATGTTATCGCCGACGATATGGCCTTCATAGGTGGCGACCGGCGACAGCTGCGGCACGCCGGAGAGCGCATCGCCGCAGACGAACACCGACGGGTTAGAGGTTGAGCGCAGGACGTCGTCGACGGTGATGCGAAAGCTGTCATGCGTGACCTCGCCCTTGTCGAGATCGAGCCCATCGACGTTGGCGATACGCCCGGCGCCGTTGACGACGCGGTCGGCCTCGATGGCGTGCTCGTTGCCGTTCGCCTCGAACACGGTGCGGAGCTTGCCGCCGGCGCGCTCAACTCGGAGCACCTTGACGCCGGTATGGACCTCGATGCCAATTGCCTCACATTCGGCCCTGATCTCCTCGACGGCGTCGGCGTCGAGCGCCGGCAAGAGCCGCGGCAGCACCTCGAGAATGGTGACCTTGGTGCCAGCCCGCGCGTAGACATGGCCGAATTCGAGGGCGATCACGCCGCCGCCGACGAACAGCGCGCTTTCCGGCCGCTGGCGCTCGCTCAACACCTCGTCGGAGGTGATCATAAACTCGGCGCCGGGGATCGGAAGCGGCCGCGGCCGCGAGCCGGTGGCGATGATGATGTGTTTCGCTTCGATCACGCGATCCCCGACCTTGACGGTATTGCCGCCGACGAACCGGGCGCTGTCGCGGAAGACATCGACGCCGCGGTCGGCGAGTGTCGCCGCGAGCCGCTCGGGGATGCCCTCGATCAACGCCTTCTCGCGGTCGATCAGCTTCGACCAGTCGAGGCAGGGCTTCGACACCTCTATGCCATGGACATGCGCCTGCCGGATCTCGTGGAGCGCGTGGCCTGCGGCGACCAGCACCTTCTTCGGCGTGCAGCCGCGATTGGGACACGTGCCGCCGAGATCGCGATCCTCGACGAGCGCGACCTTGAGCCCCGCCTTCCGCGTCGGCACGGTGACGCCAAAGCCGGCATTGCCGCCGCCGAGGATCAAGACGTCATAGCTGTCGGTTGCCATGATCGAGCTTAGCCGCGGCGTGGCTGTTGCCGCCAATGCCGAACAGGCATGATTGCCATAGCCGGGGAGAGCGGAACCGCCGTCGCCCGCGCGGCGTTGCCACTATGACCTTGATATGCGCCGCCCGGCCCCCATATGGGTTTGCCGGCTTGGAGTTATGGAGACGATGAGCAGCACCGAGCAGATTTTCGAACGCAGCTGGAGCTGGAACGGCGGCGGTTCGCGCCGCAGCGCCGCGGCGGCGGAGTTCTTGCGCGAGTTCAACGCAGGGCTGACCCACCGCCAGCGCCTGGAGCAGGTCCGCTTCATCGCCGGCCTGATGGACGACCGCTTCGTCGTCCCCGGCACCCGCTTCCGCTTCGGTCTCGACTCCATCGTCGGGTTGTTTCCGGGATTCGGCGATGTCATCACCACGGCCATCTCACTTCTGATCGTGCATCACGCCTGGCAGAGCGGCGCCTCGAAATTCACGCTCGCGCGCATGCTCGGCAATGTCGGCATCGACTTTGTGGTCGGCGTCGTGCCCGTGTTCGGCGACCTGTTCGACGTCGTGTTCAAGGCGAACCGCAAGAACATGCGCCTGCTCGAGGCGCATCTCACCACGCGGGAGGCCAGGGGCACGGTCGAGATCCTGCCGCCGCTGAAGCGCCCGCCGCGAAAATAACGCTAGGCCACAGCCTCGAGCGCATTCACCTCTTCGTCGGTGAACACCCGGCTCCGGGTCAGGAAGCGCACGCCTTCCGGCGCCTCGACCGAGAAGCCGGAGCCTCTGCCGGGCACCACATCAATAATGAGTTGGGTGTGCTTCCAATAGGCGAACTGGTCCCGGTCCATATAGACCGGGGTGTCGCCGATCTTGCCGAGATAGACGTCGTTGCCGCCGACGCGAAACTCGCCCGCCGGATAGCACATCGGCGCCGAGCCGTCGCAGCAGCCGCCCGACTGATGGAACATCAGCGGCCCGTGCTGACGCTGCAAGCGCGCGATCAGATCGAGCGCCGCATCGGTTGCCAAGACCCGTTCAACCATCGCCAGCCTCCTTGTCATCGCCCGGCTTGACCGGGCGATCCAGTAGCCCTCTAGGAGCAGATCCGCTCCCAGAGGTTACTGGATTCCCGCTTCCGCGGGAATGACGCCGTGGCGTTTAGAAGAACCCGAGCGCCTTCGGGCTGTAGCTGACCAGGACGTTCTTGGTCTGCTGGTAGTGGTCGAGCATCATCTTATGGGTCTCGCGCCCGATGCCCGATTTCTTGTAGCCGCCGAAGGCCGCATGCGCCGGATAGAGGTGGTAGCAATTGGTCCACACCCGCCCGGCCTGGATGCCGCGGCCCATGCGATAGGCGGTGTTGATGTCGCGGGTCCACACGCCTGAGCCGAGGCCGTACAGCGTGTCGTTGGCGATCTCGAGCGCCTCTTCCTCGGTGTCGAAGGTCGTGACCGAGAGCACCGGCCCGAAGATCTCCTCCTGGAAGATGCGCATCTTGTTGTGGCCCTCGAACACGGTGGGCTGCATGTAATAGCCTTCCTGCAGCTCGCCGTTCAGCTTGGCGCGCTCGCCGCCGGTGAGCAGCTTGGCGCCTTCCTTCCTGCCGATGTCGACATAGGACAGGATCTTCTCGAGCTGATCGTTCGAGGCCTGGGCGCCGATCATGGTCGAAGCGTCGAGCGGATTGCCCTGCTTGACCTTCTCCACGCGCGCGATCGCCTTCTCCATGAACTTGTCATAGATCGACTTCTGCACCAGCGCCCGCGACGGGCAGGTGCAGACCTCGCCCTGATTGAGGGCGAACATGGTGAAGCCCTCGAGCGCCTTGTCGAGGAAGGCGTCGTCCTCGGCCATGACGTCGGCGAAGAAGATGTTCGGCGACTTGCCGCCGAGCTCGAGCGTCACCGGGATCAGATTCTCCGACGCGTACTGCATGATCAGGCGCCCGGTGGTGGTCTCGCCGGTGAAGGCGACCTTGGCGATGCGCTTGTTCTGGGCGAGCGGCTTGCCGGCCTCGACGCCGAAGCCGTTGACGACGTTGAGCACGCCGGGCGGCAACAGGTCGCCGATGAGATCCATCAGCACCATGACGCTCA
>Ga0315553_10003373_pt1 | contig 12414 bp, 9 predicted proteins | sample SalMarSW160140MG_FD_203099 | JGI IMG/M metagenome (GOLD analysis project Ga0315553, IMG submission 203099) | Salt marsh sediment microbial communities from the Plum Island Ecosystem LTER, Massachusetts, United States - Salt Marsh Sediment SW1601-40 ... | reverse complement strand
GACCAACTTTGAAGCTATGTGGTTACTTTCAGGTCTGAGACCTAAATACAAGACCATTGCCGATTTTCGAAAGAACCATTCCAAAGCTTTCCGCGAAGTATTCCGCAGATTTGTATGCCTGTTGAAGGAATGGAATCTGATTGAAGGAGAAACCGTTGCAATCGATTCTTTTAAAATTCGGGGAAGTAATTCACTTAAGAACAACTTTAACGACAATAAGCTCAAACGCCACCTTGATTACATTGAAAACCAGATAAAGGAATATGAAGCCTTGCTAGATGCCAATGATGAGGAAGAGGAGAAAAAGGAGCTGGAGAAAAAAATAGTAAAACGACGGGAAAAACAAGCAAAATATGAGAAGATAAAAACAGATCTGGAAAACAGCGGCGAAGAACAAATATCATTAACCGATCCCGATTCCCGGTCTGTAATATTACATAAAAACATCATCAATGTAGGCTATAACATCCAGACCTCTTCCGATGCGAAGCACAAACTATTAGTGGAATATGACACTGGCGATGTTAACGACACACATGCCCTGGCTCCAATGGCTATGCAAACAAAAGAAATACTTGGAATTAATAAAATGAATGTCCTGGCCGACAAGGGTTATCACACCGGAGAGCAGTTAGAGCAATGTCAGAAAAATGATATTACTACTTTTGTCTCTCCAAAGGCCCCCGCAACTAAGGATATAGGGCTATATCCCATTACCAGCTTTGTTTATGATAAGGACCAGGACTGCTATATTTGTCCACAAGGCAGTGCGATGCATACTAACGGTACCTGGCATCTGCATAGCGATAACAGGAGGTCTGGGAAGGGCGCATATAGTTTTCAACGCTATAACACCCCTGCATGCAAAACCTGTAAAAGCAGGCCTTCATGCACCCAAAGTAAAAACAACGGAAGGTATATTGATCGTAGTGAGTATGCTGAGATTATTGAGGCTAATACACGACGGGTTGAATGTAATCCGGATTACTACCGACAACGGCAACAAGTAACAGAACACATGTTTGGTACATTGAAACGACAACGTGGCTTTACACATACCCTGGTAAGAAAGAAAGACAATGTACTTGGAGAGGTTGGATTGATGTTTATCGGATACAACCTGACCCGGTGTATATCGATATTGGGTGCCGAAAGACTCATTCTGGTACTGAAGAAGTACTGTTTGTCAGATTTTTTCATACTAATCAGGCCTGTTTTAAGCCTTTTTGATCATTTTTCAGAAAAATGCAAATTCCTGATCATACCGAAAACAGAAAATTTTTATGCAGACAGAACATCCCTGTTACGTTCCTGTTAATTATCTTTAGGAATAACTATGAGTTTTTACACAGACTCACGTTATAGTTAATTGCAGAACCTTCTACCTTAACAAAACATTGACTGCCAACTAACTATAACAGATATGGCGATCAATAATTATTATATATTTATAAATAGTTTCTGGGTACAATTTTTGTTATGTATAATACTTGATGATCTCCTAGACAAATGAAAAATTATACTTTCTTTTTAATCTTTATTTTGGTAATAATCAACTTGATTTGTACCACTTGTGATCCAGTTCTTCCTCCTGGTGACCGGATTTTCCATCATCAAGTGCTCATTCAGCGTTTGTGGAAGCCGGGAATAGAGGAATAAATAATCAATGACTGCTATCATATAAGATATTGTTCCATGTGTAATAATAGGGTGATGGAATAGTTAAAGAATTGTCGAAAATTCCATTCCAATCGCCATCGTGTGGAGTAGAAATGTTACCATCGCCATTGGTATCACCTTTTTTAGTATCATCTTTGAAAGAGGTAAAATAGTTATTTGTCCCCATGATGAGACAGCTTGTTCCTTCGTCCAATAGCAGAGTACCGTCACTGGTGAATTTTACCACTACATCGCTACCAATAGTAAGGGTTGCGTCTGTATCTATCCACAAGTCATTGTCGTTTATTACGAAAGCCACCTCAGTTTCCATCCATGATATGTGTTTATCGATGTCATATGAATAGGTGAAGATGCCATTCATAGTATTGGTCTGGCTCTGGTCTTCCGGATTATGAAAAACGTTTGAATTATCAAGACTGAATTCAGTGCCTATCGAGAGGGGAATCACATTATTATAAAACACATTATTAGTAATAGTGGTGTTGATTCCAGCTTCAGTTGCATCGAGGGCTCCATAATAAAAGTCTCCGTATTTACCTCCCATGTTATTCGCAAAAATGCAGTAATTGACAGTTACATTAGTGGCGTCATAAAGCTCCAGGGTGCTTAATCCTGTGTCATCACCTCCATATAGGAAATGACAATATGAAAACTGACTTCCATTTTCCCCATTGAGATTAACTTGCCCCCAGTCTCCAGTTGCCGGTGTGGTTGCAGAACCATCACCATTGTTGTCGCCGCCATGAGTATCATCTTTATAAGAGGTGAAAATAATAGGTTTAGAGGTAGTTCCATTAGCAATTATTGTTCCTCCGGCTCCAAGCATTAAGTAAGGTCCTTTTGTGGAATGAAATTTAATTATTGTACCTGCTTCTATTTGCAGTGTGGCTTCAACATAAAAATCATATGCTTCAATTAAATATATAGTATCTGACTTCCATGTTGTTGCGGTTGTTATGTCATTGGTGATTATACGTACGTTACTGCTATTGTTTCCTGTCGGATCATTTTCGTCATCATCTTTGCTACAACTAACGAGAACAAAAATAAATGGAATAGCTATAAGAAAACTAAGTCTGTTTAACATGATAAAAGATTTTTAATTGCTATTTAAATACTCTTCCCCCAAATTTAAGAAAAAAGCCTCACCCTAAGAGTATATTACTATCTAAAAATAAATTTCTTAATTGCTGGCTATTAGTAGTGTTTTATTCATATTCCAATAACAGCTTGCCATTAAAGGTATGAATAAAATAATAATTTATCAGATTATACAAGATGGAATCCAGATCAATAGAGATTATCCATTTGAGATGAAATTTTTATATTCCATATCCACATTTAGGATATGATTTGTCCACCAGTTTTTCAGGAATAGAATGGTCTCTTCCGGAACATCCTCATGAGCTTTCATAGCCTTTAAAGCAGATTGAACAGTATCCATTTTATAAGACTGATGAAGTTTGATGTGATTTTCAAGGTTTGGGTAATTGATCTTTCTTAAAAAATCCTCCTCTGTAAAAAAGTGTTCTTCAGAATACTTATCTAGGTTTGCAATTATCCAGTGATTAATGGAAGCTTTGTCTTTACTATTATGATTATCGATCAGATAGTTGATCTGATCAATAATCTTATGATGTTGAGAGTCTATTCCCGGCATTCCTGTCAAATAATCATTATTCCAGGCAATTTTTTCCATAGGAATCAAAATTAATATTTAATAGTTTTTTTGGACATGATATTAGCTACTGCAAACTCTATCAAAATTAAACCTTAGTTATATTTTAAACAATTTTATTTTATGCTTCCCAAATCCCCTTTATAAGGAATCAGGAGAAAGGAAATAAGTACTTCTTAACCTGTTAAATAATCATTTCTTAATATTAATTCCTTCTTTTGAGGTTATCACACAAACTAATCGTTCCTCTTGTCGATTAGCATTATTTTTCCATTGAAGTGGCTGAAGATTTGAAAGATCATCAGTACCTCCTTTTGAGACAGGTTTGATGTGATCTATCTCCCATCCATATAAAGATTTTCTATTGCCATACATCCCTCTAATAATCCATGCATCGCAATGATCTTTTCTGTATACTTTAGAATCATGACTAGGGACTTCTTTACCTTTTTCCCATGCCTTCTGAATTGTCTCTTCTGTAAAAGCCATCTGAATCAGTTTTAGATGAGATTAATATAATATTCATTAATAACAGAAGCATAAAAAAGATTTTAAACCTAATGCTATTATCTGGTTTTCAGATTTTCTTGCATACATTGACTCAAACAATTATAAGATACATTAATAATACAATTCAAGAAAATTTAAATAAAAAAATTCACCCATAAAACCGGTTAATCAATTTCAGATTGTATGTGAACTGATTTTATCACCACAATATTTACAGGCTAATTATTTGTTTAATAAGAATTGGTTTGAATTTGTTACCTTGATAATCAAATTATATTAATCCTTGAATATCTAAAGCAGCTTAAAAGTGAAGCAGCAGGAGTCAAAACAAAAGAACCGTCCCAAAATAAATTTTAAGTCTTCAAATGAATAATCATAAAATGCCATATGGCTGATGTTGAATAACAGGAAATATTTACTATCCGAATTAGAATTAGATTGGTAAGATTACAGAAAAAGTATGTATAATTCTTGAATAAAAACCTTATTAAGAAGCTTCGATACAACAAATGGTGACGGTTTTTAAGTGATTGGACGCCTGTAATATATTGACAACGTGTATGTTGAAAAAACCAGCACCAATTCCGTCAACAAGAAATTTAAAGCCCCTTGCAAATCATTGATCTACAGGGGTTTGCAATTTTTTGTTGTGGTACCAACAATTACAAGGTAAATAATCCTAATGCTGGTGACCTGATTGGCCACATGAATATATTGTGAGGAGTAAGGTTGATGAAAATCTATTTCTTGAACTTGCTATACATATAATAGAGTACGGTAATAAGGTGCTAAAGCTGGATGCCTTGACCACATTTCGCCGGTCAGATTACATTTTACATACATTACTAAATAACAAGTATTTAACTCCGGTATCTTGTGGTCAATTTATTCCGGCCATAAGCGGTCAAAGCATCTGGTTTTTCTAATAGATACCCTTTTATAATTGTTTAAACGAAGTACCAATTGCGAGTAAAACAAAACCGGCAAGTAATAATGTATAATTATAAGCTGAAAGTAATTCTACATTAACATAATGACCTATAATACCTGATATTCCAAGTATCAGTCCCAAAATCCATACATATTTTGAAGGGGCGGATGGTTTCATTTTTCCTGTTTTATGTAAATAATAAAGATATACAAAGATAAGAAGGTAAAATGGTTTCGCCAATAAAATATCTGTTTTATCGGATTCTGTCGCATTAATCCAAATTGATTTTCAAAATTGCACATTATACTGCATTAAGCTGCCAAAGAATTGAATGTTCTATATGTAGTAGATTTTGAATCTTTAATCTGATTCTTTCTAATGATATTTACTACTTCTATTCCTGCCAGAGTTCGCTGTGCAGACTCAAAATTCTTAAACCCTAAGCCCTGTTGTATACGCCATTTTATAAACCGATGATCCTGTTCAACTATATTATTCAGATATTTGCATTGCCTGATTTCAATATTTGTAAACAGACTACTAAACGACATATTGCACTTGTAATGCACTGACAACGTGTTCGTTGAAAAAACCGTCCACACTTCCGTCACCAAAAAATTTAAAACCCCTCGCAGATCGTTGATCTTTAAGGGGCTGTGATTGGAGGTTGTGGTGCCACCAGGAATCGAACCGGGGACACCAGGATTTTCAGTCCTGTGCTCTACCTACTGAGCTATGGCACCCTCAATTTGGTCTGCAAATATAAATCTCAAATTTGAGTAAGCAAAACTTTAGCCTGAAAAAATCTATTTGGAATCATTCACCCTTATGATACCTTTGCATACTATCGTAACACACTATGAAACTCCTCCACCATACTCTCCAGAATGGAATCAGGCTTGTCCATTACAGAACAAACGGAATGATAACACATTGCGGACTGATAATCAATACAGGTTCACGTGATGAAAAAGAACAGGAACACGGTATTGTCCACCTTATTGAGCATATGCTTTTCAAAGGAACCAGAAGGCGAAAATCCTATCATGTACTGAGCTGCCTGGATGACGTGGGAGGAGAACTGAATGCCTACACGACAAAAGAGGAAACAGCAATTCATGCATCAGTACTAAACCAGAACTTTAATAAAGCTGTAGATATAATCAGCGATATTGTATTTAATTCAGTCTTCCCTGAAAAAGAGATCGCCAAAGAAAAAGATGTCATCATTGAAGAGATCAACTCATACCTCGACAATCCTGCAGAGTTGATATTCGATGAATTCGAGGAACTTGTATTTAAGGACTATCACATAGGCCGCAACATTCTCGGCACACCCGAGTCTGTTAAATCTCTAACGCAAGATTCTCTGATGAGATTTATATCGGAAAGATATAATCCGGAAGGTATGGTCTTCTGCTCCGTCGGAAACATACCTGACGAAAAAATACTTACCATCTTTAAAAAATATTTCGAATCAATCCCATATGGAAAGAAAAGCACCAGGAGAAGGGAAAAGATCGATTACAAACCTGCATCGGTAATAAAAATCAAGGATACATACCAGAATCATTGTATCATAGGGAATGTCGCCTATAATCTAAGAGATAAGCGAAGGATCGGGATGTTCCTTCTCAATAACATCCTTGGCGGACAGGGACTGAACTCCCGTCTGAATATGACGCTGCGCGAAAAGAACGGACTTGCATATAATGTAGAATCGGGCTATAATGCATATTCCGACACAGGTGTTTTTTCAATCTACTTCGGCACCGAAAGTAAAAACCTCGAAAAATGTGTTTCAATGACAGGGAAAGAGCTTGCCAGGCTTCGAAATATAACATTGGGTACCGTGCAGATCAGTAAAGCAAAAAATCAGATAAAAGGTTATCTTGCAAGAAGTTTTGAGAACCATGAAAACCTTATGCTGAACTTTGGCAAGAGTATGCTGGTATGTAACAGGATCGACACACTGGAAGAGCTATGCAGTAAAATAGATAAGATAACATCTTCGCAGCTCCTTGAAATAGCCAATGATGTATTTGAACCATCACGACTCTCAATGCTGATTTATAAATAAGAATGAATAGTAAGATTGAAAAATATATAGATGAACACTCCTCACCTGAAGATCCATTGCTGGCCGAACTGTACAGGGAGACACATATAAGATTTGTTAATCCGAATATGGTTACCGGCCACATTCAGGGTAAGTTTCTTGAATTAATTTCGAGGATGATAAATCCTGACATGATCCTTGAAGTTGGTACTTTTACCGGTTATTCAGCAATCTGCCTGGCAAAAGGACTCAGTCCGGATGGAAAACTATATACCATCGAAATAAACGATGAGCTGAAGGAATTCAGCAACTCATATTTCAAGAAAGCCTTCCTTGAAGAAAAAATAGTCCGGCTTACAGGGGATGCCCGTGAAATAATACCCGGTCTTAATGTTATGTTCGACCTTGCATATATCGATGGTGACAAGCGGGAATATTCAGAATACTATAATCTTATTATAGATAGGATGCTGCCTGGAGGTTACATTTTAGCTGATAATGTACTGTGGGGGGATAAGGTCGTGGATATGGAAACCAGAGATCCGCAAACCAGGGGAATTATTGAATTCAATGAAATGATTCGAAAACAAAAAAATATTGAAAAGATAATTCTTCCAATCAGGGATGGCTTAATGATCATAAAAATAATCTGAGATTTATTCCGTGAAAATCCGTGCAATCCGTGGTTAATTATTATTATACTATTTTCTTCGTATTTTTACCACAGATTTCACAGAGAACACTGAAAATGCACAGATAAAATCTTATCTGGTATAATTTTTGAGTCATTTAGAAAAACAATTGCCATGAAAAAAATATTTATCCTCCTTATTCTGATTTTTGCTGTAATTTCAGTAAATGCCCAGGAAAACAAAACAGTTCTTCTCCAGGGGCTTGAGGAGGATCAGTCTGTTAATCCAGTTACAGAACAGCAATCTGATGCTGCTATTAACCAGGATGTTATGATGATTGCCACTCTTAAATCGGCAACCAGGCTTTTTGGTGACAAATATGATCTTACTACTGTGATAATGGTACTTCCTTCCGGAACAGAGGTCGAAATACTCGATTCTGACAGCACCTATCTGCATGTTTTTATTGAAGGTTATGAAGGCTACATTTATAAACATCATGCTGTTATCAGTGAAGTCCTGCTGCCTGTTGCAACAGAACCGGAAATAGCTGAGGAAGAACCTGTTATACAGGAAGAAAGACCTGCTGAGCAGGCACGGCCCGTTCAGCAAAGACAGGTCAGCAGGTTTACATATCTGGAAAATAAATACGGCTCAAATATGGCCGCAAAGCTGATGGCCGGGAAGATATGGAGAGGAATGTCGGCAGAGATGATCATAGACAGCTGGGGAAACCCGAATAAGATCAACAGGGTTATCAGCGGTAATGTGATAAAAGAAGAGTGGATCTTCAGGAACACCTGGCTATATATCGAGAATGATATGCTGGCTGAGTGGGGACCGATAAGAAATTGATTGCGGATTGCGGATTGTGGATTTCGGATTGAGAAAACTGAAAATCCGCAATCCACAATCCGAAATCCGAAATTCTATAATAATATCATTTAATTCTTAAAAAAATTCTATTTTTGCCCTTGAATTTGCGGAAGTAGCTCAGTTGGTAGAGCATAACCTTGCCAAGGTTAGGGTCGCGGGTTCGAGTCCCGTCTCCCGCTCAAATAAAACCGTCACGATTCATCGGGACGGCTTTATTATTTATGAAGACCGACAACATGTTTACATGGTGGAGGGATGAATAAATAATAAAGAAAAGCCGCATCAGCGGCTGTTTTATTTGAAAGTATTTCCAAACCGGGTCCGTTGAGCCGCAGGCGAAACAATCCCGTCTCCCGCTCAATTAAAATACCCCGACACCTTCGGGGTTTTTTATTTTTTATTAAATTAGCATATTAATACTGTCATTAACCTTTAAACTGCTGATCCTATGAAAAAGTTATTCTTTCTGTTTATTGCCATTATCACAGTCTCTCTCTTTTCATGCAAGAAAACTGAAGAAACGGATTTATCTATTCCATTTGAGAAATATACCCTTCCGAATGGTCTTACTGTTGTCCTCAACGAGGACAGATCTGATCCTATTGCAGCTCTCGCCATTTACTATCATGTAGGATCAAGCCGTGAAACTCCCGGAAAAACAGGTTTTGCCCATCTCTTTGAACATATGATGTTCCAGAGATCAGAGAATGTGGGTGAAGACCAGCTCTTCAGGGAAATACAGGGTGCCGGAGGTACTCTTAACGGCAGCACAAGCCAGGACAGGACCAACTACTACGAGGTGATTCCGAAAAATGCTCTTGAAATGGCCCTCTGGCTCGAATCTGACAGGATGGGATATCTTACAAATACTGTCACAAAATCCTCGCTGGTTAACCAGCAAAATGTTGTCCAGAATGAAAAACGTCAGAGCGTCGACAATGCAGCTTATGGATTCAACCAGGAGATTATTGCTAAAAACCTGTATCCTGAAGGTCATCCTTACAACTGGACGGTAATTGGTCTGATGGAGGACCTTACAGGTGCAACAATCGGGGATGTGAAAGCATTCCACAATAAATTCTATGTCCCTAACAATGCTACCCTGACGGTTTCCGGTGATATTGACAGTGAAGAGGTTAAAGCATTGATTAAAAAATATTTCGGAGAGATACAGGCCGGAGAGCCTGTTGAAAAGAGAGGTCCGATACCGGCTGAGCTTACAGAGACCAAAAAACTTTTTCATGAAGATAACTTTGCAAAAGCCCCCCAGCTTACAATGGTTTTTCCGACATCGGAAAGGTATTCAAAAGACTCCTATGCACTTAATTTCCTTGCCGAGTTGCTTTCCAACACTAAAAAAGCACCCCTTTATGTGGTGCTTGTAAAGGATAAAAAACTTACTTCCCGTGTTTATGCAAGAAACAATGCAGGTGAACTTGCCGGGACATTTATGATCTCAGTAGGTGCCAATCCCGGAGTAAATCTGACTGATGTGGAAAAAGCAATTTTTGAGGCATTTGAGAAGTTTGAAAAGGATGGCATTACGGAAGATGATCTTACAAGGATAAAGGCTCAGTATGAGACCCGTTTTTATAATTCATTTGCCAGTGTTCAGCGTAAAGCATTCCAGTTTGCCGAATATACAATGTATACCGGTGACCCTGAATACTATAAAAAGGATCTTGCTGCTATTCAGGCTGTTACAATGGATGATATTAAGAACGTTTATGAGAAGTATATCAAAGGGAAGCCTTTTATCCAAACCAGCTTTGTACCAAAAGGCGAACTTAATCTTATTGCTGAAGGTTCAGTAGATGCAGAAGTGGTTGAGGAAGACGTTACAAAGGCTGCAGAGGTAAAAGTTGGTGATATTGCTGAAGAACCGTACGAAAAGACGCCTACAAAAATTGACCGCTCCGTAAAACCTCCACTTGGCCCGGATCCAACTATCAATCTGCCGGTAGTATGGACATCCTCACTCAGTAACGGGATGGAGATATGGGGTGTTGAGCAAAATGAGCTGCCCCTTGTTCAGTATATAATCACACTTGACGGAGGGCATATAGCCGAGGAATTATCAAAAGCAGGACTGGCAAACCTGACTGCCTCACTGATGAATGAAGGAACAAAGAATAAGACTCCCGAGGAGCTTGAAGATGCTATTGGCCTGCTCGGTGCTTCAATAAGGGTTTACTCGGGGGATGAGGATATAACAGTCAGTGTAAGCACAATGACCAAAAATTTTGAAAAAACCATTGGCCTGGTTGAAGAAATGCTTCTTGAACCAAGATGGGATGAGGAACAATTCGGGCTTGCAAAGAGCAGGATCATAAACACCCTGAAACGTAACAAGGCAAACCCCAATTATCTCGCATCCACTACCCTGGATAAACTGATATTCGGTGAAAACAATATCCTTGCCATTGAATCATCAGGTACAGAAGAATCGGTCACCTCAATAACCATTGACGATCTGAAGAACTATTACAATACATATTTCTCACCTTCGACGGCCAGGCTTCTTGTAACCGGCAATGTAAACCAGACCGATGTCGAAACAGCTTTTGCAGGTCTCAGTGAGAAATGGCAGCCTAAGGATGTAGTGCTTCCTGAGGTGACGATTCCCGAGCCGCCTGAAAAACCTGCTATTTATTTTGTTGATGTACCGGATGCCAAACAATCGGTGATCGCTATTGGAGCACCTTCTATATCAAGAACCAATCCGGATTATTACCCGGCATATGTCGCCAATTATAAACTGGGAGGATCATTTAATGTATTATTCAACCTGATACTCCGTGAGGAAAAAGGCTTTACATATGGTGCCAGGTCGAATATCTCAGGTGCACGAAATTATGGCACATTCACCGCATCATCAATGGTACGGACAAACTCCACCCTTGAATCTGTTACCATTTTCAAAACGGAGATGGAAAAATACCGTGAGGATATGCCGCAGGAGTATATTGATTTTACAAAGGATGCCCTTATCAAGGGCAATGCCCTGAGGTTTGAGACGATTGGTAGTCTTCTCGGAATGCTTAACACGATGACTTCTTATGATCTGCCGGTGGATTATATCAAACAGGAAGAAGCTTATGTTCAGGGACTTACACCTGATAAACAGCTGGAGCTGGTCAGGAAATATATTGATCCTTCCAGGATGTATTATGTTGTAGTTGGTGATGCAAAAACACAGCTTAAGCCGCTTGAAAAGGTCGGCCTGGGTAAACCGATCCTGGTAAAGAATTGATAATTTATTTTAAATTTGCACTCCACTGCCAACGGTATGACGGTATGACGGTATGATCGAATGATTGCATGATAGCATAATTGCACGATCTACATTGCCCGGATGGTAGGGGCGATCCGCCAGCTGGCGGAGAGCAGCCAGCCCTATGAAATAGCGCGAAGACCTCGCAGGGGCCATATTTCATAGGGCCAGCTTGAAGGGGTGGCCTTTCCACCATCCTATTATTCTGGCAGAGTTCTTTAAAAGCAGAAAATATTATAAATTGCCACCCATTTTTATTGTTTGCCCGGATGGTGGAATGGTAGACACGCAGGACTTAAAATCCTGTGGCCATAGCGGCTGTGCGGGTTCAAGTCCCGCTCCGGGTACCAAACGGCACAAGAGGTCAAAATCGACCTCTTGTTTTTTTTGGAACTTCCCAAAACCCCACTAATCCTTAGGATTAATGGGATAGGTTCTGTGAAAGGGAGAGTTGCCACTTTTAACTCAAGGTCAGAACAATATAGAATAAAAGATTCTTACATTTGCAGTAAAGAGTTGAATATGACAACTAAAGATTATATAATATCTACAATTAAGACTAACCGGCAGACGCTTATCAGGCTGGGAATACGGAATGTTGGCCTTTTTGGTTCATATTCCAGGGATGAACAATCAGTTAAGAGTGATATCGATATACTTATTGATTTTAACCCTGAGATGGAAAACTTTGATAACTATATGGCTGTCTGCGATATATTTGAACAGCTTTTTAAAAATGAAAAAGTTGAAATTGTTACTGTAAATGGCCTGAGT
>Ga0315553_10003372_pt1 | contig 12416 bp, 9 predicted proteins | sample SalMarSW160140MG_FD_203099 | JGI IMG/M metagenome (GOLD analysis project Ga0315553, IMG submission 203099) | Salt marsh sediment microbial communities from the Plum Island Ecosystem LTER, Massachusetts, United States - Salt Marsh Sediment SW1601-40 ... | reverse complement strand
GATCTGTTTACTTCCATTACAGGGCCAGATCCTTTTGAGATCAATCCCATTGTCACCGGAGAATCCTGCGAAGGGAAAGAGGATGGTAGTATAATCCTCAATCCGACAGGTGGTACACCTCCCTATGCGATTTTATGGTCAAATGGAGAGACTACTGAAAACCTGAATGACATCGGGGCGGGAACATTTGCCGTGACAATTACCGATGCCAATGATTGTACCTATGATTATAATATAGAAGTAATTCTTATTGGTGAAGATTGCCTTTTAATTCCAAATGCCTTTATCCCGAATAACGATGGCTTTAATGATACCTGGAGGATCCGTTCGATTGAATCTTATCCCAATGCTGTTGTCCGTGTCTATTCACGCTGGGGCCAGCTGGTGTTCAGTGCTGAGAACGGGTATACTGACCCCTGGGACGGTACTTACAAGGGCAAGGATTTGCCGATGGATTCCTATTTTTATGTGATAGATCTGAAAAACGGAAGGGAACCCATCACAGGGCAGGTGACCATTATTCGTTAATCGATGCGTTGTTGAAAAATTATCAGATTCTGTTGTAAATGATGTTAATAAACAAATATACCTCAGTGCTGCTCCTGTTCATGGTTGTATTGGTCAGCAGCCAGGCACAGCAAACACCGATTCTGAGCCAGTACATGATGGATCAATACCAGATCAACCCTGCATTTGCCGGACATGATGGTTTTTTAAATATCAACCTGACCGCACATGAACAGTGGGTGGGATTTGATAACTCGCCAAAAACGCATGCAGTAAGTTTTCATACCCGGTTGTATGAACAAAGTTACATCCTGAAAGAGAACCCGGTGAAAAAGAAATCGCGCAGGCCATTTAAAGGCGGCAGGATAGGAATTGGAGCAGCCATATTCGATGACAGGTTGGGATTGATCAGCAGAACCGGTTTTCAGCTGACCTATGCATTTCATATCCCGTTCGAGGCTACCCAGCTATCCTTTGGGCTTTCTGCGAACGCCTTTCAGTATAAACTGGATCTGGATGAAGTGATCCTGTTCGAGGAGGAAGATCCATATCTTCTGGGCTATGATGGAGTTATGTTTATCCCGGATGCAGATTTCGGAGTGATCTTTTCTTCCGCGGATTACCAGGTGGGACTTTCAATAAATCATTTGTTTGAGTCAGCATGGAAACTGGGAAACACGGGTAACTCAAAGTACCAGTTGCTTAGGCATTACTATTTCAATGTTAATTATACATTCAAAGCCAGTCCAAACGTTGAGATAATGCCCTACCTGCTTTTGAAAGGCTCGAATGATTTCTCAAACCTTCAGGCTGATATTAACCTTACCGTAAGATACAAAAATGCCTATTGGGGAGGGATATCCTACAGGACAAAAGATGCCATGATTATCATGGCAGGTTTGCGCTATAACCAGTTTCATTTTGGCTACGCATTTGACTATTCCTTCAGCACTATCCGAAACTACAATTACGGTTCGCATGAAATCATTGCAGGATTCAGGCTGGGAGATCCTGCAAGAAGATTCCGCTGGCTCAACGAAATGTAACAGATCGAACTTCTATTAATTCCTTCTTTTTCTATCTATTTTCTACCTTTGTTTTACAAGTGAATCGATTATAATCATCTGATACTTCAATATCATGAAGCTAAAAAAATTGTTTAAAAAGGGTTACCGGATTATCGGTACCGTGATCATTCTGTTGCACATCTGTTCCTGTGATACAACGCCAACCTATGATGTGATCGTGTATGGTGGTACATCAGGTGGTGTTATTGCAGCGGCTAAAATGGCAAAGCTGGAGCGGTCTGTTCTTCTTATCTCTCCGTCTCATCATCTTGGGGGATTGACCAGCAATGGCCTAGGTGCCACAGATATTGGCAATAAAGGTGCGATCGGTGGTATGGCCCGTGAATTTTATCAACGGATCTTCAGATTTTATTACCCCGATTCATCTGGAAGTCAATGGGTGTTTGAACCGCATGTTGCCGAGAATGTGTTTCTCGATATCATCCGTGAAGCAAACGTTCCTGTTATTTTTGGTGAACGGTTGGACCTTGATAACGGTATTGACAAATCCGGAGCCAGGATCACCGAAATCCTGATGGAATCGGGTAATCGGTATAAGGCCAAACTGTTTATTGACGCAACCTATGAGGGGGATTTAATGGCACTGGCCGATGTATCATACACAACCGGGCGTGAAGGGAATGATGAATACAATGAAACATTGAATGGAGTGCAAACAGCGAATGCTGTTCATCATCAGTTCATCAAACCTGTTGATCCCTATGTCATACCGGGTAATCCACAGAGTGGATTATTACATGGTATATCGGACGATGGACCCGGAGAGGAAGGGGCGGCTGATTACAGGATCCAGGCGTACTGTTTTCGACTTTGTACCACTGATTCTGTTGAAAACCGAAGAGACTGGTCAAAACCGGAATCGTACGATGAATCAGAATATGAGTTGCTGTTCCGCAATATTGAAGCAGGGGACCATAGAATTCCATGGAGCAAGATCATGATGCCAAACCGTAAAACCGATTGCAACAACAATTTCGCTGTTTCGACGGATTACATTGGGATGAACTATGATTATCCGGAGGGAGATTATTCCCTGCGACAAGAGATTTTTAATAGACATGAAGCTTATCAGAAAGGGTTAATGTGGACCCTGGCAAATCATCCACGGGTGCCGGATCAGATCAGGGAGCATTTTTCAACCTGGGGACTCGCGCTGGATGAATTTACCGATAATGATAATTGGCCCAGGGAGTTGTATATACGGGAAGCACGACGGATGATCAGTGAGTATGTTATGACTCAGCATAATTGTCAGGGACGTGAAATTATAAAGGATGTTGCCGGCCTGGCGGCTTACACGATGGATTCACACAATGTACAACGGTATGTTGACTCTTCCGGTTTTGTGCGTAATGAGGGTGACGTTCAGGTCGGGGGATTTGATCCGTACCCCATATCCTATCGATCTATTGTTCCCAGGCAGGATGAATGTACGAACCTGTTTGTTCCCTTCTGCCTGTCAGCATCACACATTGCTTTTGGATCCATCCGCATGGAACCGGTATTCATGGTGTTGGGCGAAACATCATCCATCGCAGCGTCGATTGCTTTAGACCACAATATTGATGTCCAGTCAGTTGATTATGACGAATTGCGTCAGGCACTGATGCATGCCGGACAGATCCTGGAATGGAGAAAAAAGTAGCCTTATTTAAACCATCCAAACCGGAACGAGACGATCCCGGCAGGTCCGGAAAAGTCGGTGTTGCTGTAATTTTCCATTCCTGCTCCTTCTTCGGAAATACCTCCTACAAAGCGGTAGCTGCCACCAAAACTCACCTTTAGAAACCGGGTGAAGTTTATTTCCAGTTCGACAATCGGTGCAAGGACATAGATGTGATCATCCGGAAAAAAACCTTCCAGACTGTTTATTGATCCCATCCCCATGACGGCAGAGACTGTGGGATGAAGTACCTTGTTGGCGAGAAACCGGTAACCGAGAAATAATCCACCATAGCCAAATTCAACATCTTGCTGAAGTTGAGAATTATCGGTAAGCCCGACACCAAAACCGCCAAGAAAAAAATTGTCCAGCATTACTCCGCCTTCCAATCCGAGTAAACCGGTAAAATCATCAGCGATCGAGGTGAGCTCAATGGCAGGCCCAATAAAACCCCTGACTTTGGTGGCTCTTCCAAACAGTACATTAATATCCTCATCTTCCTGCGCTGTGGCTGTAATTGCCAGCAGGACCAATGAGAAAAGTAAACATGCTTTTTTCATCTTGGAAATGTTTTATTAATTATTTTAAGAAAGCCCTACACATGGTAAGTAGTTTAATCCAGGCTGTAACCTGGAAACAGAAAGATCCTGGTTAACCTGCTAAAGATCGGACAATATTTGTCCAATTGCAAGTGCTGAAACAATATTCATGCCAAGGTTTTCAACCGCCTACCTTGTGTTTTTCCTCGCATTCTTTCTGGCTCTTGATTTCAGTTGATGTTGATACTTTGAGGAGAAATAGAGCTTGTTCTTACCGTATCGCGGTGCATCGATCATGATCACCCGTCTCTTTGCTCTTTTGATTTTCTTAGTATTGCTGCAGGAAGGAGCTACTAAAAAAATCGAAAGGAGAATAATAATTTTAAGTAATCCTTTCATACTTTTTCCTTGTTTCTTTTGTTTAATTATACGGTATTGCAAGAATAATGTTATCTTTCATAGGCAAAACGGGTGTCTATATTGTGTTAACATTGTATGATTAACTTAATTTCAGTCCTCCTTGGAATAGTAGGCCTGGTTATTGCAATCATTGGCTTATTCCCCTTTCTCGGTTGGTTAAACTGGATTGTCCTGCCCATTGCAGTAATCGGTTTGCTGATAGGGATTGTGGCAAAGTATAGTACTGGGAGAACATTGAACACCATTGTACTATTGATTGCCATTATCCGATTGATCATCGGTTATGGCATGATTTAGGATGATGAATTGATAACAAACCTGAACCCAATGAATACAAATCACAGGCTTTTTATGATCCTGATCGTAGGATTATTTTTCTGCGCAGCTTGCAAAAACCGAGGATTAAAAAAGGAAACTGAAAAAACGGAAGATAAAATGGAAATAGTAAAAGAACCATTCGGGACCACTCCTGATGGACAGGAGATTGATTTATTCACGTTAACAAACAGCAATGGGATGGTGGCAAAGATCACCAATTTTGGAGGGATATTGACCTCTCTGCTGGTACCTGATAAAAACGGCAATTTGGAAGATGTTGTTCTTGGATTTGATGATTCTAAATCCTATCTGGAGGGTCATCCTCATTTCGGTGCTATTGTAGGAAGATATGGAAACCGAATAGCAAAAGGAAAATTTACCGTTGATGGTGTCGAGTATACTCTTGCAGTAAACAATGGTAAAAACCATCTGCATGGCGGACTGGTTGGTTTTGATAAGGTGGTTTGGGGAGCGGAGCCATTTCAAGATGATAAGAGGCAGGGGGTAATGCTCACCTATGTCAGCCAGGATATGGAAGAAGGTTATCCGGGTAACCTGACTGTAAAAGTAACCTATTCCCTGACCGATCGGGATGAGTTCACGATTGAATATGAAGCGGTAACCGATAAAGCCTGCCCGGTAAACCTGACCCACCATAGTTATTTCAACCTTACTGCCGGAAAGAGCGATATTCTGGATCATGAAATGATGATCAATGCTGACCGGTTTGTTGTTGTTGATGAGGGACTTATCCCTACCGGAGAGCTCAGGGTTGTTGAGGGTAGCGCAATGGACTTTTTATCGCCGCAGACCATCGGATCAAGGATTGATCAGGTGAGCGGTGGGTATGACCATACCTATGTATTGAATGAAGGGGATGATGAGATGGTTCTTGCTGCCAGGGTGCTTGAACCCGTGAGTGGCAGAATAATGGAAGTCTATACCACGGAACCGGGAGTTCAGTTTTATACGGGAAACTTCCTGGACGGGAGCCTGACCGGCAAAAACAGTGTTGTGTACGAAAAGCATTATGGGTTTTGCCTCGAAACACAGCATTTCCCCGATTCACCCAATCAGCCTGAATTTCCTTCTACCATACTCAGGCCGGGTGAAACTTATACTCATTCAACCATATACCGATTCTCAGCCAATCAGTAGACTAACCTAAAATTACGTTACGAATGCACAGTTCACGCAGAGTCATAACCTTGCTCTTTTCAACACTATTTTTAGTACACTTACAGTCAGAAGCTCAGTCGCTGCTGGATCTATCCCTTGATACCTCGAATGGTATACGTGTTAAGGAGTGTTTTCTGGCCGATAGCCAGTTGCTTCAATTTCATTCTCCTCCTCTTCTTTTTACTGTTGAAGTGAATGACGTTCAATTCAGTTCAGGTAACTGTGAGGTTGTTCAGGGCAGCGGAAACCTGCAATTCAATATTGGCGATGAAATTCATGGGATATTGACCCCGGAAACAGGATTTGATAGGGGATGGAAGGCGGTTGTTGCCTTTCAGAACATCTCCGGAGACACACTGAGGATCTCGAATGTTGTTCCTTTCGGGACATCTGACGACCATATTTACCTCACAGGAACCGGTCCATGGGCTCTGGCACGAACAAAGATCTTTATACCCGGAAACGGACCGGTCGGTGTGATACTTCCTGATAATGCATGGGAAATGGGTTATGCCTCGCTGCCAGTAGCAGAAAACCAGTCGCTCTGCGCCATTGCCAGGAGAACGAATTACGAAAATTCTGAGAGAAGACGATATGAAACCATTGTGCCTCCCGGAGCAGGCGTTGAATATACCTTCTATGCAGACCATTTCACGGGCGATTGGCAAAATGGATTGAAGATCATGTTCCAGGAACGATACCTTTTCGACCTGGAAGAGTTTGATGAGACACTGTATGAAAGAGAGGATCTGAAATGGATCAGGAATAAATACACTATGGTTCTGCAGGCTGCATGGGATCACGAATTCTATGATTGGTCCACCGGGAAATATACCCTCTATAACTTCCTGGAAGAGGGAAAAAGGTTACTCGGAGGATGGGATGTTTTTTGCCTGTGGCCTACCTGGCCCAGGCTGGGAGTTGATCAAAGAAACCAGTATGATCTTTACAGAGATCTGCCTTTTGGACTTGAAAAGATCAGCGAAATGGCAAACTATTCCCGGAGCCAGTCAACCCGTTTCTTTATCTCCTATAATCCATGGGACCAGAGCACCCGGCAGGAGGATCATTACAAAGGGCTGGCTCAACTGATTGAACATACGAGTGCCGATGGTGTTGTTCTGGATACCAGAGGAAAATCGAGTATTGAATTACAGCATGCTGCTGATAGTGTAAAACAGGGAGTGATCATGTATTCGGAAGGAATGGCTATTCCCATGGACATGCCAGGAATTATTTCCGGAAGGGTCCACAATGCCATTGTAATGAGCCCTCCACTGAATCTGAATAAATTGATAAAACCCGATTTCGCCATCTTCAGGGTTGTTCAGCGAAATGATGACCGGATCCACAGGGAAGTTGCCATCTCATTTTTTAACGGATATGGAACAGAGATCAATGCATTTGCCCCGGGCAGACCAGACTGGCTCGAAGAGGAGTATGCTTTTCTGGGCCGGACAACCATGATACTTAAAGAAAATTCTGCAGCCTTTCTGAACAAAAACTGGACCCCGCTGATATCATCTACCAGGGATAGCATCTGGATAAATGAATGGAAAGATGATGAAAAAACACTCTATACTGTCCTGAGTTTTGATCCGGATGGCTATACCGGAGCACTCATTAAGGCAATCCCGTCACCCGAACATCACTACATCAGCCTGTGGAATCATGAGGAGCTTGAGTTGCAGCGGTCCGGTGCTGACTGGTATCTGCCTGCTCATATCGAAGCATTCAATAAGCAGTGGTCAAATACACGAAAAGAAGGCAGCCTGGAATGCCTTGCCCGGTTCCCAAATATTCTGAATGCTATGATCAGCAGGGATACTTTGCTGATCCATGCCAGCCGGGGAGACAGGGTGGTTATATGGAAAGGAATGCCCTCTTACCAGGGAATATCCAAAACGTATAATCCTGACTCACTTCAGCTTCGTATCATGGATCTCTTCGGTCGTTACGAAGGAAAAATAGTGATCCAGTTGTTTGAAGAGAATACCCTGCTTGATGAACGGGTGGCAAAAATACTACCCGGAAAACCCTGGATGATCAGCCAGGTAAAACATACTACCAGGGTAAAGAGACCCTTTGCCAATATGGAGGAGATACCTGCTGGTGATTTCTATTTTTCAGTGACGAACGATGACCAGTTCATTCCATATCCCGATTATACCACTCCTGAAAAAGTCCATGTTGAGCGGTTTTTCATGGATGAATATCCGGTGACCAACGCCGGTTTTTATGAATTCATGATATCTTCCAGCTACCAGCCCGCTGATCCTGTTAATTTCCTTAAGCATTGGGAAAATGGGACTTATCCACAGGGGCAGGATAATTACCCCGTGGTGTATGTCTCCCTCGATGATGCCCGGGCATATGCCGAATGGGCGGGCAAACGCCTCCCCACAGAAATAGAATGGCAATATGCTGCACAGGGGACGGATGGAAGGATCTGGCCATGGGGCAATGAGTTTCATGGGACAAAGTGCAACAATGCCTTTGAACGGCCTACACCGGTTGACGCCTTTCCGAAAGGAATGAGCCCATTTAATATTGCTGATCTGGTGGGGAATGTGTGGCAAATGACAAATGATGTGTACGACAATGGAAGCTACTACTTTAACATCATCCGGGGAGGCAGTTATTATAATCCCACCTCAAGCATATGGTACGTGAAAGGGGGGCCACAACCCTTGAATAAAACGCAGATGTTTCTACTGGTATCCCCGGGATTTGACCGCTGTGCCACCGTGGGATTCCGATGCGTGAAAGATGCGGAGTGATGCCGGAAAAAACAGCCTGAAGAACGTTGTATTTTTTTGCTTTACAACTTAGCATTATGTTTGTAAAATCCATGGAGAGATTATATCTTTCAACTTTTAATAGAATCCAATTTCATATCATTGCCAGGAGCATCAATAATACGCCATATTAACCTAATTGTAAACAGATGAAAACAATCCATTCCAGTTCATTGATCAAGGTTTTCCTTGTTGTAGTTTCCGTAGTACTACTGTCAGGTTGTGGAACAACCAAAATGGCAATAAAGAAATATGGAGGCTCCTGGGAATACCAGCTTGATACACCTGAAGGTTCTTTTAAAGGTGTAATGGTCATCAGTCATGATGGTGAGAAATTTATTGGGAGAATAGACTCAGATCAGGGATCGATAGATTTGGAGGACCTGAAGATCGAAGAGGGAAACCTTACTACACATTTCAGTGTGGGGAGCTATCTTATTGAAATAAGCGGTGAGTTCAATGAAGATGAGTTTACAGGAACCATAGGGCCTCCGGAATACCAGATGCCGTTTACTGCTGCGAGGGTAAAATAACCAAGACAGAGTAAATAATATCTGGTGCAGGTTACACTATATTCCATACGCTTTGATACGGGAATTTTAGCCTGAAATCATTTTGTTGATCCGGGAGCTTTTATTGCTTCATCGATCTTCATTTTCTTCCCGGTTTCTTCTGATTGTCCTGCCTGTCTCATTTTAAAAAAAAGTCGTAAACTTACAGCAGGGAAAGGGCATTGAAATGAATAGACGAAGGATTCTTGTTTTTCTGTTTATTCCCACCTTTATTTTTGCTTTTGGCCAGGAAAAAGATTTCAGCGACTGGAAGGGGGAATTCCTGCAGGGAAAAAAAACACTGTACTCCTCCCGGGCAAAGGCTAACTACATTGCCCTGGATGACTATGATGTAACATTCTATTTCCTTGACCTGGAAGCAAACAACACGTCCACTACCATTTCAGGAAATGTTACCATTGGAGCAACTGCTGTTGTATCATCACCTCAGACCCTGGTATTTGAATTGAATGATAACCTTATCATCGATTCAGTACTGGTAAACGAAGTCAGGCATGAGGTAATCAGGGAAAATAACATGGTAACCATTGATCTTGAAATCCCTATTCCTGTTAAAGAGTATTTTTCTGTGCAGGTCTATTACAGGGGGACTGTGATTTCGGATGGTTTTTTCTCCGGGATGAGTACTGGTACCAGCCCATCCTGGGGAAAACAGGTAACATGGACTCTGTCCGAACCGTACAGTGCCCTCGACTGGTTCCCATGCAAGCAGGTCCTTTCGGATAAGGCAGATTCTGTATATGTTTTTATTACAACCGATAACTCCCTCATGGCAGGTTCCAACGGGATACTAACCGATGTTGTTCCGTTACCGGGAAATAAGGTCAGGTACGAGTGGAAAACACACCACCCTATTGCCTATTACCTGATATCCATGACCATTGCTGATTACCAGGATTACAGTCTGTATGCCCATCCCGATGGATTTTCCGATTCGATACTGATCCAGAATTACATTTACGATCATCCGGATTACCTTTCTCAGAACAAATCATTGATTGATAATACAAAAGAACTGGTTGAACTGTTTTCCAGCCTGTATGTTCTTTATCCTTTCTATGATGAGAAATACGGTCACTGTCTGGCACCGTTGGGTGGTGGCATGGAACATCAGACCATGACCACCTTAGCAGATTTCCGGTTTTTTCTGGTAGCGCATGAACTGGGGCACGGTTGGTTTGGTGATTACGTTACCTGTGCCACCTGGATGGATATCTGGATCAATGAAGGATTCGCCTCCTATTCGGAATACCTTGCATACCAGTATCTTATCTCCCAGGAAAATGCAGATGGATGGATGCTTAACGCGCAGAGCCAGGCTTTGATGGAACCGGATGGAAGTGTTTATGTCCCGTTTGAGGAGATCAGTAATGTAAGCCGGATCTTCAGCGGGAATCTCTCCTACAAGAAAGGGGCAGCCCTCCTTCACATGATCCGGTTTGAACTGGATAAAGATTCACTCTTTTTTGAAACACTGGAGAGCTTCCTGAATCAATATGGGAATGATGTAGCCACAGGACTCGATTTCAGGGATGTACTGGAATCGGTATCCGGAAAGGATTTTTCAGAATTCTTTGAACAGTGGTATTTTGGGAAAGGATATCCCATTTTTGAAATTAACTGGAGTCAACGTGGTGATTCAGTGATGGTCCGGTCAACCCAGACCGGTTCCTCAGGCTCAACACCACTTTTTAAAACTTCATTGGAGTTTCGTTTGTTCTGTGATGGTGGGGATACAGTGGTCAGGGCGTACCAGGATCAGAATACCCAGGATTTTGTTTTTTTAATCCCTGATATCGTGCAATCCCTTGTTGTGGACCCTGGTAAATGGCTGCTTAAAAAGGTCAATGCCATTAATCATGTTTCGGACATTGATTTCAACCGGTCGCATCTTTTTGCGATCTGGCCGAATCCGGCTGGAAATACGGTACATATCCATTTCAAAAACAGCAACAGGGAACATATTGTAATCATCTCAGGTCTTTCGGGAAAGATTGAAAAAGCATTCAAAACCCGGAATGACCAGATGGAACTATCCCTTGGCTTTCTTCCTCAGGGAGTGTTCATTGTGACGGTGGAAGAGGAGGGCAGGAGATCCGTTCAGAAACTTGTAAAGTACTAGGATTTCGGTTTTCTGTGAGACTTTGAGAGGGAGAGACGAAGAGACTGAGGGACTTAGGGACGAAGAGAGGTGAGTTCTCGGCTCTCGGTCCTCGGTAATAGAAGTTATGAGTTATACGTTGATAAGTTAAAAGTTAAGTCTCCAGTTTAAAACTAACATCAATGTCCTCAATAACTTAATAACAGTCCGCCATGTGGCTATGTGAAATAGGAATAATCCCGGAAAGAGTGCAAAAGTAAGATTTAATTTCATATTGTTGGCGGACTAAATAACTCACTAACCATTAGATAACAATAAATTACATGAGTCACGCGAATGCGTGACAAATGAATAACTGCTTGATCACTTAGGCACTTTCCATTTCCTCGATACCTGCAATTATCTGCCATCCATTTCAATGCGTACACAATAACCATTGCATGACAATCGTCAAACCTCTTTCTCTTCCAGGACAATCTTCTTCTTTCCTTTAAGGGCGAATCCCAGCATCAGCAGACCAAACACCAGGCTGAAAATACCGGTCCAGAGATTGATGTTGATATCATAGGAGATCTTATAGAGTTCACTGTTTGATGAGGAGAACAATCCAAACAGGGTTAGCAATAACCCCAGGATTGTAAACATTAGACCGATTGGAAAGCGAATATCTACACCCATAACGTTTTTTTTTACCAGAATAATATTGTAAATGCTATTGCCATAATGCTCACAAGGATGGCTAATGTAGCCGGCCGTTTATACCAGACCATCTCCTTATCAACCAGCCTTGGAGTGAGGGAATATACCAGTCCTTTAAGCTGTTCATTTGTTTTCAGTTTTCTGGTTAGCAGCGAGATCAGGACGGTAACGACAAAACAGGCTGCAAAGGCATATATCGCGGTCCAGAAATTTTGTGCCATCTCACTGTGGTAATGATGGACAATAGTTCCCAGCCATCCTCCTTTTATTTGCGAATGCAACCCCACGGGAGCGGTCAGTCCGTGATGAATGGCTGCGGCGACCGTTCCCGCAATCAATCCGTAAAAGGCTCCGTGACCTGTCGTTCGCCTGGTGAACATGCCCAGCAGGAAGGTTGCAAACAGCGGGGCATTAACAAATGCAAAGATCAGCTGCAGGAAATCCATGACGTTGTTGAATGACTTCGCTACATAGGCGGCCAGGATGCTTACGGTTATTCCGAAAACAGTGGTTAGTCGACCAACCCGAAGGT
>Ga0315553_10003371_pt1 | contig 12416 bp, 13 predicted proteins | sample SalMarSW160140MG_FD_203099 | JGI IMG/M metagenome (GOLD analysis project Ga0315553, IMG submission 203099) | Salt marsh sediment microbial communities from the Plum Island Ecosystem LTER, Massachusetts, United States - Salt Marsh Sediment SW1601-40 ... | reverse complement strand
CCGCCATGCGCCAGCTCTGGCAAACCGGCTGGATGCCGAACCGCGCGCGCATGATCGTCGCCTCGTTCCTGGTGAAGCATCTGCTGCTTCCCTGGCAGGAGGGCGAGGCCTGGTTCTGGGACACGCTGGTCGACGCCGACCTCGCCAACAATGCCGCGAGCTGGCAATGGGTCGCGGGCTGTGGCACCGATGCAGCCCCCTACTTCCGCGTGTTCAACCCCGTGTTCCAGGGCCGGAAATTCGATCCGAACGGCGATTACGTGCGCGCCTTCGTGCCGGAGCTGGCGAAGCTCCCGGCCTCCGACATCCATGCGCCGTGGGACGTGCCGGACCTCCTTCTCGCGCAATCGGAAATTGCGTTGGGACGCACCTATCCAAGACCGATCGTGGAGCACGCCGCAGCGCGCGCCCGCGCGCTTCAGGCCTTCGCCGCAATACGGAACGACTGACGTAAGTCAGAACCATCGATGCGGCGATGCACCTCCTGGCCGTAATGGCCAAATCCGGGTAGTCTTGCCGCAAGGTGATGAGTCGCCATCAAGGCGACGCTCATGCTGGGCAGGTGGGAAACGAAGGATGCACGAGCTCGATCCCCTTCTCCTCTCGCGCATCCAGTTCGCCTTCACTGTCTCCTTCCACATCCTGTTTCCGTCTTTCACCATCGGCCTCGCCGCGTGGCTCATGGTACTCGAGGCGCTGTGGCTCAAGACCGGCAACAAGGTCTACGCCGACCTCTCCCGCCAATGGACCAAGATCTTCGCCGTGTCCTTCGGCATGGGCGTCGTCTCGGGCCTCGTCATGTCCTACGAGTTCGGCACCAATTGGAGCGAGCTGTCGCGGCGCGGCGGCAACGTCATCGGCCCGCTGCTTTCCTACGAGGTGCTGACCGCCTTTTTCCTCGAAGCGGGCTTCCTCGGCATCATGCTGTTCGGCCGCGGGCGCGTGCCGAAATGGGTGCATTTCTTCGCCACCTGCATGGTCGCCGCCGGCACGCTGATCTCGGCCTTCTGGATCCTCTCCGCCAATAGCTGGATGCAGACGCCGCAAGGCTTCACCGTCGACGATCAAGGCGTGCTCCATGTCGCCGATTGGTGGAAGGTGATCTTCACCCCGTCCTTCCCCTACCGTTTCGCCCACATGGTCGCCGCCGCCTATCTCACCACCGCCTTCGTGGTCGGCGGCATCGGCGCCTGGTACATCTTGCGCAACAAGAGCGTGCCTCACGGGCGTGTCATGCTCGGCATGGCGATGAGCCTCATCTTTTGGCTGGCGCCGCTCCAGCTCCTGATCGGCGATCAGCATGGGCTGGACGCGCTTAAGTACCAGCCTGCAAAGATCGCCGCGGTCGAGGCCAATTGGGAAACCCGCCGCGAGATGCCGCTCGTGCTGTTCGCCATTCCCGATCCCAAGACAGAGAGCAACCTTTTCGAAATTGCCATCCCGGACCTCGGGAGCCTCATCCTCACCCATGACTGGGACGGCGAGGTGCGCGGGCTGAAGTCGTTTGCGTCCGACGACCGGCCCAACCCGATCATTCCGTTCTTCGCCTTCCGCATCATGGTCGGTATCGGGCTGATCATGATCGCCCTCGGGCTTGTCGGCGCGGTGCTGTGGCTGATGGGCCGGCTCTTCACCACGCGGTGGTACTTGCACTTGATGTCGTGGGCCACGCCGGCGGGCTTCATCGCCGTGCTCTCCGGCTGGTTCGTGGCCGAGGTCGGGCGCCAGCCTTGGGTGGTCTACGGCCTGCTGCGCACCGCCGACGCCGTGTCGCCAGTGCCCGGTGGCAGCGTGTTCACCTCGATCGTCCTCTTCGTTCTCGTCTACGGCATCGTGTTCGGCGCCGGCATCTACTACATGGCCAAGCTCGTGATCGGCGGTCCCGAGGAGACAGCACCACCGGCTAAGGACGATGCGGAGCTTTCTCACAGGCCCATGGCGGCGGCGGGAAATCCATGAGGATCATGCGATGACAGCCACAGCCACAGCCGTCGACATGAGCCAGGTGCTTCCCGTCCTGTTGCCGCTCGTCTGGGCTGCGATCCTGGCGCTCGGCGTGTTCCTCTACGTGCTGCTTGGCGGATACGACCTCGGGCTCGGCGTGCTGTTTCCGATCGCGCCTTCCCATAAAGACCGCGACGCCATGATGGCCTCCGTCGCGCCGTTCTGGGACGGCAACGAGACGTGGCTCGTGCTCGGCGGCGGTGGCCTGCTCGCCGCCTTCCCCCTCGCCTACTCGGTCATGCTGCCGGCGCTCTATATCCCGGTCATTCTCATGCTGCTCGGGCTGATCCTGCGCGGCGTCGCCTTCGAGTTTCGCTTCAAGGCCGCCCGCCATCGCTGGGCTTGGGACCTCGCCTTTGCCGGCGGCTCGACGGTCGCCGCGCTCGTGCAAGGCGGCACGATCGGCGCCTTCGTGCAGGGCTTTGCCGTCACCAACAATCAGTTCTCCGGCGGACCGTTCGACTGGCTCACACCGTTCTCCGTGGTCACCGCCATCGCCGTGCTCTCGGGCTACGTGCTCTTGTCGGCCGGCTGGCTCATCATGAAGGCCGACGAGGCCTTGCGCGAATGGGCCTATGGCGTGGCGCGCTGGGCGCTCATCGCCGTCACCTTCTTCATCGTCGTGTTCAGCATTTGGACGCCGCTGCTTCATCCCAACATTGCCGCACGCTGGTTCTCGCCCGGCAACATCATCATGTTCTGCCCCGTGCCGTTGCTCACCGCGCTTTCCATCGTCGCCTTGTGGTGGGGCATCAAGGAGCGCCAGCGTTACGCGCCGTTCCTGTGGGGCACCGCCATCTTCCTGCTCTGCTATATCGGGCTTGCGATAAGCCTGTTCCCCTACATCATCCCGCCGGACATCACCGTGTGGCAGGCCGCGGCCGCGCCCGAATCCCAGCTCTTCATGCTGTACGGCGCGATCCCCTTACTGCCCATCATCCTGGGCTACACGGCGTACTCTTATTACGCCCTGTGGGAAGCGCCCTCGACCGACGCCTATCACTGATGCAGTCCGCCGCATCCTTGGCGTGCCTGGACCCGGAACCGGCGGTCGGCATCCGAGTTGAGTCCTCCCTGCCATAGGAGGCTCCAATGGGTGTTCTCGACAACATTTTCGGCTCAGACTCTGGCTCCGCCGTTCCCGGCGGGAATATCTCAAAACCCCTCATCATCGCGCTGATGGCGCTGCTTGCCTCGAGATATTTCAGCGGGGGCAAAGCTTCGTCCACCGGAGCGACCCCGCCGGAATCCGCCGACGAAACCTCGCCTGGCACGATTCTCGATGGCCTCGGCGGCCTTCTGAAGCAGTTCCAGCAGAACGGCCTCGGCGAGGTCGTGAACTCATGGATCGGCAGCGGTCCAAACAAGACGATCACGGCCGACCAGGTCACCCAAGCGCTCGGCCCGGACACGATCGACGCGCTGGCCAAGCGCACGGGCCTCTCTCCGGAACAAATTCGGACCGCCCTGTCGCAACTCCTCCCCAATGCCGTCGATCGGCTGACACCACAAGGGCGGCTGCCGAGCACACAGGAAATCAACCGGCTGGCGAGTTAGCCAATTCGCGGCTCAGAGCCTTAGAAGGACACACTTCTCATGTCGATATTGGCTTGGATCATCTTGGGCCTGATCGCTGGCTTCATTGCCAGCAAGATCGTCAACCACACCGGGCAGGGTCTGCTCCTGGACATTGTGCTCGGAATCGTCGGCGCTGTGATTGGCGGCTACATCTTCGTTGCGTTAGGCGCGACGGGCGTCACAGGCTTCAACCTCTACAGCATGTTCGTCGCTGTTATTGGTGCCGTGGTGCTGCTCGTAGTCGTCAACGCAGTCATGGGCCGCAGGGCCTAGGACGGTACATCGGCTGATCACCACTCGCCGGCGAGGTCCTTCTGCTCGAGCCGCCGCTTGAGCAGCATGATCTTGCCGTACGCCTTCTCGATACGGGTGCGCGAGATCCGCCCGTCGCACACGGCCCTGAGGAGTGCGGCCTGGATCCTCACGCCGATCTCAGGATCGTTCGACTTCACGTTCGAGAACACGATGATGTCGGTGCCGGCATTGACCGCCTTCACCGCGAGCTCCTCCGGCGGAAATTTGTCACGCACCGCGCCCATCTCCATGTCGTCGCTGATGATGACACCGTTGAAGCCGATCCAATGCTTGTTGCGTAACGCCCGCACCGCCTTGGCCGACAGCGACGCCGGCACGCCTTCCATGTCGCTAAAGCGCGGCTGATAGAGATGCCCGATCATCACCGCATCGAGCAGCCCCGCCTTGGCGAGCCGGCGATAGGGCTCCAGCTCGATCTCCCGCCAAGTCTTGGAGATGTCGGCCAAGGTCTTGTGGCTGTCCGTGGTGCTCGAGCCGTGACCGGGAAAATGCTTGGCCACGGTGACGACGTTCGCTTGCCGGTGCGCTTCGATGAAGGCCGTGGCCAACGCCGTCACGGTATCGGGATCGGCGCTGAAGCTCCGGTCGCGCGCTCCGATCACCGGGTTTTGCGGATTGAGGTTGAGATCGACGACCGGCCCAAGATTCATGTTGAAGCCGGCGTCGGCAAGCTCTTCAGCCATCTTCGCGTAGAGTCGCTCTGCCGCTTCCGGCGAGGCATAGCTCGGATTCCGTCCCACGCTCGCGGCCGACGGAAAATGCTTGTAACCGTTCCACCGGTCGAGCCGCTGCACCTTGCCGCCTTCTTGATCGACGGCGATGAACGGCACGGGCTTCGATCGTGCATCACGCAAATAGCCGGTCAGCGCCTTGAGCTTGTCGGGCGAGCCGATGTTCTCCTCGAACAGCACCACGCCGCCGATCGCGCCGTCGGCGAGTTGGCGGCGCGCGGCGAGGACGCCCGCGTCCCTCTCGTTGTCGCCGTGAAACCCGACCATGATCATCTGCCCGATCATGGCTTCGAGGTGAGACGTGTCGCAGGACGTGGGCGACGCAGGGAGCGGCGCCGCCGGCGGGCTCGCTGCAACGCACACTGCGGCAAGAAGAGCCAGAACGGCCTGGAGCGAGGAGCGAAGGGAAAAAGTCGGGGACATCTGGCCGGAGGGTTTAGGGACGAAATTTGCCACGATTGTGAATAGACTTGGCCGCGCCCAAGGGGGAGGAGCATATGGGAAGTGCCCAATGAACCGTAGCATCTTCACGTCCCTGGCTGCCTTTTGCCTTACGGGTGGGCTTGCCATCGACGTCGCCTTGGCCGAGCCGAAAGCGCCGACCGAGGAAGAGAACGCCGATGCGGCCTTCGCCAAGAGCTTCCTCGGCAAGACCTATTCGGGCGATTTCGAGATCGAGGGCTGGACGGATTTCGGCGGCGGCCTCGTCGTGCCCCCCATCTGGCTCCATCAGTATCAGCGCGAGGACGGCACCAACCTCGTGCTGACCAGCCGCGAGACGGTGCCCGACACGGCCGCATTGCCCGCCACCTATGTGGTGACGGACGCGCTCATCCTGCCGCCCCCTCAGAAGGGCCTCGACTTCGTCGTGGCCTGCACGCAAGGCGACGATCCGACCTTGCGCTTCATGGGCGAAGCGAAAGGCCCTGAGGAAAAGGAGTGGTGGACCGACGTGCGCCGCGCCTGGGAGATCTCCCTCGAAACGGGAGAGATCACCTCGGTCTCGGCCAAGGGCATCAAGTGCACCAACATGTCTTGGGGCCAGTAGGCGTCGTCGGCTTCCGGAAGGACGTCGAGGTCCGATAGAGGGGCACGGGTGGACCAGCTGATCTTCGTGATGACGATTCTCGCAGCACTCGGCACCGGCCTGCTCGCGGGAAATTTCTTCGCCTTCTCCGCCTTCCTGATGAAGGCCCTGGGTCGTCTTCCCGCCGAGCGCGGCATCGTCGCCATGCAGGCCATCACCACCGCGATTCGGAGCCCCGTCTTCCTCGTCCTGTTCTTCGGTACCACGGCGCTCTGCGCCGTGCTCGCAGGCGCGGCCCTTCTTCATTTGGAGAAGCCCGGCACCGGCTATCTGCTCGCGGGCAGCCTGCTCTTTCTCCTGGGCGCGTTTCCCGTGACCATGATGGGCAACGTGCCGCTCAACACTCAGCTCATCGCGGCGACGCCCGACACGAAGGACGGACGCGATCTGTGGAAGCGGTTCCAGGCGTCATGGGTCATGTGGAACCACGTCCGCACCATCGACGCGCTCGGCTCTTGCGCGCTGCTCATCCTGGCGCTCGCACACATGGGAGGCTCTTAGGCGCCCGCACCGCCCCTTACGGGCAGACGGCACTCCGGCGCTCCGCCTGGTCCTTGATATAGGTGGGCTTCGCGGAGAATGAGCGCGTCAGGTTGTCGATCAGCGTCCAGCCGTCGAAGGCCCCGTCGTCGTCGTAGTCGACCCTGACGAGAACGCCATTGTCCTCGCCGATGCGCGCCGTGTTGGCATAGCAGATCTGCGCCACCAGACCCCGCCCGAGCCCAGGCTCGCAGACTTTGTACGCGCGCCCGCAATGCTCCGTGCTTGCGAGCGGGCCGGGCGGCAACGCGCCCGTCGCCCGGATCAGCGCATTGCCGTTGCAGGCGAACCGCCGTTGCTTATAGACCGCTTGCGTCCGCGCCTCGGCCACGGCATAGGGGCCTTCGCGGGTCCAGAACCCGATGGACCGCCCGGCGAACGCGGCGTTCTGCACGTCGGTATCGAGGTCGAGGCCGCCGACGCATTTGCCGCCCGCCTTCTGTCTGAACCACGTCGTCTCGGTCCAGTTCTGGAAGAGATTCCACTGCCCTGAATTGTGGAATTGCGACGAGCCGGCATAGGCGCGCGAGGCGGAGAGCCACGTGAAGTCGATCAGCCCGTGCTCCTTCAAGAGCATCAGCGAATCGCCGCTGCCATAGGCGCCGACCAGATAGCCTGCGTCGTTCAGCCGGCGCCGCACCACCGTGAAATACTCGATCATCTTCTTGGCGGTCGCGGTGTCGGACCGGTCGAAGTTGAAGTCGACGCCGAAATAGATGGCGGTGTTGGGCGGCTGGCCGAGGGCTTGGGCCTGGGCCACAGCGGCGGCGGCATCGAGCGCCGCTTCCGTTTTGGCCGAGTGGGGCGGGTTCGCCGGCCGCGCGCAGTTCGCATCCTTGAGAGTGAAGAGGTTGCCCTTCCGCGACAGGGACTTTCCCTGAAATTTATATTTGCTGCTCGAGAGGTACTGATAGATCGACAGCACCGCGAACCCGTTGTCGAGGATCGCATCGATCTCGCTGCCGGGCTCGCCGGGCAACCCGTTGTCGATGAGGCGCTTGCCGTCCCATTGCTTGCAGCGCCCGTAATAGCGGCCGATCACCTTGACGCCAGCGGCCTTCAGCTCCGGCAGGTGGTCCTTCACGTTGCGCGACGTGTCGATGATGGCGATGCGGCCGGCATCGTCCTTGGCCGCCGCGCCAAAAGGCGTCAGCAAGATCGAAATCAGCAGCAGAATAGGCCCGTGACGAGGCAAATCGGGGTCCCTCCAGGGCTCGAACCTGCCCGGAAGCCATGGTCGAATCGTGGCAAGGATCAAGCGCCGGTCCCCGGATGAGATCAGTCCCAAACCGGCTTTTTCTCCTCGGCGCCGAGCGCCGTCATGGAGCCTTGCAGCGCCGCCACGAAGTCATTGTAGGTGCCGGTGCCGTAGAGCGCCTCGCCCACATGGACCGTGCAGTTGAACGGCACGAGCACGGTCGAGCCCTTGGGCAGCGCCTTGCCGAGCCCGTGCATATAGATGGGAATGATGGGCACGTTCGGCCTCGCGCAAGCCAAATGGCCGATGCCCTTCTTGAGCGGACCCAACGTCTCCGGATCGCCGCGCGATCCCTCCGGAAACAGCACGAGGATCTCGCCGCGGTCGAGCGCCTCCTCGCACGCAAGGAGCGGGTTGCCGCCCTCCTTGCCGCTGCCCCGCTTCACCGGGATGATGCCGATGATGTTGGTGACGAACCACCCCTTCGCCTTGCTCGTGAAGAAATAGTCGACCGCCGCCACGGGCCGGAGCTTCGGCAGCAGCTTGAGCGGCATCAACGACATCAGCGCCAGTGCATCGAGGTTCGAATTGTGGTTGGCGGCGAGCACCGCCGGCCCGTCCTTCGGCAAGCGCTCGCGGTGGCGCACCGTGAGGCCGAGCGCGACGAGGATCAGCGCCCGCACCACCACGGCGAAGAACAGGAAGCGCAACAGCCTGATGAACGGGTTCCGGCTCACGGGGCGCGCCTCATGGCGTGAAGAAATAGCGGAAGAAGTGGAAGAAGGCGGGCGCCGCGTAGGTGAGGCTGTCCACCCGGTCGAGAATGCCGCCATGGCCTGGGATCAGCCCGCCCGTGTCCTTGACCCCGAGATCGCGCTTCACCGCCGAGATGGTGATATCGCCGAGGAACCCGGCGGCCCCGATCACCGCGCCGGCGAGCGCCGACCAAGCCATGTCCATGGGCGTGAGATAGGGGCCGAGGAAGGCGGCGGCCGCCGTCGTGGTGAGCACCCCGCCGACCAGCCCTTCCCAGGTCTTCTTCGGGCTCACCTTCGGGGTCACCTTGTGGCGGCCGATGAGCTTGCCCCAGGTGTATTGCGCCACGTCGTTGAACTGGGTGAGCACGACGACGAAGAACAGGAGCCCGACGCCGCCGGCCACCGGGTTATCGACCTCGCCCGACGCGAGCAGCATGGCCAGGTGGCTCAGCGCAAATACGGTCAGCATCAGCCCCCAGGAGAGCGTGCCGACCGCGCGCAAGAAGCCTTGCGTGTCGCCGCGGAGCGCCATGAGCGCCGGAAAGAACAGGAACAGCCACACCGGCACGAACACGATGAACATGCCGTACCAGTCGATCGCCGCCCAATAATACTGGATGGGAATGGCGAGATAGGCGAACAGCAGCAGCCCGCGGTCGATGGGCCGCGTCGGAATCAGCGACAGATATTCCTTCAGCGCGAGATACGAGACGAAGGCGAGGAAGACGATGGCCACCGTCGTATTGACGGCGATGGAGAAGGTGAAGGCGCCGATCATCCACCACCAGGACTCGGTTCGCTGGACGAGTTCGTGATACCGGTCGGCGGGGCCGCGCAGGCGCAAGCCCCACACGATGAGCGAGGCGATGACGAGGAGCGCCCACACGCCGGCGGTGGCATAGACCACGGGCTCCGGAAGGCCGAAGACGAGGGTCATGGGGCCTCGGCGACGATACGGCGCGCGCGATTGAATACGGTGCGTGCCGCGAGCGCGAGCATGACGGCGAGATAGACGTTCGTCCACAGGCCCGGCGTGAAGCCGATGCCGATAAGGACGGCCAGCAGACCGAAGGCGAAGGCACGGTCGCTTTTGCCGAGCGGCCCGTCATAGCGGCGGGACGCGTTGATGAGCGGCCCGAGCGCGCCCGCCATCTCGGCGATGATGCCGGCCACCACCACGAGCGCCACGAGGCCTGCGCTGACCCCGGGGATGAGCGCGAGCGGCAGGTAAAGCGCGGCGTCCGAGATCACGTCCGACAGCTCGTTGAGCACGGCCCCGTGCGCCGTTGCCTGACCGTGCTCCTTGGCCATGATGCCGTCGATGGCATTGAGCGCCATGCGCACGAACAGCGTGACCGGAAGCATCAGCAACGGCAGCGCGGCGCCGGGCGCAAGCGCGAGCAATGCGCCTTGCGCGACGCTGAGAACAAGCGCGGCAGTCGTGACGCCGTTCGCGGTGGCGCCGGCGCCTACGAGATACGCAGCAGCCGGGCGCAGCAGCGCCTGAAACTTCGGTTTCAGATCGTAGATGGTGGCCAAAGCCTATTTGCCCTGGGGAGAAGTCAGCGCATCCAATTCACGCAGAAGAATATCAGAGCCGCCAGCGCCGCGGCAGACGGCACGGTGATGGCCCAGGCCGCGATGATGCCCATGAAGTGCGACCGGCGCACGAGCTTGCGGCGCCTGAGCTCGTCGGGATTGGCAAGCACGCCGCGCCGCACCTGCTTATAGCGCTTGTGCGTCCTGATGTAGTTCCGCCGCCGCCGGCTGTGGGTCGTGTAGTACTCGCGGAAGAAGCCGACGCCGAACACCGCGCCGACGACGATATGTGTGGTCGACACCGGCAGACCGAGCTGCGAGGCGACGAGCACGGTCAGCGCCGCGGACAGCGCGACGCAGAAGGCGCGCATCGGGTTCATCTTTGTGATCTGCTCACCGACGACGCGCACAATGCGCGGGCCGAACAAGAAAAGGCCGAGGCTGATGCCCACCGCGCCGATCAGCATCACCCAGAACGGCACGCCGACCTGGCTCGCGAGTGCACCGGACTGCGCGCTGCTGAGGATCGCCGCGAGCGGTCCGACGGCGTTGGCCACGTCGTTCGAGCCGTGCGCGAAGGAGAGCAACGCCGCCGAGCAGATCAGCGGCAGGTGGAATAGCTTCCGTAGGGCCTGATTGCGGTTCTCCATGCCTGCCGAAAGGCTGCGCACCCATGGCCTCGCCGCGAGATAGACGAGGGCGAAGACCAGGACGGTAATCGTGGCAAGCGCGGGAAATTCCGGCTTCCACACATGGTTCAAGCCTTTCAACACGAGATAGGCGGAGAAGGTGGCGGCCATCAGCGCGACAAGGAGCGGCACCCATCGCCGCGCCGCGGCGATCTTGTCCTCCTGGTAGATCAGATTGACCTTGACGAAGGCGAGTAGCGCCGCCGCGACGACGCCGCCGATCAAGGGCGACAGCAGCCAGCTTAGGAAGATCGACGCCACGACCATCCAGTCGACGACGTGTGGGCCGATCGCCGCGAGTCCGGCGCCAAGCACGCCGCCGACGATGGCGTGGGTCGTCGACACCGGCGCGCCGAGATACGTGGCGAGATGCACCCATAGCGCCGAGGCGAGCAGCGCGGACATCATGATCCACACGAACGTCTCGGCGTTTGGGACCAGGGCCGGATCGATAATGTCTTTGGAGATCGTCTTGACCACGTCGCCGCCCGCGATCAGCGCGCCCGCGCACTCGAAGATCGCGGCGATGACGAGAGCCCCGGTCATGGTCAGCGCCCGCGCGCCGACCGCCGGTCCGACATTGTTGGCCACGTCGTTGGCGCCGATGGTGAGCGCCATGTAGCCGCCGATCACCGCGGCCACGATCAAGAGATAGCTGTTTTGCGCCGGTCCGACCTGCGAGCTCGCGAGCACCCCGGCGATGGCCAGGAAGAGCAGCGCCACGCCGACCGCAAGTCGGTTGCGCGCGACTGCGCGCGTCGCCTCCTCGAGGCGCTCGATCTTGCGGAGATCCTTGTCGAGCGAGGTCTTCCGGACCTTGGGCGCGCGAACGGCGAGCGCCTCTTCGTCCCGCAATGTCATGGATGGCGTGCTCTCGAGGTCCGACACAGCACGGTCATAGGGTCTCTCGGACGAGGCCACAACCACGCCCTGCGGTTCGCCACAGCTTTTCGCCTCAGGGGTGGATAACGGGCAACGGCTTCAGGTCAGCCCTGGCTGGCAAAGTCTCGCAGGACCGCCGCAAGTTGTGGCTCGCGGACCATGGACGCCGCATTGGCCGCCTCGATCCACATGGCTTTGCGGGCCTGCTTTTCCGGCCAATCGAGCGCTTGGCAGCGGGCCTTGAGGGTGTAGACGTCGACGCTGCACTTGGCCCAGGAGAAGAGGTGGAGGCGCTTGGTATAGAGGAAGCTGCCGATCGGCGCCGGACTGATGTCACCCTCCAGGCCCGCCTCCTCGCGCGCCTCGCGCGCCGCCAACGCCGCGTCTTCCATGCCGGCTTTGGGCCAGCCCTTGGGGATCGTCCAATGGCCGCGCCCGCGCGTGGTGATGAGGAGGACCAGAGGACCGTCCGCCGTCTCCACGAAGGGCAGTGCCGCGACTTGTTTCAAAGGTGGCTTCATCGCTTGCGAAACCGAATCCGATTCGAGGCCCGAGCTATGCCAGCTTTAGCGGGCCTATTCCGACAAATTCGTGACAAGCACGTCCTGAAATCGCTTCCAAAATAGTTCATTGGCGCGCTTCTGGTAACAGTCCGACTCGAACACGGTGAACGCATCGGACGATCCTTCACTTCGCTTGCTCTTGAGCCTGGGCCAGCAGCGCCTCGACCTTCGGCATGATCTTCTCGACGATAACCGCGACGCCCGTGCCGTTGGGGTGGATGCCGTCCTTTTGCATCAGCCCATCATTGAGCGCGGCGCCGTCCAAGAAGAACGGGTAGAGGAGCACGTCGTACTTCGCGGCGAGATCCGGATAGATCGCGCGGAATTGCTCCACATATTCGTTCCCCATATTGCGCGGCGCCTCCATGCCGGCGAGCAGCACGGGCAGGCCTTTGGCTTGGGCCTTCTCGATGATCTTGGCGAGTGCCTGCTCCGTTCCCTCGGGCGGAATGCCTTGCAGCGCATCGTTGCCGCCGAGCTCGACGATCACGGCGCCCGCATCGTCCGGCAGCGCCCAGTCGAGCCGCTGCAA
>Ga0315553_10003370_pt1 | contig 12419 bp, 9 predicted proteins | sample SalMarSW160140MG_FD_203099 | JGI IMG/M metagenome (GOLD analysis project Ga0315553, IMG submission 203099) | Salt marsh sediment microbial communities from the Plum Island Ecosystem LTER, Massachusetts, United States - Salt Marsh Sediment SW1601-40 ... | reverse complement strand
AAAGCAGTGAAGACCCCATTCCATGAATGTGTCTCTGGTTTCAGGGTGTTTTGTTACAACCTCAAGAATTGTCATTTCCTTCGTAATGGTACTCATTGTACATCTCCTATTAACAATCGTGAATTGTTTGCTTTTAATCTTTTAGTTAAGATACATCTAAAAAACGTATCTATTACCAACGCTAAGTCCTAGCGTAACATCAGATAATTCTTGAGCAATTATTTGTTTTGCATTCCAACCCGTACAATGCCCAGGAATAACATACCTGGGATTGCGATTACGTAGTTCAACAACAGTAGGTGGTATTTTGAGTTTCTCATCTTTGCCAATAAGATGAAGTCCACCAAGTAACCCGTGAAGGGTTTTGATACCAGTCAATCTTGTTACTTCATTTAGCATATTGATGATCCCAGCATGACTACAGCCGCTAATCACGAATAGGCCCTTATCCTGTATATTAGCCGCGATGCATCTATCATCGAGCAGTAAACTGTCATCCACCCATTCACCCTCCTTTAGAGCTACATGTCCAGGGAAACCAGACTCAAAGGAAGTCAAACGAGGAATTTCTCCGGAGAGCAGTAGATGTCCTCCAGCGATCAATTCAGGACTAGATTGTACAATAGGCTTCCCCCCTGCAGCTTCAATCTGCTCAACATGCGGCATCTGACCTATGTCGCGTATTTTAGAATCCTGTTTAACACCACGTCTATAGAACATTTTCTCATGAACATAAACAGGGACTACAGCCTCAATTTCACCTAAAATCCATTCCAAACCTCCATAATGGTCCCAATGCCCATGAGAGATTACAATCTCACGGATAGTATTAGCATCAATACCAAGTACATGCAAGTTATTCTTTAGAATTTCTGCTGAACTTCCGGTATCATATAGAACCCTAAAACGCTCATCTGCTTTGACAGCATCAATGAGTACTGAGAATCCATGAACGGCTTGAAGGTGTCCATTTGATGATGGAGTTATTTCTGTCCATTGGGAGGGGCTCAGTATGTTTTCACTCGCGGATGCTGTAGAGCTGTCAATCACATTATCAACAAGAACTGTTACTATAAGACTATCAATCATAGACAGTTCATTCACCAGAAGGACCTCAGAGTATCAGATGGTCTAAACCTTTATCCTTGAGAACTTTTGGAAATATTTCATAGAGGGGTTTTATTTTCGATAAAAGACCTAATGCTGTGGCGATTGAACCATTCATCTTTACTTGGCCTCTTGCCATAGCAATTGTTGTGTTTAGTTTGCCTTGCCAAAACTTGTTTGTTGTCTCAGACGTGCTCCAGACGGTCAGGTCAGGTTCAACATCTGAATCAAATGAGAGCGTTCCGTATGAGCCATCAGCCGGTTCATCTCTAAGATTGATAGTGATATGAACAGTTGGTTCATCAATATCAAAACGAATTACCAACGCAGATTTCTTGAGTTTCTCCATAACTTCTTTTTTTTCAAGAGCCCTAGTCCAGAACTCATTGAAGACATCCATCATCTGTTCCTTACTTTCAAAGAACGGCATATTTCAAACACCTTTAGTAATTACTGATTCAAAGTAAGATAGAAGTCTTTTGGAAATCTGAATTTCACTTCTCAGGAGGTGTATTGCGACCATATAGGCGCCCGGATTCTTCATCATCCATCTCAAAACTATGGGCTTTGGTTGGAAATACCCCCTCACGAACTTCAGAAGCATAGGTGCGGACTGCCTCACTTATGATAGAATGAATGTCAGCATATTTCTTCACGAATTTTGGTTTGAAGTCTTTAAATAATCCAAGCATATCCCAGAGGACCAAGACTTGGCCGTCACAGTAAGGACCTGCACCAATTCCGATTGTAGGTATTTCGAGAGCTTCAGTAATACGTTTCGCAGTTTCTGATGGAACTAACTCAATCACAAGGGAGAAGGCACCAGCATCTTCCAAAGCTTTAGCTTGTTCAATTAGAACATCAGCAGTGTTTTGCGTACGTCCTTGAACTCGATATCCGCCGAATTGATAGATTGATTGGGGTGTTAATCCAATGTGTGCCATAACAGGAATCCCAGAATCAACAACCGCTCTAACTACTTCCACAACTCTACCAGCCCCCTCCAATTTAACTGCTTCAGCACCTCCGTCTTGTAGCATACGTCCACAGTTTGCAAGTGCTTGATCTATACTTACCTTGTAAGACATGAAAGGCATGTCTCCAATAATCAGACTGTCTGGTTTCGCTCGGGAAACTGCAGAACAATGATGGATGATATCATCAAGTGTCACTGGGACGGTACTCTCGTATCCTAGTAATGAATTCCCAACAGAATCACCAACTAAGATCATGTCAATACCACTCTCGCTGAGAATGCGTGCAGTAGGAGCATCATAAGATGTGAGCATCACAATCTTCTTGCCTTTCTTTTTCATCTGCCTAATCCGGTATGTTGTCGTCCTTGCCACTTTAGCTCTCCATGCTCTTCAATGTAGAATGGACTATATATACCCAATCTCTATACTTTCTCGTAGGGTATAATTTGTATATACATCATCTAAGATGAGGAAGAAATAACATAACTGTCGGAACGAGATATGTATGCACCCTTAAGGTATCTCCTGAGTAATGCAATAAATGCACCTCGTCGGAGACCCCGCTCCCTCGCAGCCGCTGTAACTTGAACATAACCCTTCGAATGGGCATGTTCGCATATCTCCTGAATCCATTTATCGGTCACAACAACACCAGCCTCATCGACAACGTACTCGCTATCAGTGATTGCTTCTTCGACAAGAGTAGCTAAGACTTCATAGTCCAATTTTAAATTCCGTGCAGAGGTATGAAGATCGTAAATTCCATCACTGGATAACCTCCATCTAAGCGGTTTTAAAATCGCATGCTTTGACAAGAATCTGCCATCAGAGGTCTTCAATGCCTCCAACTCAAGTTCGTCTGCAATTGTTTCGACATCGGCAATATCCAGACGTTTCTCAGAGGAATAGGTTTGAATGTCAAAGAAACCCTCTTCTGTGAAAATATAGCGAATATCTTCTTTCACCTTCGCTGTTGGAACCAGTCCGCCCTCACTAGTCATTAATGCATCTGCCTCTAACTGAGAGATTAATGCCTCAGCTTCACCCTCAGTAATATTTACTCGCTCTACAACTAAGGCAGGAGTGATTTCGAGACCTCGAGATAGATTTCCAAGCATCCATCTACGTACCCAAGATATAGATAGAAAATCATTATTCCTTGTAGCAATTGTACGAACTCCAAAACTCTTCAAAAAGGCAGCAAGTTCAAAAGAACGTATTCCCCATTCAGATTCAGATAATTTTGAAGAGATTGTACCTTCATTCTTGACAGTATCAAATAGCCATTCGCGAAACTTAGAAATAGAAATGTATTGACCTCCTTTGGATTTGCGAATATTCCGTTCCTTCTCAAGGACGGTCTGTATCAAAGATGAGCCAACTCCAAAGGATTTTGCTGAATCTTGTGGTAGTATTACTCCTAGGAGAGCTATGTCATCAAGAAGACGTTCTCTTAGATAAGCAAGGGCTAAAACAGAACCATCAGAAGTGATGATATAATTTGCTCCAAATCCCTTCATAATTCGCTCCAAATCTTCAACATTTACCTTGATTCGTTCAGACTCCATCTTAATATCAAGTGCTCCATCGGATTCCAACCTCTGTTTCAGGAGTTCTGATAAAAGATGAAGCGGAATCATTCTACCATCGGTCGTTGATACAACATGCCATCTAAAAGTCTTGATTCCATCAAGAATATCTTTAGTAACCAAACCGAATCGTTGAGACAATATCGTTGGATCAAGAAATCCATCTCGCTCTACAGAACGTTCCAATACTCCCCTCAACCAATCAAGAGATAGCAAGAACCCTTCTGTAGACTCAACAAGGTTCCAGTTCCAACTTTCAATCAATCTTTTCAGGTCTATTTTTGAAACTCTCATTCTTTGAGCTTCATTGTTAATATCTAATCGCCCATGTAAATCCAGATTGTCTTTCATCCGCGCTTTAAAATCAGGAACAAGAATGTAATCACCATCGGTTGTAAGTACAACATCTAAACCCTCACGATTGGATATCTCATCAACAATTGCGCCAATAATATTTTCATCGAGGTCCCATTGAATCGCCAACTTGTTTACGTGCACAATAGCATTCTCAATTAACAGGTCTTTGACTCTATCGAACATTATTGAACGAGATAGAACCCTCGTACCTCCAAAACTAAGGACAGCGTTTTCTGCTCTACGAACTAGGGAGATTACTGTTGAACGGTCCAATTTTCGTCTATCAAGAGTTTCTGACAGCTCAGCAGTTGATACTGAGAATTGCGCATTCAGCATTGAGTTCAGCATAGATACTTGACGTTCTCGAATACGTGAAATCCATCTATAGAGACCCCCCACAATCATAGCGAACAATAGTAGTACTAGGAGTAAATTCCAAATCGGGTCATCTGATAGGACACCTTGTAGAGACATGATCATATTCTCATACTCACTTCATCCTATAACAGCACATCGTTATCTCGCAGGTATCGCTTGTATAATTCCATTCCTAAAATAGCTGGTAATGCACAAAGAATGCAAATTATCCAATCAACCACTGTTAGTGGCATGAAATAGAAATTCAGATTAACACCGGCTAATATTTCCTGTACAATAGGCACATACATCAATAGGATGTGTGCGAGATAAATTAGTCCCAGAAAGACGATATACCTCTCAATGCCTGGTTCGCGGATACCCCTGTGTAATGGCATATTAATACGTCTGATGACTAATACAAGTATACTCTCAACAAGTAGTATTACAGTTAGCATCATCACCGTTGCTTTTGCAAGAATAGGACCTTGTACAAAAGTAGCCCCATAGAATCCTTGTAGATTCTCAGGTGACACATCAATGAAACCCCATAATGTACTCGTAAAGACGATTGTAGCTCCAATTATCATCAATACAATGTCCAAGATAAGGAACTTTGCAAGTCGTTGTGTGATTAGTTCCTCACTGTCTCGTGGTTTTTCTTCCATCGCCTTAGGAGAGGTCTTATCAAAGATCAGACCTAAAGCTGGAAATGTATGAGTAGTGACAATGAGATATAGATTCTGAAGACCTACGAGTATACTAACTCCAGGTAATAGGAAAAGGCCTCCAAAAAGAATGGTTGCTTCAAACACATTTATTGCTATATAGAAGAAAACCATCATGCGTATCTTAGTAAAGAGACCCCTACCTTCATGAACCCCATAAACTATTGAAGTAAAACTATCATCCGTGATTACTATATCTGCCGCTTCTTTTGCTACATCAGTACCTGTGATCCCCATTGCTATTCCTGCATCACTCATTGCTAAAGCAAGCGCATCATTAACTCCATCTCCAGTCATAGCAACGACTTTGTTTTGATCCTGATATCGCTCTACAATAATTTGTTTATGAGATGGATTGACACGCGCAAAGACGTTTACTCTCTCAAACTCATGTGGTGTCAGTGATTCTATAGCACCACCCTCAACAACAAGTGACTTAGCCTTCATGATGTCTAAATCTTCTGCAATAGTTCTAGCGGTTGCGGCTGAGTCGCCAGTAATCATAATTACATTTATCCCAGCACCATGAGCTGCATTCACGGCTTCCTTTACTCCAGCCCTTGGTGGATCGACTAGAACTGCAAAGCCAAGGTATATCAAATCATTCTCTACTTGTTCACGAGCTTTTGGACCTTCTGGAACGTGTTTTAGCATACGATAAGCTAATGATATTACACGATACCCCTTTTCCGCCCATTCTGTTGCCATATCTTCTATTTCTTTCCTCTCATCGGGATCAAGAGAACCAGGTTTTCCGCGTTCGATTTTTTCAATACTCCGTTTCAGTATAATCTCTGTTGCACCCTTAACAAATGCAATGTACTTCTTACCATCAGTGCAAATCCTCGACATTCGTTTTAGCTCGGACTCGAATGAAAATTCTTTAACAATCTTGTACCTCTCTCTCAGTTCATCTTCATCAAGCCCACTCTTCCTAAATAATGTGAGAAGAGCCGCATCGGTAGGATCACCTAGAGGTACCCAAATGTCACCCTGGTCGGGGATATTACGTAATTCCAATTCAGCATCGTTGTTGATACCACCACATGTGATAAGGTAGTTAAGACCCATCCATCCGACAACATCTGTAACGAGAACAGAATCTGGTGAATTTACATTCTCTCGTGACGACGGAGTCTTCATTCGATATATCTTACCCTCAGGATCATAGCCATCACCAGTTATTGAGTACAAGTTCTCAGTGTCCCAACAGAATTTAACAGTCATCTCGTTCTTCGTCATCGTTCCTGTTTTATCTGAACAAATAACACTTACACGTCCTAGACTTTCAACAGCAGATAAATCACGGATGATGACGCCTTGACCGGCCATTGCCAGAACACCTGTGAGTAACACAATCGTAGTGAGTAGAGGGATGTTAATGGGCATGATTTGCATTGCACTTACGATACCCTGAGATATATTACCTAAAATGGCATCTACGGATAGATCCAGACCACTTCCGTAAATGATTCCTTCAATAAATGTCCTCCAGAGGAATGTTGTAAACATCAATATTAATGCAGCAATTCCAAGGTATTTTGCTAGAAGATTGACTTTCTTTCGAAGAGGGATGTCGCCAGTGTTGAGCGATTCAAGTTCACCTTGGATTTTGCCAATTTCTGTTTGAGAGCCAGTGGTGGTAGTGATAACAGTCGCGGTTCCTGTTGACACATAGGTACCAAAATACACCATATTAGCGCGTTCTGAGAGTGAAGTGTCATCCGCAGGGAGAATCGTATGATCTTTGATGGAAGCTACGCTCTCTCCTGTCAAAGATGCTTCGTTAGTTGTCAAATTCGAGCTTGCGAAGATACGTGCATCTGCGGGAATCTTATCACCTTGTTCTAGTTTTACAACATCGCCAGGAACAACATCAAAAGGGGGTATTTCCATCTCATTTCCGTTTCTGATGACTCTTACATCACCTGTAGATAGTTTCTCCAAAGCTTCCAGTTTCTTTTGAGCTCGAAATTGCTGAAAGATTGCCATCAAGCAGTTGACAAGTACAATCGTTAACCAGAAGATAGCTTGACCAACCTCATTGTTCTGCAACTCCTGATTAGTGGCACCAAATAACTCAGCCCAGAACGGATATGAAAGAGCTACGAAAAGGAGGGCTATCGAGCTGACAATGTAGATATTTATCAGCCAATTAAGAATCGGAGCAAGGTATACTTTCCAGAATGACCCCTTGACCTTTGTGATTTTATTTGCTCCATATTTTTGCAGTCGTGATTTGGCTTCTGCGCTTGTGAGACCAACTTCAGGATTCACAGATAATGAGGATAGGACCTCATCTATGGGTCTTGAATGATAGGGAATAGGTGGTGCTGTATCCTGAGGCGTATCTTCGCTGGCGGTCATTCAATTACCTCTTTTGCTCTCATGTTCGGTAGAAATCTTACCTGATAAATCAACTTGTAATTGACTCATCAGAACAGCTGTACATGATTTGTATTATACCCACATATAGAAGGTTTTCTACAACAGCCTCCATAATTTTACCATCTCCGATAGGTTCTTCTATGTTCAAGAACGGAGGGTAAATAGAGTTCATATGAGGTACGCCACCGACTATTATTGGAATCCTGTTAATCAAACAGAGAAATCATCATCCAACATATCAAAGATTGCTGCAATTATGATTATAATGTTGATAATAATAGGAGCAGGAACTGTTTTCATCTATGATTATCTAAATCAAACGCCTACAATCAATTCAGATGAAGAGATTAAAGTAGCGGTCATAGATTCTGGAATCAACATAGACTCAACACTGTTAGGTAGAATTGCTAACGAACGAAGTTTCATTCAAATTCAATATGGTTATAGTCAGAACGATCCTACGACAGGAGATTCCAGCTCTGACGGTGTCGCACACGGGACACTTGTAGCTAAAACTATTCTAGACAATAGCGCAAACGCGATGATTGTAAATGCAAAAGTCCTGGATGATAGTGGGTCAGCACCAACACTTGCAATTGTTGATGCTATCTATTGGGCAGTAGAGGTCAATTGCAGTGTCATTAATCTAAGCCTTGGATCAATGCCTACCTATGGTGATCCACTGGAGGATGTAGTTGAGTGGGCGGTTGGACAAGGTGTAGTGGTTGTAGCTGCCGCTGGAAATGAGAATGAAGATGGGGTTCAGGGAAATAGTATCAATTCACCAAGCATTCTTCCCGGTGTGATTTCTGTAGCCGCAATAAGTAGTACTGGTAGCCCCATGGGTTTTTCGAGTCGTGGACCCACATCAAACAGAAATATGAAACCAGATGTAGCAGCTGATGGGTACGTTGTTGATGTTGGTTCAGTATATCAGGGCACCAGCTTTTCATCTCCTAGAGTTGCAGGAATGGCAGCTCAACTCATTGCGTATTGTATTGAGAATGATATCCTTTACACACCAGGATCAATAAAAGCAGCACTCATGAAAGGTGCAACGTCGCTTGCGGCATCCGAGTATGAAGTTGGTGCAGGTAGAGCAAATCTGCTAGGAGCGATTAATGCGATTTCGGATACTGCTAAAGACAAACTTCCTGCTATCACATACATTCAACCTCAGTCATTACCAATTGAATATGAGAAACTATTCTACGGTGATACATACATCTTCAATCTTCAGATAATCAATAGTTGGAACACAATCTATGATGTAACAATAGAAAGTACAACACCAACAGTCTTTGATGCACCGGATCAAGTGACAATAAATCAGACAGGGTATGTACCTCTTACAGTGCAAGTACCACTAATCGGACCGAGTTCGACCTATGAAGCAGAAATTAACTTTAGTTCAACAGAATATGGTTCAGATACAATGAATATACAATTTACCGCAACTGAGTCAACAGCAAGAGTAGCATTCGATATTTCGCATACTACATGGTCAATTGATACAACATATGGTCAATTTAGAGAATTGTATTCACTTCTCGTCGATAATGATATCTCAGTCACTGAGATTCGAGAATCATCAGAAATAACATTGAGTTATCTCCAAGAATTCGATGGTGTTCTCATTCTCGATCCTTTTGCATGGGATGTAAATGAATCGACGCCGCTAAATCCAACAATCTTCTCAATACCATTTACAAACACAGAGAAACAAGCCTATGAAGATTATTTCAATGCGGGAGGAGGAATATTCATTGTGGCTCTATCTAATGAGACTCTTGATGTGGCAACATTGAATGATTTCATAGATTGGACAGGATTCTCGCTGTTATATAATCAAATCCCTCTTATTGGAAATACATTCGAGGTTGAGAATTTATTTGCACATCCAATTACAAGTGGAATTGGTTCCTTTGACTATAATGGAGCGGGGCTTGATGTCCCCATTGAAGCAGATATTCTTGCAAGAGGAAGTGGAAACGAACTACTTGCATCATCCGAAGGAACAGGTGGCGGGAGATTCGTACTTACTGGAAGCAATTTCATGATTGATAATTGGGCACTTCTGAATGAATACTATTCCACTGACAATGATCAATTAGCCCTTCAAATCGTACTTTGGATATGTGGACTACTCTAATGCTCGTCTAAGTGTCCTTAGATACACTTAGGTTGCGTAGTTTCAGACCTTTAAAAGGAGAGGAAGCAATTTAATAATTACCAAAAAACCGAGTCGAAAATCGGATATGCTGGTGATTAGTGATTTCATTAGTCATCAGCAATCCACATTCTCCTTTTTGATATAGTATCCCTAACAGTATACTTAAACATCAGAATAATACCTCGATTTTCCTAATCAACAGGTGGAAATCTTGGCTGAGGTAACTAGAGCATCTTATGCAGTATTAATCGCATGTACGCTCGCACATTTTCTGAATCATGTCTATACTGGCGTCCTTTCACCACTTTTCCCTGCATTAAACGGTCTCAATGGGATTCAAGATGATCTTTCGTTGAGCTTCACAGAAATTGGGATTATAACAAGCGCAGCAATCATCATGATGACCTTGTTCCACCTAGTAATTGGTTATTTAGGGGATAAGGGCTGGCGTGACTTCTTTATACCCTTGAGCGTGTTTGCCCCCTCACTTGTTGTATTAGTCACTGGTTTTGCTACTGGATTCTATTTTCTAGTAGCAACTCAAATTCTTCTTGGGTTAGGAGTATCTCCTCTTCACCCCTCAATGTTCCCGGCTCTTTCAGAACGTTTTCCCAAATATGCACGAGCCAGAGCTGTAGGTGTAATCGCGGCAGGAGGACTAGTAGGGATGGTTTTGGTCCCATTTTTGGCTAGTACCTTATTTGCCCTTCTCAGCAGCTGGCGTCAGTCATTGTTCATCCTCGGACTTATGGGCATAGTATTGTTCGTACCAGCACTCCTTTTCATGAAATATGCACACTCCTTTGACATCAGAATAGTAGAAAATGAAGTTGATGCGCCTAAAGCACAAGTAGTCATAGACGGCCCTAGTGGTTGGTCAAGAAACTATATTCTACTAATTCTTTATGTTGCACTACGTGGAGTACCATTTAGATGCACAACTCTTTTGATGCCAACATACCTCTCACTGAGGTATGGACATGACGCACTGCTTGCTGGAACATTGACGTCTATCATGCTCGCAGCGGGACTTGTAGCAGAATTTGTTTTTGCACCGGTTTCAGATAGAGTAGGTAAAAGAACTCCTTTTATGATTGCATCAATGGCTCTACTTGTTCCTAGTTTAATGCTCCTAAACTTACCTCTTGATTTAACTACTCTAATTATCGTATTAATTTTGGTAGGATTCGTGTACTTCATTGGAATACCAGCAGGCCAAGCGTATGAAACTGAAGTAGTCCCTGCAAAATCAAAGGGTCTTGCATTTGGTGTTTTGTTTTCTCTCGGGGCGTTGCCAGGAGCACTATCTCCGTGGTTCTTTGGATTCATAGGTGACACATATGGACTTGATGCCTCGATCATCTTCCTTGTAATCACTGCGATATTAGGTACAGTAATTGCATTGACGCTTAGAGAATCTGCAAGAGAACCAGAAAAAGTTCCATTAGTATTTGATACTCCTCTTATGTAACTGTACAACAATTGCCCAATAGTCAACCTGATATTGCGGTCCACTTACTGCAATATCAGAATGTACGACTACCATATCCATCCAAACTTCTCATTTGATGCCGAAGGAACATTAGACGAATACTGCATTTCTGCAGTGGAGCGAGGTCTAAGAGAGATATGCTTCACTACGCATCTGGATAGTGACCCGGAGAGGGACGATTGCTATGTTCGCTTGAATGGTGAGAGAGTTAGTGTGTTCGATAATTCATGGTTAATTGAATATGAGAAAGAGATTCGCAAAGTAGGAGAGAAGTATCTTGATCAAGGACTAATCGTCCGACTAGGAGTTGAAGTTGATTATTTTGAAGGAGTGGAAGAAGTACTCCCGACAAAGTTCTTTGAAACTGAATTTGATATGATTATTGGATCAGTTCATTTAATTGACCACAAGGCGATAACAATCAAGCGTGAAGCTGAAGAGATTTACATACGGTATGGATTAGAAGGTTTTATTGGAAGATACTACGAACTCTTACGCAAAGCTATCGAGAGCGGACTTTTCGACATCATTGGACATATCGACATCTATAGGAGATATGGTATGTCAGCGTATGGTACTAGCATGAGAAATAGATGGGCGAATCATATAGATGGCGTAATCAGGTCTATGAAAAAACATAAGGTGGGTTTTGAAATTAATACATCATGGCTTCGAAGGGGGCATGAAGAACCAATGCCAGAAACCAGTCTAGTACATACACTGATATCAAAAGGGATTCATACTGTCACTATTGGCTCGGATTCTCATTTGCCGGATGAAGTAGGGTCATATTATGACAAAGCCCTAGGTATCCTGAACGATGCAGGTATCGATAGACCATGCACATTCGAAAAGAGAAAACCCTATTGCTCATAATTGTGCCATCTAGGAAATCTTATTCGTTATTGTATCATATATCAGGTGTGTTTAATGGTGCGAGGAGAACCTAACGAAATGATCGAGAGAGCATTAGCTTTACTTGAGAGGGGTATGTTTGATGACGCAATTAGAGTACTTGAAGAGTTTGTAAAAGAAAGGCCAGAATCACTTGAAGGATGGTACAATCTAGGATATGCGTACTCTGAAATTGAGAAATTACAAGACGCACTTCATGCATATGATGAGGCACTAGCTATCGACAACGAAATTTTCGAGATTTGGTTCAATAAAGCTGGTGTTCTTTACAGGTTGAAGGATTTCGTAGGTGCTCGAGATTGCTACAAAGAAGCACTAGATATCAATGAGGAAGAT
>Ga0315553_10003369_pt1 | contig 12422 bp, 8 predicted proteins | sample SalMarSW160140MG_FD_203099 | JGI IMG/M metagenome (GOLD analysis project Ga0315553, IMG submission 203099) | Salt marsh sediment microbial communities from the Plum Island Ecosystem LTER, Massachusetts, United States - Salt Marsh Sediment SW1601-40 ... | reverse complement strand
TCGGACGGCGAGCCCGGCTGGATCACCGTCTGGCGCGGCTGGGAGAAACTCAACCTGCTCGTGCGCGGCGCAACACTGATGTCCGGCGCCAAAAAATGTGGGTAAGAACAAGGCCTTCTGGCCGGGGCTATTCGGCTGAGGCGGTGGCCGTCGGGGCGATGGCACCTTGGCAATTGCCTGCGTGTGTGAGGCGCGAGCGCTGCGGTTGGCGCAAGGACGGGCGGCTCGTCCGTCTGTTCGCACTGCGTAATCCTTGACGGTTGCGTGAAGCGGTCTGGCACTGCGCGCGGAGCGCAACCCCTGCCGTGGCACGGACGATGATCGGATCGCATCGCGCCGGCAGGGGGAATCGGCGACCGCCGGGAAAAGCGTGATTGGCGGGTGCGGTCGCTTCCGATGAAAGGCATAAGCCGACGTGCCGCCGGTATGCCCGCGCAGCGGCCGTCGCGCGCCCCCAACCCGCCGGTTCCCCCACCCGCCCGCTCGCAGTAACTTGCGCGAACAGGCCGCAACGAGGCATCTGGCGGCAAGTGGAGACCTACGCCGCGCGCTGTGAATCGTTTCTGGCGTGCGACTGCCCGCGCGAAACGTCGCGCGACAAACCACGCTGCCGCACGTTAGTAGATTGTTGCGAACGGAAGGATCCGCCCGCAGGCATAACCCCCTCCGGCCTGGCATGTACAGGAAGTACCAACATCTCGCGTTTGGACTAGCTGCCGCCGCGATTGCGCTGGCGGTATCGCTGCCGACGGCGCGCGCCGGCACGGCCGACGACCAATTCGCTGTTGCCGCGGCCCATTATGCCAAATCGCGGTGGCAGCTCGCGGAAGAAGAGTTCCGCACGTTCGTCGACCAGTTTCCCCAGGACATGCGCCTCGACGAAGCGAGATTCTTTCTCGCCGAATCGCTGGTGCAACTGGGCCGGCACGAGGAGGCGCGGAAAAACCTGGCCGAACTGGTTGAGCGCAATGCTCCCGGCCGCTATGCCGCGCAGGCGAGTTTTCGCTTCGGTGAAACGGCGTACCTCCTTGCCGATACGCCCACAGCCAAGGACGCGCTCGAGCGATTCGTGGCCCGCTACCCCGAAGATAAGCTGGGTGCGTATGCCCTGTACTACCTGGGCAACATTGCGCTAGGCGAGCGCGACTGGTCGGGCGCGCAGAAGACATTCAGCCGCGCACTAGCCGACTTTCCCGACGGCCCTATGGCCGATGAGTGCCGTTTCGGCTTGGCCCAGTCGCTGAGCGCGTTGGGCGAATTGCAGGAAGCCCGCCGCTTCTATCGCTATCTGGCCGAGCGTAAGTCATCGCCTCTTGCCGACGACGCGCTGTTGGAATGGGGCCTGTTGGAATTCGACGCGGAGAACTACACCCAGGCGGCCGTGCATCTGACGGCAATCGAGAAGGACTTTCCCGAAAGCGCCTTGCGCGTTAAGGCCTTTTACTGGCGCGGACGCTGCCTGATGGCGCAGAACCGGTGGCGCGAAGCGGCTGATTTGCTGCTCCGCGAGGCGCCGGGCGACACGGCCGATCCGTTGGCGCCCGCCGCTGCCTTTGCCGCCGCCGATTCGCTGCACCACTGTGGGCAATTGGACGCGGCTGGCGATTTGTTCGACCGCGTCGTTCGCGATTGGCCCGATTGCGAATGGGCCGACGACAGCCTTCAGGCCCAAGTGCAGCTTGCTCTGGAATCGGGCCGTTACGATCGCGTCGACGAGCTGGCCGCGCGGTTCGAGCGGCAGTTTCCCACGAGCTCGCTACTGGCGACCGTGCGGCAGGCGTCGCTGCGTTCGTTGCTCGATCGGGAGGAATTCGACAGGGCGGCGGCGCTCGCGGCGCCACCGGCCACCACGGACGGCACCGAAGCCGCATCGGACGACGCCGACGACGCGACTCTCTACTATCTGGCACTGGCCCACATTGGAGCCCGACGCTACCAGCAGGCGCTCGACGTGCTCGATCGATTGGAGGCGCGGGTATCGGCACGGCACCCGGCGAGCCAGCGGGCTACGTCAACCGTGCCTCCCCCCGTCGCCGCACCCAACGAAGCCACTTCGTCTGATGACGAATTAAGCCTGGATATCTGGCCCGACGCGGCGCCAGGCGACGACAATCCCGGCGACGAAAAATTGCCGCAGCTCAGCGACTCGGCGTCGGACACGGCGTTGCATTCGCCGTCGGCGGCCGCGAATCCTGCCGACGATTGGGCGGCCGCACTGCTGGCGGCCCGTGCGTCGGCCCTGCTGGGACTGAAACGAAACGACGAATCGATTGAAGCGCTGCAAGAGTACCTGCGACGCTGGCCGAATCGCCCGGAGGCCATTCGGTGCCGCGCGCAGTTGTGCGTAGCGCTGGCGCGCGACGGTCACCTCGACCAGGCGCTTACGGAGCGCGAGGCGCTGCGTTCCGCGGCGCGAACGGCCGTTGCACCGCCGTCGTCCCGACGGAACAAGTCTCCCGACTCCGATCCGTTTCTCGACGTGACGCTGCACCTGGCCGAAGCTGCGTATTCCAGCGGGCAGCGGCAAACGGCGGAGCGCCTGTTCGGCGAGTTGGCCGCCTCCAAGGGCTCACCCCGATACGCGGCGCAGGGACTGGCCGGGCTGGGTTGGTGCCGCCTCGACACGAGCGATCTGGACGAATCGGCCGCCGCGTTTGCGCGTTTGCTCGATCAATTCCCCGATAGTCCGCTGGCCGCCGAGGCCGCCCTGATGCGCGCTCGGGCGCTGGAAGGCACGGACAACACGGGCGGCGCCATCGCGATGTACCACTTGGTTATCGAGCGGCATCCGCAGTCCGAGCAGATGGCCGACGCCCTGTGGGGCGCGGCTCGCCTGCACGACCGATTGGAGCAAGACCAGGACGCGGCGCGGTTGCTGAAGCGGCTCATCGACGAGCACCCGGAATTCGCCGCGATGGATGCCGCGATCTATCAGTATGCCTGGGTGCTGTCCGACCTCGGCAAGAAAGAGGAATCGGCGCTGACCTTCGAGCGAGTGGCCCGCAATTATCGCAACAGCACGTACTGGCCCGATTCGATGTATCGCCTGGCTCAACGCGCGGCCGAAGACGGCGATAACGAGCGAGCGACGATCCTGCTGGACGAGGTGCTGGACGCCACGCCCACGGGCGAAGTGCTGGCCCATGCGTTGTACTTGAAGGGACAGTTGGCGGCAGCGCAGGGCGATTGGGACCAGGTGGCGCAGCCCATGCAGCGCGTCGTCGACGAATTCCCCGACTCGCCGCTGCGGATGCCGGCCGAGTACTGGCTGGCCGACAGCCTGTACCGCCAGGAGCGGTTCGACGAGGCAGGCCGGCGGTTCGCGCATCTAGCACAAAAAATGGAAGGCCGCACCGACAGTTGGCTGGGGTTGGTCGTGTTGCGGCAAGCGCAAACGCTGGCGCAAGAGCAGCGGTGGCAAGAAGCGTTCGATCTCGCCGGCACGATTGCCGAGCGGTTCCCCGATTTCGACCAGCCGCACGAAGTCGACTACCTGCTAGGCCGGTGCCTGGCTTCCCAAGGCAAATTCGACGAGGCACGGCAGGCTTATGAGCGCGTCACACGCTCGCCCGACCACGGTCGCAGCGAAACGGCCGCCATGGCCCAGTGGATGATCGGCGAGTCGTTCTTCCACCAACAGCGGTATGAAGACGCGATTCGTGCCTACCATCGCGTGGAAGCCCTGTATGCTTACCCGCGCTGGCAGGCCGGCGCCTTGCTGCAGGCCGGCAAGTGCCACGAAATGCTCGGCCAGTGGCGGCAGGCCACCGAGTTGTACGACGAAGTTGCGAAAGCCTATCCGAATTCCCCTTTCACCGAAGAAGCCGGGCGGCGACTGAACGTGACGCGCCAACGGATGGACCTCTCCGCCGCCAGGCAGCCGACTCCGCAGGACTGACGCGCGACGCGACGCCCTCCCTGGTCCCCTGGGGTGGTGGCGATGACACGCACGCCGTCCCCAGCGACGTCGAGCTCGTGAACTAGCCGTCCGACGAAGGAGCCGATCGATGTTTGTTTGCAAGTTGCCCGCGGCGCGCAGGGTGACTCTGGCCGTCGCCGCAGTGCTGTTGGTCGGGACCGCAATGGTGTCGATCGCCCTGGCCCAGGGTATCTCCCCCTCCGCCCCGCAAGGCGATACGGTGGCGATTCCTTCTGCCGCCTCGTCGTCACCTGCCGCAGCGTCAGCCGGCTCGACCAGCGAGGCGATTCCCACCAAGAGCCTGCTCGGCGTATTGCGCGACGGCGGGCCGTTGATGATTCCCATCGCGATCTGCTCGTTCGTGCTCTGCGTGTTCCTGTTCGAGAGGTGCATCAGCCTTCGGCGGGGGCGCGTGATTCCCGGTCCCTTCGTGCGGCGGTTCATCGAGCAGCTTCGCGGCGGACAGCTCGATCAGGAATCGGCGCTCAAGCTCTGCCGCCAGAATCGCAGCCCCGTGGCCGAGGTGTTTGCCGGAGCCGTGCGAAAGTGGGGGCGCCCCTCGGTCGAGGTCGAGCAGGCCGTGATCGACGCCGGCGAGCGAACCTCGAATTCGCTGCGGCGCTACATTCGCCTGTTCAACGGCGTGGCAACCGTGAGCCCGCTGCTGGGACTGCTCGGCACCGTGCTGGGCATGATCAGCGCCTTTAACGCCATTGCCACGGCCGACGCCATGGGCCGCCCCGAGCTGTTGGCGGTGGGCATCAGCCAGGCATTGCTGACGACGGCCGCCGGGCTGCTCGTCGCCATTCCCGCGCTCATCGCTTACCTCTACTTTGTCAGCCGCGTCGACAAGCTGCTGATCGAGATCGATCGATTGGCCGAGCGGGTCGTGGGGCTGATCGCGTCCGACGGCTGGGACGAGGAGTCACAGAAATCGGAGAAACGCAGCCGCCGCACCAAGGCGGCGTAGCCGCGAGGCGGGAGTATCGCGCCGAGTACAGAAAGGTCGTCCACCAAGACACGCCGCTTGAGAATCCTCCATGCCGCTGAAAACGCACAAGGACGACGCCCCCACGCTCAACCTCACGCCGATGATCGACGTGGTGTTCTTGCTCATCATCTTCTTCATGGTCGGCACCAAGTTCGCGGAGATGGAGCACAAGATCGCCGTGATGGTGCCCAGCGTGAGCGACGTCGGGGCGCTGACCCCTGCCCCCGAACGACGCGTCATTAACGTGCATCGCGACGGCAGCATCTCGCTCGACCAGAACGACGTCACGCTTGCGGAGCTCACCGAGCAGCTCCGCAACGGGCGCGAACAATACTCGCAACTCGGCGTCGTGGTGCGTGGCGATGCCGACGGCGCTTTCCAGAACGTGGCCAGCGTCCTCAATGCCTGTCGCGAGGCGGGGATCGCCGAACTGGGTATCTCGGTACGGCTGGCGCGAAAGGACCGCTGATGAATGCCCAAGAGCCGCCCAATGTTTCGGCGATGCAAGGCCGGCAGGGCACGACGTCGCGATCCCCGAATGACCGAAGCCCTAATGTCGAATGACGAAGTAATGACCAATGACACAATGACCAACGCGCCGAGTTTCCGACTGGCGGGATTGTGTTGCCTTTCGGGCTTTGTCATGGGGACCTCCTTCGTCATTCGTGCTTCGTCATTAGTCATTCGTTCCTGGGCGCGACATACGAACTGGCGATCGAGTGCTTGACGGGATCAGGGCATTAAATAGAAACCATGACCATCTCCTCCTTCACGCTGCTGGCCTCGGGCATTTCGGCCTCGCGCGTGCTGGGCATCATCGTGTGGTCGGGCCTGGTCGGCCTCACGCTGGCGCTGTTGGTGCTGGTGCTTACGCGGTGGGGGCAATCGCGCCCGCTGCGCAAGTGCGTCGGTCTCTCCGTGTTTGCTCACCTGCTGTTCTTGGTCTACGCGTACGGCACGAATCTGTTCTTCGATATTCCGCCGGGCGGCAGCAAAGACGTGTTGGTGCTCACCATTTCGCCGGCCGATGAGTCGCGCGACGAAGACGACGCGGCCATGCAGCCCGATCGCCAGGGCCGTCCCTGGGATCGGTACACCAGCGATAACACCGCATTGGCCCAAGCTGACATGCCGCTGCCCCGCGAATCGGCGACGCGCGAGCTTTCGCCGCGGCGTCGATCCGCCGATCTGCCCGACGTCGCCGCTTCCGGCACAAGCGACCCGATCACACCGACCGAACCGCAGCGACCGTTGCCCGATCACGATGCCGGCGCCGCACTCCGCCCCCACGAGGCCGCGCCGACCACGGCCCAAGCCGACGTACCGAATCCATCGCGTCAGCCCGACCGTGCTCCCGACGTGCCCGCAGCCGAGCTCGATCGCGCCGACGTGAATTCTCAGAATCCCCTGAACACAACGGCTCGGCAAGGCGCCGCATCGCGCGTCGAGGGAGGACTGCTGGAACCTTCGGCACACGTGCAGCAGCTTGCCGACTTGTTGCACAACAACGATCCGGCGCAGGCTCGCAGCTCGCCGTTCGACGTGCCCCGACAAGCGTCGCAGTCGCCGATTCGCACCGAGCCCGACGACGGACTGGCGCCGGTCGACCCCCGCGGCGCCACTTCAGCGACAGGCGCGCCGGACATCGCCGCGTCGCACTCGGGCGGCGCCCAATTGGTCAGCGCACGCCAAGGCGATTACGCTTCGACCGGCGACATCGGCGACGCGGCAACCACGCCGCGACGCCTGGGCGACGGGCAGCCACTGCCGCCGGTCTACCAGGCGCGCATCGGCCGACAGCGACTCACGGCCGTGCAGCGATTCGGCGGCAGCCGCGACACCGAAGCGGCCGTCGAGGCGGCGCTCGCCTGGCTGGCACGCAATCAAAGCCGCGATGGCCGCTGGTCCTCGGCCCTGCACGGGGGAAATCGCGAGGAGAAGGTGCTCGGCCACGATCGCCAATCGGCCGGCATTGACGCCGATACGGGCATCACGGGATTGGCGCTGTTGGCGTTTATGGGGGCCGGCCACACGCACCTCGAAGGCGACTACCGCGACAATGTCCGCGCCGGGCTCGATTACCTCATCGCCACGCAGCGCAGCGATGGCTGCATGTCGGGCGACGCTCGGCTGTTCGCCATGATGTACTGCCACGGCATGGCGACGCTGGCCCTGAGCGAAGCGTACGCGATGACCGGCGATCCCGAACTGCGGCCGGCCGTCGAGCGGGCCGTGCGGTTTACCATCGAGTCGCAGAATTCCACCAGCGGCGGATGGCGCTATCAGCCCGGCGACCCGGGCGACATGAGCCAGTTCGGCTGGCAGGTGATGGCGCTTACCAGTGCCGAGCGGGCCGGCATCGAGATTCCCGAACGAACGCGTACCGGCATGCTCCGCTTCCTGCAAAGCGTCTCCGCGGGCAACAACAGCGGCCTGGGGCGCTACCGACCCAGCGAGCGGCCCTCGCACAGCATGACGGCCGAGGGGCTTACCTGCCGATTCTTCCTCGACGCCCCGCGCAGCGACGAAGCGCTGGCCGAAGCCAGCCGGTTCATCGCCGAAGAGCTTCCGGCCGACGGCAAGGCCAACTACTACTACTGGTATTATGGCACGATCGCGGCGTTTCAATTGCAGGACGATCTTTGGAAGCCGTGGAACGACGCCATGAGCACGCAGTTGCTCCGGCGCCAGCGATACGACGGCGAAGCCATCGGTAGCTGGGACCCCGACTCGGTGTGGGGCGGCTACGGCGGGCGTGTCTATTCCACGGCGGTTGCCGCCCTGTGTCTGGAGGTGTACTACCGCTACTTGCCGCTGTACTCTCCCCCCCACACGGCCAGCCGCTGAATCGCCGTCGTACGGCGTGTGCCAACCGTAACCCGAAGCGTCAGCGAGGGGCGCCAGGCTGGTAAGGTAACCGGAAGCGTCAGCAAGGGACCCCAGGCTGGTGAGGTAATCCGTAGCGTCAGCCGGGGTTCGAAATGGCGCGTGAAACCGCCACAAGTGCAGACGCGGCGCCGGTATCGAACCCCACCCGCACCCCCTTGTCCCTTGCCAATCCGCCTCGGCCACGTTACGATAGAACTAAATCGGGTCCCTCTAGTGCCTTGCAGAGCCTAGAGCCGCACGAGCTGGTTCTGGTGACGCCCCTCCGGGCCGCAGCCCGCTTTCGCCGCTTGTTTGCGTACCCGCGGTAACGCCAGTTTCGTGGTACGGGAGCATAGCGATGCCTTCACTGTTTGCCTTCTTTGGCATGCCGGGCCACCTTGAGTTGCTCATCGTTGCCGGGATCGCCCTGTTATTGTTTGGCCACCGACTGCCGGGCCTGATGCGCTCGCTGGGTCGCGGTGTGGTCGAATTCAAGCGGGGCGTGGCCGGGATCGAGGATGACATCGAGGAGGCGGGCGAGGCCAAGCCGAGTAAGAAGGAGAAGGACGACTGAGTGCGGCGGAAAGGCCGGCTTCGCCGTCGGCCCACCTGTCCGCAATCTGTGCGGTTTCCTTCCTCGGGCCTGGATCGGAATGTTCCGGTCGCCGCTTACCTTGCCCTGCTGGCAGGATCGCGCACAGCATTGTCGGCCGACGTGGCGCGGAAGCCGATACATACCGTGTAGCGAGAGTGTCCCCTTGTCCAGTCGGTTTTCGGATAGGCTTTTGGAATCAGTGATCGGGTTTTCGACAGCGAGAACGAGGTGACGAAATGTTCGGAATCGGAATGCAGGAAATGGTCATCATCGGCATCGTGGCGATCTTGCTGTTCGGCAGCAAGCTGCCCGACGTAGCGAAATCATTGGGCCAGAGCTACCGCGAGTTCAAGCGGGGGCTGGGCGATATTCAATCGTCGCTCAACGTGTCGGACAGCTATTCGTCGAAGTCGTCGCGATCGTCGCGTTCGTCCGGCTCGTCGACTTCACGCGCGCGATTCGACGACATCGACGACCACGACGAGGCGATGGCCCCCAAGTTCGAACCCCCCACGAGCGAACCCACGCCGGGCGCGAGTGCTTCTTGACCGCTACGCTGGCGTTGTCGAAGTGTCATTCCCGCGTAGGCGGGAATCCAGGCCGCTTGTTCGTTGTTCCTCCGGCTGAACACTGAAAACTGAACACAGACGACTTGGGCTGCATCAGTTAAGCGGATGCCCCTTCTTTGGCGCCCGCCCTTTCTCGCGGCCGCACAAACCCTAGCCACCTGCACCACATTCGGGTAGATTCATAGGTGCCCACCGGGCGGCTAGCTCAGTTGGTTAGAGCGCCATCCTCACACGGTGGAAGTCAGAGGTTCGAGTCCTCTGCCGCCCACTCCCCGGTCTCGGTCCCTTCTCGACACGGCCGGGGTTTTTCATGCGCGGGCGTGTGAAGCGTGTGCGATTCGAGCCGGACGCCGAGCGCTCTGTTGCATCGCGACGCGCGCTTCGCGGGCTGATAGAATGGGCGATCGGGCTGACGGTTCGACATCGTGTCGGGGGCCGAAGCCCGACTCGCGGTCTCGTAGCCAATCGGAGGTGAACATGAACGCCAGCACGCGACAAGTATCTGCGGCGATTACGGCCGTTGTAGTAACCTTGCTCAGCGTAGGGCAAACATCCGCCCAGGACGAGGCTGCTCCCAAAATCGGCGAAATGATCGTGCAGACAATTCCCGTCCGACAATATGTCTCCGGGAATTTCGAGACCGACTTTGCAAGCATGGGGGAACCGGTCGGCAAGACATTGATGTTGCTCGCCGCCAGCGCCAGCGCGGATCGACTGACCCTGCATGGTCCGGTTTTGCATTACTACTACGGTGCACCGCATCAGGCCCCCGACAAGACGTTCAAGATGGAGACCGGCTTCCTCGTCGACGAGGGAACCAAGGCCCTCGGCGACTTCAAGGTGCGCGAGCTGCCCGAGTTCAAGTGCGCGAGCATCCTCTACGTCGGACCAGGGCCGCGAATCGGCGAGGCGTGGCAAGCGCTGTACCGCTCGCTGCGGGAGAAGGGCCTCACGCCCACCGACGAAGAGCGCGAGCTGTACTTGTACTGGGAGGCGAACGATTCGCCCAATAACATCGTCCAGGTGCAAGTGGGCTTAAGGTGACCGGTTACGTGGGGAGACGATGATGGCAGGCAAGTCCAGCTTTGATGTGGAACTGGCCCACAAGTTTTTCGCCGCGCATTGCTTCAACTCGGCGTGGCAGCTCATCGACAAGGCCGATCGCACGGCCGACGATAACGAGCAGATGATCCACCTGGCGCAGGCGTCGCTGTGGCATTGGACCCAGCGGACCGACTGCAGCGACAAGAGTCTCTCGATCGGCTACTGGCAAGCGTCACGGGTGTACGCGCTGGTGGGCGAAGTTGAGAATGCGCGAAAGTACGCGCAGCTTTGCCTCGACAAGACGCCCCAGGACGAACCCTTCTATCTCGGCTACGCGTACGAGGCTCTGGCGCGTGCTGCGGCGATCGCCGGCAAGCCCGACAAAGTGAAGCGGTACCTTGCGGAAGCGAGGCAATACGCCGAGCGTGTCACGGACGAAGAAGAAAAGAAGGGGCTTGTCAGCGATCTCAAGACGCTCGACTAGCGCTGTTCGGCCGCGTGTCTTGCCTTGCCAGTAGCACGGTCGGGCGCCTGCGGTCGACCAATTGGCAACCGCCGGGCGGCTTCGGCCGGGCCCTGCGCCGCCACGCCGGGGACCGCTGTGCTCCCCCTCTATAGGCTGGAATGCCCGCACGGTCGGGCATTTCTTCAGTTGCTTGCGCAATTTTCCCGATGATGGGCGTAGGTGCCGTGGACAAGTCCATTAAGATGATTAACATAGTGATGTATACCAACGATTCGCCCGCTGGGCAGGGGTAGTCCTCGCGTTGGCAGCCATGCCACGCAGCGGGTGGGTCGCTCCGACCCGTCGTCGCGGATGGATCAATCGGGCACAACGGGTCGCAGTGCAAAGGGCCGGCCATGACGCTCTTGGGGTGGATTACCATCGCGGTGGCCGTGTGCGTCGTCGCCGCCGCCATTGCCAACCTGGCGTCGATGGACGTGCTGTTCGTCGCCGCCGCGGTGTTTCTGTTGATCATCGGGGCGGTGAAGCAGGAGAGCGCCTTCAACGGCTTCAAAAATCCCGGCGTGCTCACGGTGGCGGCGCTGTTTGTGGTCGCCGCCGCGATGCGCGAAACGGGGGTGCTCGACTTCCTGGGAAACTGGGTGCTGGGCCGCGCGCGTACCGATCGAGCGGCGACGGTACGGCTGGCCGGGCTCGTGGTGCCGCTGTCGGCCTTTCTCAACAACACGCCGATCGTGGCCATGATGGCGCCGGCCGTTCTGGATTGGTGCCGCCGCGTGCAGATCGCTCCTTCGCGGCTGCTGATTCCGCTTTCGTACCTGGCCATCCTCGGTGGAACCTGCACACTCATCGGCACGAGCACCAACCTCGTGGTGCACGGCATGCTGATCGACGAGCACAAGCGGGTCGAGTCAACGGACCCCCCGGCTGTCGATGCCGCACAGCACCAGCGTGAATTAGTCGGTCTGCGTGGCATCGGCATGTTCGAGGTGGGGCTGATCGGTTTGCCGTATGCGCTGGTGGGTTTCACGTACCTGATGACAGTGGGCCAGCGACTGCTGCCGCATCGCAAGGAGCTGCTCGAACAACTCGGCGAAAGCCGCCGCGAGTTTCTCGTCGAAATGTTCGTGCAGCCGAGTTGCCGGCTGGTGGGGCAAAGCATCGAGCAGGCGGGCTTGCGGCAGTTGGCCGGGCTATTCCTGATCGAGATCGACCGCGGACAGCGTGTGATTACGCCCGTCGATCCGGCCGAGACGATCGAAGCCCACGACCGCTTGGTGTTTACCGGCGTGGTGAGCAGCATCGTCGATTTGGAAAAGATTCCGGGTCTGGTGCCGGCCGCGGATCCCAGCTACGAGGCGTTGCCGCGCGATCAACGGGGTCGGTTGCTTTGCGAGGCAGTCGTTTCTCCCACGTCGCCGCTCATCGGCAAGAGCGTGAGGAAGGCCGATTTCCGCGCGCAGTACAACGCCGCGGTGGTGGCCGTGCACCGTAATGGCGCCCGGGTCACCAACAAGGTGGGGGATATCGTGCTGCAGTCGGGCGATACGCTGCTGTTGCAGACTACATCGCACTTTGTACGGGCCCATCGCAACAACGCGGACTTTTACCTGGTCAGCAGCGTGCACGAATGGCGCCCCTTGCGCCGCGATCGCGCGGGCATTGCCATCGTGGTGTTTATCGCATTGATCGTGGCCATGACGGCCGGCTGGCTCGAACCACACGTCGCCGCCATCGGCGCAGCAGTTGCCATGATTCTCTTGGGCTGCATTTCGGGCGGCGATGCGCGCCAAAGCATCGAGTGGCAGGTGCTGTTGACCGTCGCTGCTTCGTTCGCGATCGGGGCGGCGCTCGAAGAAACCGGAGCCGCCGAATACATCGCGGGAGGCATCGTGCAAGCGACGCAATCGTGCGGTTCGTGGGCGCCATGGGCAGCGCTGGCGGCGATTTATCTGATGGCGATGCTGATG
>Ga0315553_10003368_pt1 | contig 12436 bp, 14 predicted proteins | sample SalMarSW160140MG_FD_203099 | JGI IMG/M metagenome (GOLD analysis project Ga0315553, IMG submission 203099) | Salt marsh sediment microbial communities from the Plum Island Ecosystem LTER, Massachusetts, United States - Salt Marsh Sediment SW1601-40 ... | reverse complement strand
AGTTGGATACGTGGTTGGAGGAGAGCGTGGCTTCTGAACGAACGGCGGTACAGACCTTTGATCGTGCGGAGACCGACTATCGTTTCGCGATGTGGACTATACTGGCGCTGCTTGGTTTCATCGAGAGCGTCATTGCCACTGTTGCGGCGGTCGCGCTCGCCATCCTGAGCTATACCTTTTTTATTCAGCGTCAAGATGAATTCGGCGTCTTGCACGCCATCGGCCGCAGCCGACGGTGGCTTGTGCTGCGCATGGCCCGGGAGAGTGCGAGCGTTGTTGCCGTGGCCTGGCTGTTGGGCGCAGTGTTGTGTGGAATTGGGCTGATCTGTATGCAGGTGTGGGTCTTTGCGCCAAAGGGCTTGACGTTCAATGTTTTCAATCCGGCCCCGTGGATGTTCACGCTGCCGCTGCCGCTGGTCGTCGTTATCGTCGGCGTTGGGTTAGTCGCCCGGATGCTGCGTAAGCTTGATCCAGTGGCTGTTATTGAGAGAAGATAAGGAGGATCCACTTTGAGAGAATACCGCTTCATTCAGGTGGACGTTTTTACCGACAAACCCTTTGGTGGGAACCCGCTGGCCGTCTTTCCCGAGGCCGAGGGGCTGACTACAGAGGAGATGCAGTGCCTGGCTCGGGAGATGAACCTCTCGGAGACGACCTTCGTGCTCCCGCCACAGGCGGAGGGTGCTGACTTCAAAGTGCGCATCTTTACCCCGGCCGCAGAGTTGCCCTTTGCCGGCCATCCGGTGGTCGGCACCCACTGGGTTCTGGCCCACCTGGGACGCGTGGAGTTGCGCGAGCCGGTGACGCAGGTGCGCTTCGAGCTGGGGGTAGGCGTGCTGCCTGCTGACCTGCACGTATCGAACGGCCAGGTGGAGCGGGTGGTGATGACCCAGGATCGCCCAAAATTCCTCGCCGCACTGGAGGACGTGACCGATCTGGCCGCCGGGTTAGGGCTGCCTCCAGAGGCGATCAAAGTGACCGGGTTGCCGGCACAGCTTGTCTCCACAGGGGTGCCTCAACTGATGGTGCCCGTTCGCTCCCTAGCCGAGGTGCAGGCCCTGGATTCCGGCAAGCTCAACACCGCCGCCCTCAACCGGGTGTGTCACAAGCTCGGCACCGGGTGTGTGATGGTCTTTGCCTTTGAGACGGAGCGGCCCGAGTCCACGGTCCACGTGCGGATGTTCGCCCCGCTGTTGGGCGTGCCGGAGGACCCAGCCACCGGCAGCGCCAATGGCGCGTTGGGGGCCTACCTGGTCCATCATCGGGCTATACAAGTGGCCGAGCCGACTACCCACATCGTGAGCGAGCAGGGCGCGGAGATCAACCGCCCCAGCACGCTCTATGTCGAGGTGGATAGTGCAGGTGCGGAGGTCAGCGTCGTGCGGGTGGGCGGGCAAGTGGTGCTCGTGGCCGAGGGGGTGGTGAGAATTTGAGGGCGCGCAGGTCGATGATCAAGATGGTGGATGCCAACCGACGCCAATCCAGCGGCGGCGCGCGTCCACAATGACGGAATTGTTCATATTCAGCGCCACAATTGTTGCCCGGCCAATGGCGGTTAAGCCTATCAGCAGTGTCCCCGCCTCGTCCCACTGGAAATGGTCGGTCCAGGTCTGCTGCCGGGGATGAAACAAGACCATCGTTTCCCCGGTCAGTGGGTCCTGGGCGCTGGTGGCACTGCCTTTGAACTCGTTACAGCGCCGGCAGGCAAAGCAAAGGTTTTCAAAAGTGGTTTCGCCGCCTTGGGCCTGAGGGGTGATGTGGTCCACGGTCATCGGCTGACCGGTGTTGGCCTCGGTAGTGTAGCAGTAAGCGCAGTGGCGATCATCAGCCTCAAGCAGACGGTCGCGCAGGTCGGCGGACAGATAGCTCATCGGCTACAGCTTGTCTGCTGGGGGAATCTGATGCCCGCGCCACTGCAGCAGGGCCGCAGCGTGAACTTTGAGCAGCATTTGCCGGTCTAGGTTGGTGCGCAGTTGGGTCAATTCTTGTCGATCCTCGGCGGAGAGGGTTTGGTCGGCATTTTTGTCGAGCAGCGCCTGGTAGCGATCCATCAGGGCAGGGGTGGCGCGGGTACGGGCAGTGCGCCACAGAGCGGCGTCGTCCAGCCGGTCTAGGGCGGCCAGGTCAGCCTGGAATTCGGCAGGGGCGGTTTCCCAAGCGGGCGGACTGCCGACCTGCAAGGCACGCAGCACCGTGGCTTCCAAAGATTGGCGGGTAGCCTGGGCAGTTTGTTGCAGCCGCAGATATAGGTTTTCCGGTAATTGCATCGTGACAGTTCTTGCGGATTGAACAGTCGCGGTATTGCTCATTTGCGGCCTCCTCGGTCTCTCCTCGTTTGCTTCCGGGCAAACGACGGAACGACGACGAGGATATTATACTCGGACTTGCACGAGAGGGCAATCCGACCGGTGGCTGATTATCCTTACAAAGTATGTAGAGCTTTGTTTGAGGAGATAGAATGCGCTTGCAGTATGCGGACGATCCCCAGCAGCACGTCAGCGGTCAGGGCGGGACCGGGCTCTTGGGACGAGTCAGCCGGTGTCCACAGGAGTGCCTCAACTGATGGTGCCCGTTCGTTCCCTGGCCGAGGTACAGGGGCTGGATGCCGGCAAGCTCAACACCGCTGCCCTCAACCGGGTCTGCCGTGAGCTCGGCACCGGGTGTGTGATGGTCTTTACCTTTGAGACAGAGTTGCCCGAGTCCACCGTGCACGTGCGTATGTTCGCCCCGCTGTTGGTCGTGCCGGAGGACCCGGCTACCGGCAGCGCCAACGGTGCACTGGGGGGCCTACCTGATCCACCATCAGGCTGTGGAGGTGACCGAGCCAACCACCTACATCGTCAGTGAGCAGTGCGCAGAGATCAAGCGCCCCAGCGCGCTGACCATCGAGGTGGACATTGCAGGAGAGACAATCAATGCCATCCGAGTAGGTGGACGGGTAGTGGCCGTAGCGGAGGGCAAAGTGTGGCTGTAATACGAGTCGAGATTCGGAGCAATCGATCACTTATGTAAATTTCGATCTCCGTTTATGGGGAGGACGCCTGCTCAGATCACAGTGAGGGCTGAACAAACGGTGCATTGCACAGGTTGCCAGATGGAAGCAGTCCGATTATCATGTCCACCATAACCTGCAGCATCGACTGCTCACGAGGAGATCTATGAACAAGTCACTGCTACTACTGGCCGTTTGTCTCGCCGTCTCTGTGACGATAATCGGCTGTGCCCCCACAGCCACATCGTCACCACCCACCCCAACGTCCGTTTCACCGGCAGCAATAGCCGCTGTAGACACGCCCGATACGCCCGCTCCCACTGCACCACAAGCGACAGAGTCCCCAGACACACCGACACCTGCCCTGCCTACAGCAACACCCACCTCACCCGATGAACCGGCGTGGCAAGCAGACGGGCTAGTTGGCGACGGGGAGTACCCACATATGGCCGAGGTCGCCGGTGTAGAGTTCCATTGGATGAACGATGGCGAGAACCTGTACGCCGCTCTCGCGGCGCAGACCAACGGCTGGGTAGCTGTGGGGTTTGATCCTGAGAATCAGATGCAGGGGGCCAACTTTATCTTTGGTTACGTTCAAGATGGAACCCCCGTCGTTCAAGATATGTTTGGGACCAAGCCCAAGGGACGGGGATCCCATCCTCCCGACGAACAACTGGGGGGAACGGATGACATACTAGAGTTCGCGGGCAGCGAAGAAGGCGATGTGACGATCATCGAATTCCGGATTCCGCTGGATTCTGGCGACGAGTTCGACAAGCCCTTGAGCGCTGGAACGGCTCACACAGTTATCCTGGCCAGGGGGCGTAGTGACGATTCCGACTCGCGTCATTCCGCCGAGGGCCAGGCTGAGATCACGCTGGATTGACGAGACACAGCAAGACCCCGGCCGAGTTCCCACGCGAGAACTCTGCCGGTCCACTCGTATGTCCCACTTGTTGGCTCTATCCCACTACCGCAGGGCAAATCGTTCGTAGTGGAGTCTCTGTTTGGGCACGCCCAGCTCTCGCAGGGCTCCGATCACCTGTCTCATCATCGCCGGAGGGCCGCAGACAAAGACCTGGGAGTTCTCGACGTCCTGTATGTGCTTGTTCAGGAGCGCCGCATCCACGTATCCCTTTTCGCCAGGCCAGTCATCCTGGCTTGACATCAGGTGCACAACTTGCAGCGAAGGCATCTCCGTGACCATCTTGTCCAGCTCATCTCGAAAGGCGATGTCTCGCTCAGCCTTGTTGCCCCATATCAGCAGCACGTTTCTATCCAATCCCTTGTCGACTATGTATCTCAACATACTCATGAAGGGCGTGATCCCAATGCCGCCAGCGATAAAGACCAGATTGTGGGCATCGTGGTTGAGAAAGCTGAATGCTCCGTACGGGGCATCTATGTAGGCGCGATCTGTGGGTTTGGTGTCGCGGATCGTATCGGTGAAATCCCCCACCGATTTGACCGAGATGGAGAGCCTGTCCTCCGTCGGGCTGGACGATATAGTGAAAGGGTGTGGCTCCGATACACGACCGCTCCGGATCAACCAAACGGTCAAAAACTGGCCAGGTTGATAGTCTATGCGCCTACCCTCGAAATGGACGCTCCAGGTATCATGGGTCTCTTGCACCACCTGCGCAACTTGATAAGGATGTCGTCTCACCTGAAGCCGGTTCCAAAGTTTGGAAACCAGGATCGCCACGTATGAACCGCCCATCACGAGCCAGAACACCCGCAGAGGGAGACTCACGAGGTCGCTACCCAGGCGCAAGCTATGGACGAACCCCAGAGGGAGCGCCACGTAGCTCGCCCAGTGGATCGTCTTCCACGTCTCATACTTCAGATTCAGCCTGCTATAGAGTACAGCAGCGCCCACAACCAGGATGAAGATGAACAACGACGTAAAGCCGATGGCTTTCGGGAGATTGAACGAAGGGATATCACCGTACGATATGTCCGAGAGGAAAAGACAAACCGGGTGTATCAGGAGAAAGGTCAGTGCGATCATGCCTGCCGTTCTATGGATGTTGAACAACTTGTCCAGGCCAATGTCCCGCTCGATCCACTTGATCCTGGAGCTAAGAACGAACTGGAAGAAAGCAAACACGAATCCAACGAGGGCCAGCATTCGCCCGGTGTCATACAGATACTCGCCGAACGGCAGCCCCGGCGAAAGTGTCTGCGCCCAGAACACGACAGGTATCGTTATGCACAAACCCATCACGGCCAGCAGAATCCATCTCTTCATATCCCAACATCCTATTCTTGAATCGGTCGCTCCAATGGCCAGCATTATACATAATGAGCTGAAAACGATCAACCAGGGCGGTACCGCCGTCGCGCTGACGATCACCCCCTTGATAGCAGAGGGCACGGCTCTGGTGGAGCACAGCGGGTGACCGATTTCCGACGTGGTTTCGTGGCGACATTGCCGCTGGCTCCTGGGATCGTGGCTTTTGGGCTCCTGTACGGCGTGATGGCGCGGCAGGTGGGGCTCAGTCCTTGGGAAGCTGGGGCCATGTCCCTCATCGTCCACACCGGGTCGGCCCAGTTCACCGCCCTGGGGATGTAGCAAACGGCCGGCACGGTTCCCATCATCCTGACCAGCCTGGTCATAAACCTGCGTAATATGCTGATGGGAGCCTCGGTGGCCCCATATCTGCTATGAATCAGCCTCGCCGCTGGTGAGATCGCCTGAGCCACCCCGCGTCGGTCAGACAAGCACCTGCGCGAGATCTGCAGGTGTCACTCCCGGACTCTCCACTCCGTGCTCGGCGTAAAAGCGGGCGATGGCCTGTTCCACTTCTCCGACCGGCACGCCCACCAGCGAGACCTCCAGGTCTTCCAGTCGCTCCGCCGGATAGAAGTAAAAGTCGCCCGAAAGCTCCACGTGAGTGAAAACATCCTCCTCCACCTGCACGGTGGCGCGGATCAAACCGCCTGGGGCCTTGTGCATCTTGTGCCCGACTCCGACGCCCGCGCGGATTGTGACCTGGCGTCCCTCACGCTGTGGCCTGCCTCTGAACAGCCACTCGTCGGAGAGGAACTGTGGCGCCAACTCGTCCGTCTTGGCTCGCCACGCATCGTCCACCTCCGTATGCTCCTTCAGCGGACCCAGCGTCTCGGCGAACTTGTCCGCAATCAGCGTCCACAGTTCGCCGATTGACGGTACGTCCTCGATTTCCCGCTTGATAGTCGAGAGGTTCTCATAGATTGTCTTGTGAATCTTGTCGCGGAACTTTTCGTCGGGCACCTTGAGCACACGGGCCATCATCTCATAGTTAAAGTCCACGATTAGATTACCGACAAAGACGATATAGTCCTCGATCTCTCCCACCCCGGTGCCGGACACCTTGCGATTGTTGGCGATGATGTCGTTGACCGGCCTGTACTCGGCAGGGATGCCCAGCGCCCTGTATGCCTCGATGGGAGGTTGCAGGAATTTGCGGTAGAAGGCATCCTTGCCGGCCGGGACCAGCGGGTTGTCCTTGTGGATGACGAGTTGCCAGAAGAGTTGGGCCCCATCCAGATAGACCGCTCCGCCGCCGACCTCGCGCCGGAACACGGGGATTCCGTTCTCCCGGCAGTAGGCCACGTCCACCTCTTGCGCTGCATCCTGATGGTATCCGATGCACACATAGGGAGACCCAGGGGAGAGCAAGATCAACCCCTCCCGATCCAAGCGCGGCAGTGCGTGGTAAAGCAGTTGAGAGTCTTGCCAGGATACGGTTTCAAGACGGTAGAGTTTCATCCGATACATTTCTCCTCGGTGGCAAGAGCTCTATCGAGGTTTAGCTCGCCAACTGGCGGGCCACGAATTCGGCCACGTCCAACACCCGCATGCGTACCTTGTCACGGCGGGCAGCACCGGCCAGTGTGCGCGTACATTGCTGGCAGGCAGAAAGAAGGTATTTGGCCTCGGTCTCAGCCGCCTGTGTGACGCGGCTCTTGGCCACTGCCGCCGACAAGTCCTTGTCGGCCATTTCGACATCGCCGCCGCCACCGCAGCACAGCGAATACTCGTGGTGATCCTTCATCTCCACAAAGTTGACGCCAGGGATGGCACGGATGACGTTTCGCGGCGCGTCGTAGATGCCGCTGGTACGGCCCAGATCACACGGGTCGTGGTAGGTAACGGTCTCCTCCAGCGGCTTGAATCTCAACTTGCCTGCGCTGATAATCTGCTCTAGCAATTCTGTCGAGTGGAGCACCTCGAAACCAAGCGGTTCGCCCAGGATATGGGGGTACTCGTCTTTCCAGGTATGATAGCATGAAGGACAGGCTGCCACCAATTGCCTAGCACCGGTCCTGCGCACGGCCTCTACGTTGTGGCGCACCGATTCGACCGCCGCATCTCCCATCCCGGCGATGATCAGCGGGAAGCCACAGCACCACTCCTCACCGCCCAGCGTCATATAGTCTACTCCTGCCCCCTCAAAAACCTCGACCATGCTCTGGGGAATCGAGTAAGACTGTGGGTAGAATGAGGAGACACAGCCGACAAAGTAGACGATCTCTGCGCGTTCTTTTCCTCCCACCCCCTCGGGAATCTCGGGGAGATTCTGGCTCCAGATCAGCCGTTCCTCGTTCGGATCGCCGGAGATATTATAGTTGGTGGTCACCGTCTCCCGCAGGTGATCCATTGCCTCGGGATATACCCCCTGGTCCACCAATGTCTCGCGCATCGCAATCCACAAAGAGCGCGTGTTGATATGTACCGGGCACACGACCCCACACCGTCCGCAGAGGGTGCAATCGTAGGCGCCGGTTGAATGGTCCTGCACGACCTCTTTGTCGATCGGCCGGGAACCAAAGATGCGGGCCAGCAACCCGTACTGCTGGTTGACGAACCCCCGCACGGTCTCGATCTTGCGGAGTGGGGTGATCGCATCCAATTCGGCCTTCTCAGTGAAAGTAGGACACCACTCGACGCACTCACCACACCGCGTGCAGGCGTCCAACTCCATCATCTGCATAAAGGTGAAATGCTTCAAATCAAGCCGAGACATGTACTGCTCCTTTCTCCCCACCGGCGTGCTCGGTTTTCTCTTCCATCTCGCGGACCATCGTCACCAGAGCCCCACTGATCACGTGCATGAACTTGGAGAAGGGAATCGTGACGATGACAACCGAGGTCAGGAGCCCGTGTATCACGTACATCCAGGCTTCGAGACTATCCCAGTTGATGGGCAATCCCTTAAAGAGCGGGGCCAACGGATAGCCGACGAAGGCGAAATAGGCCGTTGGCCCGACGTGGCTGGAATTGAGGCGGGCGAGCTCGGCGATCCACCCGGAGAGCAGGATCAGCCCCAAACCGACGACCATCCAATTGTCCATTGGGCCAGTGCGCAACTGCGGCACGCGGACGAAATAACGCCGGACGACGAAAAACAGCAGACCCACGGTCATCGCAACCGCGCCAACCTCGTTCAAAAGCGCCGTGATTGGATGATCAGGGTTTACCCACATCCCAATCCAGGGCACGTGTTCCAGGTGGAAAAAGTGGATGAGCACCTTGTCGGACAGGGCCGAGATGCCCGAGAGTGTCATCAGCAGCATAAAGCCGCTGAGCAGGAGAATGTGATTGAGCCAGCGCCAGATGCTGGTGCGATATAGGCGCCGATTGAACCATGCCTCGGTGACAAACGTCTTGACAAGTAGCAACAGCCGAGCACCAAAGATCGTTCCCAGCACGATGCGCACTAGCGCGCCTATCTTTTGGCCTGTGGAACCGTCTGTGCGCCCACCTATGCTACCTTTCAGCCAATTGGCGAATACGAGCCACATCCCAGCGAGGAAAACAACCATAAGCGGGAGGTGGACAACCCAAAACACCAATTCAGCAGTTTTCTCATCCATGGCAACTAGACCTCCAATGGGGATTCAAAAACCCTGCAAAGTCACAATGGGCAGCCTCCTATGGCCGAGTCTAAAACAGACTCAGTCAGACGGCATACTGCCCATCGCAAGATTGACGGTTTGATGTGCGCTACGCGCCAGCGCACTGCCTTGCTAGCTCAGGATGTCCTTGTACTTTTCAGCTTCTTCTTCAATAAAGGCCTTCAGATCTGGGGAATCGGCCTTCATCAAGTTATCCAGTTCTCCAGCGTCTGACATGTCGATCTTGACCAGCCAGCCTTCTTCGTAGGAGGAGTCATTGACCAGAACGGGCTCCCACTCCAGCTCCTCATTGACCTCTGCGATCTTGCCGCTGACCAGAGCGGCGATACGGCCAACCCACTTGCCCGACTCCATGGACATAAACGTCTGCCCCTGCTCGACGTCTCGCCCGACGCGGGGGACCTCCACAAAGACGATCTCCTGGGCAATGGCCTGCCCGAACTCGGTCAGGCCCTGGGTCACTGCGGTCCCCTCTACCTTGACCCAGCCATGTAGCTTGTCATAGTACAGGCCGTCGGGATACTCGTAGCCACTAATCTGCATCGTTGAACCTCCTCTTAGGGATCACTTATTCAATAGCTCGTCGCCCCCATCAGGGTGGCGGACATCCTTGGGCATTTACGTGGCTTGCGGGCGTGCTCCACGTGAATTCAATTCTGAGGACGACACAAAGAACACCGTTGCACAATGAATGCAACGGCGCTCCTTTCTGGTAACATCCCGTGTTCTCCGGTCGATGGCCGATCTCTTGAGCGACCTATTCCATCTGCTTCAGTTGATGCATCAAGCGTGATTTTCGCCGGGCGGCATTGTTCTTGTGAATGATACCCTTTTGAGCGGCCTTGTCCAATGCGACGACCGCCACGCGCACGGCCTCCTGAGCCTCCTCTGTACGACCATGTTCCATCAAGTGCCGGGCGTTTTTGACCGCCGTGCGGGCTCGCCCACGGAACACCCGGTTATGCAGACGCCTGCGTTCCGCGCTACGTAGGCGCTTAATTGCGGACTTTGTGTTGGCCAATACCTAATACCTCCACTCCATAGATTGCACCGGGCGACATTGTACAACAACTTGGCTGATTTGTAAAGTTTGCGTGTGCCTTTGCTTGACAGAGTCGCCAATGGTGTGTTATGATAGCTTGGCACCCAAGTTGGCTAGGCGGTTGCACCTCTACGAGGTGAGGAAAGTCCGGGCTCCACAGGGCGCGGTGCTGGATAACATCCAGGCGGGGTGACCCGACGGAAAAGGGCCACAGAAAAGCAGACCGCCAGGTTGGCAGATTGGTGAGTTGGGAACTGGTCGGTGAGCCACCAATGGCCCGGCCCTCCAACTACCGGTCTGCCAACCTGGTAAGGGTGAAAAGGTGGTGTAAGAGACCACCGGCGTTCGTGGTGACACGGACGGCCAGGCATCCCCCACCGGGAGCAAGGCCAAACAGGGGCGATTTGTTCCCGTTGGGTCTCAGACCCGACGGGCAACAATCGGGCCGGCCCGGCCCGTTCGAGCCTCGGGTAGGCCGCTAGAGGCGGCGGGCAACCGCCGTCGCAGATAGATGACCGTCCACGACAGAACCCGGCTTATCGGCCGACTTGGGTGCCCAGAGGTATGCTCCTCGACCGTGCGCGGTTAGCCCATGATCAGCGCAGGGTCAGATTTCGCCAACGAGCGACCACGGCCCGGTCCAGGTGATACGCACCTGAACGAGCTGTCCTTGCCAGTTACCCTCGTCCTCAAAGAATACCAGTTTGCTTGAGCGGGTGCGCCCCCACCAACGATCCTTCTTGCGGCCCTCGACCAGTACTTTGACCCTTTGCCCCATCAATCGTGCGTTGATCTCGCCAACCACCTGAGCCTGGAGGTCGTCCAGCGCTTTGCGGCGGCGTTCCTTCTCCTCCTCTGGCACGTCGTCCGAGAAGCGGCGAGCGGCCAGCGTCTGGGGCCGTGGAGAGTAACGAGCGATATGCGCCTTGTCGAGCTTGAGCTCAGCCAGCAGATCATACGAGCGCTGGAACTGGGCCTCCGTCTCGCCGGGGAAGCCGACGATAATATCGGTGACGATGGAGACATCAGGAATGTGGGCCCGAATACGGGTGATCAGACGTCGATAGTCCTCGGCTGTGTAGCCACGCCGCATACGGGCCAACACGTCGTCGTCGCCAGCCTGTACCGGCACTTCAATGTATTCGCAAACCTTTGGCAGCGCTGATACCGCAGAGAGCAGCTCGTCCGTCATCCAGTTGGGATGACTGGTCAGGAAGCGGATACGCTCCAGGCCTGGAACGTCGTGGAGACGGTAGAGCAGCTCAACCAGCGAGGGTTCGTTTTTCGGGCTTCCAGGTCCTATGTCGGCGCTTGACACCAGATCAAGCCCATAACGATCCACGATCTGCCCCAGCAGTGTGATCTCCTTCACTCCCTGGGCTACGAGAGCCTGCGCCTCAGCTACGATCTCCCCCATTGGGCGGCTCCGCTCAGGTCCACGCCGGTAGGGGATAATACAGTAAGTACAAGCGTGTGAGCAGCCCAGCACGACGGGGATGTAGGCCGAGACGAGGTGTCCCCGTTCATGATCGGGGAGAAGCAGACCGCCGTCCTGCAGCCGATAGCGGCGGGCAACCTCGGCTGTCTCTAGCGCCCGTCCAGCGTCCACCATCCCCTTCTCGTCCAGGAACGCCAACAAGGGTCCCGGATCCGAAGGGGGCATAAACACATCTACCCAAGGGAAACGCTGACGCAGTGCCGCGGGCTCATTCGTACCTACCAGGCAGCCCATAAGCCCGACGATCACCTCTGGCCGTCGTTTCTTCAGGGGATGCAGGCTGCTCAGACGTCCATAGACCTTGTCCTCGGCCGACTGGCGCACGACACAGCTATTGAGCACGATGACGGTCGCATCCTCAGCCCGATCGACGCCAGTATAGCCCAGCCCCTCCAGCGCCGAGGCCAGCCGACGTGAATCGGCCACGTTCATCTGACAACCGAGGGTCCAGATATAGTACTTCACAGTTCCATTCTAACCTATCCCAGGACGGCGTCAAGAGGGTGTCAGTCACATCCCAGTGAGGTCTGGCCAGCCGCACGACCCAGTGTCCCAGATATTCGCTGCCGCCGGTCACGAGCATGTGTGGTCTTGTCATCGTCTGTCATTGCTGTCCGAACAAGGGCGCAGCCGGTGGTGGCTGCGCCCTTTGCGGTCGAGCAGGAATCTATGGTCGCTAGCTGTCCTCTCTCAAGATGAGGGGCAGGTAGACCCCCGTCGCCTCGTAGAGGATCATGCCCACCTCCGGGTTGACCGATTCATTGGCGTTCTCGTCCCGGAAGCGCACATAGACGCTAGCAACCTGGCCCGGAGGCGCATCCAGTTGCCAGGGTACCGTCCCGTACGGGTCAACCGACTGCCACGCGGCACCGGTGAAGGTGGGGTCGTTGCTGATGAGCGCATGGGTGATGTCGTCAAAGCCGTTGGGATCGCCAGGCTCATACTCGTACGGTTCGAAGGAGAGGGTGACGCTCAGGCTTGTTGTTGACGATACCCCCTC
>Ga0315553_10003367_pt1 | contig 12437 bp, 7 predicted proteins | sample SalMarSW160140MG_FD_203099 | JGI IMG/M metagenome (GOLD analysis project Ga0315553, IMG submission 203099) | Salt marsh sediment microbial communities from the Plum Island Ecosystem LTER, Massachusetts, United States - Salt Marsh Sediment SW1601-40 ... | reverse complement strand
TGCGTTGCTCTTCATCCATTTCGTCCGTCAGCCTGAGCAGGAACGGCACCGGGTCATTCTTGAAGTTCAACTGCTTAGAGAAGGCCCCCGTGTCTAGTGAATGCACGGCAATAGCAGCCAAAGCAACTGCTATGTCCTTGTTCTCCCGACTCAAGAGAATGGAGTTTCTGGCGGTTGACCCATGATTCGCTTTCAGGAACGGAGCAAGCCTCCGAAGCATGATGATCGCTCCTAGGATGCCGTGATTCTCCTCACTCTCATGCTCTATTGTTCCGCCGTTCATGATGCCGCTTTCTCTAAACCACGCCTGCAACGACTTCATTAGATCAATAGCCTCCGTATTTCCATTCTGCGTTGTGATTTGAGCTTCCAGCAAATCCGCCCGTCGTTTCTTCCGCTTGTAAGATTTAGCTCTTTGGTTGAACCCTAGACTCTCAAAGATGGATGCAAGTTCTAGGTTCAACTCTGGACACTTTGCAGCAATGAGCCCGATGTCATGGAACGCAGACGCAATGAGCCACGTATCGTATAAGCCCTCAGACATTAGGTTCAGTTGCTTGGCTTCTGTGCTTTCACTCATGGAATCCTGAAGTTCAGCTATAATATAAGAACCGAGCAGGAACACGTGAAATTGGTGCAAGAAATGCTTGCGGAGCCCCAGAACTGCTAACAGCGGTTCGGATTTACGGGCGGTTTCGAAAAGCGTTCGCATGCCATCTCTACCCATATTCTCCGGCCAGAGTTCAGTGACTATTTCCTCAAACAAGTTCAACTGTACGTGCTCGTCATTCTCGATAACAGCATCCCTGTAAGCGTTAAGGCTCTCCGTAACCCCAGCGAAGTACGCCGTCTTTCCGATGCGCTCTACCAGATTACGGTAGGCTTGCTCCCTAAGATCATGGAGCTCAGGGATCTCCCCTACGTCCACCAACTGGTCATCGCTGACCGGGGTGCCCTCAGGGGTCGGGAAACGAGACTCACATTCGAACTTCGCCCTAACGATAGTATGAAACCTGTCCTCTATTGGTTCCCCCATTATCTTAGTCGTGGCATCCTCATAGGCAACCTCAAGAGCTGCCCTCGTATTCGGCTTAGTTTCCTCTTCCCCCTTCTCCTCCAACTCCAGCCACTTCGCATGTCGAATCTTTGATGCCTGGTCAGAATCTCTAACGATTTCTATTAGCTCTTGTAGCTCTGGCCCCAACTGAAACAGCCTGCGTAGGCGATACGAGTTTCCTAACCTGTTTCCAAACCTGTTATATGCATATGCGAATACCTTTCGCAGTTCATGCTCGCTCATTTTCTGGCCCAGATAACGCCCCCAATGCGCCCAGCCGGCGAGCGAGGGCAATAGGCTACCGAAATCTACACCACGCCTCGTGTCATCGTATAGCTTCGTTCCAGGATATGCTGTCAGAATAGATGCGCCTACGTACGCTGGCTCAAATGCCCACGCTCTGTCAACGGTCCCCTTCGCCTGGGCGTAGGTCTCATCCGGCATCCCGAAAATCACGTACAAGCCAACAGCAATATTCTCCCTCCTCAGAAGGCGGACCGCCTCTTCAACGTCCGAGAGGCAGTAGGGCTTATTCAGGTATTGGAGCAGGCGGGGCTCTGCGGTCTCCATGCTAATCCAGACAGTATCGACCCCCATCTGCTTCATCAATCTGATCTTCGTTTCATCAAGGGTAACTGGCGACGTCTCCACTTCATGAGTCACCCGACCGATCAAGTCTCGCTTCCTGAGTTCACCAACTAGGTCAGTGATAAACGCTTCGGGTCTGCAGGCCCAATTGTCATCGTGATGGCGGATGACATCGTACCCAAACTTGCGGTGTAGCAAATCGACCTCCTCCGCGATCTTCTCGGGCGAACGGGTCCGAAATTCAGGCCCCCAAAGCTTACTAGAACAGCAGAATACACAGTGGTACAGACATCCCCTAGAGGTTATCATGCTTGCTGCCTCTTTCGGATATCTGTCGAGTTTGACCAATTCTCTTGCCGGAACTGGTAGCTTATCCAAATCTGCCCTACCAGGCATTCCCGTGCTTGATACGTCCCCGTTATCCATATAGGCTATTCCCGGAATCCTCGACTCCTCCACTCCGTCTGCAAGTGCCACCAGGGTAAACTCGCCTTCGCCAAGCACCACAACATCAGCGCAAACCGGACCGAGGTATTCCTTCCTGGCGAAGGTAGCATCGGGGCCGCCTACGACAATCTTCACGTCTGGATATACTTCGCGAGTCTTGGTTATGAAACCTTTGGCAGCTCTCCTGAAAGGTGTAACGCAAGTGATTCCAACAATGTCAGGTCCTGCCCCTTCTTCTAGCTCCTTCGCATATTCATCAAGCTCCCTTGAAAGATCGGGCTTTCCCTCGGTCGTCTGCCTATCGAAGACTCTTACTTGATGTCCTTTCTGCCGCAGGGTAGCGCCTAGCGACAGCAGGCCTAGGGGTGGGGAAGCTTCCGTACCTGAAATATCGCCTTCTCTACACGGATACTCAACCTTGTTTGGATTCACCAGTAGGATATCGGTCATCTTATTGCTCTTCCGGCCTTGCGATACCCCAGTTCCAAGATACGATCCTCGACGAGCTTTTCGTAACCCAAGGTACCACAGGCTGTTCCCACTTGCTGGATAGCTGCGAATGCACGTATGAATTTCTTGTAGCCTTCGATGCCCTTCACTTTTACCTCCAAGTGGATGTCCTTTTCACCAGTTATTATATAGGCCGCAACGATCTTGTACTCCTTCGTATTCTTGAAAGACTCAATTTTTTTGATCACATCCCCCAGCATGACTTCGCAAATAAAATCAACAAAGAGTGTCATAAAGCCCAACCTTTCGGCATCCACAATCGCAGCGTAGTGCTTGATTGTGTTATCACCCTCCAGTTTCTTGAGGGCATTTCGCACATGTTGCTCATCGCGTCCCACCGCGTTGGCCAGGGCTGATGTATCCGGCTTCAGGAAGTCCTTTCCTCGCAACTGGAGAGCCATCAGTATGTCCTTTTCTGTTGGCGTCAACTCACTCATTCTCGCACCCCCTTTTCTGGCAGCAGACCTGAGATCCCAGGCCGCACCTCGTAACTAGCGCTGTTCCCACGCGGATTATTCTACTATCTATTGTTCGACCAGACAATCACTTGCGTTGACTGAACGAATGGCCAATACAGGGCATGGTGTTCGAGTACGCAGGACTGAGGTTACATTCGCTGGATACCCGCATCGACAGAGGCCCTTGCGGTATGTCGCCTAACCGTGGCGCGGGCGAGATTGACAACGCCCCTGAAACTTCCCCGCAGCGGGCCAAAGTCAACGAGCTATTATGTCCCTGCGGGAGGTACATGCCGACAATCCTCGACCGGGCACACGTCGTTCAACAAATTCCGCAATCCGTCAGAAAGAACCAGGTCCGTTACGTACTGCACCATCTCGCGGTACATATCACCGTCGCACCTGCCGACGCGTCCCCGGTATCTCACTTCTGGGATCAGGTAGCCATGCTTTATGGCTGCGTCCAGAGTATCGTCTCGATCATAGAATGCGCTCCCAGCAAGCACACCGCGTCTATCCAGGGCTGCGCGCTTGGCTTTGCCGTCGGGATAGACGTACTTCCCGAACAAATAGCGTAGTTGCCTTGCGGCAGCGCATGGCTCCACAATCGGCTCGGTGATCCCCGTGCGCTCTTCCAACCAGGCTTTCACTACTCGGAGGTCCGTTTCCACTCTTCTTGGCCTTGTCCCGAGTGAGTGAAACCGCTCCATGTTGCCGAAGTCAGCCCCCTTAAGATCTGCCTTATCCCTAAGCAAGAAGGTGGTGCGCTCCAGTATTGCGCCCTCGAACTTCGTATCCCGTAAGTGGCACTCGTCAAATTCCACGTCCGTCAAGTCGCATGTCCTGAAAGATACGCCCTGAAAGTCCAGTTGCCTGAACTTGACGCCTGGGATACTGCGACCTTCAAACGCAACCCTGCGGAGGGCCCCAGGGTCATTCATCCCGAAAGCAAGTATCTGTAAGATATTTCTGAATGCCGTATCTGAAACGTCAGGCCGATGTAACCACTGTAGCAGGCCCTGCATATCATCGTCGTTCAATCTCGCAACGATTGTCCTCAGAGTCACCCAGTCCGCTGGTATCACCCGGCTGGAGATCTCACGTAGAAAGGCGCTCTCGCTGGCCCTGAAATTGCGGTAGAGCCGTTCACCGAGCAGATAATGCTCAAGGATCTCCTGTGCGAACCGAACGTGTCCCGTAGCTATCCCTTCGCGGAACAGCGCAAGCTGCACCATGTTTGTGACCAACTTATCCAAGACCCGACTGTCTAAGTCTGCGGGGAGCACTATCTCAGTATAGTCTCTAATAATAGCCCGGCTGAAACCCGCAAAGTCCCGCGCCGCGTCTTCCGCCGCCAGATCCTGCAACACCTCAGCCACCGTAGTCGGCGGAAGTAGCTCTCTGTCGAGTAGGTTTTTGTTGTATTCTCTATCCAAGATGCTTGAAAGGGCCCGACTCAGAAGTTCAGGCTCGCTATAGTAATCTTGTAGCTTACCGTCTGCGTACTCCTTCGTTATCAGCTTGCAGTAGTATGGTATCGACGAAAGAGCATCCAGCTCCTTGCGAGCGCGCAGTATAGTCATGAACTGCTCAGCATCCCTGTCCCCGAGTTCTATCCTAGCAAAAGCCCGCTTTGAAGGTGTCTCCCACTTGGACAGTTCGTATATTGTCGCAACATCCTTGCACTCATCGAGGAAGTCCTTCAGATCTGGATTAGTAGCTAGGAGAGAGTCACGCAGGCAGAGCACGATCACCGGGTCTGCACTTCCTGGTCTGGTCAGAATATCGAGAAGGTCATTGAAAAAGTCCGTGTCTCTGTCAATGATTTCGTCAAGACCATCGAGCAACCAGATTCCAAAGCCGTTCACCAGCATCCAGCGAAAAGTCTCAGCCTCGATCGGAGCCGCAAATTCGGTGCGCAAGAAACCTTCAATCAGCCCCTTCAGGGTAGGCGCCACTGATGCTCGGATGTACTCAGGTAACATGGGGAGCGGCCTCGGAAAAACACGCAACTTGGCTTTTTGCTGGTGAAAGTCCGAGTAAAGATGCGAGAACAAGACCTCGAAGAGCACAGTCTTGCCCATCCCAGCAGGGGCAATGACTAGGTTGAGGCGTTTGGCAGAGGAACGTCGAATATCGTCTAGAAGCGTGATAAGCGCATCATTATCGGTCTCCTTTTCCGCACCATCTCTTATAGAGTACGGCTGTGGAACCCTGATCTTCCCCCACTCTGTGCCTCTTGTGGCTAGTTCGCCAGCCGCTGAACTCGCCGCCCTCGCTTCCGGTGACTCTTCGATTCTGAACGGAGCATCAAAGAAGAGAACGGGAACCCGAATATTGACATCATATTTGCGTTTCGCTTCAGATCGGAAACCTGAACTCAGCCCTTCGTACGTCTCTACGAGCATGAATTTCTGCGCACGGGGATATTCCGTCGCCCTCGCCTCAAACCGAGACAGATACGGACCTTCTTGTGTGGCAAAGGACTGTCCTAGTTCTCGCGCAGGAATCCACACCATCGTCGTTTCTCTCTCCCCAGCGATCGATAGCTTGTGGCCTATGAGGAGATCTCTCCCACGCTGCGCGACCTTATACCCTAGGGTCCCTAGATACTCCGTTGCTAATCGAGTCAAATCCATGCTTACCTCCCCCTATGCTTTTTCCGGACTTCCACTCCCTAGTGAGCGTCCATGCATTCTACCACGATACTCCTTCGGGCGCAACTAAAGAATATGCGACATACCGCGATGTGGCCGCGCCATCAAGCGACCAGTGAATCCGCCATACCCCCCTTTGTTCGACGCCGCAACTGCAGGCCTACACGTCAATATGTCCAGGCCCAATCTCGCAAAGCCATCACTCCCGTGCAGCACCAACCCCACCCTGGAACACAACCCCTGAGCTGCACCAGACGCGGTCTGCATCGGATTCCCTCCAACCCGGCGGCAAAGCCTATTGACCTCCAATAAAGAGGATGTATAATAGAGTAAAACAATGTAAAGAACCAACTCCAAAATGCAAGACAAGTTCTACACAGTGCAAGAGATCGCCGACATTCTCAGGGTAGATTATATGACGGTCTATCGGTGGATAAGAGCCGGGAAGCTAGAAGCTTACCAGGTACAAAAGCACTACCGGATAGAAGGGTCCGATTTCGAGAAATTCATGGCAGCTAACAAAGCAAACAATAAGAGGAGCTAATAAGTCAAAATGGAGGATTATCATGGCTACTTTAAGTTTTAAGGGCAAGTCCTTTGTCCAAAATTATTACCTAGCTGTCAAATACCACGAGCTCATCCCCATCAAGCAGAAGAGCCTGACAGACAATGTCAGCCTCAAGGATAACCTGGTTATCCATGGCGACAACCTGAACGCATTGAAGGCACTCTTGCCCACCTATGCGGGCAAAATAAAGTGCATCTACATCGACCCACCTTTTAATACCGGTAACGAAAATTGGGTGTACAACGACAACGTGAACTCCCCGATGATGCAAGACTGGCTAGGCAAAGTCGTGGACAAGGACGACCTCACCAAACACGACAAATGGCTGTGCATGATGACGCCCAGGCTGCGACTGCTAAGAGAGCTCCTCCGAGAGGACGGCGTTATCCTCGTGAGTATCGACGACAACGAAGTCGCACGCCTGACCATGTTAATGGATGAAGTTTTCCAAGAACAAAATCATATCGCCACTTTGGCCTGGCAGAGAAACTCAGGTGGCGGTAACGACACCTCCCATATCGCAGTCTCCCACGAATACGTCTTGTGCTACGCCAAGAATATCAACGAGCCATCATTTAGGATACTGAACGACCCACCAACTCAGTCAATGCTCAAGACATACAATCTGGAGGATGAATACGTCGCAACACGAGGCAAGCACGATCTCCGTAACCTAAACGACTTCAGCATTGGTGACAGACCTGGGTTGCATTACGATATAGAATGTCCCGACGGAACATTTCTGGACGGCGATGAACATCGGTGGAGATGTGACGAGACCACGTATAAGAGGAGGCTGAATGAGGGCAGAATCGTATTCCAAAAAAACGATGACGACGAATGGGAAGTCTTATGGAAAATATATATCAACGAACAAAAGGGTGAACTACTGCTAGACGAAGATGGCACCATCCTTTCCCTAGGGAGAAAGCCGAATACGCTACTCTATAAGCTTGTGTTCACCGGAGATGGGAAAAAGGACCTAACATCGATCTTTGGCTTTTGCCCGTTTTCTTACCCTAAACCAGTCAAATTAGTAAAATACCTTCTATCTATGGTCTGCAAAAAGAACGACATAGTACTGGATTCATTCGCGGGGAGCGGCACGACAGGCCAAGCAGTCCTCGAATTAAACAGGAACGACGGGGGACACAGAAGATTCATCCTCATACAAATGCCTGAAACGATAAAACAGAAGATCTATGTCGACAGAACAACAGGCAAGGAAGTGGATAGACCCAAGAGAGGGCAGACAACAAGTAAACTGGTCGAGAAGCCCTTTACCACCAAAGACGGTACAGAACTGCGCGAGATAGCGGACATTATCGAGCACAGACTCAAGCAACTAATACGAAGCTGGGACGGGAAAAGAGCCAGCAATAGCGACCACAAAATGAGTTTTAGCTATCTTACACTCGGGGAACCCATAGAGATGGAGACCATCCTGGAAGGCACCAGGCTCCCCACCTACCTAGACCTGGCCCGCTACATCTTCTATACGGCTACTGGCGAAGAATTTCTACCTGGACAGGTTGACCAGGACAGGCACTTCATTGGCGAGTCCAAAGAATACGAAGTTTATCTATTCTACAAGCCAGACCTGGACTATCTGAAATCTACTGCCCTAACCCTGGAAGTCGCTAAGACACTGGGCGACCATACCGGTAAAAAGAAACTGGTTTTTGCTCCAACCAAGTATCTAGACCTCAACGACAGCGACCTCCTGGCCAAGCACGGTCTGAAAGACATTGAGTACTGCCAACTGCCCTTCGAGATCTACAGACTCAAAGAGTAATCATGGAACTTAAGGGGTACCAACAGCAGACACTGACTCAGGTTAAGCTTTATTTGGAATTGCTTACCAAAGCCAAAGAGACAGCTGTTAGAATGCAAACCGTCTCTTCTGAGTTTTCCGATGCCGAATTCTTCGACTTCCCCAAAGCTGCATGGGCGAAGGTATCATCAAGACCTTATTATTCCAAGAAAAATGGCTTGGGGGAAGGACTGCCCGATTTTTATATTAAGATTCCGACAGGTGGGGGAAAGACATTACTGGCTTGCCACGCTATTGACCTTATTAACCGAATATACCTGAAGAAGCAGACTGGTATAGTCCTGTGGATTGTCCCCACGAATCAAATCTACAGGCAGACGCTAGAAGCTCTCAGAAACAGAGACCATCCATACCGTCAAGTATTGGATATAGCGAGTGCCGGACGAACTATCATATCTGAGAAGACGCAGAGGTTTTCGAGGCTTGATGTTGAAGAAAACTTGGTTGTCATACTTTTGATGTTGCCATCAGCCAATCGGAAAATCAAAGAGGTTCTGCGGATATTCCACGACAACGGCGGTTTTACCGATTTCTTTCCCCCCGAAGATGATTTGAAAGGAAATAAAGAACTACTAGGGAAGTTCCCTAATCTGCATTGCTTTGGTAAGGACGGAGGATTCTTCGGCAAGGTTGCTATGACTTCACTTGGGAATACGCTCAAGACACTCAAACCCATCATCATTATAGACGAGGGACATAAAGCATACAGTCCGGGGGCACGAAAGACCCTTACAGACTTCAATCCACCAATCGTAGTTGAGTTATCGGCTACACCGCCTGAACAAAGCAATATCTTGGTCGAGATAAGCGGACAGGAACTCAACCGCGAAGAGATGATTAAACTCGATTTGCACGTATTCAACAAGTCGAGCCTGAAATGGCAAGACGTTTTGAGAGAGGCTGTAAAGAGACGAGACGACCTTGAAAGCAAGGCGCTTGAATATGAAGCTAATACGGGAATCTATATTAGACCGATATGCCTGATACAAGCCGAGCGCACTGGCAAAGAACAGAGAGGTACTAGATATATCCACGCCGAAGACGTGAAGGATTACTTGATAAAGCAAAGCGGAGTAGCACCGGAGCAAGTAGCGATAAAAAGTAGCGAAGCGGATGACATCGAGGGTATAGATTTGCTTGGCCGCACCTGTCCGATTCGCTTCGTTATCACCAAGCAAGCTTTGCAGGAGGGCTGGGACTGTCCTTTCGCCTATATCCTGACCGTGCTCACTAACCCGAACTCGCAACTGAGCATGACTCAGCTCGTGGGTCGCATTCTAAGACAGCCTTACGCGAGGAAGACAAAAATAACTGAACTCGACGAAAGCTACGTATTCTGCTTCAAACCACGGGCGTCCGACCTCCTTGAAAGCATTAAGAGAGGCTTCGAAAATGAGGGACTTGGCGATATAGCTGGCAGGGTAATGATAGACAAAGACGACACGGGACTACCGGAGACCAAACTCAGAACAGTGGGCTACAGAGGCCGATTCAAACACTTCGAAGGCAAACTGTACTTGCCGAAGTTCGTTATCCAGGAAAACGACAGCTGGCGCGACGTCAACTATGAGACCGACCTCCTAAGAAGAATAGATTGGAGTCTTGCTGACCTAGATGACATATACAACCTCGCCCTGGACAAGAGACCAACCGTCGACCGGGAAGTCGTACTAGGGCTTTCCGATGACAAAAAACAAGTAATAAAGGAAACGAAGCCAGCATCGCGAACCCCGGCGACCTGGCAAACAGACACCGTGTTCATGACTAGGCAGCTGCTTGACGTAGTTCCAAACCCCTGGGTAGCTCATGAAATCTGCGGCAAGGCCGCGGCGGCCCTCACAACCAGATACGGTGCAACGGTTCTGAGCCACAACCTCGCATTCCTGATCGAGGAACTGAGGAAGCACCTAGAAAGGGAACGGGACAGACTAGCAGAGACCGTCTTCCGGGACCTCATCGCCAAGAAAATACTCTGGTTCTTCCTGATCACAGACAGGGGCGGCTACGCACTACCAAGCCGCCTCCCCATTAAGACGGACGTCAAGCGACTCGTGAGGGCGGATAACTCCCAGTTGGAAAGAAGCCTCTTCGAAGAAGTGCCAGAAGAGGGTATGAACGAAGTGGAAAAGTCGGTAGCTATCTGCCTGGACGAACAGCAAAAGCTCTTGTGGTGGTACCGCAACCTAGCTCGGCAAGATTACTTCATCCAAGGCTGGAAGAAGAACAAGGTTTATCCTGATTTCATATTCACCAACACGTCGCCTAGCGTTGCCGACGATTACAACGCCGTGTATGTCATCGAGACCAAGGGGCTACATTTGAAGGGCAGTGAAGATACCGCATACAAAACAAGCGTCTTCGACTTCTGTAACAAGTTAGGTAGCCAAAGAGACTGGCGCGAACTCAACCTGGAATTCAAAGATAGAAGGATCGAATTTCACGTCATCTACGAAGACGAATGGAGAAACAGAATCAATCAGATACTAGGCTAGCAGCGAGCGAGACATGACGAAAGCAGTGACCCCGGTGCACAAAGGCCTACCTGGAAGGCCAATCCCCACCGCTGAAAAAACGCATCGCACCCTCACCACTCCGCCACTCCACATCTCATTTGCGGCCAGCCTAATCGGTATATTCGCGCAGCACTCATGTAGGAGGTGAATCACATGGTAGCCGCTCAACTCGATGCACAGCAGATACAGAGATTGACAGATTACGCCCGGGAATACGAATCTTGGTCACGTACTCCAAAGGGCAGAGCAAACACGAAAGAGCACCGTGATCACGAGCACTATTTCAAGGAAAGGCTCTCCCCCGCCAGTCTAGAAATAATGTCTGCCGGCGACTTTAAGGAAGTCTATAAGACCCTGTGGGCAAGCAATATGTGGGGGAACAAAGACTGGTATATCGACAATAAGCTGCTCGCACCAAACGGCCTGGAAGTCATCAAGCAAGCATTGAATAAGCTGCTGTACGGACCGGGGGAGATAGACATCCGGTATGACGAGTTCCGCAAGAACGTGAAAGGGTTTGGGCCTTCCTCAGTAAGCGAGATACTGCACTTCACTTTCCCAGAAAGGTTTTGCCTGTGGAATGAGAAACCTAAGAGCGTGCTGCCTTTCCTAAACCTGAACCTGCTACCTGACAGGTTTTTCAAGTACCAGATTGCCAACGGCAAAGAATACGCCCAATGCGTAGACGCCCTGGGCGCGGTAAAGGACTCACTCAGCGATTATGGCATCCAGGACTTCATAGATCTCGACATGCTCATCTGGCACATCTACGACGACGTGATGCCAGCAGAGGCCTATAAGAAAGATAGAGCAATCAAAGCTAAGCCTAGCCCAAAGCCGGTACAAATCTCAGACCACGATGGAGCCGAGTACTATCTGTTGGAACTGGGCAGAATGCTTGGCTATCTGACATACGTTGCAGCGAGGGACCAAGGCAAACTCTTCAATGGGCATCGTCTTGGGGATGTTGCAGTCCACAAAGAAATACCTCCATTCGCCGGAGATAGAGACCTGAATTCAGCTAGAGAGATAGACGTAATCTGGTTCGGCGATGACGAAGCTCCAAAGTATTGCTTCGAGGTCGAGCACACCATGGACATAGTTCGTAGCCTCAACAGGCTGGCGCAGCTGCAGTACATCTACGCCAGATTCTTCATAGTCGCTCCGCAGGAGAGGATGACCAAATTCCAGACTGAAATGCAAAAATACCCATATCGACGGATGCACGACCGGTACCGGTTCATTTCCTACGACCAATTGGCGTCCCTTCTGGAGCTCGCTTCGCCATTCTACGAACTGAGAGCGAAGGTACTCGGAGAGCAATAAACCTCAACACCTAGACAGACCAACAGCAGACATCCTGCTAATAATTTGCTAATGGACGAAACGTCACCCCCGACCACCAGACAACACCCCACGAACAAAACGCCTCGCCCCTAACTGACACAGACGTTCTACTTTGAACGTGAAGTCACCTACCACCACGCCTAACGACAGACTCATAACCCGGAGGTCGTTGGTTCAAATCCAACCCCCGCCACCAAGTAACTAAATAGACAGGATGACCTTTGAAGTCATCCTGTCTATTCTATTTTTGCCGCCCGGCTTATATATGTCGCTATTAAAATATTTTATGCTATGTTATTATGGTTCAGACTATGTCGACAGGAGCATAAAAAGGAGCATAAATTGAAGATACTTTTTGTCTATCCCGGGTATCCGGATACCTTCTGGAGTTTCAAACATGCTTTGAAATTCATTTTTAAAAAGGCAACTTTTCCCCCTCTGGGCTTATTGACGGTAGC
>Ga0315553_10003365_pt1 | contig 12439 bp, 9 predicted proteins | sample SalMarSW160140MG_FD_203099 | JGI IMG/M metagenome (GOLD analysis project Ga0315553, IMG submission 203099) | Salt marsh sediment microbial communities from the Plum Island Ecosystem LTER, Massachusetts, United States - Salt Marsh Sediment SW1601-40 ... | reverse complement strand
TGAAATGTGCGAATGCGTTCTCCTCATTGAATTTAACATTCTTTGGAATGTATGAAAAATTCTCATCTTCGGAAGAGGCAATTACTTTGACTTCCCCAAAGAGTTTAGCTTCTTTGATCGCTTTCGTGGACCATCCGCCTGTATTAGCATATTCCATTGGTTTTCCAGGGATATGAAGATTAAGGGGTACCATATAGAATTGAGTCGAAGCTCCACCTCCCAGCCACAGAACCTTATAGTCCGTCGGAACTCCCATCAACTCTCTCACAAGATCAGTAGCATCATTCATGGCTTTCTCCCACTCTTTTGACCGATGTGAAATCTCCATCACTGACATGCCAGTTCCCGCGAAATTCAAGAATTCCTCCTTGGCTTTCTCAAGGACTGATAGTTGTAATGTAGCTGGTCCAGCGTAGTAGTTCCATACTCTCTTTATCATTATCTTCACTTACTCCAGTTTGTTTATTGTGAATCCAGTCCAGACTTTAGGCTGGAAGAACGTACTCTTTTGAGGCATGCATTCGAAATTTTTCGAAACAGCTTCAACCTCATTTATTCGTGTCGGGTTCATAAAGAAAACGGCCTGACCATCATTCTGGACAGACTTTATCGATTCCTTTACAGCATCACCTATGCCTTTAATGTAGACAACATACCCTCCTCCCTTCATTGTACCCTGCTCCAGCTTCTTTTTATCAATTCCCAGCATTTTGTCAAGAACGAGGGTATGAAGTATAGCCACATCGAGACCTCGAAGTTCTATAGACTTGTTTGGCAAGAGTTCATCCATCACTGAAACCTCCTTCAATGTAAGAGCATAGAACTTTCCATTATCCATGTAGAGTCCAAAGGAATGTTTTCCTTTCCGGAACTTATTCTCCATTAGCTCAAACATGGACTCTGATGATTCAAATATATCAACATCGAAGTATTTGTTGATGTCTTCAAGGAGTTTATCCTTGGAGAAGTCTTCCAAGTTTTGTACAAGTCTATGAGTAGGCAGGACTACAAGTCCGGGATTTGAGATATTAACAAATGTGAGCATGCGGTATCTTGCGGTTTCTAGCTCTGGGTGTTCTTTAGACAATGCAAGGGCTGTTTTATATCTATGATGACCATCAGCTATTATAACGAACTTGTCATCCATTAGTCGGACTATCTCTTTCAGGTCATCTTCATTGTCAATTCTCCAGAGTCTATGACGGATACCATCGTAGTCAACAACATCGCCAACTGGATTGTCCTTCATATGCTTCTCAAGGATTGCATCCACCTGTCGTTCATGGTCCGGGTAAATTACAAAAATCTGTCCAAAATTAGCCATGCAACTTCTACATAGACTAAGTCGGTCTTCAATATCTTTTGGGAGGGTTTCTTCGTGTTGAAGAACTCCATCAAAAATACTAACGCTCGGAGCTCTTGTTGCGAATTCTTCGAGTTCAATCAACCCAATGAATCCAAACCTAAATAGTGGTTTTCCCTTAATCTCAAAGTCCTGTCCATAGACATAGAATGACTCTTTCTCATCAGGTGTGAGAATACCCTCATTGATCCATTTATTGAAGTGGTTTCTCGCTCTGGTATACTGATTTGATGAAGGTGTGTCGTTTTCTTCAGATTTGTTCTTTATGATCCATGCCATATTATAATCAGAAAGTGATTGAAGTTCGTCTATCTTGTCGCCCTTAATGATATCATAAGGCGGAGTCACCAATCGAGACAACTCGCCCGCCTTGGCCTCGTTGTATCTATAAGCTTTGAATGGTTTTACACGTACCATCGTTAGCATCTCCGGTTTCTAACTATAGATTCTGCTGAGCCGGCTCTTAGACTCTTTGTCATAAGTCTTTCTTTCCGAATGAAACTCTCTCACGTTTGAGAAAATTCCCAAACGTCAAACTTAAATGACTAAGGGTGACGGACACGCGAACCTATAATATCGACGGGGAGACATAAATAAATGGAATTTTGTGAGAAATGCGGAGCCCTCATGTTTCCTAAAAAAGAGGAAGGAAAAAAGACAATCATATTGAAGTGTCGAGAATGCGGGCATGAAAAATCAGTTCGTTCTCCTCCTGATTACAAAGTAGAACATCGAATAAAACACACTCCTCGTGAGAAGATTGTTATCGTTGAAGAGGATTCAAAACATATGTCGGAGATGACTGAGGATGAACGTCGTGAAAGACGTAAAGAAATACTGGAATACTACGAGTCGGAAGATGAATGAGTATCTTCGGGTAACCTTAATATCCCTTCACATGGTCAGTTTACATGCCTATCATTATCGGCCGTCTGAACACTGACTAATTTTACAATCCGATTTTTCACGGATTGTATACTCATAAAATGGAGGACCTGAACAAGATGGGAACTAATCTTCATTATAATCATCATAATTACCTGTTGAAAAATGGAAACATTGCAGATAAGCTGCGCCTTGCAGCTAGTTGGACTGACCTTTCTGAAGGGCAACTAACAGAACTGATGCATGAAGTAACTCGAGTTCAGAACAAAGATGGCGGGATACCATTTGGTGTACAGCCAGGAAATCCAAGTTCCGTGAAAGAAACTGCAGAGGTATTGGCTCTAATATCTAGATACAAATCTCAGTGGGGTAAAATCCTCGATGAAATGGTCAAGTTTCTTATCTCGCGGCAAAAGAATGATGGAGGATTCAGTGAAACCCTGAATTTGGACCCCTATATTGAAGATAAATGGGGTGGTATTGGGCGAGATTGGTATCCTGTGGCTAAGAGTTTAACATGGCTAACAGGGAAAGCACTCGAAGCATTATGTCTTGCAGAATATCATGATGAAGAAAGACTAAGAAGAGCCAGAGACTTCCTCCTTTACAACCAGTATGAAGATGGTCACTGGCCTGATTTTATTGGCCGTGAAGTATCAGATCCACTTGCGACCGGTAATATTTTGCTCGCGCTAGAAGCAGTAGGGATTAATTCCAATAACAAAGTTTACCAAGATGGTCGGACTGCTCTTCTTCAGCATTTGAAAGACTCTGTTGAGAATAAATCAACATTTGACATGGTAGATTTGACTGCTGTAGGAAAACCTAATTCCAATCTTGAGAAAGAGGTCATCCGCAATGGAGTAGAACTCATAATCCAAAGCCAAAATGAAGATGGTGGTTGGGCTCCACTTGGGTCTAAGAAGAGTGATCCTGAATTGAGTTCCATACTCGCATTCGTCGCATCGAAGTTAAACAAGTATGCATAACAAACGAGGTGACCAAGTGGTAGAGAAAGTTCTTGCGCTACTCGAGAAAGACGAAAAATATCTCGCTGGTGTATTTACCTCTGAAGGGCTCTACACTAGTTCTCTCCCATATGCTAAAAAATCGGATGCAATCAAAGGTGTGAATGGACATTCCCTTCGTAGAGATGACAGTGATGAAAATCTAGCAGTTCTTGAAACAGTCTATGCCATCCATGAGGGGGTTAGAGATGCAGCTATAGACGAAATCAAGTTAGATTTCTCTGGGTTCACACCTAAGCAGGTATCTGTTCTCAAGATTGTATTGACAATTCCATTTGGTTCAACCTTGACTTATGGATCTGTTGCAGAAAAAGCAGGACTGCCTAATGCTGCTAGATTTGTTGGGAATGTAATGCGTATCAATCGACTTGGACCCGTAATTCCATGTCATCGCGTTGTTTCATCAACTGGTCTTGGAGGTTATACAGGTGGTATAGACAAGAAGATTGATTTACTAGCACGTGAGGGAGTCATTCGCGGAGACTTTTCACAGAAGGCTTTACATAGGATTCCGTAATTTCCGAAGTGGACCCCTTCGGTTTGGATGCGTGTACCTTATGAACTTGAAAGTACGAAGAAACGGGGACATCGTTGAGTTACGTAAGGTAGAACTTGAAACCTTGAGCCCTCCATTATTCAGGACGCTCATCGGTTATAATTCACTGAAGCGTCTTGGTTACTCAATTTCATTTATCCGTCCTAAGAAGAGCTCGAGCGGCGACTTTGAAAGGATTCGATACAACTTCATCGAGCGAGGAATTATGACCCGCCAACTTGAGGGTGAACTTGAACCCGATATGAAACGTGGCATTCTCAATCAACTACCTCGCGGAAATTTCTCAATTATTCTTCTGCTGACTCAAGTTCCACGAAGAGGTGTAAACATCAGACTCGATAAATTCGAGTATGAATTCCTCGGCTGCATTCTCATGAGAAATGATGAAACCCTTGATGTTGTGATGAATATTACACCCACGAGAGATATTCTAATGCCGATGTATGATAGAGATGAAATCATGACGGAAAGTGCGTGAGTCTATATCTTACTCGTGAAAGGAGTTGATTTTTCCTCCAACTGCTTGAGTTCCAGCCGTTTCTTTCTGGCTTGGTATCCTGCGAGTCCTGCTCTCCCTGCTAGAATAACAACTGGGACTACCCACCAAATGATGATGTAAGTAAAATCGTACTGCATTCTGTTTCATCCCAATACAAAAATGAATGAAATTAAGGATGTCGCAAGACGCAGTATTTACTTATCTTTATCAAGAACGTACGACCTATACAATTCAGAGAGGAAATCCTACTTGCCTAGAAGTGTGAGAGAAGTCCCAAAAGAGATTGCTGCATTTGGAGAGCGCCAGTTCAAGGATTCTGGTGCAGCCGCAGTTGAAGTTCTTCGAGTAAAAGCAGCTGTGATGAGAAAGCACTTTCGTCAATTGAAAGGGATCACATTTCTCGTGGCTGTTGTAGCACGTGATCGGGTTCGAATCTATTTCTTCAACGCTGCTGGAGTCATGCTTGTGGGTGAGAATGTAGAGGTACCAGTATACCAAAAAGTTCGTGCAAGTTCCAAGCTCATCGCAAAGTATGAGAAACCAAGAGAGCTCACTCCTGAGGAGCAACGCATTGAAGCAACACAGGAGCTTAGAGAATCGTTAGTCAAAGCTATTCGTCGTGTGACTCGTTTTCTAAATGTAGCTCCGCCAACATTCCCAGATATTTTCGTCACTCGAACAAGCTCTGAAGAATCCAGCCAAAGTTTTGGGCTTCAGTTAACAGATGATAGGGAATACCTTTTCGAAGAATCCGCACTAAAGACAAAATGGGTTGATGGACTCATTACTCGGACAGCGTTTCTTGTGCATCTTGAATCTGCACACTCAAAGACTCATATTGCTTCCTTAGTTGGCAATGGGATTGCACTGGCTCTATTGAAGGATCCTGCAAAAAAGGGATTCCGTGAATTCTGGTTGAAAATCAGCAAAGATACAGAATGGTCTCCTCTAGTGAATCACATGATCAAGCATTCGGATTGCTATGCGGGTAATGGGTTTGTTAGACTCTATTCACTTCTTCAACAAATATCTTCTTCTAGCTCAGTTGATGATTGGATCCTCCCATTCAGAGTAATTCACGATAGTGCGAGGGTCTCAATAGGAACTGAAGAATACCATACAATTCAGGGGTTCTGCAAGACTCTATCAAACCCTCGAAAATTGAATTCTCGAAAACACAGTCTTGAATCTATTCACATGGCTCCTCGTGTTATTTGCGATCCCACTCCTTTGAACACTCAAATCTTCATCTCCCATGGGTCCCCCTCAGATGAAGACTGGGCAACTGTGTCATTCATTGATGGCTCAGAAGTTAAGACACTCAGAATAGGCCCAGCAGATGAATCACGTGTAACAACAATAGAATATTGGATGAATCTTGAGGATGTCTACCCTACATCTGGGGGATTGATCTCTCATGGCAAGAATGTTCTCCAGCGAGCTCTAGCAACTCTTGGGATCGAAACCACTCCTTCTGGGACATTTGAGGCAGCCATTGAATTCTCAGACTCCGTTTTAACCGCTAATGAGAAAGCTGTCCTTGAACGTTTGATTCTTGGAAAGTCTGATGTATTGTCGAATACATTGGTTGGCTCACCCCAGATAATTGACAAGCTACTTGCTAAAGGGAAAATCATGTTCCTGCCAAGCTTCAACCATATTGGAGTGGATTCGGATTATCTATTGAGAGGGCCAACTGATTTAGTGAGGCAAATTGTAAGACAAAATTGCGTTGAGGCTACTCTCTTCAATAACACTGCAGAGTCATTTGCTGTGGTTTCTGCCCCTCCAACTTGGAGAGATGGACTTCTTGAATCCACTGTCAAGGAAGGTGTGTCCATCTGGTCCATCATATCGACCACCTCGAATAGAAATATTCTGCGTTGTGAGGATTCGTTTCCAAAACAAGTTGTGACCTGGTCTGATGGTGTCACTTGATTTTCTTTATTATAGTGCCAATTGCTCGAGTGTTGGCCTCTCTCAGAACAATCTTGTCTCCTACATTCAAAGCCTCAGGCGAGATCATGAACTCAAGTCGCACTCGAGCAAAATCACCAACACTTAGATAATCTGCATCATAGATTTTCTTGAGGACCACCGTCTGTTGTATTGTGTGTGCTTGTAGGACTGGTGCATAGCCTACGGAGATTTTCGTTGGATGCCGTGTGACAATGATGTTCGCTTCGAAAGTTCTACAACTTCCGGATTCTATGTCCGGGTCTGTAATCATCTGACCTCTTCGAACAAGATGTTTGTCTACGTCTTTGATATCAAAGCCAAAGAGATCCCCTGCCTTCACCATTCCAATTCGTTTCTTGAACATCTCAATACTGAACAGTCGCCCCTCTTGGAACTGGTTACCACCATCTGGTCCTATTCTTAGTGCCTGACCCTTCTTGAACATGCCTGACTTGACTGTCCCCGTGACAACTACATTTGCTCCCTTTATTCCTCGATACACTTTGTCAACATATGCTCGTGCAGGATCACTCAGACCGATATGATTAGAGTTTACAGGGAGTGATTTGAGAAGGTTTGTCAAAAGTTCTAATGATTTCGACTCCAGAGCTGAGATTAGAAATATGGGCACTATCACTTCGTTACTGAGTTCTCTTACAATCGGAGGTATTTCATCACTTGTTCTAACCGTGACTGGTATTCGTCCTACTTCTTTGAGACTATTTCTAACTACATTCACTACAAGTTCTAGATCTTGAGGACTAGTTTTATCTGTCTTTGAAATCATAACGATAAAAGGCGCGCCTTGATTGGCCATCAATATCATATGCTCTCGAGTTATCTCATCAAGTCTTGGAACACCATAGTTCAGCTCTTCTTGCCTGATTAGATATGCTTCTTCCGGACCCGGAATTAGAACAAGTCCATATTGTGCATCAGCTCCAAGGATTGATCTTATCATTGTCTTGCTGTATTCTTTGTGACCTGGTGCATCGAAGAATGTGATTATCTTCACGGATTGATCTAGAACTCTAGCTGAGTCTTCCTTGTTCAATGGATTCTCAGGATATACTGTGTTGCCTTCTTCATCAAATCCCATGAATGCAAGGTGAATATCTGCAGTTTGTCCCCTTGTAATTTCCTGCGGATGTGTGAGGAGGAATGATCTCGCGCTTCCACTACCATTGTCAGGGCGTCCCGTAACTAGAGCCCCAATCAAACTAGATTTTCCTGAGTTGACTCTACCCGCAACATTGATTGAACAAGTTTCTTTTATTTCCGGTATTGCAAGTCGTTTCAGAAGATAAGACCCGACCATCCCCTGCAGTGTTTCAATCTGCTCCTCTTCAACAATCTCAACTGATGCTTCTTCGCACAGCTCAGCAAGAATCCTCTCCGACGTTTTCAAAGCATTCTCCGATATTCCGTGTACTTGCCACTCCTTCCCTCCGATATCCTCAATACCAATGAGAAAAAGTCCCTCAAATGGACTCTCACATGTCATATAGCGAATCCGCGTGACTAACTTCTGTTTCCTCTCAGTCTTGAGGTCTGCTCGAGTGAGTTTCCTCTTGAACTCTGTACTTCGATTCTCTCCTTTCATCAGGATTTTGAGAATCTCATCAGGCGTTGTCATTTGGTGTACTCCATGTCTTCTCTTCATTCTCTCTACTGGTTATAAGCCCTATCAACAAATGCTATTTTGCTTGAGTGAGTCCTTAACCAGAGAACACTTTTTTTCACAAGTATTTCTGCTCCTTGAAACTCTTTCGTGACAACACAAAAGCATATCAGTGAAACGATAAGAACGTCATTAATACCCACCACAGAGGGACTCCTATGTACAATAGATACTTCATTCTGGCAATCTTACTCGTACCCCTTTTTCTAACTCCCACTTCTGTGGCTGCACGAGTGGAATTGAATTCCACATTCGGTTCAGACAGACCGCTGATTGAATCCCGCCTTAGAATGGAGGTTCAATCTTCACCAAATCCTACAAGCGCTCTTCTTGAATTCAAGAGTCCTTTGTCATCTACTGAGATCCTTAGAGCTGAAAGTTTAGGAGTCACTTTCGTGAAGCGTGGATCCTCGATTGTCAACGTTGGCCGGATTTATTCTGTAGAGATAAACAATATCGTTTCTTTGGAAGCCCTATCTGAAATAGGTCTAATCAGAGCCACTTCTGGAAAAAAACAATACATACCCGCTCTCTCATCCTCAGTGCCTGCGATTCGAGCTGATGATGTTTGGACGAATCTGAACAAGAACGGTGGGGCAGTCAATGGTTCCGGCGTAACGGTTGCAGTTCTAGATACTGGCGCTCTTTGGACACATCCTAGCTTTTGGCGTGCATCACCCGGCGAGTACAAGACCATTAACAATGGGTCTGACTACTATGTAGATCTGGATAATGACACGGTGCCAGATTCTACCGAAATTATTCGTTTTGTGGGTGGAGGCGGACCTGACTTTTCCTACGCATTTAACTACATGTACATTAATGCAGATGGGATCGCAGGGTTTAGCTATGCATCTGGAGACCGCTGGATTGGTGGAATTGATGCAAATGATGATACGGTCATAACTTTGGGAGTTGAGAATGTAGTTCTCTTAGACGTATCAAAAGTCGCAGTTTTCTACGACCAAGAACACTCCAACGTGTATGTGAGAGATGTCAATCTCACTCAAGCGGTGTCCATTGGTGATTATGATGGTCATGGAACACATGTAGCTTCCACTATTGCCGGTGGTCAAGTTGGAATGACATCCTATGTCGGTGTTGCCCCTGGCGCAGATTTGATAATTATCAGAAGTGTTCTCCAATCTGCTGACATCTTGGATGGTATAGCCTTTGCAATTGAGAATGATGCGGACATTATCAACATGTCTTTCTCTTCATATCTGGGATTTTTAGATGGGACTGATTTGGAAGACCTTGCGGTATCAGAAGCGTTCCTGAGGTATGGAGTATTGACAACTGCAGCTGCTGGAAATCTTGGTAATAAAAACAAACACGCTCGATTCTCTGCGGCACAAGGGTCTTCGGGTTCTGCTTTGATGAGAGTAGATGATGTTGTTATATCAAGAGCACCATTTCTGAGCTTGTTGTGGCACTCGTCAGACAATGATGAGCATGTTATACTAACACCACCCTCCGGTAATCCAATAGACCTTGGAGCCTTCTCATCTATTGCACAGCAATCCTGGGCACTTGAAGATGAAAATCTTGCAGCCTATATTTTTGCGGATGTCAGTATACGAGGGCTCAACAATGTGATAATCCAAGTTTCCACAAATGACCATATGTGGGCGAATGGTGTTTGGAATGTAACAGTCACTAATGGTTCGGGTGACCTCATTTGGATAGACGGATTCGCATGGGATGGACGGTGGGAAACAACCCACTTAACTTTCCAGACCGCTCTTGATTCAGGAAGAAGTATCAGTTCCCCTGCTACTGCTGATCTTGCAGTGGCAGTTACTGCCTACAGTGAAGTAAGTTCAGGAATTATGAGCGAATCTAGTAAGGGTCCCAGGGTTGATGGCTCTCCAAAACCAACTGTGGCTGCCCCTGGTGATAATATAGCTGCAGCTCTGGCTAGTCTTACTAGCCTATGGACTTCAAAGGATGGGACCAGTATGGCCTCGCCGCACGTTGCGGGAGTGCTAGCACTTATTCGCCAAGCCTCAGGCAAGAACTCTGCATGGTTGGACTACTCTGCCTTGGTCAATGGTGCTGGAGGTCAGGCTTCACATTATGAAACAGCCTCGCCCTCATGGGGCCATGGTCTCACTGATGCTCTGTGGTCAGTTGTTCAAGTTTTAGATTCTCCAGGTATGGATGGTTCTACAATGTCCGATTGGTACGGTGTGAGTGAACTATTCGGAGATGCAACAAATCTCTCAGTCAATGGAGGACATGATATCATTTCTGCCAAGTCATTCTTGGACAATGATACTATTGGAATAGCAATAACCATGAGGGCCGCACCTGATTTACAGGGTACGGATGTTCTCAGCATTGAGTGGGATAATGATTCAAATGTGGGTACTGGGAGGAACGGAGCTGACATCGTTGTCAATATTACTGGAGGGTCTGCAGATGTCTATGAATGGAATGGTAGTTCCTATGTAGCTTCATCTCTAGTTTCACAATGGTGGACTGATTCGACAGCAGTGATCCTTCGGCTTGATGGTATTACTCCTGGCGTTCGTGGAATTATATCTATGAGTACACATAACTCTACGATGAGCAATATCGACCAAGCTGGTCCTGGGACGCTCACTGATATGTTGCCCCCTGTCATGGAAGACCTCTGGATGCAGTTTAATGATGGTTCAATGATTATTCACCTAGCCACGAGAGATCGCGACACTTCACAAGAACTTCGAAACATTGCGTGGAGTGTTGTCAACGGGCCTCTTGCAACTCTCAACTCATCATCACGAGTAGGAGAAAGCGATTACATAATCACTGTTCCTGAGAATCTGATTACTTCTGATTATCTCAATAGCCTTTCATTGAATATCACATCAGAGAGCTTTACTCTTATCTTACCACTCGTTTTGCTTTCAACCCAAATCGGTCCACAACTAGTGTTTTCAATCGCTACGCTCAACCAAGATGTTGTTCGAGTTGGATTCCTGTTGAATGATTTAATTGCTGGCGAATTGGTGTTGGAGGGTTTTACTCTCGCTTCCTTGGTCTACGTAGCATTCCATTCTGAATCTGGGTCTTGGCTCAATTTCACTCTTTCAAGTAGTACTGGTCATTACGACTTTGAGATATCCCCCTCATACTTCCAACTAGGGTCACATGAGGTATACGCAATCGCTATAGGGCAGGTAGTACCTGGAACATCTCTGAATTTCGCCACTCTAACAGTGGTACAGGATTACACTGTGCTAGCTGTAGGGGCTGCAATCCTTATCGTGGGTTGTGGTATAATTGTGATTATGCGAAGACGTAGAGGTGACATAGGCTGAAGATCATAATCATCGGATATGGTCCTGGTGGTGCTGCAGCTGCAGTCGCTGCTCGGATGTTCAATACGCAGTCTGAAATTCAAATTATCACTGAGGAAACATTAGAATCTCACAGAAAACCAGGCGCCTCGATGGCACTTGAGTTTCCTGATACTTCAGATCTCCGGATAGACGATTGGTCGTTTGATGCTCTCTCAAAGAAACGAATCGCCACCATCACAGGAACTCAGGTGACGGGAGGAGATTCCACCTCCAAAGAAATCTATATCAAAGGATCCCATGGCGAGAAGACTTTGAGCTATGACAGACTCATCTTAGCTACTGGAGGCATTCCTGCTTTGCCGAATATACCCGGTACGGATTTAGCAGGTGTCTTCACAATTCAGACGATGGCTGATACAAGTGAGATTGGAAACCAGTTGTCTGGGATGAAATCGATTATAGTTGTTGGCGCTGGTTTCAGCGGTCTCGAAACTGCTGAGAGGCTTCTTTCAATTGGAAAAGATGTTCACCTCCTTATACGATCCCGACTTATGCGAAAACAATTGGAGGAACCAATGAGCCTGGAACTTCAGTCAAGAATTCCAGACAGACTGAATGTACACGTTGGTAAATCCCCTTCATCCGTAATTGGGGATAAAAAAGTGCAAGGAATAACTGTTGGTTCAGAAACAATTCCTGTCGATGCGATTCTTTTCATGACCGGTGTCCGACCTAATACCGAGCTTGCTAAGAAACTTGGTGTCAAGATTGGCCCCTTGGGAGGAATAGTAGTTGATGAAGCGATGAAGACATCTGTGAATGATATCTTCGCAGTCGGCGACTGCGTTGAGATGAAAGATTCGCTTACTGGAAAGCCACTTCTTCTTCCAATTGGTAGTGTAGCCGCTCGTGCAGGTCGACAAGCAGGAGTTACCGCAGCAGGTGGCTCCAAGATATATGATGATACACTACGTCGCCTACAGTATGACCATATCTTCAATACTGATATTGTTGTAGTCGGTCATTCAACCACAACTGCTACCGAGATGGGCTTGAAAACTGATGTTCAATATTTTGAGGATAGCACAGAATTTGCGAAAGTAGCTTTAGTCACAACTGATGATGGACGCCTTGTTGGAGGTCAGGTGATATCTTCACGCATGGGTGCTCGGCTTGGT
>Ga0315553_10003364_pt1 | contig 12440 bp, 6 predicted proteins | sample SalMarSW160140MG_FD_203099 | JGI IMG/M metagenome (GOLD analysis project Ga0315553, IMG submission 203099) | Salt marsh sediment microbial communities from the Plum Island Ecosystem LTER, Massachusetts, United States - Salt Marsh Sediment SW1601-40 ... | reverse complement strand
TATGTTGGGGCAGCGGCAAACCCTTTTAGCCAATCCTTGGAGTCTGAGGTGAATCGTCTTAAGGACAAGGTTGCTGCTGGAGCAGATTTTGTCCAGACTCAGCCTATTTATAACATTAAGGGCTTTAAGGAGTGGATGGAACTGGTTCGAGAAGAAGGATTACATAAAAATGCAAAAATCCTTGTCGGAATCACTCCCCTAACATCCGTGGCGTCAGCAAGATACATGCAGACAAAACTCCCCAACATGGATATTCCTAGCGAAATCATTGAACGTCTTCGGAAAATTAGCAAAAAAGAAGATATGGCGGAAATGGGCATTGTGATCGCCGTGGAAACAATAAATCAATTAAAAGAAATAGAAGGGGTAGCGGGTATTCACATTATGACTCTGGGGCGGGAGGAAATTATTCCGAAGATTTGTAGCGCAGTCGGCCTTTACCCCCGCCCTTGAGTAATGGAGGAGTTCATTCCCTCCCAATTTATAGGAGCTTACAAGGAGTCCCGAGTAGAGCTCACCATTTTTCCTGAGATAATCGCAGCATAAGCCAGGTCCTAAGGCGCTCATCCAGCTTGCCCAGCCATGATTCTATCTTGCGTATATCTCCACTCATCAGCGCAGCTTTTTCCTCCGCAGTCAGCTCATAGTCTTTTAGAGCCTCGGCAGGATTTTCTGCCAATCTGGCCAGAAAGGCATTATCCTGGGCGGCTCTATCGAGCACAGCTAACACGGCATGTACAGCGGAAACCTTATACTCAGGAATCTTGGCTAAGGGGTCAAGGGCATCACTGGTGAGGATATTCGCCGCTGCCTCACGCCAGTGGAAGGGCATAAAAACAAGTCCAGGAGGCGAGTCTTCTGTAATATGGAGTGGGGCCTCCAACTTACCTCTTTTTGAGGCAACTACTATTACATCGTGCTCCACAAGCCCAAGTTTTGCCGCATCACTGGGGTGCATTTCCACCACGCCGCTGGGATTCAGTTCACTAAGCACTCTAGAGCGCCGACTCATTGTGCCAGTATGCCAGTGTTCCAGCACCCGCCCAGTAGTGAGAATCAGAGGGTAGCCCTTGGATATCGCTTCTGCCGGTGGGATGTAATCTACAGCATGGAACTTGCCTCGTCCCCTTGCGAAGCCGTCATGGTAAAGAAAGCTGGTTCCAGGGTGTGAGGCATCCGGGCAGGGCCATTGCAAACCACCATGGTCGAGGCGGTCGAAGTGGACACCGCCATAAATAGGAGTCAGGGAGGCAATTTCTTCCGTAATCTGGTTGGCACCGTGATAGCCCAACGGCTGTCCCATCTTCTCTGCCAGGACGGAGATAATCTCCCAGTCAGGCTTTGCCTCCCCTGGTGGCAGGACTGCTTGCCTTACTCTTTGAATTCGCCTCTCAGTATTGGTAAAGCTTCCATCCTTTTCTGCAAATGCAGCAGCCGGGAAAACAACGTCAGCTAGCCAAGCGGTCTCGGAGAGAAAGATATCTTGCACTACCAGGAATTCTAGTTTCTCCAGCGCTTGCTTCATATGTTCCAGGTGAGGCTCGCTTAACATCGGGTTCTCACCCATAACATAGAGTCCTTTAATGTCTCCCTTAAGTATAGCATTAGCCACCTCGGTAACTGTCAGCCCGGGATGGTCGCTCAATTCAACTCCCCAAGCAGTTTCGAATTTCATTCTCACAGCGGGGTCATCAACCTTTTGGTAGCCGGGATAGACATTGGGGAGCGCTCCCATATCACAAGCACCCTGGACGTTGTTTTGGCCCCGAAGAGGGCTGAATCCCGTGCCTTCCCTGCCGATATTGCCGGTCAGTAGCAAGAGGTTTGCCACACTTTTCACATTGTCTGTGCCGGTGGTATGCTGGGTTATTCCCATCCCATAGAGGATACATGCACTTTTCACCTCACCGAACAAGCGGGCAGCCGCCTCTGTATCAGCCTGGGGGACCCCAGTTATCGTCTCAACTACTTCAGGAGTATATTCTTCCACAAGCTGGCGCATATCCTCAAAACCTTCAGTGCGCTCTCGGATAAATTCCTTATCCTCAAGGCCATCTCTGATGATAACGTGCATCAGCCCGTTGATAAGGGCAACATCGGTCCCGGGCTTGTGGTGAAGCTTGGCAGTGGCGTATTCGCCAAGTTCCGTAGAGCGGGGGTCAGCCACAATAAGCTTAGCACCACCAAATTTGACTCCTCTCTTGACTATTGAGCCAATAATGGGATGACATTCCGTAGTGTTGGAGCCGATGACAAAGAAGAGTTCAGTTTTCTCAAAATCGGAATAAGAGTTGCTCATCGCTCCTTGACCGAAAGCAGCAATTCCCCCGACCACAGTAGAGGCGTGGCATAGTCGGGCGCAATGGTCAATGTTGTTGGTTCCTATCACAGCACGAACAAATTTCTGCATAACATAGTTATCTTCATTGGTGCACTTAGCTGAACTTAAGGCGGTGATACTATCAGCTCCGTGATCTTCCTTGAGTTCAAGGAGCTTGTTTGCCACCAGCTCAAGAGCCTCATCCCAGCTAGCTTCACGAAAGATTTCATGCACTTTCCCATTGTGCCCTGTCGCCCGTGTGGTGCCAGGGATTCGGATAAGAGGTGTGGTTAATCTTTCGGGATGGCTAATAAAATCGTATCCCCAGCGTCCTTTAACGCACAGGCTGCCCTTGTTAGCCGGACCCTCAGAGTCACCGCGCACGGAAACAATCTTATTATCTAGAACACCTAAGTAGAGGGAGCAGCCAACTCCACAATAGGGACAAATGGTTTTAACCTCTTTGGCAGGTGGCTTTTCCCATTTAGGCACCAGTGCACCGGTAGGACATCGGGCAACACATTCCCCGCAGGACTTGCAGATGGATTCGACAATCGGTTTATCACCAAAGGTAGCCACCCTTGCTGAGTTGCCTCGGAAAGCTAAGTCAATGGCACCAACAACAGCTATTTCGTGGCAAGCCCGCACGCACTTGGCACAGAGGATGCATTTATTCGGGTCACGAATAAACGCCGGATGGCTTTTATCCATAGGAAGCACTTGGGTACTTTTTCTCAGGCGGTCAATATGCTCCTGTTCTATGCCCAGATATCGGGCAATCTTAAGTAGCTCACAGTCCTGGTTTTTAGCACAGGTGAGACAATCGCCGTGATGATTGGCGGTGATAAGCTCCATAGTGATTCGGCGTGACCGATTTACCCGTTCTGTCTCGGTGTGGACCACCATACCATCGGTTGCTGGCGTGGTACACGAGCCAACCAGGCCACGCATTCCTTCAATCTCAACCACGCAGAGGCGGCAACCTCCATAGGGCTTGAGGTCAGGGTCATAACATAGCGTGGGAATATAGATGCCAGCATTCAGTGCCACTTCAAGCACAGTGGCTCCCTTTTCCGCTATGACCTCGCGATCATCGATGGTCAGCTTGATGGTATCCACTTTTCTTTCCTCTACTTCGGTTGGAGCGATTGTACTCATTTGGTACCCTCCTGCCATACTGCTAATATTCTCAAACCTCAACGGTTACTGGAACAGGCTTCTCAGGAACGGCTACAGGCTCCCCAGAAACTTTAGCTACCGCATTAAACTTGGATGGACAAACATCCAAGCAGGTTCCACACTTGATACACTTATCCTGGTCAATAACATGCACCATCCGTTTGCCGCCTTCAATTGCCTGCACTGGACAGTTCCTGGCACAAATCATGCATCCTTCACATTTGTCAGGAAGGATATAGTAAGAAATAAGAGCTTGACAATGTAACGCCGGGCAGCGTTTTTTAACTATGTGCTCTTCATACTCGTCTCGAAAGTAGCGAATGCTCGTAAGCACCGGATTAGGAGCGGTTTGCCCCAAACCGCACAGGGAATTATCTTTGACCGATTCAGCTAATTCCTGAAGCAATTCAATATCTCCGGGCCTACCTTTTCCATTGGCTATATCCTCCAATATGTCCAGCATCTGTTTAGTACCCCAACGACATGGTATACATTTTCCACAGGATTCGGCCTGAGTAAAGGTTAGGAAAAATCTTGTCATGTCAACCATACAAGTATCCTCATCCATTACCACCATGCCTCCAGAACCCATAATTGACCCCGCTTGGGCTAGAGATTCGTAGTCAACTGGCAGGTCTCCCAGACTCTCGGGGATGAAACCACCTGATGGGCCACCAGTCTGGATCGCCTTGAGACGTTTGCCTTCAGGAACACCTCCGCCTATATCATTGACAATCTCACGCAGGGTGATTCCCATTGGGACCTCGACAAGGCCAGTGCGGACAACTTTACCTGCTAGAGAAAAATTCTTGGTGCCCTTGCTCTTTTCCGTACCATAGCTGGCATACCACTTGGCACCTCGCTGGAGAATAGCTGAGATGTTACTCCAAGTCTCTACGTTGTTGATATTCGTTGGCTTACCCCATAAGCCAGATTGGGCAGGAAATGGGGGGCGAGAACGGGGCATCCCCCGACTGCCCTCAATAGAAGCCATTAAGGCCGTCTCTTCGCCGCAGACAAAGGCACCTGCTCCCTCCTTTATCTTGATGTGAAACTCAAAACCGGAATTCATAATGTTCTTGCCTAGCAGTCCGCATTTCTTCATTTGCTCAAGGGCGATTCTCAGTCTATGGATCGCCAGTGGATATTCAGCCCGAATGTAAATATAACCTTCTGTAGCACCGATAGCATAAGCGCCAATGAGTATTCCTTCCAACACAGCATGTGGGTCACCTTCAAGAAGTGCTCGATCCATGAATGCTCCCGGGTCTCCCTCGTCGGCGTTACATATTACATATTTAATATCGCCGGGGGCATCGTGACAGAACTGCCATTTGACTCCGGTGGGGAATCCAGCACCACCACGACCGCGCAACCCCGATTTCTTGACCTCATCAAGTACTTCTTGAGGGTTCATTTTTAGCGCTTTGGCTATGCCCTCATAGCCACCATTAGCAATATAGTGGTTAATATTTTCTGGATCGATATTTCCACAATTACGCAAAGAGATACGCACTTGAGGCTTAAGCACTGGCAAGTCAAAGAGCCTGGGAATGCCCTCCAAAGTTCCTTCTCCACGAGTGCCGAGAGCCAAGTCAGGGCGTGGGTTGTCAGCAATTAGATAATCCTCGATGATTTCAGGCACAAGCTCAGGGGTAAGATTGCCATAGAAAATGCTCGGTTTGCCTGGCTTAACTAGCTCAATCAAGGGCTCTGCATAGCAAAGTCCGATACAACCAACTTGAAGAATTTCAGCTTGAATATGCTGCTCTGCTAACTTTTGGTTAAGAGCAGCAAGTACATCCTCAGCACCTGCTGCTCGCCCACAAGTGCCCATGCCAATCAAGATACGAATTTTATCGCTATCTTGCATCGCCTCCCACTGCGAACTTGCTTGAGTTTTTACTTCTTTAAAGTTCATCGCATCTCCTCATTAGTTGCTGCTTATATCTCTTTCACTTTCGTCTTTGTCATTCTGCCATAAACTTTGTCGTTAACAAGCATAACCGGGGCAAGAGCACAAGCACCAAAGCAAGCCACAGTTTCCAAGCTGTATTCGAGGTCGGGAGTGCTCTCCCCAGGCTTGATGCCCAGATGTTTTTCCACTTCTTGGAGGACGCGGGCGCCACCACGCACATGACAGGCAGTGCCGCGGCAAACTCTGATGATATTCCGTCCTGAAGGGACAAGCTTGAATTGGGCATAGAATGTACCTACCCCAAAGACGGTGCTTTCTGGCAGTTGGAGGAATTTGGCTATCTTTTTCATCATCGGCTCTGGCAGATAACCAAAAGCCTGCTGGACTTGCTGCAAGATGGGAATAAGCTCCTCTTTCTTACCCTGATAGGAGGATAGAATCTCGTTCAGGCGCTTCTCACTGGTCTCTTCTTGCTCCCGTGGAAGCACCTGAGTGTCCTGCGTTATTGAAGGATTTGCCATTTTATGCCTCACTAATTAATATTTTTCTTGTGACAGCCGACACCATAGCCAGGTAGCCAGCTCTTTGTCTAGCTTGCCGACCCAGGACTCTATTTTCTTGATGTCGCCGCTGGCTAAGGCTGCTCTCTCCTCGCTGGTCAAAGTGTAATACGCCTTGAGAGCCTCGTGCGGGTCATCGGCTAATCGCGCCAGAAATTCCGATTCGGTAGCCGCTCTCTTCAGAACAGCGAGCACCTCTTCTTTGCCTGGCACCACCTGCACCTCAACGTTTTCTCTTGTTACTGCAAAATCTTTAGTCATTTTTCCCTCTCCTTTCCTCTTCATTTCGCGATGATTTTAGCAATTGCCTGATTGCCTGCCATCGTCCATAAGTTGCAATTTGCAATAGCACTTTGGTTATATCTAAAAGCACAGTCAACTTGCCCTAAAGGGCATATAAGCTTTATAATGGCTTCAAAAATCTGAGAAATTGGCAAAGAAAGATGAATTAACCGTCTTGATTGCTGACGACCATCCTTTGGTGCGCGAGGCTTTACATCGAGCGCTGGATGTTGAGGAAGACATGAAGGTTGTCGCTGAGGCCAGTGATGGTGAGGAAGCAGTCAAACTCGCCTCGGAGCTAAAACCTGATGTGGTGGTGATGGACATCGTTATGCCCAAAGTCAATGGAATTGAAGCCACCAGAAAGATCAAGGAGATTGCTCCTGACACAGCCATTTTGATTCTCACTGCTTATGATGATGAAGAGTATGTACTGGGATTGCTTGATGCTGGAGCTGCAGGGTACCTCTTGAAAAGCGCCAGAGGGCGTGATTTGGTGGGCGCTATTAGAGCCATAAGGGCAGGTGAGTCGGTACTCCACCCTAATATTATTGCTAGATTGCTGAAGCGCGCTACAGTGACAGTGGTTAAGGAAAATAAAGCCCAAGGGTTGCTGAGCGAGCGAGAATCAGAGGTACTCAGATTGGTCGCACTGGGGATGAGCAATAAAGAGGTAGCAGAAAAATTGTTTCTCAGCCAGCGCACTGTTAAAGCTCACCTGACCAGTGTTTTCAATAAATTGAATGTTGCCTCACGCAGCGAGGCAATAGTCAAAGGATTACAATGGGGATTAGTTGCCTTAGAGGATACCGAAGACAAACCCTAAGATTAAGAAACCCGCACCTCTGGATTATAATTATCCTGTTCGGTATCCTAACGCTATCTCACCTTACCCAGCTCTCGGCTCAAATTCCTTCCTTGGGATTGGGCTCAATGCCTACAGTTCTGGGTCTTTCACGACACAGTGTGGAGCGACTTTTCTATCTCTTGTTGATATTGTATGCAGGCTGGACACTGGGGATAATCGGGAGCGCCGCAGTATGGCTATCAAGCGCTGTGGCAATGTTACTTCGCACTTTTCTTATTTCACCCGATTTTAGAGACGCGCTCCTGGAAAGTCTCGCTTGCCTTGTTATTGGCGCTTTAGCCATTATGCTTATGGCAGCCTATCGTCAAAATAAACAACAACAAGAGAAGCTAAAAAAAACTGTGAAGGATATGAAATTGGCGCGGCGAAACTATGAGGAATTATTTACCAACGCCAGCGATGCAATCTGGATCCATGATGTAGAAGGCGATATCACTTTAGCTAACAAAGCTTGTGAAAAGCTCACTGGCTATTCAGTTTCTGAGTTAATCGGAAAGAATGTCCGCGAGTTTCTTGTCCCAGAGGCGCTAACTTTAGCAAGACAAGTAAGGGATAGGCTAGTGAGAGGCGAAGCTATGGAACATCGCTATGAGCAACGATTAATCAAGAAAGATGGTTCTGGAGCAATTGTGCAATTAGCCACACGTCTTATTATTAGTGGTGGCAAGCCTAAAACTTTTCAAAATATGGCTCGTGATATAACCGAAGAAGGAAAATTACGGGATAATCTACAATTCTATCTCAGGCAAGTTCTACAGGCTCAGGAAGAAGAACGTAAGCGCCTTGCTCGTGAGCTCCATGACGATACCTCTCAGCAAATATTGCTTTTAACGCATGGGGTAGATAACCTTGCCTCTAAAGCTGAGAGGTATTCGCCTCAAGAGCTAAGAAGTGAGCTAGGTAAACTATATGAACTGTCCCAGCAAACTTACCAAAACATTAAGCACTACGCTCAAGCTCTGAGGCCAAGCATTCTAGATGACTTAGGCTTGGTGGCAGCTATCAAATGGCTGGCTGAGGAAATACACAAACTTAGTGGAATCGAAATTCAGGTCAAGACAGATATCATACCGCTACTCCCCCCAGAAACACAGCTAGTTTTGTTCCGTATTGTTCAAGAATCCATAAATAATGTTCACCGACATTCCAGAGCCTCTGAAGTGAGCATTACGGTGGAGTGCCAGGGAGCTGAAATCAGGGTGACCATTAGCGATAACGGCAAGGGCTTTAAGCTTCCCCGGCAGTTAAGCGAGTTTGCTGGTCAGGGTAAGTTGGGGCTTACCGGTATGGAGGAACGAGTTCAATTAATAGGCGGGGAACTTGAAGTTAGTTCCCTAGAAGGAAAAGGAACCACAATAATAGTCGAAGCGCCAACAAGGCTTTATAATCAGGGCGACAGTTAGAGCAACTGAGGAGGTTGCTTCCCTTTCTCTACGCTTGGGGCTTTGGCTCTCCACAAGCTATTTCTTGTAAAGCGTTTAGAGTTTCTCCACTTTCACTGCCGAGACCTTGAGCTCGGGGATTTTGGATACCGGGTCGAGCTTGGGATTAGTAAGGATATTGGCCGCACTTTCGGCGAAATGGAAGGTCATGAATACCAATCCCGGTGGCAATGCTTCAGTTATTTTAGCTTTAGTGATAACTTCACCACGCCGGGAGCTGATTTTAACCTTGTCACCCTGAGCTATGCCAAGTTGCGCAGCATCAACAGGGCTGATTTCCACTACACCTTCAGGCTCCATAGTATTAAGTCCAGCTACCTTGCGGGTCATTGTCCCGGTATGGAAATGATACAAGCTGCGTCCTGTGGTGAGGATCAAAGGGTAGTCTTCGTCAGGTGACTCTCCCGGAGGAACATATTTTAGCGGCATGAATCTACCTTTTCCCCTAACAAAAATATTCGTGTGTAATATCGGTGTACCCGGATGGTCATCGAGAGGACAGGGCCACTGGATCCCATCATTCTCTAACCTCTGGTAATTTATGCCGCCATAGCTAGGAGTAAGATTGCGAATTTCCTCCATTATGTCAGATGGGTGGCTATAGTCAAAGCCTTTGGCTTCTAACTTTTGGGCTATCTGGCAAACAATCCACCAATCAGGCTTGGAATCGCCGATGGGCTCGATAACTTTCCGCACTCGCTGCACCCGGCGGTCAGTGTTAGTGAAGGTGCCATCCTTTTCAGCAAAACTTGCCGCCGGCAGGACAACATGAGCAAGCTTTGCTGTCTCAGAAAGGAATATATCCTGAACCACAAAGAAGTCAAGCCGAGCCAGCGCCTCCCGGACATGCTGGATATCAGGGTCGCTTAATGCTGGATTCTCACCAACCAGATATAGCGCCTTTATCTCTTTGCGGTGGGCAGCGTCAAGCATCTCAACCAAGGTCAACCCGGGAGATAATGGTAATGAGCATGCCCAAGTAATCCCAAACTTATCTTTAAGGGACGGGGGCAATGAGCACCCCCAGGCAGTTTCGAACTTTTCTCTAATAGCTGGATTGCTTACTGCCTGATAGCCGGGGTAGACGTTAGGTAAGGCACCCATATCGCAGGCACCCTGCACATTATTCTGACCTCTGAGTGGATTGACCCCGGTGCAGGGCTTGCCTACATTCCCAGTGAGCATTGCTAGATTGGCGGTAGCCAGCACGTTGTCAGTGCCATGAGAATGCTGAGTAATGCCCATGGAATAGAGAATGGTGGCAGGACTATTGCTGGCGAACATACGGGCAGCTTCTGCTATTTTGTCCTGTGGCACATTAGTGATTTGCTCCACAGAATCAAGGTCAAATCCTTTTAGCGACTCCCTGAAAGCATCGAAATTCTCACATCTTTCCTTGATAAATACCGAGTCCAGTAGTTCCTCATCTACTATAACTCGCATCATCCCCATGAGCAGGACGACATCTGTGCCGGGTTTGTGCTGAAGCCAGAGGCTAGCAAAGCGGCAGAGGTCGATCTCACGGGGGTTAGCCACGATTAGTTTCCCCCCATTATTTACTGCTCTTTTCATCTCAAGGCCGATCACAGGGTGGTCTTCTGTAGTATTGGTGCCGATAGCCAAAATACAAGCGGCGTCGCCAATTTCGTTGATGGAATTAGTCATGGCTCCACTGCCAAAGCTTTGTACCAGGCCGGCCACAGTGGGGGCATGACATAGCCGGGCACAATGGTCAACATTGTTGGTGCCCAAAACTGCCCGTGCGAATTTTTGCATGACATAATTCTCTTCATTGGTGCACTTGGCTGAGGTAATTACCCCTACTTCCTGTGGTGTATAGCGCTTCAGTTCTTTCGCCACCAGTTCCAGTGCCTCATCCCAGGATGCTTCTTTCAACTCTCCATTCTTTCTTATCAAGGGAGTGGTCAACCTCTCAGGGTGATGGACAAAGTCGGCGATACCGAAGCGACCTTTGACGCATGCCTGCCCATGATTAGCTGCGCCATCTGGATCGGGGATGGAAGCTATTATCCTTTCATCCTTGACCTCGAGTTTGAGTTGACAGCCGACACCACAATAAGGACAAATTGTAGTAACTACACGGTCGGGCTTGGCAATCCCGCGGGTGGCCAAATCAGCGAGGGCACCTGTGGGACAAGAATCAACGCAGGCACCGCAGAACTCGCAGCCAACCTCGCGAAGGGTTCGCCCTTCCAGGGGGGCAATGACATTACACTGGAGGCAACGTTGAGCTTCGGCAACCGCAATCTCCCAATCCAACTCTTGCTCCACCTCGGCAAGACCCTTAACCCGTGTTTCAGGTGGAAGGTAGGATAACTTAGCCAGTCTCTCTCCCTTGGTTACATCTTTCGACCAAGTTATTCCTTCCTCAGCGGGCACAAGATGCTCTGTAATGTCCCCTTTGCCGCCAAGGTAGCGGTCGATGGACTGAGCTGCTTTCCTTCCCGCCGCGATAGCATTGATGACCAAGGCCGGCCCGCTCACACAGTCGCCACCAGCAAAAACGCCCTCTCGACTCGTGCTCAGGTTTCCATTGACCTTCAATACATTCCCCCGTCCTACTTCGATCTGAAAGCCCGCAGGAACATCTGGTCGTTCGCCAATGGCAGCAATTAAAGTATCAAGCTTAGCGATAAACTCAGTCCCCTTAATAGGAACGGGGCGGCGTCTGCCACTGGCATCAGGCTCTCCCAGTTCCATACGAATTAACTCTAGCTTTAGATTACCATTCTCCTGAAAAATCTTGGAAGGAGCGACGAGAAAGATGATTTCAATTCCTTCCTCCAACGCTTGTTCTACCTCTTCTGTTTGAGCCGGCATCTCGTTCTTTGTCCTGCGGTAAAAAATGGTTACCATCTTAGCACCTAGCCGCAAGGCAGCACGGGCAGAATCTATGGCAACATTCCCCCCACCAACCACTCCTACCCTATGCCCCAGTTCCACCTTCTCTGCTAAGTTGAAGCGACGAAGGAATTCTCCGCACCCAATTACGCCGGGCAAGTCTTCTCCTTCGACCCCCAGCTTGATTTCCTCATGAGCACCGACGCCAAGAAAAGTTGCCTGATATCCTTGCTCAAAAAGGGTATCTAAAGATTCGATGCGAGTATTTAGTCTTATTTCCACACCCGCAGTCTCAATTTCTCTAATCTCATCGCGGAGTATGTTACGCGGAAGCCGATATTCAGGGATTCCCACTCTCATCATTCCTCCCGGCTCCGGGAGAGCTTCAAATACAGTTACTCCATGCCCGAGTTTAGCCAGATAATAAGCACAGGTGAGCCCGGCCGGCCCCGCCCCCACTATTGCTACTTTTTTACCAGTTGAAGGAAGGAACTTCGCTTGCTCCTTCCAACTATCATCGCCGTTATCAGCGGCAAAGCGCTTAAGCATTCTTATGTTTAATGCTTTATCCACATCCTGGCCACGGCGACATTCTTCCTGGCATGGGGCGGCGCAAACTCTACCTAATACAGCAGGAAAAGGAACCTTCTCCCTGATCACTGCCAAGGCAACGCTCGGCCTTCCCCGGGCAATAAGACGAATATAGCGGGGAATGTCTATGCCCGCAGGACAAGCTACCTGACAAGGAAAGGCAGTCTCAATCACCCCAAGTCCTCTTATCTCGTCACAGACCCGAAGACAGCGATTGCATAAAATGCAAAAACTGGAATCACGGGCGAAGAAGGGATTATCCTCTAAAGGAGCTAAAGATCTACGGATATGGACAGGTATCTCCTTTAAACCAATATAGTCGATGGCTTTTTGGAGTTCGCAATCCCTTTTTTCAAAGCAGATATCAGTAGGTTGTCTAACTAAAATGGCAAGCAGATTTTTTTGCTGTAGCTCTCGT
>Ga0315553_10003363_pt1 | contig 12443 bp, 13 predicted proteins | sample SalMarSW160140MG_FD_203099 | JGI IMG/M metagenome (GOLD analysis project Ga0315553, IMG submission 203099) | Salt marsh sediment microbial communities from the Plum Island Ecosystem LTER, Massachusetts, United States - Salt Marsh Sediment SW1601-40 ... | reverse complement strand
CCGCGCGCGGCTACCCGCGCGATGGCTGCCCATCTCGACGCGGGGATGAGTGAACTGAAGAGGTTTGCGGCTCGCCAGCCCGAGCTGTTCGAGTCGCAGCGCCGGCCGCGAGGCCGGAACGGAGTGACGGCGACAACAGCCGTCGGCAAAGGGAGGAACCAACTATGAACGCAGGCAGACTGACGGGGGGGCTGTGTGCCCTTCTAGTATCCGCGTCACTGGGCGCGACAGCCAATGCCCAGATGATGTACGACGGGGTCACGGTCAACGTGATGACCTTCACCGGCCCGCAGATCGCCGAGCCGCTGCAGCGGCGCGCGCCTGACTTCGAAAAGCTGACCGGCGCCAAGATCAACGTGATCACTGTGCCGTTTTCGGATCTCTACACTAAGTTGCTGACCGACTGGTCGAGCGGCACCAACTCGGTCGATGCCGCCGTGTTCGCGCCTCAATGGATGGTCGACTATATCGCCGGCGGGTTCCTCGAGGATCTGACCGCACGCGTCGCCGCTGACCACGACATCATGGCCGACGACGTGGCGCCGTTCTTCCGCGACTTCTCGCAGAAGTACGCCGGCAAGACCTACATGATCACGCTCGATGGCGACTTCCACATGATCTACTACCGGACCGATGTCCTCGCGGACAACGGTCTGTCGCCGCCGGAAACCATCGACGACTACCTTGCCGTTGCCAAGGCGCTGAACGGCAAGGATATGAACGGCGATGGGACGCCTGACTACGGCTCGTGCATCTCCAAGAAGCGCAACGCCCAGGCCTTCTGGTTCATCACGTCGATCGCCGGCGGCATGATCCAGTCGCAAGGCACCGGGCAGGGCGTCTTCTTCGACACCCGCGACATGAAGCCACTGGTCAACAACGAGGCGTTCGCCAAGGCCCTCGACTTCTACAAGGACTCGACGGACTACGGCCCGCCGAACGAGATCAACCTCGACGTTGGCGACACGCGTTCGCTGTTCACCTCGGGCCGCTGCGCGCTGTCGTACGACTGGGGCGACATCGGCACGCTGGCCATCGATCCGGAAACGTCGAAGGTTATCGACAAGGTCGGCGCGGCGATCCTGCCCGGTTCACGGGAAGTTCTTAATCGCGACACCGGCAAGCTCGAGCCCTGCACGGACGCAACTTGTCCGTACGCGCTCAATGGCGTCAATCATGCGCCGTTCGCGTCGTTCGGCGGCTGGGGCGGTGGCATCAACGCTGGCGCCGATCCGAAGGTGAAAGACGCCGCGTACGCCTTCTTCTCGTACATGCAGCAGCCGGCCCAGTCGAACGTCGACGTGACCATCGGCAAGACCGGCTTCAACCCGTACCGCATCTCGCAGTTCGAGAATTTGGACGAGTGGCTGAAGGCGGGCATGAGCGAGTCCGCGGCCAAGAACTATCTTGGCGCCATACAGGCCAGCCTCAACAGCCCCAACATGATCCTCGACCTGCGCATTCCACAGAACCAGAAGTATCAGCAGGTTGCGCTCGACGAGGCGGTTTCGCGCTTCCTCGCCGGCGAGATCGATAAGGCTGCCACGATGAAGGCGATCGAGGACGGCTGGAACGAGCTTAACGACGATATCGGCAAGGACGAGCAGCTCGCGATCTACAAGTCGACCATCGGCGCCCAGTAGGCCCGAGAAGAAGACTGACTCGCTTCGCGAAGGTCGGTTAGGATTGACCCGCCGCGGATTGTCATCCGCGGCGGGTCGGTGACAGACTGGCCGCCGAACGACGGACGGTGTCAATGGCAGTGGTTGTCAGCCCAGCCGCAATTGATGAGGCGACCTTTGGTGGTCTCGGTGGTTGGGTTGACCGTCACGCCGGCCGCATCATGGTTCTGCCGGCGGCCCTGATCATCCTGGCATTCGCGATCTTTCCACTGATCATTTCCGGGTATCTGGCGTTGTCGCGTTTCGCCATTTCTCCGGGCGGCTATACCCTCCGCTTCGTTGGACTGAGGAACTTCCAGAAACTCTATTTCGGCAGCCAGCAGTACCACCTGCTGGGCACCTTCGGCGCCTTCGGCGTGGTCGAATGGACGATTACCATCGCCGTCGCCCTCGGTTTGCTCATATGGCTTGCGCGTTACCTGCGATCACCCGAGTTCTGGCTGCTTGGACTGGTCGGGCGCCTGGTTTCGGCAGCCCTGGCGATTGCCGTCGTGCTTCTCCTGTTGGCAACCATCGTCGCCGGTGGCTTCCCAGGATCGCTGGTGACGACCCTCATCTACGTCGTTGCCGGAGTCGCAGTGCAGTTCGCGCTTGGCCTCGGCCTTGCGCTCCTCTGTGCCCAGCCGATCCGGGCGCGTAACTGGTTCCGCGTAGTCTTCTTCGTACCGCTGATGGTGACTCCGGTCGGCATTGCCTACACGTTTCGCATGCTCGCCGACATGGAGAAAGGACCTTTGGCGCCGCTCCGCTTCGCGCTGCATCTCGGTGAATTTGCGTGGGCAACCGATCCTTGGCTGGCACGGTTGGTTGTCCTGGCGGGCGACACTTGGCAGTGGACGCCGTTCATGTTCATCATGCTTCTCGCCGCGGTTGAGGCGCGCCCGCAAGAGCAGATCGAGGCGGCGCGGGTGGACGGTGCCGGACCGTTTCAGATCTTTCGGCATGTTACCTGGCCGGCGATTGCACCGGTCGCGGCGACGGTCGTGCTGATCCGGCTGATCGAAGCGTTCAAGATCGTTGACCTGCCGAACGTGCTCACCAACGGCGGGCCCGGGCTTGCGACCGAATCGCTGACGCTTCACTCATTCATCGCCTGGCGCACGCAGGACCTCGGCGGCTCGGCCGCGATCGGCTACACGCTATTGTTCGTTTCGACCGTCACGTGCATCTCTTTCTTCAACTTCAGCGTCCAACGCGCGCGGAGATACCAGACATGAGCATCGCCGACGACGCCGGGGTCTGGAGTCGGCCGTTTACGCCGAGCCGCATCGGCGGGCAGGCGCCAGCCGCCAAGATGGTCACCTACGCCGCCCTCGTGCTTTGGACGGCGGTCGTTCTCCTACCGCTCTATTGGGTTTTGATCACGTCGTTCAAGCTGCCCGTCGACGTCGACACCGGGCCGAAATACTTCCCTTTCCTGGACTTTCAGCCATCGCTCCACGCCTGGCGCTACATCTTCGTTGATCTCGGCCGTGACACGCTGCGCCCGTACATGAACTCCGTCGTCGTCGCTCTCGTGGCGACCACGCTGGCGGTTTCCATTGGCGCCCTTGCCGCCTACGCGCTTGTCCGCATCCGTTTTCAGGTCAAGCTCGCGGCGGTGGCGTGCTTCATTCTCATCCTCATCGGCGTTGTCGTCAGCGTCGCTTTTTTCGCAGTTGCCTGGCAGGTCGCCGTAGCCGCGGGCGGCGCCCTGTTCGTTTTGTTCCTGTCGACGCTCGCCCGCCGTTTTCGCCGCGCCGCTTCGAACAGCGACGTCGAGTTCTGGATCATTTCCAACCGCATCCTGCCCCCGGTTGTGGCGGTGCTGCCGATCTACATCATGTTCCAACACCTTCACCTTCTTGACACCCAGGTGGCATTGATCGCGACCTACACCGCCGTCAACCTGCCGATCGTTGTCTGGCTGATGCGCGATTTCTTCGCCGGGATCCCGATCGAGATCGAGGAGAGCGCCCAGGTCGACGGCTGTTCGCGCTTCCGCATCTACTTCTCAGTCGTTCTGCCGCTCGCGCGCTCCGGTCTCGCGGCGACGTACATGCTGGTGCTGATCCTGTGCTGGAACGAGTACCTGCTCGCGCTGTTCCTCTCGAACGCCAACGCCCAGACCATGCCGATCCTGGTTTCAGCCCAGAACGGTACGCGCGGACCGCAGTGGTGGTACATGTCGGTGCTGATCGTCATCATGATTGCGCCCGTGGTCGCGATCGCCGTCGCGCTACAGAAGCACATCGCCCGAGGCATTCTGGTTGGCGCGGTCAAAGGCTGAAGAGACTGTCGCCGGCGCCGGTCAGTCCTTGGCCCGCTCGACGTAGGAGCCGTCGGCGGTCATCACCACGACGCGCGTGCCCGGTGCGATGTGCGGCGGCACGGTGGTGCGCACCCCGTTGGAAAGCACTGCCGGCTTGTAGGATGACGATGCCGTCTGGCCTTTCATCGCCGGTTCGGTTTCGACGACTTCGAGCGTCACGCGCTGCGGCAGCTCGATGGCGATCGGCACACCCTCGTGAAGGCTGAGCCTGACCGTCATGTTTTCCTGCAGATACGCCGCCGCATCGCCGACCACGTCCTTCGGCACTTGCACCTGGTCGAAGGTCTCGCCGTTCATGAAGGTGTAGCTGTTGCCGTCCTCGTAGAGGTACTGGAAGTCCTGGTCCTCGACGAAGGCGCGCTCGACCTGCTCGGTGGTCTTGTAGCGCTGGGAAACCTTCACGCCGTCCGAGATCCGCCGCATATCGATCTGCGTGGTCGGCGTACCCTTGCCGGGGTGGAAGTTCTCGGCGGTGAGCACGACGTAGAGCTGACCGTCGGCTTCGACGACGTTGCCCTTGCGAATCTGGCTGGCGATGACTTTCACACCACGCTCGACTATGGCTTGGCTCGGGTTTCGGCGCGCACATTAGCGATTTCGCACGCCTGCGCCAGAGGGAAGGCATGAGGACGTCGCCATTCTGGAATCCCGGTCGCCATCGCGACCGACGCCCGGTTCTGATCGCGCGCAACCGCATCGTCACGGCGCTCCGCCGCTGGTTCGAGCGCGGAGGTTTCGTCGAGGTCGAGGCCGCCGCGTTGCAGGTCTCACCGGGCAACGAAACCCATCTCCACGCTTTTGCCACTGAGATCGTCGGGCCGGACCGCGCCCGGGCCCGCCGCTACCTCGCCACCTCGCCCGAGTTCGCCATGAAGAAGCTGCTCGCAGCCGGCGAGACGAGGATCGTCGATTTCGCCCGCGTCTTCCGCAACCGCGAACGTGGACCGTTGCATGCGCCGGAATTCACCATGGTCGAGTGGTACCGCGCCGGGGCGGACCTAGACGCGGTGATGGTCGATTCCGTTGCCATCGTGGCGGAAGCGGCGGCCGCGGCCCGCGGCGGCCGCCTGACCTGGCGCGGTCGCACCGCCGATCCACTTGCCGCGCCGGAGAAGCTGACGGTCGCCGACGCCTTCCGCCAACACGCCAACATCAATCTCGCCGACGTCGGCGACGACCGCGACCGGTTCGGCGCGGCGGCGCTCGCTTCCGGCGTTCGCGTCGCCGCCGACGACACCTGGTCCGACGTTTTCAGCCGCGTGCTCACCGCCAAGGTCGAGCCGCGCCTCGGCCTCGACAGACCGACGCTGCTCTGTGCCTACCCCGCGTCCGAAGCCGCGCTTGCCCGCCTCAGCCCGCAGGACCCGCGCATCGCCCAGCGCTTCGAGCTCTATGTCTGTGGCGTCGAGCTCGCCAACGGTTTCGCCGAACTGACGGACCCAGCCGAGCAACGCCGGCGCTTCGAGGCCGACATGGACCAGAAGGAACGCATTCACGGCGAGCGCTACCCGCTCGACGAGGACTTCCTCGCCGCGCTGGCAATGATGCCGGAAGCGAGCGGCGTCGCCCTCGGTCTCGACCGGCTGGTCATGCTGGCGACCGGCGCGACGCATATCGACCAGGTCCAGTGGACGCCGTCGGACGGCGGCGGGGAGCATGTCCGATGAACGAGATGACACCGACCCTCGATCTTGAGGGAGGTTCGCGACCGATGAGATCACTGCGTTCCGTGGCCGCCCTTGCCGAAGCCGGCCTGATCCCACCGGAGCGAGTCGTGGGACTGGAGGCGGCGGCATCGCGCTACGCGGTTGCGGTGACTCCGGCGATGGCGGACCTGATCGATCCCACGGATCTTCGCGATCCGATCGCCCGCCAGTTCGTCCCCGATCCGAGTGAATTGACGACGACGCCGGACGAGCGCGCCGACCCTATCGGCGACGACGTTCATGAGGTCGTCCCCGGATTGATTCATCGCTATCCCGACCGCGCTCTCCTGAAGTTCACTTCGGTGTGCGCGGTCTATTGCCGGTTCTGCTTCCGCCGCGAGACGGTAGGGCAGGGCGCCGGCATTATGTCAGAGACCGCGCTCGCCGACGCGCTCGCCTATGTCCGCGCGCGGCCCGCGATCTGGGAAGTGATCGTCTCCGGCGGCGACCCGCTGGTCGCGACGCCGAGACGCCTGAAGACGCTGACCGAGGTGCTGGGAAATATCGACCACGTTCGCGTGGTCCGTTTCCACACGCGCGTTCCCGTCGTCGCGCCTGAACGGGTGACGCCCGACCTGGTCGACGCGCTCGTGGCGCCGGGCAAGACGACCTGGGTGGCGATCCACGCCAACCATCCGCGCGAGCTGACGCCCGCCACCCGCGCAGCACTCGCCCACCTCGCCGACGCCGGCGTGCCGCTCGTCAGCCAGACGGTGCTCTTGAAGGGCGTCAACGACGACGTGGAGACGCTGGCCACGCTCATGCGCGCCTTCGTCGAAGCGCGCGTCAAGCCGTACTACCTGCACCACGCCGATCTCGCGCCCGGCACGTCCCGCTTCCGCACGAGCCTCGAAGAGGGCAGGGCGCTGGTGAAAGCGTTGCGCGGCCGCGTTTCCGGGCTCTGTCAGCCGACCTACGTGCTCGACATCCCCGGCGGCCACGGCAAAGTGCCGATCGGGCCGCAATACGTCGGCCATCGCGAAGGCGTCTGCATCATCGAGGACTTCAGCGGTAAGCGGCACGCCTACAGGCCCGCCGACCCCACGGAATCTTGATTGTCGGCGAGCGCTTCGTGAATGGCAATTCGCGAGGCGGCGACTAGATTTAGCCTAAATCGCAGTCGCTCCGGAGAGACCGTGGAGATGTTCACCCGCCGCCATGCGATCGGTTTCCTTGCTGCCGCCCTTGTTGGGCTGGCGGGCGCCTTTGCCGGACCTGGGACCGTATCCGAGGCCGCCGAGCGCGTCCCCTTCGACCGCGCCGTTTTCGAGGCCGCGCTTGCCGGTGGCGGCCCGATCCTGATCGATGTGTCGGCGTCCTGGTGCCCGACATGCCGGCGCCAGGGGGAGATCGTCGACGGCCTCGTTTCCACTGAACCCTATGCCGACTTCACCATCTTTGTCGTCGACTACGACACCGAGAAGGATGTGATGCGTTCGTTCGGCGCTACCCAGCGCTCGACCCTGATCGTCTTCAGGGGCGGCCGGGAGACCGGCCGCATCGTCGGCGATACGCGGCCGCGTGCGATCGAGGCGCTGCTCGGCACGGCGGTTTGAGGATACTTTGACTATCGGCGCGTTAGGGCTGGCATTCCTTTCCGGGCTGGTCTCGGTTCTAAACCCCTGCGTGCTGCCCCTTCTACCGGTGATCTTCGCCGCGGCCGCTTCGGAGCACCGCTACGGTCCGGCGGCGCTCGCCGGCGGCCTGACGCTGTCGTTCACGGTGATCGGACTGTTCGTCGCTACGGTCGGATTCGCGATCGGTCTCGACACCGAATTCTTCCGGGCGATCGCCGCGGTCCTGTTTGTGGTCGTCGGCGCGGTGCTTCTTATGCCGCGCCTGCAGGTGCGCCTCGCCACCGCCGCCGGCCCGGTGAGCAACTGGACCGAGCAACACCTAGGCGGCTTCTCGACGTCGGGCCTCGGCGGTCAGTTCGCCCTTGGCCTGCTGCTCGGCGCCGTCTGGGTGCCATGCGTCGGCCCAACCTTGGGCGCCGCATCGCTGCTCGCCTCTCAGGGCCAAAGCCTCGCTCAGGTTGCCGCCACCATGCTGGTCTTCGGCCTCGGCGCCGCGGCGCCGCTTGCAATCGCCGGTCTGGTCTCGCGCGAGGTGCTGACGCGCTGGCGCGAGCGCATCGCCGGCGTCGGCAGGGGCATCAAGGTTGCGCTTGGCGCCATCCTCGTCTTCGTCGGCGCCTTCATTCTCACCGGCCTCGACCGGGTCGCCGAGACCGCCCTGGTGGAAGCGTCGCCAGACTGGTTGATCGATCTGACCACCCGTTTCTGAGACGCCACGCGAGGCGCCGGCGCAGGCGCCGCTCGGTTCAGATCCCCGCGTACCAGTCGTAGTTGATCCTGTCCTCCCAGTACCCGCCGCGGCCGCTGCCGATATCGGACATATGTTCGACGGCCTCGACGCGCATGACGAACTTGGCGTGTTTGTAGCCGAGGTGGCGCTCGACCCTGAGCCTCAGCGGCGCGCCGTGCCCGATTGGCAGGACGCCGTCGTTCATGTCGTATGCGAGGATCGTCTGGGGATGGAACGCGTCGACCAAGTCGATGCTCTCGTAATATGACGTTCCGCCGAAATCGTCGGCGCAGTGGAAGACAATGAAGCGCGCATTGTCCCGGAGCCGCGCCTGATCGAGCACCGCAGAAAGCGGAACGCCCGTCCATTTACCGATCGCACTCCAGCCCTCGACGCAGTCGTGCCTGGTGATCTGGGTGCGCGACGGCATCGCCCGAATCTCGGTCAGCGACAACGACAGCGGCGTCTCGACAAGGCCGCCGACCTCGAGCCGGTAGTTCGCGAAGCCCTCCGCCGCATGGCGGTTCCATTCGGGGCTCCGCGCCCGCGTGTTGCCATTGGTGCGGAAGTCAGGCGACATCTCGGCTTCGGTGTATTCCGGGGCCAGCGCCGAGGCGCCGAAGAACCGCTGCACCCGATAGCTCAGCCATTCGCCGGAATCGAGGAACTGGCGGAAGGTCGGGCTGTTGCTGAGCGCGTCGCAGCCGGCAAGCACCGTCGCCGATCCACCGACCGCAACCGACGACAGAAAATTCCTGCGGGTGAGTAGCTTTTTCTGCATCACCGCTTCTCCTTCGGAAGGCGGTAGCGGCCGGTGATCATCGACCGCAGCTCGTTGATCGGGCCGGCGAGTATCACCATCACGATGTGGACGAGGAAAAAGAGGACCAGCAGAAACGCGACGATGAAATGGACCGAGCGCGCCGACTGGCGCCCGCCGAACACGTCGAGCAGCCACGGCCAGGCCGCGTCCATCGCCGGCGACATGGTGAGACCGGTCAGGATCATCAGCGGGATCAGGACGACCAGCACGCCAATGTAGGCGAGCTTCTGGAGGATGTTGTAGCGACGCGCGGCCTCCCCCTTCGGAAGGTTCAGGGTCGCGTGATGCTTGATCTCTTCGAGGATATGGCGCGGCCTCAGCTCGGCGGCGCGGGGCGCGAGATCGCGCCTCGCGTGCCCGTTGAACAGGCTCCATATCGCGTAGATCGCGATGCCGCCGGCGAACAGCCACGCAAACGTCAGATGCCAGCGTCGCGATAGGGCAAGATTGTAGGTCGACGGGATCGTCGCCCAATAGGGAAACGCCCGGTGCTGCGCGCGCCCGTTCGGGTCTTCCCACAGGCCGAGGACGCCGGTGGTCTCGATGGTGAGATTGCCGATCCTCAGGAGCCCGCGATCCGCGGTGCTGCCGATCTGCAGCCAGGGAGAGTCGGGATTGGCCCCGTATTCGCCCCAGTAGAGCCGCGGATGGGCGTTGAAGATCATCAGCCCGCTCATCAGCATGACGAGCAGGACGACCGCATTCGTCCAATGCCAGATCCGCGTCGAAACGCGGTGACGGTAGATCAGGCCCGCGTCGCGCGGCGCCGCATTCTTGCCGGCTGCTGTGCGTTCGAGATCGGACATCGTCGGTTGACCGTCAGATAGCCGAGAGGGAGGCGCGGCAGGCGCCTCCCTCCCCCAGAGAGTACAGACGGACTCAGTTGCCTTCCATAGCCTGCATCATGGCATCATGCACCATCATGTCGGGATTGTCGGCACAGATCGCGGCGACGCTCTCGACGCTGACGGCCATCTCATCCGCCATCATGTCGTCCTTGGCCATCATGTCGTCCTCGGCCATGGCGTCGTCGGACATGGCGTCGTCGGCCATGGCGTCCTCGGCCATCGCGTCGTCGGCCATCATGTCGTCAGACGCCGTCGAGTCGGCCTCCATGACCGCCTTCATCTGAGCGCTCGCGTCCATGGCCATGAAATCGGCACAGCTCATGTCATCGGACATCTGGGCGAACGCCGGAAACGCCATCAGGCCCGAGAAAACCGTAGTCATCAGGAACGTTTTCAAGTGATACCTCCGTCAGGTGCTGCTTGTGCGGTGTTATCCGGTTTCAATATCTGTTCACTCAGGAGCAATCTGTCGATGCAATACATTTTGATGCCGGCAGAATTTGCCTCACAAACACGTTACGGCAGCTCGGAATCTGCGTCGGACCGGGCGGATTCCGACCTACCCAGGTGGCTGGATCCTACTTCCGAGTCGCCTGCGCCGATTGTCACACCACTGTCACGTGTGCCGTGAAAGACAAGGACACGCGCGCCAGATGGGGGTCGTCATGAGCGAACCGGCCTACAACGTCCTGTTCATCTGCACCGGCAACTCGGCCCGCTCGATCATGGCCGAGGCGATCCTCAACCGTGAAGGCAAGGGCCGGTTTCGCGCATTCTCGGCCGGCAGCCATCCACGTGGCCGGATCAACCCGCATGCAGCGGCCTTCCTCACCGATCTCGGCTACGATGTCTCGGAGCTCCGCTCGAAGAGCTGGGAGAAACTCGCCGGGCCCGACGCCCCGCAGATGGATTTCATCTTCACCGTTTGCGACGACGCCGCCGGCGAGGAATGCCCGGTCTGGCCCGGCCATCCGGCGACCGCCCACTGGGGCGTCCCCGACCCGGCGGCGGTGACCGGCACGCCGGCCGAGGTCCAGTTCGCCTTCGACGACGCCTATCGCATGCTGGCGACGCGCATCGGCACCTTCATCAACTTGCCCATGGACAAGCTCGACCGCGCCGCCCTCCACCGGCACCTCTCCGACATCGGCAAGATCGGCCGCGACGACGACACCTCGTCTGCCGCCTGAACTTCGATGACGAACGGGTCCCTCGCCCGGAGGCCTGGCGCCGAGGCGTTGGGCACGGCACTTCTCGTCACCGCCGTCGTTGGCTCTGGCATCATGGCCGTGCGCCTCGCCGGCGGAAACGAGGCTCTGGCGCTATTGTGCAACACCATCCCCATCGGCGCGATCCTGGTCGTCATCATCACCATCTTCGCGCCCGTTTCCGGCGCTCATTTCAACCCCGCCGTCAGCATGGTTTTCGCGTTCCGACGCGACCTCTGCGGCCGCGACTTCGCCGCGTACGTCGCGGCGCAATGCTTCGGCGGCGTCGCCGGCACCGTGCTCGCCCACCTGATGTTCGACCTAGCGCCGCTCTCCGTCGGCGTTCAGGCGCGCCGGCCCGTCGCTGTGGCTGGGCGAGATCGTCGCCACCTTCTCGCTGGTTCTGGCCGTTCTCGGCGGCGTTCGTTACGCGCCGACCGCCGTCCCGTGGCTGGTCGGGCTGGTCATCACCGCCGCGTACTGGTTCACCTCTTCGACCAGCTTCGCCAACCCGGCGGTCACCCTCGGCCGCGGCTTCACCACCACCTTCTCGGGTATCGCCCTCGCGCACGTCCCCGGCTTCATTGTCGCCGAGACGATTGGCGCCCTGATCGCCGCTGCCGTCGGCGCGGCGCTGTTCAGTCCGCCTCGAAGCCGATCTTGAGGTGGGTGTTGTCGCAGAACGGCTTGGTCCGCGAGCCGCCGCAGCGGCAAAGCCGCGCTCGCCTCACCCGGTCGATCGTCCGCCCGGTGCCCGAGCAGATCTCGAGGTTGCCGGTGACGACCAGCGGTCCGTTCTTCTCGGGGCTGACGTCGAGCTGCCCGTCGCGCACCTTGAGCGGCTGTGACTCGCGCGTATCGGGCTCGCCGGTCGCTCTGAACGGCAGCTCCTTGTGCGACCCGTCGCAGAACGGCTTCGTCTTTGAGGCGCCGCATCGACACAACGTCGCCCGGAAGCCGGCCTCCTCCCCGGCGATGGTGAGCGGCGCGCGGAATGCGTACGGCCCGTTTTCGCGGAGGTTGACCAAGTTGACCTGTGGCGGTGCCTCCGGCGCCCCTCCGTCCTTGCGCTCGTATTGGATTGCGCCCGACGGGCAGTTGTAGGCGATGCGCACGACCGCCTCGACCGGTTGCGTGTCCGGGAAGATCCATTCGCCGGGCGTGTTCGCTTTGAACACCGTCGGTCCGCCGAGCACACAGAACCGCGCGTGGATGCAGCGCTTGCCGTTGAAGCGGATCGTGATGTCGCGTCCCTCGGCGACCTCGGCGTCGTCGCCGCCCGACGGCAGGTCGTCCGCCTTCGGTTTGGGCTTCGGCGGCGGCGACTTGTGCTCATGGCCGACGATCTTGAGCGTCGGCACGCCGAACGACGAGGCGATCTTGTCGAGCTTTTCGGCCGTGTCGGCAAGCTCGTGGTCCGGCGGGAACACGTGGCGGGCATGATGGGCGATTTCGACCACGCGTTCCGCCATCATGCGTTTCTCGCTAGGGCCACGCGGCAGTCTTGCGATGTCGCGCAGGGTTGTGAAGGTGACGCCGGCGTTGATCCCCGGGTGGT
>Ga0315553_10003360_pt1 | contig 12462 bp, 13 predicted proteins | sample SalMarSW160140MG_FD_203099 | JGI IMG/M metagenome (GOLD analysis project Ga0315553, IMG submission 203099) | Salt marsh sediment microbial communities from the Plum Island Ecosystem LTER, Massachusetts, United States - Salt Marsh Sediment SW1601-40 ... | reverse complement strand
CACAGTTACGTACTCGACAGTTTCAGAAGCAGATGGAGTCTTGAATTTTTTCCCATGTTCACTAGTCTTCTTTTTCTTCTTTGGTTTAGAGCCAGCTAAGGAATCCTTGACAAACTCGGTATGACCATCAAAAGCACGTTGAATTCTGTTGTATAGTTCTTCCTCTGCGAGTATCATATCGCCTCTTGGTCGGTGCCCTGAGAGCGCAGCCTTCAATATCTTCTGTTTTCGGAGATTCAATAAATCTTCAATCATGAATTCAAGGTTGAGAGCTTCTTGTGTCAGTATATCAGCTTGAATCCGCTTTTCGGCATCAGTAGATGCCAAAGATAGACGCACACTGGAAAGGTAATCGATCATTTTGCTTAGTTGAAGGTCGCCCAAATTTTGAAGACTCTCATTCTCTATTTCAGTTTCCCAAGTAGATTTGATATCGTTATATCCCAAATCACTCAATGATAGCAACTCCCTTGCATAATACAAAAGCCGCAGCAGCTGTTGGCATCTCTACAGACTCCCCATGATAAGGCCCATATGTTTCATCTCCGATTCTAAAGCGAGGAACTCCAGGAGATTTGTATAGGAACTTGACCTTCATTTGTCCATCATTGAAAGCAATGGCATCTCGAAAAGGATCAAAGTCATCAAGCTCATCTCTGGACAGCTGGTTGACTAAGAATCCAGTCTTGCCATTCAAGCTTCCGATTAGACGAATGACTCTGTGAATGTCGTGGGTCACAGGGCGGTCTATCTCACCACCGTAAAACTCTGCAGCTTTCTCTGCGATCTCCTGCCATGACTTCAGTCCAATGTCCTTAGCCTCTTTGTTCAAAATGGGAGGGTTCCGGAGAAGTCCTTCTATTGCTGCTACCTTTCCCTTTCTTAGCGGTTTGACCCATCTCTCTGTACCATCGTATGAATCTATATTCTGTACAAACTCGATGATTGCATCAGCCATTTTACCAGACCAGCCTGGAAAGACACGGTCTGGAACTCGATTCACATTACCCTGAGTGACTATTACTTTCTCAGTGTTGAGACCAAGACCCATGATATAGTGCACAATCTGAATGCGACCACTTGAGTCAAGTGAGTAGACTCGTGGGTCTCGAACACGAATATGATACCCTCTATGACCACTATAGTTGAGCTGAATAGATTCAGGATCAAACCCAAAATCATTCATAATGAATTCATCATAGAGCTTCACAGTATGCTTCTTTGCTTCAGCTAAACATTTCTCACATACCCATTTCCTTGTACTGAAGCTCGTTCCACTACAATCTGGACAGTTTTCGGGGGGGAGACCTACTCCTGTTTTATGACATCCCTCAACATTACAACGCCATGCATCATGCTCCTTAGCACAAGGTAAATCCAAATGATCAGCATCAATATCAAAAACAAGTTCAGCCCCGAACCATTCCTTCTCATCCATATGGCGAGCAACTGGGATTTTGTAAAATGCAGCTGAGTGATAGATACTGTGCGGTGCAATAGATACTAAATCTTGTACCAGTTCGTCACGATTCAGGTATCCAACATGTCTCCTCCAAGTTGTCGTCTGGATATCACTAGATCCACATTTTGGACACTCTTTGAGGTTTGAGAAGGATTTTCCCGATTGGCCACATCCGGTTGTTGTTTCACGACCAGATTCGTCACGGCCCTTTCTCTTAGGACAATACCAATTATAGTCCCAGCTTTGGATACCGAATTCACGTGTGTGAACCTTTTCAGGAATGTCAATGGAATCGGGATTTGATTTGTAAAATTCATGGAACATAAATCGCAGTTTCAAAACCGTGCTTGTGAAACCTTGATTCTGATTCGACATATAGTGGAACTCCATCAATTGGCACCGATGTGTTCGGGACCTCTTGTCTTTTTTACCTACGTTCTACTCGTGGTGCAAGAACGAAGCTTATACTTCCAGCTTCTGCTATTCCGAATTCTAACATCATTGGTTTATTGGAAGTGAATTGAAGCATTAGGCTGTCACTGGCAATCGCTTTTGATATTTCTGTAAGATAATTCAGGGCGTACATCGATGCCGATTTGCCTGATACTTCCAGTTGAAAAAGTGCTGGCGCGTCACCTTTGGTAGTCAGCGCAACATTGGCTTCACCAGTATCACCCTCACCAGCGAAAGCGAGCTGTCCTTGCTCTGCACTGATCTTTACATGACTAGAAACAACTCCAATATCTTTGATTGCCTGTTTGAAAGTATCAGATAGTAGTTCAGCCTTTACATCGAATTGAATTCCGGGTTTCTTTGTCTGATCATCTGGCGGTGTTAATAGTTGCAGTTTGAACACTCGATTTGCCTGTCCAATCATTCGAATCTCAAAACGGTTTTCAGACTCATCAAGATTGAACTCGAGATGCTCATCCCCTGTCATCCGTTTGCTCACCTTAGCGAGCTCATCGATACCCAAACAGATGTCATGTTCACCCTTGCATGAATACTCCTGGAAAATTCCAGAAGGAAGGGTCAAATCAACCATTGCAGCCTTTGATGAGTCGAGCTGACGTAGCGATATTCCAGATTCAGATACCCGGAAATGTGCTTCTGTGAGCAGTGTTGCAAGAGCGTCTACAATCTGCTTCCATGTCTTGGTACTATCAAGAGTCGCGTGAAACATACCGTTATCTCCAACCGTCTATTGAAGCGCAAACTGAGTATTATTAGTCTGAACAACGGATTATCATTCAAATATTCAGTTCTTGCTCTTTGTTTGTGAACTAGATTCTCAAAATGAATTTCACATTTAAAGAGTTACTCTCGGTTGATTTTGTATTCTTTTTATAGGTAAGATGGATGTGCTTGTTGTTATCTTCTCTCTATTCTTGGAGCCAGAAGGAAACTGATTTTTCCACCTTCCGCAATTGGAAACTCAAGCATCATAGGTTTATTCCCGGTCATTCTGAGTGTCAGGATATCACTTGAGATTGCCTTGGCAATTTCTGTAAGATAGCTAAGGGCATACATTGTGACAACGTCCTGTTTCACCTCTAAAACATGAAGAAGAGAGTCGTCTCCAAGTTTCAAAGAAACCTCGGCTTCACCAACATCACCCTCTCCTCCAAAACTTAGCGATTCCTTTGTAGCTTTAATTTTCATATGATTTGAAACAACGCCAATATCCTTTACGACTTGTTTGAATGAGTCAGAAAACATTTCAGCCCTAATTTCAAATGTTGGACTTATCTTCTGGGTCCTTTCTTCTGGCGGAGTAAGTAAATGAATTTTGAATGTCCGTTCAGCTTGACCTATCATCTTAATTTCAAAACGATTTTGAGATTTGTCAAGATCAAATTCTAATTTATCATCACCAGCCATACGTTTACTCACTTTTCCGAGCTCGTCTAATCCTAGGCATATCTCATGTTCGCCTTTGCAGTTGTATTCTTGGAAAATATCTGAAGGAAGAAAGAGGTCGACCATAGCTGCTCTGGATGAGTCATATTGAATCAGTGAGATGCCATCCTTTGTGATTAGGAAATGCGCTTCTGTGAGCAGTGTTGCCAGAGCATCAACTATTTGTTTCCATGTCTTGCTATTGTCAAGAGTTGCATGAAACATGATAATTCATTCCTCACTCACTCATTGTTTTAGTCACTTTTCCCTCCATATCTTGGACTTCCTTAAAGAGTGCAACATCCAAAGTATCGATATCATGAGCAATTGACGCATTCAATCTTAGCTCTTTTCCATCATCGACAATCTTCTCAGTGACTTCCCCGATGAATAGGTATCGTTTTTTCAGCTCGAGTGAAGCTTCAACAATGACTTGAATCTTACCTGCTTTTTTAACATCATCATCGTATATGTCTTGGATAACCGCAAGTCCTGGACTTGCGTCTACAACAATTCCCATTATTCTAACAGGACCACTTGTATCTGCAGAGAGGTTTCGTATTGTGGTGAGTTTTGATGGTTTTCGAGGGGTGAATCTTTTCTCTTCGGTCAATTTGTTACACCATTCAGTCTATAGGAGGAATTTAACAATAGGTCACCTAGGGAGCAGTATCTAGACGGCTATAAATTTGTCAGTGCCTAGTACCTACGCCAAGTATGCTTACAAGATGTACATCTATAGAACTCTGTTGCACCTTCATCCCCTCTTCTTGTCTGGACTGTCCAATAATAGGCATCATTGTTACCGCATTTGGGGCATGTTTCCTTAGTTATGGGCATAGGAATGGAATCATCCTCTACAACGATTATCTTATCACGTGGTGTTTTCTCTATGTTTTGAGATACTGTCAATCTTCCTTTGATTTCTTTAGTGTGCCCACAGCTTCGACATTTCAGGACTCTAGTACCATCATCTTCTGTGGTTGGAACCATCATTGCGCTACATTTGTCACAGAATTCCATGCGATGTTCACTTATCCGCTGCAGCGTTAAAATTTCAATTAAGCATTGCGACAACGAACATTTCTGAATCAAGGCAAAGAACCAATATGTTGTTCTAGAAAGTGTTGGAATGCTTGTGCTGCGATTTCACCTTCTTTTTTCCTGTTGGTCTTAGTGTCTATGTGAAGTGTTTGAGCGAGAGCATCGACAGCGCTTTGGACTGTGATTTTACCTGTCATCCACAAATAAGCTATAATTGCTTCATAGGCATCTGCAGCCTTTCCAACATCTGTTCTACGTGATATATGTCTGTAGACCTCTGTTGCACGAATTGCTTGAGCTAGCACACTGTCTCGAACTTTTTCACCAGTGGCATAACCAAGCACTCTAGATTTAGTCAAAGAATAACAGAGATTGATGATGCCATCACCCACTTTTGCGAGCCCTTTATCATTCATGATTTCTTCAACGGATTCATGCTGAACAAAGGCTTCCCACATATGAAAGGCCACCGTTTGATAGTGTTCAATCAACACTATGATCTGATACTGCTTGTTTGAATTTCTTACGGAACTCTTCAGTTCTAGCAAGCATCTTCTCAAGAGCTTCTCTTAGAACAACATTAGACTGACGTTTCTTTGTCTTTAGTGTTAGAATTGGGCTAGCTAGTAGTGGGTGTTCAATGTTGTATCCAGCAAACTCCACTGAAGGCTCTTCCAAGAGTGTCTTACGAAGCAAGTTTGGGAATGAATGTCCTTCCCCACCAATCTCAAATTTAATTTCAAATTTAGTATGTTCAATAGTTCTTGGCTTCATGTTTAGCGTCTCCTATCGTTTCTACGGCGATCATCGCCTCTTCCACGGGGACCATCGAAGCGTCTACCACTGCGGTCTCCACGGTCATCACGGTCGTACTCTCGGCGTTCATATTGTCGTCGGCGGGGTGCCAAATCGGGTCTTGCTTCAAGACCAAATCTCAGTCCATAGTCATTAGCGACTTCGCGAGTTTCTCGATTCTCACATCGAAGACAGAACATGTTGTTGTGTGTAGTGAGCGTCAGGGGATTGCCACATTTTGTACATACCCCAAACACAACGCCAAGTTCAGGACCCACAAGGGTTAGTTTTACAGGAAAATCATGTGTGTTAAGAGCTGCGGCACGAACGATATCATTTTGTTTGAGTACATCTTGCATACTTTTCACATATCTCCGTGTTACATTACTTATGTGCAATTCACCTACAAGACCACTGTAATAATCCTCTTCGTTAATCCTCGCAATTCGAACTTCAGCACGCTGATCAAATACAATAGTAACTTTTCCCATGAGGATATCACCTTGTACCGGAAGGGCTAGTTTCATTTCGCCATCAGGACTGATCACTCTGATGCTGCGTTCTTTTAGGTTCATATCAACTTGCCCAGGAGAAGCGGCATAAACAATACCATCCTTCTCATACGTACCAAAACTTGGCATCAACTCTTCGATGACACACAGTTGATCTCCAGGCACTACGATATCGCCGCTCTTTACATCTGCCATTCTATTCACGCTCTTCGACACATATGCGATACAGGTCTACATCCACTAAATGTTTAGGTTTTTTATGATACTCGAACAGTCGACCAATTGGAAACTGAAATGTTTCAAGCTGTGTCACTGTGGCTCCTAGCTTCTCTATCTCTTTGCTCAAGAAAACCCTGTTCTTATCACCAGCGAGGTGTATGCTGTATGTCACATCAGCAATCGAGATAGCCGTTTTCAGAAATCTCAAATCGGCACCCCGATTTTTCACTCCGAACGGGGGATTACTTACCACGGTGTCTATCCGACTACATAGTTGGAAGGAGGAAACATCCCCCAGAACCCAATCTACGGTGTCTTCTATTCCGAGCAATTGCGAATTCATTTGAGACGCCTTTAAGGCTTTGGTTTGTACATCAACTCCGATTGCCTTGCGTGCGCCCAAGAGTACTGCTCCGATGGCGAAGATTCCGTCACCGCAACCTAAATCACACACTATTCTATCTTTGATATCCCTGTGTTCCATTTGTGCTGCATAAAGAACAGAAGCCGCTATAGGAGCAGGGGTTGGATACTGTTCTAGAGATACGTCGTACTCCTCTAACCGCTTTATTGATTCAAGTGTAATCTCAAGATCTCTTAGACGCAAGAATTCCACCTATTTGATGCTTTATTCTATGAGTGAACCAAAGTCTGTACTGATGAAATGTGTGGTTTGTACGTGAAACAGCCGTTGGTAATACCCACTCTTATGAGTTCCATGTACTCCATAGGCTCCAGTAGAAATCCATTGGAACTTACCTTAAGTTCTTATGGAAATATTTATGTTCTAGGTAGGTGTGATTAACGTCAGGTTCGGATTGGAGTAGATGTTTCGATGGAAAAACCGCTCGATAAACTGTTTGATAAATTCTTGCAAGGCCAGGCGATTTTCAGGGATAGAACTGCGTTGAGACCCACATACGTACCTAAGAGTCTTCCATATAGAGATGACCAAATGAGTCGAATTGGGTCCATACTAGGACCGGCGCTCAGAGGGGCTCCGCCCTCCAATATTCTCTGTTACGGGAAGACTGGTACTGGAAAAACTGTGGTGGCTAGATACGTACTTGATATGCTAGTGAAGAAAGCCGAAGAGAGTGGAATAAACGCACCTTTGACAGCTTTTGTGAATTGTAGGATAGTCGGGACCAACTATAGAGTATTGAAACGATTGTGTGACGCAGTGGATGCAACCATGCCTGATGGGTCTGAGGTCCCGTTCACCGGACTCCCTACAGATGAGATTCGAGAGGTCTTGAAGAACAAGTTAGACTCCAAAACGAATATCCTTACAGTGGTACTTGATGAAGTTGACAGTTTATTGAAACGTGATGTAAGTCAAGGTAACGATATTCTCTATGGTTTGACTAGAATGAATGGAGAGTTAGAGAGTAGTAGAATATCGATTATAGGGATAAGTAATGACTTAACATTCAAGGAGATGCTCGACCCAAGGGTCTTGTCAACTCTAGGGGAGGAAGAGGTAATTTTCTCACCCTACAATGCTGTAGAACTTAAGGGCATTTTGAAACAGAGAGTGGAGCTAGCTTTCAACAAGACAGCTATTGGCGATGAGGGAGTAATCAATTTGGTTGGGGCTTTGGCAGCTCAAGAACATGGAGATGCACGTAGAGCACTCGATTTGTTAAGAACAGCAGGTGAGCTTGCAGAGAGAAGAGGGGATGAAGCGGTCACCCAGGATCACGTGCGTGAGGCACAGAAGGTTATTGAACGTGACACAATAACTGAAACTGTGAAGACCCTTCCAATGCAGTCGAAAGCTGTTCTATTCGCAGTATACGTTTTGACGAGTAAAGGACAGCGAGATATCTTCACTGGTGAGTGTTATAACATCTATTCTGAGATAGCAAAATCCCTTTCTCTAGACACATTGACTCAAAGACGTGTTTCCGATTTAATCTCGGAACTGGATATGCTAGGTCTGATCAATACTACAGTGATCTCAAAGGGCCGCTATGGAAGAACAAAGAAAATTAAGCTGGCTGTAAGCAAGAGTCAGATTGGGGTCATTTTGGATGATGATATTCGTCTCAGTAAGGTAGCTAAGGATATTCTTGACTGAAATGGCTCGTATCCGACTATTACGTGGACATATCATAGAAGAATCTCACATCAGGTGCACCAGTTCTAAGATTCAGAAACGTGACAATGCCAGGAGTTGGTATGACTCCTTGTTTACGCATAAATTCGGTCTGGGATTGAAAAGTTCCTGAGTTGATGATTTGGACGCCACGATAGTTGTCAACAGCATTGTGATGAGCATGACCAAAATGCACTACATCGGGAGGTGTGTCAATCACCATCCAGTCTCTATTCAGAGGAGCAAGTTCGGTCTTCCCCCCATATATCGGTGCGAGATGACGTTTTTTGAGAAGTTCTTTCATTGGCATAGCAGGTTCGGTATATGAAGCTCCGGGAATACTCGTTACTAAATCATCTAAGCTGTCACCATGGGTCATCAGAACATTCACACCCTCAACAATTACCTGACTCGGATCACCCAACATTGTGATTTGGCTTCCAAGATTGTATAGCGGTTTCGCGAATTCCTCTGAAATTGGGGGTTTAGGTAGAGCCTGTCTAGTTGCATCGTGATTACCAGGGATACAGAAAATCTTGATGTGATTAGGAAGTTTGTTTAACTTGCTTGCAATGAGCGTATATTGGTCATAGATGCTCGTGATTGCCAAATCGTCTCTCTGTGAGGGATAAACACTAATCCCATCTACCATATCACCAGCAATGAAGATGTATCTGATTTGTTTTACAATGGTTTTGTCCTCTTCATCAACATCATGCCCATTTAACCAACTAATGAATTGGTCAAACTCATCTTCTAGAAATTCCTTACTTCCACAATGGATGTCTGATATGAAGACCGCAAAGACGTCTCGTTTAGCTCGGCCTACTTCTCGAGCAGTTGGGATATCAGGGAAGATGACATCATCAGCAATCATCCTAGCATCATCATCAACGAATCCAGAAATACAAGTAATTTCGTCTAGAAGTAAGGAGTTTGCCTTTTCTGAGAGTTGTTGTCCCTTCAGACCATCTCTAGTAGTAGGGACTATGCAGATTATTGATTCTTCTGCATCTTCCAGTTCAATAATCACATTTCGCGACTGAGATATGCTCTTGTTCTTTACAATTCCAAGTACTGTCTGGGTTGTGCGGCTTGATGTACGCATACCCTCCTTGGTCATTGCTTTCCTCTGCCTTGCTGAATCCTTTCTTATCTTGGCAATTTGTGGGGATACCGCATTCTGTGTGTCAATTCGACTCATGTATATTCGTTTGATTCGATTGAACCGGTCTCTAAAGAGGGCTAAGAAATCGTCTACTGTTCCTTCTGATCCAACCTGCTCAGAGCTGGGGGTTTTTTCTATACGAAATGACCATTCTATGTCATCATCGGACATAGGATTTGGTAGTAGTGTTTCAGGAGGAATTATTTCAGGTTCTTTGACAACTATCTCAGCTGCTTCTTCAAGTATTGTATCAGAACTCTGTCCTTCGATAAGTGATTCCACATAGAAACGAGAGAGCACGGGAGGATGTTTTATGGTTTCGTCAGCAAATATAATTGACTTGACTGTTTCAATAGGAGTGGCTAGGTGTAGAATGTAGTCTAATGCTTCAGGGGCTACTTGGAGTCCTGACTCGATTAACAACTTGAGTACATTGCGTCGAATTGAAGATGTCAATTGGCCACCGATTAAGGTGGTACGAGTTTCCTGTTTTAAACATCATCTATAGTGAATGGTAATTAAGGAGAGAAAGTACCTGCGGGAAATGTAATAAGCCGCCTACATGAAATTCAATTAGTATTCTTCTTTGTAAGGTGAAAGGATATGGTCAATATCAGGAGACTCCAGCAGACTGGTGGGAAAAATGGAAGTTCATTTTTGATAATACTACCAAAAGACTGGGTGGTTCGACAAAAGCTGAGTAAAGGAGACCCTGTTGTAGTTGCAGAACGTGAAGATGGTTGTCTGATTGTCGATCCGCGCCTTCCAAAGGCTGGAGAAAGAAGAACAACTACTGCGCAGATAGAACAGAACCTACGATGGGAGATAACGAGTAGGTATCTGCTTGGTTTTGACGAAATTCGTATTGTCAGCAATGAACCCATCACAAATAGTCAAAGAGATGACCTGAAGCGGATAATCAAGCGATTTGTAGCCCTTGAGGTCACTGAAGAGGACGACCGTCAGATAGTAGTGCGATGTCTTGTAGACCCCGCAACTCTGCCCGTAAATACCGCTATGCGTAGAATGCATATCATCGCATCCAGAATGATTAGTGATTCAATGGCAGCTTTTTTTGCAGGTGCAAAAGACCTAGCTGATGAAGTTGTGCAGCGAGATGAGGAAGTTGACCGTCTATTTTTCCTTATTGTCCGGGAATTGAGATCTGCAATTCAATACCCCAGAATGAGCGAAATGATGAGTATCACACCAGTTGAAGCCCTTGATTTTCGGCTTGCAGTCCAGTATATTGAGAGAATAGCAGACTTGGCTGTTGATATCGCGCGGAGAGTTGAGGATCCCATCGAGGCTTCTCTGAAGAAAAAGATTGAACCTATCGTGGAAAAAGTATGTGAAATGTTCTCAGATGCGGTCAACAACTTGTTCAAGTTTAATACAAAAAAGGTGCAATCAGTTATTGAATCTGAAAGAGATTTGATTTCCGAAACAGGAAAACTTAGACAGCATATCGTAGCTACTCCAAATGGACAGCCACAAACACAAGTCCTAGTTGTGGATAGCCTATTGAGAATGGGTGAAGCAGCAAAAGATATTGTGGACTTGGCACTACCACATAGTTAGAGGGATGAAAATTGACTCAGAAACTGTTTGGCACATCCGGCATCAGAGGATCTATCATTGAGAAATCAACCCCCGATTTAGCACTTGGCCTTGGGAGAGCACTTGGTTCATTTCTTGATGGAAGAGGAGTTGTAGGAGTTGGCGTCGATGCTCGAACATCACGAGAGATGTTGAAAGGTGCTCTTATTGGAGGGTTACTTTCAACAGGAACTCATGTAGTGGACTTGGGTATAGCACCAATGCCCACTGTCGCATATTATAGCACCATTGACGGGATTTCTTCATCTATCATTATAACTGCCAGCCACAATCCACCGACAGATAATGGATTCAAGTTTTTCGTTTCTGGTCGAGAATTCATCAGGTCTGAGGAGGAATTCTTAGAGAATTCGGTGTACAATAAAGACTACAGAGTTGCATCTTGGGACAAAATTGGACAGATTTCCAAGAAGGACATCAAAATGGACTACCTGTCCAAGGTGAAAGAATTTCTGTTGAGTAGGGGTGGAATAAGTAAGGGAACAAAGGTCTTAGTCGATTTAGCGAACGGTGCAGCAACAGAGTATACACCCGAGCTGCTTGCGGACCTTGGATTTTCAGTGACCACAATGAACTCGCATCAAGATGGTCATTTTCCGGGTAGACCTCCTGAACCATCACCAGGAAATCTGGGCGATGCAATGAAAATGGCTGCAGAGTCCGATTTTGCAGTGACAATGTGCCATGATGGTGACGGTGACAGACTAGCTGTGATTGATGAGAAGGGTGAGTTCATCGATCAGAATCGTGTGATTGCAGTATTTGCGAGGGATGAGATTGAGAGAAAAGGAGGAGGAATAGTTCTCACATCAATTGACACTTCTAGTGTGATTGATGAGCTTGTCAACTCTGCAGGAGGATTCGTGGTTCGAATGCCTCTAGGGTCTCTTCAGGAGTATTTAGTGACTGAGAGAGGTAAAGATGTGATATTTGCTTCAGAACCTTGGAAACCAATATTTGCTGAGTTGGGCTGGTGGATGGATGGTATTACTGGTGCTGGTCGTTTTGCGCAACTAGTAGATGATCTCGGTGATGGTAGTTGCATGAAGCTGATGAAGACGATTCCCAAGTATCCAATCTTGAGAGATTTTGTTCTTTGTCCGGATAAGGTCAAGCAATCATTCCTGCCACGTGTGAAGGAGTTACTTGTCCCTGAGATCACTGGAGTAGAGCAAGTTCTCGAGGTAGATGGAATCCGGATAGAAAACAAAGATGGTTCCTACGTTCTTGTCAGAGTGTCAGGAACTGAACCAAAAGCTAGGGTGTATGTTGGTGCAAAAACACAGGAAACTGTGGACAAGCTTGCTGAGATTGCAAAGAAAGTAATGGCACAGGTTCTGGAAGAGCTTCAATGAATGAAAATGGCGCCGGGGATGAGACTTGTTCGGCTTTACTAATAGTATAAGCCTTTGAACTCACGCACCGCAAAGGGCAGCGGTTATCTCGCTAATGCAGACGATTCGAGACCGCCTCCATAGCCACTAGGAGACCCCGGCTTAGTTAATTCCAATGATGTGAAAGATATAACGTTAATTGTCTGCATCATCAAAACGTGATAATCGAATATCCTGCCTCAATGAATTTCAACAGGTCACTGTGACCTTGAAGTTCGCCTTTCAGCGGAACCCCAAGTTTCTTTGCG
>Ga0315553_10003358_pt1 | contig 12471 bp, 13 predicted proteins | sample SalMarSW160140MG_FD_203099 | JGI IMG/M metagenome (GOLD analysis project Ga0315553, IMG submission 203099) | Salt marsh sediment microbial communities from the Plum Island Ecosystem LTER, Massachusetts, United States - Salt Marsh Sediment SW1601-40 ... | reverse complement strand
TTCGAGCAGCTGAGCAATTATCCTGTGCAGGTGGTCAACTGGCACGATCGGGAGACCCCGCCTACTTTGCCGGAAGGCAAAAGACTCTTCGCTGGGGCGGTATGTGGTGGGATAAGGCGCCACGAAACTTTGGCGTTAGGCGCCCCGGAGGAGGTAATTTCCGAGGCGCGTGATGCGATTCAATCCACATCCGGGCGGCGCTTTGTCCTGGGGACGGGTTGTGTGGTGCCGATCATCGCGCCTCATGGAAATATCCTGGCGGCGCGCCGGGCTGTGGAAGAATACGGGGGATAGCGCAGCCTTCGAGACTATATGAGTGGATTGCGGGTCATCTCTGGAAGCGCGAAGGGGCATCGCCTGCGCTCCGTGCCCGGAAGCTCGACGCGGCCTATCACTGACCGGGCTAAAGAATCGCTGTTCAATATCATCGGGGTCGATATTGAAGGCGCTACGCTGTTGGACCTCTTTGGCGGGACCGGCAGCGTGGGCATTGAAGCGTTGAGCCGAGGCGCAAGTTTCGTCCGTTTTGTAGAGGTCGACCGGCGGGCGGTCGCCACCATCTACTCGAACCTCAAACATACCCGCCTGGAATCAGGCGCTGAAGTACTGCGCCTTGACGCTTTTAATTTATTAGCCGGACCCATCGACCGTAATTTTGATTACGTCTTTATCGCCCCGCCCCAGTATCATGGCTTGTGGAAGCAGGCTTTATTAACCTTGGATCAGCGCGCCGGGTGGCTTGCCCCATTCGCCTGGACCATCGTCCAGATTCACCCCCGTGAATACGAAGAGGTGGCGCTGGATCGCCTGGTAGAGTTTGACCAGCGCAAATATGGCAGCATCTTGCTGGTTTTCTACCGCTTTTTAGAACAAGCCTCGGATCAGCAGCAAAAAGCCGAAGATAAGCAGGGGGATTCCGATCGGCAGGCCTACGATGGTGATGCTGACGATCAACCCGGCGATCATCAGCACTAAGCCCAGGATTACGGCAACCAGCCTGCCGGTAAACTCGACGATCCCGACAACCAGCCGCCAGATAGCCCAAAAGGGCCACAAGAACCACGGAACGCGTCGTTTATTCGACATTGTTTCTGTGCTCATCATTAACCTCTCTGAATAGTCTGCTCGCCTATAAAACAGTTGTCCGGGCAGTGATCGAGCAGCAATAGGAAAATCTTCTACCTTTATTTACGGTAAAGTGTGTATTTCGTCGCGGATTTATTTCTTGCAAAAGCCCCACGTCATTTTTTAGATGGCTTAGATTTATTTGTCAAGCGGTTGATTCAGCGCAGCCAATCCGGTTTCAATGATCTCCAGCGCGACCTGCACCCGCTGTTCCCAGTTGCCGGCCGAACGGTCGTATTTTTCGGCCAGCTTCCGCTGAGCCTCCAGGCCGGCTGCCTGATCTTGTTGGTGGTCGGCGGCTTCCCAATCCAACCCGTCGACGAAAACCGCCTCCAGCGAGAAGCCCGCGCGGTGCAGCAGCACCGGCCACTCAGCATCGGAGCCGATGGCGCGATTTAATCGGCTGTTGGCGACCAGGTATTCGGCCGCCGTCCGGCTGAAGCCCTTCGAACCGGCCCCGATGTCCACCGTCTGCCCCAGGATATGCGAGAAGACCAGGTTGAAGATCCTCTCGGTTTCCCGCATGGCTTGAGGGTGGGTGCTCCAGGCTTGTTCCGTACGGCCGATCACGGCGCAGTCAGCCCCCCGGATGTGTTCGATCGTCTGGCGCCATTCTTCGGGTCGTGTCTCTACCCAACGGATCAACCGGTCGAGGTCGGCGTACTGCAGGTGGCTGCATGGGTGATCCAATGCGCCTCGCAGGGCGAGATGCCGCCCGAGCGTCCAATCTGCTGTCTGGATGAAAGTTACCTTGGGCAGCTGGCGCAGGAGTTCGACCTGGGATAGGTCCGCCCCAGGGGGCAAAGTGATCACCATAGCCTGGTAGACTTCATCAAGCTGCTCGTAGAGACCGGCTAGGCGCGGCCCTTCGCCGCGAGGCTGCCAGGTTGCGGCCAGCGCGAGGCTCATGGATCAACCTCCGAATTCGATGGTGAGTTTTCCTGTAGAATCGTAAGCGATATGCGCCGCAAAGGACGGTTCCCCGCGCCGGGCAGCGAGAACGCGGGGTAGCAATACGTGCAGATCTTCGACCAGGGGAAGGTCGAATACCGCCGTTCTCGGGACCCAAACCAGGTCGCCTTCTGCCGAATTGATCGGTTGCTCCCCGGCTGCCTCTCCGCGAAAAATGTAGATGCCTACCCCCAGGTTGTTCTCGACATCGACGATTACTGTACCGCACAACCACAGCTCAATGCCGGAGTAGCCGGTTTCTTCTTTTAACTCTCGGAAAGCCGCGCTGAGAACGTCTTCGCCCCGCTCTACGTGCCCGCCGACGCCGTTATACATGCCCGCCCACAAGCGTTTGTCCGGCGCCCCCTTGATTAACAGCACTTCATCCGCTCGAGTCAGGAAGATCAGTGTTCGCGGGATGAGCGCATATCGCTGGCGGTCAATTCCCTGTTCTGCGGGTGGCATTGGTGGATTAGCTCTGCGGTACCGACGGGGACCCGGCGGAGTACCGGGTCCCTGGTGAAGTGGTCAGGCTTGCGCCGCAGTATTTAGGAGCGGCTTAATCGGCCAGATCGCTAACATCTTCTTCGACCGCTTCTGCGCCGAGATACTCTTTCACGCCGGGGTGAACGACCACCGGCTCGACTGCCTGGTTGACGTATTCTCGAGTGCCTTTAATGTTGAGAAGTTCGAAGAGCATACGGAATTGATCTTCCCAGGCCTTGCCGATCTCGTTTTTGATCGAGGCGTCCAAACGCCAGACCTGCGGCTTGAATGGCCCGATCGCCCTTTTACGGGTCTTGTAATAGAACTGTTCGTCGGTCTGCCCGGCCTTGCGCTCGTCGGCGTGGTTTTCGCCCAGGTAGGCATACATCTTGTCTCGAATACCCTCTGGCAGATGGTTGAACATGATGTTCTGGAAATTGGTCGCCAGGTGGACCTCGCAGGCTTCGTATTCAGGGAACTTTCCGAATGCTTCTTCGGGCAGTGTGGAAGCGCCATGCTGGACTGCGCCTGCCATGCCGTATTCATTCCGGGCGATTCGGCTGAGCTTTTTCAAGGTATCGAAATCGACGCTGACCTCTTTGATCGAACCGTCTGGAAGAACGACGCCGCCGTGGGAAGTGCCGGTCTGGATGCTGATCTTGCTCAACCCGCTTGCGCCGGGAGCCTGCTTCTCCAATTCCTCGGTATATCCATCCATATAAGCTCGCAGTTCAGGTTCGGTGGAATTTTGTCCGCCCACCTCCCCGATCTCTCCGCCGACGGATACGGTCACGCCTTCCGGTTCAAGTGCACGGATGTAGCCGGTAAACATAGCGGATAGCTGGCTGTTGAGTTTCTGCTGTTCTGGGATCGTATCTTTGCTCAAATCGACCAGCGTCGAGGTATCCACGTCGATGTTGAAGAAGCCAGCTTGCATGGCCTCGGCGGTCAAGTCTTTCAACGTTTGGATTTCGGTTTCTCGGTCGGTGGCATATCGTTTTGCGGATACCTGGAAGTGATCGCCCTGTATGAAAATCGGTCCCCTGAACCCTTCGGCGATAGCTGCGGCCAGGATGTTGGTCGCGTATTCGCTGGGACGCTGGTCGGTATATCCCATCTCTGAGCGGGCTATCTCGAATATGAAAGCGCCTGCCGCAATACTGTTTGCCACGCGAAAGACCGCTCGAGCGGCATCGAAGGATAGGGCACGCAGGTTAATTGCCGGTACGGTAAAGTTATTTGGCACTTCGCCGCGCCCGCGCGCCAGGTAAAGATCGTTGATTGAAGCGGGTATTGCTCCGTAAGCCAGCGCGGCTAGGCGGGTCAAGTAGCGCGCCGTGTTCTGGCGTTCGCCGCGCTCCAGGGCAGAGACCTCGGCCAGGCTGGAGATATTCTTACTCAACTTGTTCACATCTTCAACTTTGGCTTTGCCGTCCTCAACGGATAAACCGCCGTCCAGAAGCTTTAACAAACTTTTCATCGTCCCGTTCATTCGATCGCTCCTCAATTCAAGTTTAGATTATGGATGAACCACCATGGAGGGATAACACAAGTTGTCGACGCAGTTTAATTTCTCTGAAATCGCTAGATTGGGTGGGTAAATTTGCCGCGAATCTGCAACCAACCGGCCAACTGGCTCGTATTTATTATAATGGATCACACTTCTCTTTTCACCCACATCTAGCTCCTCTAGGGCAATTGCCGAAGAACACGTTGCCTGCAAGGGGAAGAGAGGCTATAATCTTGTTGGTGATGATCGAGCGGTGGAATATCCAGAGCTCATTGGACAGCATTCTCAAGGAGACAATCAATAATGGAAGAGCTTAAGAACCAAATCTTCGGCAAAGTAACTGGAGATATGGACCCTTTCAAGAAGATCGCGAGCAAGGTTCCTGGCTTCAGTGGTTATATGGAACGGCAGAGCCGGCGGGATGCCGATAAGCTGGTCCGCGAAACGATCTTCAGTCGATTCAGGGAATTGGAAGAACGCGTTTCTGCCGTGCAGAAAGACTTTCTTAAACAGGGTCAGATTGAATACGTGGACGATTTAGAAGCAGCGGCGATTAAACTGCGCACCTTTGCGGATAAAGTGCGCACAGCGGCTCGGGGATATTCCGGGCTGTTCGACGCCGTCAAGATCAACGAAGCTGAGCTGGCGCGTCTGTACGAATACGATGCTGCTATGCTGGAGTTAGCCGATGAAGTCGGCCGCGCGATCGACAACGTTGAAGCTTCCGTCGGTACGGATGGCTTGCCGGCTGCGATCCGCCACCTGGAGACAACGGCGAAGTTGTGCCTGGAAACTTTCAACCGGCGAGAAGAGGTCATCCTAGGCGGCGAAGCCTCGACCACGGGTTGATGCAGACAAGGTCCGGGAAACTAATTTACTAACTGACCAGAAAAATCAAGAGTAATCGTAGCAGGAGTGAGCAATGATGGCCAGAATTTTTGACGTAATCGAATATCCCAATGAAATGCGCGACGAGATCGTGCACCGCTTCCCTGAGAGCGGGCCGGGTAATTTCCGCATCGGTTCTCAGGTGATCGTGCGCGAATCTCAGAATGCAGTTTTCTTCCGTGATGGTAACGCCCTGGATGTCTTTGGCCCGGGCAGGCATACCATCGTGACGTACAATATCCCCTTGCTGATCGAGAAGATCGGCAGCGCGTTGTTTAACGAGCGCACTCCCTTTCCGGCGGAGGTCTTTTTCGTCTCAATGCGCGAGTTCACCGACCGGAAATGGGGCACGCCTCAGCCGATTATCGTCCGCAACCCCAATATGGGCTTGGGTGTCGCTTTGCTCCAGGGATTTGGAACCTACAGCTTCCAGGTCAAGGACCCCCAGCAGTTTGTTACCCAGATCGTCGGGGCGCAGGGCATCTTTCGCACCAGTGATATCGAGAGCCGGTTGCGCTCGATGCTGCTCTCCCGCCTGCAGGATTTGCTCGGCGAAACGGCGGCGGCCAACAGCGTCCCCGAGCTGATCGGCCTCACCGACGAATTAGGCGCGGGTGTGCGCGCCAGGACGGTGGATGATTTCAACGCCTTGGGCATAACCTTGAAGACCTTCTATATCGAAAACTTGAAGCCTTCCAGCAAATCCGCTGAGGAGCTCCGGGCGATGGGTATGCTCGACATGCAGACTTACACTCAGCTGCAGGCAGCTGACGCCCTGCGTGATGCTGCCCAGAATCCGAGCGGCGGCGCCGGGCTGACGGCAGGTATCGGCGCTGGTTTGGGTGTGGGGAACGTGTTGAGCGAGTCGTTGAAAGGGATGACCGGCGGAGGCGCGGCTGCTGGCTCGGGCGGCGGCTCGGAACCTTCCGGTGGTGCTCCAGGCGGCGTCCCGGACGTGATGACTCCCGGTGAAGCTGCCAACGTGCTGCGTGTTTCGGAAGAGGACGTGGTCGCTGCCATCGAAGCTGGCGATCTCAAGGCTCGCAAGCTCGGCAACGCGTACCGCATCAGCAAGGAAGCTCTGGAAGAATTCCTCAAAGGGTAAATCTGAGACCTGATCAAGTCAACAACAATCAGCCGCCCGGATTTGTTTGCCGGGCGGTTTTTTCTTTCTTTGGATGAGGTAGCTGGGTTTAATGCGATAGCCTTTACCCTATGATCGCAGCCGCTGTCCTATAAAATGGCGCTGTACCTTCAACAAGAGGGCCGAATCTCTTGAATGCGATTGCTCTACAGATGGGTAGAAATGCTCTTGACAAATATTCAAAAATGTACGATACTCATATATCGATATACGACATATCGGGGAGGTCGCTTTTGTCGTCACTCAACCAGCTGATCGCGCTTGTTAGCTTCATATCCGTAATCATCCCCTCAATGCTGCTTTTCGGCGGCGCGCTGCTTGCCGGGCATCGCCTGTTGGTACAGCCTGAAAAACGCGTGTTGTTGTACCTTTTCGGCGGTGGCGTGCTCGCCCTTGGTTTGCTCAACTTTTTCATCTGGACCAACCCATACGGGCGCAGCCTGTCCAGCACGTTACCTGGATTTGGCATGTTTCCTGTCGTTATTGTCTTGTGGACGATCATTCTATGGCGGTTTCCGGACGTCATCAAGCTGTGGCGCATATACCCTTATCTATCAGCGGTGCTCTCCCTCTTTTCCCTGGGCTTTTTCATCTTGTTAGGAATTGCCGAAGGGTGGACGCTGCTCATCGTTGCCGGCCTGCCGGTTGTTTTTTCCATAGCCGGATGGGCAGCTCGACGTCTGAGCATGATGATCTTGGCAGGGTTCACTTTGATACTCAGTGCTTTAATTATCCTCGGAAGCAGTGGAACCTTCTACACGCCAGGAGAGGCTACACCTACTCTGGTAGCTTCCATATTGCGCATTGGCGGTGGATTATCGATAGTGCTGTCCATATTGCTGTCTGCGGCCATGGTCTACACTGGACTGCGCTCTGACGGAGATAAGGAATCTCCTCGAATGGTTTCTCAGCTGGTTTGGCGGTTGTTTCTCGCGGTAATCCTGATCGTCGCAACCGCTTACTACGTCTTCTGGGATGGAATTTGGTCCGCAGCACATGCCAGGGCTTTCGAAGACCACCTGCCATTCGGCCATCTTCTGTTTGGTTTGGCTGCTGGAGTATTCCTGGCGATTGTTTTGAAAGGTCGCCGCCGTTGGGCCGGGCCTGCGTTCACGTTGGCGCTCACCGCGGTCGCAGTTTTCGCTTTATCCTGGGGTTGGAGCGTATCCGCTTTTAAACTGACCAACAGCCGGGCGTCGCGTGTGACTGAAGCATTGGGGCGCTACTTCGAGGATCATCAAAGATACCCGGACCAATTGGATGAACTGACCCCGCGTTATTTGTTGCTCTTGCCCCCGCCGGTGGTCGTGCGACAGGGCGACTGGTGCTACCAGTCCAGCGGGGAAAATTACGCACTGGGGTACATCAGCGGGGAGTTTACCTACTCTACCTCCGACTTTCGCATTGAGCAAGTTCCAGGTACGAATCTCAATCCGGCTGCTTTTCCAGCGTGTACTGAGCTGATTGAGGCAATGGCTTCCGGCGACCAAACTTATTAAGCGCGACGCTCACTGCAGCTCTTTTTCCTCGATCCGCTCCTGGATCAGTTTGACCTGATCCATCGAAATGGGTTTGTTTTTGGCGGTTTTTCGGATGAATTCTTTAATCTTTTTCACGTGCAGGGTGGGTGTTGGAGCGTTATCGGCGTCAACTTCAGTTTCTTCGTGAGTGAACAACAGGATCACATCAACAGGGGGGATTCCTATACTATCAGGCAGCAGTTTCTTCAAATAGCGTTCAGCGGTACCAATCTCTCCACCGATCTCCAGGTCCGGTCGTCCCAGGCCTTCCTGGGCGAAGATCTTGAGATACCAGTTGCCCCCCTTCTGCCTCCAGCGTTTCTTGGCTTCATCGTACGTGATCGTGCCGCGCTGGTGTCGGGGCATGATCGAGAATACTCCGGCGGGGCCGACCAGTAGATGGGCGACTGGCGTAATGAAATGATACAGAGTATAGCGACCGTCCAGACCCTTCAGCCCCTGGTCGATCAGCTCATCCGGGCGGGGACTCCGGCTCCAACGATTGCCGAAATAAATTCCGATCTGGGAGAGGGCAAAGCCGACCACTAAGGACGCTACGGAGTAGCCGAATAGATCTGGGCGGGCGAATGAGATATACATGCCCAGACCCAGGACCAGCAAACCTGCTAGGCTGGTGAACTGGCCGATGCGCGCGTTGCGCCGAATCAGGCTTTCGTTAGTTTCAATTTCCATTATGACGGTCTCTCTCCTCTAGAGTTTCGTTCTCCGTAAAGCGTTTTAGCACCAGGCAGGCGTTCTGCCCCCCCAGTCCAAAGGAATTGGATAAGGCCACATCCACGTTAGTCTTCCTGGCTTCGTTGGGGACATAATCAAGGTCGCATTGTGGGTCGGGCGTCTTATAGTTGATGGTGGGATGTATCCAGCCGGTCGAGATGCTCATCGCACAGGCTACCGCTTCCAGCCCGCCCGAAGCTCCCATGGCGTGTCCCAGCATCGATTTTGTGGAGCTGATCGGCACCCGGTAAGCATGCTCCCGGAATACTTCCTTGATCGCCCTGGTTTCGGTCAGGTCGTTTAGTGGGGTGCTGCTGCCATGCGCGTTGATATAGTCAACTTGCTCTGGACCCAGCCCGGCGTCTCGCAGAGCCCAGCGCATTGTACGGATCGGACCGGCAGCTTCAGGATCAGGTGCGGCGATATGGTAGCCGTCGGCAGCGGAGGCGTGCCCGGCGACTTCGGCGTAAATCTTCGCGCCGCGCTGGCGCGCGTGGTCCAAGTTTTCTAGCACCAGGCAGGCGGCGCCTTCAGAGAAGATAAAACCTTCCCGATCTGAGTCGAAGGGCCGGGAAGCGCACTCGGGGTGGTCGTTGTAGTTGACCGGCAGGGCGCGCATGGCAGCAAAGCCGCCGATGGTGAAATCCTGGATGGTTGCCTCGGTTCCGCCGGTCAGGACAACGTCAGCCGCGCCGCGGCGGATAAACTCGGTCGCTTCGCCGATAGCTTGCGTGCTGGTTGCGCAAGCCGTGCAGATGGTGCTGTTTGGGCCCAGGCATTGGAACTGGCGAGCCAGGACAAAGGCGGAATAATTGGGGATGGCAGCCGGAAGCGCAAATGGGCTGACACGATTGTAGCCTTCCTCGCGCAATATTTCGATGTTGTCATAGACTGTATCAATGCCGCCGATTGCGGTGCCGAAGGCAACGCCCGAGCGTTCCGGTTCGGGCAGCACCTCCGGGAGGCCGGCGTCGGCGACGGCGCCCATTGCTGACGCCAGCGCCATTTGCGAGGAACGCGGCAGCCGCCGGGCTTCTTTGCGCGGCATGTAGTTTTCCGGATTAAAATCCGGAATCTCCCCGGCGATCTGGCAAGGCAGCTCGCTGGCGTCAAAGCTGGTTATCCGGCTTATCCCGGACCGTCCTTCGAGCAGGTTTTCCCATAACGCTTTGGCTGAAAAGCCTAAGACTGATATTACCCCTAAGCCGGTGATGACGACGCGTGGTTGCCTCATGCGAGCTCCATCACAGGTTCGACGGACAGACGCTCCTGGATAGCTTGGCGCAGCGCGCCAATTAGATCGGTTGAGACCGCTTGCCGGGCAACCCGAATGCCGTTGAACAGCGCGCGAGCATCCGACCGCCCGTGTCCAATGAAGACCAGACCGTCGATCCCCAGAAGTGGTGCCGCGCCAACTTCTCCGGGGTCGAGCAGCTTGCGGATGCTTCCAAAAGCTGGTCTGGCCAGCAAAGCGCCGATTTTCGTGCGCCAGCTGGCGGTCAGCTCCTGGCGCAGCATTTCGGTGATCAGCTTGGCGACCGCTTCACTGGACTTGAGCAGAACGTTGCCGGTAAATCCGTCCATAACGGCGACGTCTGCTTGGCCTCCGAAGAGCTCTTTACCTTCCAGATTGCCGATGAAATTGAGCCCGCTGCTTTCCAGCATGGGGTATGTTTCTTTGATCAGCTGGTTGCCCTTGCCTGCTTCCTCGCCGTTGGAGAGCAGTCCAACCCGGGGGTTGGCGATCTGGCGCACTTTTTCGGCGTACGTCGCGCCCATGATGGCGAACTGGTAGAGGTGTTCTGGTTTGCAATCCGGGTTAGCGCCAATATCCAGGACGACACAAAGTCCGCCTTTAACCGGGAATAATCCGGTGAGCGCCGGGCGTTCGACGCCTGGGATGTTCCCTAAGCGGTAGTAAGCGGTTGCCAGCGCGCCGCCGGTATTGCCGGCGGTGACGAAGGCATCGGCGGACCCATTTTTGACCAGATCGATGCCGACTGCTATCGAATTCTTAGCGGAAGGTCGTTTTGCCTTAAGGGCTAGTTTTAAGCCTTTATCTTCCATGGTGATGACTTCCGGAGCATGCACCAGGATGATTTTTTCTGCGGCGTTCCCGGCTGCCTGCAGCTGGGGGCGAATCTGGTTTTCATCTCCGACGAGGTAAATCTCGTCACCGAACTGCTGCACAGCCTGAAAGGCGGCCTGGATTTCGGGTTCCGGACAGTCGTCGCTCCCCATGGCGTCGAGGACAATTCGCATAGGTAACTCCTCCGTTTGGTTGCTGGATAATTTATTCCGGGGCTTATGCGCCCGTGGGTCAGACTGGGCATTGACCAGGTGACCTGTCATGTACCCGGCCGAATCCCCCCGACTTGACAGGAGATTACAGCCGATTATAATACCAGTGCTTTTGCGCTGGTGCTGGAATTGGCAGACAGGCATGGTTGAGGGCCATGTGCCGCAAGGCGTGTGGGTTCAACTCCCACCCAGCGCACTTAAAAGCCGCCGTAAGGCGGTTTTTTTGTTCAAAGAGCCAGGCAGTTCCCTCCGGGCGACGAATTTCTTCCCTATTTTACCCTTCTGAAACGCTTATAGACAGGCGCGCGGAATCGTAGTAAACTCAGCCGCGTTCCGGGATAAACGGAGGGAATTAACGTGGCGAAATTTCCGACTTCAGAGTGGACGCAAACCTTTATGGAGAAGCTCAATCGGGATGAGCAGTACGGGCAGATCGCCCATAAGTGGGAGGGGGATATTCTTTTCATCATCCAGCCGGAAGGTGTATTGGAAGACCAGGTGCGTTTGTACTTCGATCTCTGGCATGGGAAATGTCGTGAAGCTTACCTCGTCTCCGAGGAAGACGTTCAAAAGCCGGCTTTCGTCCTTCAAGCGCCGTATGAAAATTTCAAACGCATTTTGACGGGTGAATTGCACCCGATGCAGGCATTGATGACCCGCAAGTTATCCGTACAGGGCAATATGGCGACACTGATGCGTAGTGTACCGACGGTGTTGGATTTTGTGCGTTGCGCGCGCGAGATCACCGACGATTTCGTATAGTCGTTTTTCTTCCAAGAATACTACAGACAGGGAGCGCCAGCTCCCTGTCTGTAGTTCGTTATCCGGGCTTTCGCGCGACCAGTTGGGCGGTGACCCGCTTCCGCTCACTCAAATCCTGCTCGTGCCAGTAAAAGATCTCGAAATCCTCGAAGGCCTGGCGAAGTTCCCCGGGTTCTAAATAATAATCGAGGTTTTCGGCGGCCTCCCCGCGCTGTAAAAACGTCTCGAAGATCAGCCATCCTCCGGGTTTCAAGGCCCGGCGGTAGGATTCAAAGGCGGCCCGTTCCAGGAAATGGAAATTCAGGATTACGTCGAAGTACTCCTTGGGCAGCCAGAGCTTCTTCAGGTCGCAGACCGCCGCATCGAGCTGCAGCGATCGTTTGCGCGCCCGCTGTCTGGCCAGCTTCAAGCCGTACTCGGAAATATCCAGGGCGATAACGCGATAACCGCGCCCTGCCAGGTACAGGCCGTTGGTTGCCACGCCGGCCGCCGCGTCTAGAGCAATGCCGCGCTTGGGTAGCAATTGCGCGTGCTCGCGAAGCAGCTGGCGGGGAGTTTGCGCAAGCCAGTTCTCGAGATCGGCTGCATAGCGTGCGTTCCAGCGCTCGGCGTCGGGGTGCGGCATCCGACTAGTGATGCAGCTTCCGCGCGGCGATGAAAGACAGGCCGTTTTCAGTGAGCGCACGGGCTGTCAGGTTCGTCGAGTCGAATTTGTCGAGGAAATTTTCCGTCAGGCAGTCCCAATCTCCACTGGTGATGACCTCCTCCTTGTCCCGGAAGTAATCCAGGATGTCGGATGGGTGGCTGCGGTTCAGCTCAACCCGAGGTTCACCGCCCTCATGCTTGGCGGAGATATTGGCAACGTGGTCAGCCAATTCCACCAATTCATCTCGACGGTTGTACGGTTGGCGGACGATGCTCTTCCAGGTCTCGGTAATATGGTGCTCGAAACGCACCACCTCCTCGAACCCCAATACTTTGCGGAATTGAGCGGTGATTTCCATTGTCTGGTTATTCACCGAGTTGCTCCAATTAAAGCCGATGAGTGG